>Ga0116226_10005313_pt1 | contig 11482 bp, 5 predicted proteins | sample S1TSphfallax_FD_89692 | JGI IMG/M metagenome (GOLD analysis project Ga0116226, IMG submission 89692) | Host-associated microbial communities from peat moss isolated from Minnesota, USA - S1T2_Fa - Sphagnum fallax MG | ecosystem: Host-associated > Plants > Peat moss > Unclassified | place: USA... | reverse complement strand
TCAAACTGATCACAAACATTGAAAAAACCAATCCTTTTTAATCAATGGTTCAAATTGAAACCTCAAAAAGGGCAAAAAGGTGTTTGGTTATCAAACCCTAAAGGTTTAGGAAACCCTAACTAAATATTTGTTTTCATGTGCATGTGCACTCCAAAACCCTAAAACCAATTCCCCCTACCCTTTTCTCTTTCCACACTCAAAAGCCCCTAATTCTCACTCTCTTTCATTTCTCGCTCACATGCTTAAAGGCACTCTTTCATAGAGCTCCTATGACAATGGTGGCTAGCTCTCCTCTCTCCTTCAATGCATGTGCTTCTTTGTGTTTCAATTATGTACATCACCTTTGACCATCTCTAATGCCAGGTGTTTCGTGTGTGTGCATGTGGTGGCGTAGCTCAAGGCACCTTTTGAGTTTGTGAGCTTGTGTAAACACCCGTGCATGAATAACTAAGGTATTGTATCAATTCCACCTCAAGTTTTTGCATCACATTAAATTCTAGCTCCTCAGTGCCATAGACACTAACTTCATAACTTTTTATACCATAAATGTTATTGACAACAACTAAATTTTTTGGCAATAATTCAATCCAAATTCCACTATTCCATTTTCCTAGATTGATGATCCAATCATCAATTTCTACAAGTTGCTATTCTTTTCTTCCTTAAGATCTGTATGTTTTTTGTCCATAGTTGTTGTTGTCACAAATCCCAATAATGTGGCATTCTAAAACTTGATTTCTTTTTTTGTTGAAATAGTTGCAGCATATTTTGTCTCATTATCCACATGAGCATGCAATCTCTTGGGCTTTGTAGTTGGATTGTTGCTACCAAGTTTACTTGTTGGCTACTTTGTTGACCTCAAAATTACACTTTCTAAAAAAATGTTTTGACATTCAACCTTGTTGCTCATGGTAGTAGTAGATTCTATTACAATCAATTTCTTAGCAATCCGAGAAATGACTTTATTGTCCGAGTTAGTTCATTGTAATAGCTGGGGTATTGTATCAAGTCCACCATCACCACCACCACCAATCCTCTTGATCCCCTAGAACAAGTCTTGTTTCGTTGAACCTTGTGTCATAAACCTTAAACGTGTTGTTGTTTGGGTGGTCTTTTCCTAAGTCATGTCCTTTACCATCAACCTAGGCAGCTAGTCTACTTGATTTGGGTGCAACCTTGCACATTAAAAATTCACTACCATTTTGTTTAAGGAGATTGCATTACATTATTTTTACATACAGAACTATATTATGTAAGTCTTCATAATTTCTAGATGGAAAATATGGATATGTATGTTAGAAATAGATACAAATGAAATCATTGGACAATAAGAATTAAAACACATGTGGTAGATCGAGAAAGTGGTTACTTATTCATGTTTTTGTTGGTATGCCAGCACTCCTTTTCCACACTAATTTGCACAAAGCTTGTGGCTGCAAACTTTCCTGAGGTGTTGAATCTGCTGGAAACACTGCCCAAATGTTCTTTACATTGAACTAGAGGTGAGCTTGAAAACATCATCGCTATGTTAGTATTTGGGATTTAGATCATCCAAATTTGACTTTAAAGCTTGAAGTTGACCAATCTTTGTGTCCTAGTGGGTGTTGGTTTAGTTTGGCAAAAATTGTGTGGATGTATTCAAGCAAAAGGTGGTGAATAGTGAATATTTTAAAACATTTGCACTACAAACCTATAAATTCACCCTCTACATTGTGGACTTATAAAATCACCCTATAAAATCCAATTTGTCAAAAAAATTGCAAGTCATAACCCATTCAAAGATTGCCATGCCTTGCCACAAGCACTATTACATCACCTTGTTATTCCCCCTACAAACTTGCATGCCAATTTATTTGTGTAGAAAAACTTGTTTCAATGAAAAAAACTTGCATTCCAAAAGAACACATGATCAACATGAAAAACACAAAGATAAACCGATCAAAAAAATCAAAGTAAACAGGCATTAAGCAAATTCAAAAACACAACAAGCAAACACAAACACAAGAAACAAATCTTTATATTGAACATTTTGGTGATGATGCTACCTTACACATCATTGTTAGTCAGAAAAGCTCCAACTATTGGGATTAATATTTTTGTGTGATGAAATTGTTGTGGTGGGACCATTGCATTGACATTTTCATCTCATCACCATTAGGTTGTCATTTCAAAGGTTGTTTGATGTAGTGTGGTGGAGATGCTTTGACATATTCAAGTTTGCAACTCTTTAATTATATTTAGCTACTGATGTACATATTTTAAAAAGGTTAATAGAACATTCAAGTTTAAGGGTGTGTTATTATCACATTTGGAGCCAATACTAAGAAAAATTCCATGTTAACAAACTTTAGCAAAATCATGACTAATAGTAAGCACGGGGAAATTATTGCCATATTTTGACTAAATTTTAGTTGGGAGACAATTTTTTACCAATTTTTGATGGTTTGGATGGTTTTTTAAGAAACAAAAGTTGGTTAATGCTATTTTTTTCTTTGGATGTTCATTAATTAAAAATTGAAAAAAAAACTATTATACTATAAGGGAAACATAATGTACTACAAAGACATGATGTTGAACACTCCATATGTATGTTGTGGGTGTCAATGCATGCCCTATGCAACACCTATATGGTTTTGTTTTACAATTGAATTGATGTTGGCAAATAATGTAGGTAAATGTAAACTAAGGGGATCTTACCTAAAAGCAATTGCAACTAGGTTGTGGATTTGATGGCTATGGTCCTTTAGATAGGTGGTCATAAGTTCAAAATTGTTTACATGGAGCAAGACTCACAAAATCGTTTTTATTTTCTTTTTAACAATAGATTTTCCATCGTGCATAATAAGCATGTGTAGAACCATGCATGGCATCACATTGACCCCTAGAAACTTCATAAGAGGTGTTTAATGTCCTCCACTAGACAAGGCATATTGGACATCTTGTATAAAATATCATGTGTTGTTTTATGCAAATATAAAACATCATTTTATTTTGATCAAAAAGTGCAATATAATTTTATAATAAGGTCCTAACAATGATTAATGTTGTTTTGTTGTATGTGTTGAAAAGAATTTGTGGGTTCCAATTGTAACTAATTTTTTTATTTAATGGAATCTTTGGATGTTTTTTGAGCCAAACCTATCATCCATATTGAACTTGGACTCCAATTTAGGATTTGGCATTTGGTTAGAACCACTATGCAAAACATGGCATATATTACTTCATATATGATTACATTTGTAATAATTCATGGCATTAACAATTGCATGATTATGTAGTAAAATTAGACTTGTGATTTTTTCCATTAGTAATATTTCTACTCATAGTAATTTATGTCATTCATCATGTGACTTCTATGATTATAGTAAAAAAAGATAATGACTTTTATGTAGATACATTATACTTACCTACTTAGCTAGGTAAATAAGTAGTTTTAAAAGGTAATAAAATAAAATAAATACATAGTTATGTAGGTGGTGGCAAGCAAGTACCCTAACTTAGGTGGTTAGGTAAACATAGGTAGGTACGTTTAGTAAGTAATAGGTAGGTAGGTAGGTAGGGAACCTTGATTAGGTAAGTAGGTAGCCTAAGTTAAATAGGTAGGTATGTTAGGTAAGTATGTAGCTACCTAACGAGCTAGGTAGGCTACATATTATTAGGCCTGAACTTATTCCTATACCCTTAAATATATATCCTTACATAATATATTCCTAGTTTACCACTAACAAACCTTAATATACATCTAAGGACTCTAGGTCCTCGCATTATGATTAACATTTGGTTATAATTATAAATAATGTGATATGTGATGGGCTATGTGGGTAAGCAATCACCCACAATTCATTTTCTTAGAAGAATTAATTGCCATTAGTTGCATCATGAGTTATAAATATGAACAACGAAAAAAACAACTATAATCATGTCATTATAATAGTTACTACAAGGCATTTTACATGTCACATATGACTATGTGATTAGGTTTGGGCATTGGTCATAAATGTACAAATCATGAATACTATGTTTTGGCATATTGAGCCAAACCCAAACCTAACTTCAAAATATGTTTCATACAAGTATTGATTGTTAAATGCGTATCAAAAATATTTTTTGGGTGGGGTTAAACATTTTTTTAGTTTTTGAAAAAAATGCATATAATTTTTTTAATAATAAATTCAGCAATGTGGGGATGGAGTGGGGGGTGGCTTTTGGGATGTAGTTCTTACTTTTTGGAACACATTTCAAGTATGCAAGTTTTTTTTAATCTTTTCTTATTTGGTTTAAAGATGCAATTGGTACATGGTGATGATTATTCATTGGTTGTACAATGCTAAAATTTTAAAATATTTGATTTTGGGCTATGCACAAGTAGGTAGTTAGGTGTAAAATTAATGCACATGATCACCTTACTATTAGGTTTTTTTTCACCTTTCATAAAACATATGAAAAATTGTCATGAGAGGTACCTTAATGCAAACACTATTATAATACCTATACCATTCCAATATAAATATTCATTATTTTTGTTGAAATTTTAATCAATTTAAAAGTTCAATTGTTAGGTTTTGAATTGTAGACCTTCCATGACAATGATCAAAAATTAATTTGACCTAAACACACTAAACAATTCCATTATTTTGACAATTTTTTATTTATTACTTTATATAACCATTACTTGCCTAAAATTTCAAAATAAAAAAACCAGTTACAAAAGTTAAGATTTCAAATTTAATTAATTATTCAGTAGTTTGTTGTCGAAATGGTACAAATATTATAGTATCCATTTATTATTGATTAAGGGAATAGCCTTAATCATATTGTTTATTATTTGGATAACATGTAAAACAAAACAAAATAACACATGACATACACACATACACACACACATCACTAAAATTCCATAGATAGCAAATCGAACACATCAAGACAACACACGTACACACCCACAAACAAACTTCACTAAACTCCTTGGGAAACAAACCTAGCATATCAATATAATATCAATACACACCCACACAAACAAATCCTTCACTTGTTTCACTAAACAACAAACACAACAAGGTACAACAATCCATATGCACATACTAAGTTTCAAGCAACATATTCAAACCATGTGTCATTAAACTTAACATAATGAAAAGAATATAGACTTCTTCATTTCAAGATTTTGAACATCCATTAATTCAATGTGAAATGTTACACATAATTTTTAATGGACTTGCCTCCCCCCAATTCATATATAAAATGGTTGCAAAATGGCGAATATCTCATAATGTATATCTTTCCAAAGATTCCCTAGATGCTCATGGTTTTACCCTAACTTTAAAATGTCATGTATTATTTTAAAACACCTTAAAACAATCCCTTATGCATTTCTATTAGCACAATAAAAACCCTAAGATAAGCAAAATCCAAAAGTCTAGTGAAAACAAGGAAACAAAAAAATGTAGATTGTGAACTAATCCAACATAATGCCAAGGTGGGTAAGAAGTCCAAGAAGAAGCCAAAAAAAAAATTCAACTAAATACATACCTTCCTTATTTGCTTCTCTCCTCCTTTGTACTTTCACATCCCCATTATTTCCTAATTCATATTCTTCAAAAAGTCTAAACTAATTTTTCTCTTCTCACCATCTACATTTTTCCTTAAGCTAATATCCTCCTCATGATGGTTTCTTGAAGCACCACCACTACCTCCCTTGTTTGCCCATGATGTTTGAACCTCTAATATTAATCAAGTTTTCCTAAAACTTGTCCTTGAAGCTCACCTTCCCACGACTAGCAAGCTTTATGATTGCTTGTTTATTCATGATGCGCCAACCTCCCATTATAATTCACAAAGTCATACCATCACAACACAATAACCTTAAATTTTTAACCCCTCACAAGCAATAGCCTTGACAAAATGTTTTAAGAGATCAATGTGAAATCCTCATAAACATTGTTTGATGAAAAAATCATTACCCACCCCTCACATTGTCCATTATCCAAACATTATTGAGTCCAATGGGTGTGATAAGGTAACCCTTATCATGTCTTAGTTTAGGCAATCTACAACCCTAAGTCTTTTCCATGTCATCTCCCCCTATCAATCTAGGGTAAGTTAAGAACTTATCTTAAGTTATAAACTTATCCTAAGTTTTAGATTGTGGCTTTGCCCACAAAACTTTTTTTTGTTCCCCAAGTATCTTGCTTGCATTATCCTATTAAAACCCCATTCCCACTACTTGACAAAATGGTTTTTCTACTAACAAAAATGAGTATAATTTATGCCAAATAGGTAAAATTGGATCTGAAATGAAATTAGACATGCTTATAATTCTTTTTAGAAGAATCAAGATGTGGTAGTCTAAACATGCGAAGAACCATGTCCATAACTAAACTTAAGAGTCTCTTAAAATTTTAGAAATTCCTTGGACTAAAACTAGAGGTTCTTTCCAAAAACCAAAGTTGAAACTAAAATTAAAGGTTTTGTTGCAAAACTAGAACCGAAAAACTATTAGTATCAATGGTACGAGCCTCTTTGACTTTGTTTATAACCTTTAGTTTCATGTTTTTAAACATTTAAAATTCAATCATCCTCTAGTTTTGATGTTTTGAAAATGTAATGATTCATAAAACCTCATATTCTTTTTTAAAATATTTTTAGAATCAAAAGATTTTTTGGTTCAAGTTTTGAAGAAAACTTAAAGTATTAGCAATTTTCATGAAAGAACAAAAAAAAACTAATAGTTTGAAGTAGGTTCATTAACCTAGTTCTTTAATATTTAAAAACATGATTAAGGTTCAAAACCAATGTTGAGAGGTTTTCACATGTTTTGGAAAACTTTTGGGACAATTGTTACAAGGGTTTAGAATAATCAACCCAAATCTTTTTTAAAAACTACAACTTCTTTAATTCCCACCCTAGTTTTCATATTACTTTAAAATGGAACCTTTAGTTTTCAAGTAGGATGATTTACATTAGTGAGAAATCAATTGAATACCAACTTGATTTTAAAGGTTATAGGGATTTGAACATGGGACCTTGTAGATAGGGACAAAAAAATAAAACCATTAAATGATTTATTCTTCCTTTTCTTTTATGTTTTGCTGAATTAGTGTGCATCATGGCCAACTTCATGTTATTTCAAGTTTTGTCATAGAAGTTCATTACATTGGTTAATGTATGAGAATTTAACTCCTTTCACTATTGCTAGTTGATTAGTCAATAATGGAGATGTTGTAGGAGTTGGGGTTAGTACCAATGTTGGTCTAGTATGTAAGTTGTGCTCTAGTATATGCACTGGTATCAACATTGGTATTGTGAACCCAATTAGTCTAGTTTTAATCCAATTGGTACCAAGTCAATACCAACATACCCCTGGTATGTGTTTTGCCAAAAACAACAAAAGATCTGATTAGTTCGGTTTTAAGGTTCAAATACCAGAATGCATACTAATGTTGCACATTTAAGGTTGCCTCCTCCCATGGTATCAATCTTGTTATGAATATGTGTTTTGAATTGTAGTGTTGTGAAGTTGAATGTTGAAGGCAATGACAACTATCAATTATGGTATAACATTTTCAATTTGGCACCTGCATTTAGTTTCAATGCAACTATTGCAAAAGCTTCCTCAAAGCCTAAACTCTTCACTCATGAACTTTTATTTAGATTTCCATTTTATGTGTTTATGCTATATTTTTTTATGAGTCCAAATATCATGAGTTATGAACAATAATTAACAAAACAAAATGCATATGTGTGTTTTTGTGATCTTATTACTTTGGTGGCATGTTTCCATGTTGTGGGTATCTTTAATTGTTCTTGTTGTTGTTGTAATGCTTTGCATGTGAAGCTTAGGGTTTCTATGTTTTATGAAAGTTCCCATTGTTAGGGTTTTTCGAGGTTTTACATCACCCTAGTCTCGCTTCTCATATTTTTCCATGGACTTTAATGTTTACATTGGCATTGATTGTGAAGCACTTCATGGGGAAAATGCATCACTAGTGAACCGATCCAAGGAGTTGACACACTTGATATTGCAAAAGTAATGATTAAGGGAGTGATTAGGGGGTCAATGTTCAATAAGAAGGATGGGGTGTTTTGTTTACTAAGTTGAATAATAACCAAACATTTTGGAATCCCCATAGTCATGTCTCCCTTGCTTGGGCATTTTTTGTGTTGACTAATCCAACCACACAAATTTAAATGCAACTCATCTAGAGCATGAGGTGCATCTTGTGCCACCCCATGGCTCAAGCTTCCAATAGCAACAATAACATGACACGATCTAGAAAATAAAATAAAATTTACAACCTTGTGCATGGCATCATGAGTATGAAAAAACACGTTGTTAATGAACATGGGGTTAATTTCAATACAAAGAGTAGAAAAAAACTAAAATGAAGAAGGTGGGGTCGACAAAAAGGGAAAAAAGGGAAGATAATGCCTCCCCATTCCATTATTGATTTTTTTTTGACCAAAACCCTTATAAACCAAATGATCCGAATCAAAAGAGGTTTATAAAGGATTTGGTTATGTTGATTGCAAAGGGGTACATGCCTTTATACTTTTGTTGAAACCCTTGGTTACATCATCTTGTATTGCACCAATGTGATAGAGTCAAATTTCCTTCATGCAAGTAACTTGTTTTGGGATCATATCCCAAATATGTTAACTAAGGTGATGAAGATGCACTTGCTACTAGCCATTGCATAATGTGTTATAACCATTGCTACATTTGACTTCTGGATGTACAAAACTAACTTTGATATGTTTGTGCTAATGATTAATTTTATTAATGATGATTGGGTGCCTTACCATGTTATAGTAAGGTTGTTTGAAGCTCTAAACACCTTTGGAGCAACATTGGTAGAGCAAATGAAATATCTTTTGGCTAAATATGAACTCACAAGCAAGATTATTATTTATGTTAAGGATGAGAACACAAACTTGAACACATTTACTTTTGCATTCGCAAGTGTTGTATTTTGTGCACCACTCCAACTTGTTGCACCATTTACTGGCACCCATTTTGGCCATGTCATGTCTAAGGCATGGCAATATGCCACTAATGATACTAAGATTGGAGTTGGGATGAAAGAGGCGTGTAGCAAAAGCTCAAAGTGCTTTGCAAAAAACCATTACATGGACAAAGAAATTAGGGAAGGGTAGCCAAGAATGGGAATCAACATGTAAGGAAACTAGCTTAAAACTGCAAAAACTCAAAACATTAATCAAGATTCGATTTGCTTCCAAGGTTGTTTTCTTTCAAGAATCGTTGGGATATGTTGCTACCATAAATTTTTGTTATAGTTGATAGACCTCCAAGTTGCAAACCCAAGTACCATTTGGTTCAACATGGGCAATTGCCAAAGTTGTGACAACCCTATGGTGGAATAATGCATTTTGAACCATACCAAAAGGTATTGGTTACTTTTAGATGTTTTGTCTATAGCATTTTCCATTTGTACTAGGACAAATAAAAACTATTGAGCTCATATATCATTAAACCCTCCATTGTTGTGTGAAAGTTTGACACAAAGTTGGAAATTTTGTACAATATAATGGCGCTTAAAGTGATTGATGTCTTGGAGCCTTTTCTATCTTTTGCTATGACTTTTAATGTTGTTGTTGCACATAATCTTTGCGCTCTTCAACTCAATCAAAGGTTTAAATTGTTTTACTACATCATGGAATATGTAGGTTGAGATAGAGGTGCAATAGTTGTGGAAGAGTATGACCAACATGTTTTGTTGCCAGTATTGGTGGTTGTTTCGAAACATTTCAACCCAGGGTGTGTGGAAGGCCTTCCTCCTTCAACATGTAACTAGTAACTACCTATGTAAGAGGGTGAAAGTATCAATGATGATTCCTTGTGGGGAGTTGTAGCTTTTATAAAGGAAGATGATCTCTCTTTGGTGAAATTTGAGTTGTATTGTATTGTTGCATACATGTGGATGATAACGATGTAAAATCATCTTTGCAATGGTGGAAAAGCCATACAAAATAATTTCCTAATGTTACATAGTGACTCTAAAACATTTTGATAAGGCTTTTGACATTGTATTTTTTCCACTAGTTTTACTTATGTCAATGATGCATTTTGCACAAAAGCTTGATGTGATCTACAAAAGAGCTGATTTTTTTTTTTTAGTTGTGCCCATATTCATATTTTGAATTTGTTCTTAACCTTTGCATGAGTAATGTTCAATGTAGGTTTGTTGAACCTTCAAGCACAACTCTTGTTTCTTTTTGTGTTTCGATGGTTACAATTTGGATTTCATATTTCAACTTCAATTTGCTTTGGTTATGCACAACATCAAGTGGATGAAACTCTAAAAATTCAACATTAATGAAACACTAGATTTATACCAACATTGAAATTTTATACCGGCTAGTATCATAATAGTCATATTGATATTGATAACACTGCATCATGAAATTGGGTATCTTGCATTGCCAATACTATAATGGTATATGAGTTTGAAAAATATTTTGGTACCTCTTTTTAGGATTGACCTATACAACAAGACCATGTTGGTATATCAAAAGGGGGATACCAAATCAAACCCTAGTCAGTATTAATGTTGGGCGGATATCACTTTTTTGAGATATCTACCAAATAATATATCGACCTTCTTTTTATCCATTAAATAAGGATACTTTAATTTTGATTTCTTAGAAAATTTAGATATCCTAATTGGATATCTCATTTTTTGCATTTTTCAATCTAACTTGGATATCAATGTTCTTGGATATTTGTCATTTATTTATACTTAGTTGGATATCAAAAATTCAAAAAAATGCTAGCCAATTATGTTGGGTGCTAGTCTTTTGTTTTGGGCCAAAAAATCCAAAACACAACATCCTTTAAAAAAAAGGGAATACTTTGTCACAAATATTCTTTTTTCTAAAAAAAATTCAGAAAAAAAAAATCATAAATTATTTTTAAAAGAAAATATAGCCACAATAATAACTACTACTGACTAAAACTTTGAAGAGACCTTTAAAAGTGTGTCCCCATCAGAGTCTAAAATTGTCTAAGGATTCTTGGCAGCCTAGCTACATAAAAAAAAAATGAAAAAAATAACATAGATAGGTGTGAGCCTACAAACCTAACCTAATTACTAACCTAATTTACTTACACCCTACTAACCCTCATATCCGACCTTGGATCTGATATCTAGACCGAATATCAGCCTCTTTGATAATTGGACATAATTTCCAGGTATGATCAAAGTGCCGGATATCACAACAGGTGGTATCCAACACTTTGGATATCATCGCGGTCCTAATGATATCCATCAGATGTGATTTTTGATATCCAAGGCAGATATCTGAAAAATCCAAATATCCGCCCAACACTGGTCAGTACCACACATAATATTGCTGTTGCTAGTGTTCCAATTGCTCCCCAGTTTCTTCTGGATTCTACTAGGCTTGACCCTCCTCTTCTTCCTCCCCATGGATTTTAACCTTAACCCATAACCTGATTGTTGGG
>Ga0116226_10005312_pt1 | contig 11482 bp, 4 predicted proteins | sample S1TSphfallax_FD_89692 | JGI IMG/M metagenome (GOLD analysis project Ga0116226, IMG submission 89692) | Host-associated microbial communities from peat moss isolated from Minnesota, USA - S1T2_Fa - Sphagnum fallax MG | ecosystem: Host-associated > Plants > Peat moss > Unclassified | place: USA... | reverse complement strand
TCTTTGAAGTCCCATTTTTATTATGAATGAAAAACACATGCTAAGATAAACATAATGATTTTAGGGTTTAAAACTTATTTTTTATGGTTTAGGTCAATGCCAAAGACAAATAGATTGATTTTATAACTTAACTTTAGCTTTTAGGATTTAGGTTATTAATTTTTTAGGGTTTGGATCAATAGCAAATATACATAAATTGATTTTAAGTTCAATTAGTTTTGTAAGGTTAAATTTTTTAAGTTTTAATGTTTAGGTCAATGTAGGGTTTTTACGTCATTGAAAGGTTTTTAAGGTTTTAGGATCAATTTAGGGTTTTTTTGGTTTAGGGTTTGTTTCAACCAACACAATTGGGAAAATTACACCATAAGTTTTGGTTATCCTTGTGTACGTTTGACACTATTTATTGATTTTGGGGGTAATCAAAAATTGAACAACATCTCAAATATTGAAAATCATGCTAAAAAACAAATGTGCAATGTGTAATTGGAATTTATTACCTAGGCAAATATGTGATGTGCAAATATTTGATGCATGATGTGACTTGATACAAATTGACTAAAATTATCGTAGTCAATTACTAACATGAACAAAATAGTTCAACATGTGAACAAATGATTTTCAAAAATTTGACATCACAGATTTTGAAATTATTGACCTCATTAGACATTTAAGTGTTTAAAATAGACCTATGTGAATAATATATTGAGAGCGACATGGATCATGGCCTAGCTAATTGGATTAATATTACTAAGGCTACAAGATCTTAAACCGCTTAATCAAAAAAACAATAACGAAAGCACCCACCAACCAAAAAAAAACACATGCACACACTTTCAAAAACACAAAATTTATAAAAAAAAACTCAAACATAATTCAGCTATGAGAAAAATTAAAAAATCTTTCTCACCTTTGGGTGGCAACTTGATTAACAAAGGAATTATGACTAGCCAAATCTTTTAGCACTGAAAAATAACAAGAAAATTTTGAATTTCTTAAGCATAGAAAAATAATTTTCTTAATTTTCAAATCTAAAAATCCTTTTCTCAAACAAAGAAGAAGATTTGTAAAAGATGGAAAGATGTTTTGGAAATCTTTGGGAACTCTTTGGAATTTTTTTCTTGTGAAAGATTAAAAGCAATGTGCGATTTTTTTTTGTAGAAATGAGAAATGTGGAATGAAAAGAAAGAGGATGTGATATTAGAACTATATAATATATCACTTGCAATTACATGACAATCTAAACCATATCAATTTAATGATCTAGCTGACACAACGTAATTTTGAAGGTCTAACTAGATATCAATGTTGCAAATAGTGTGCACTATGTGGTTAAAATCAAAAGTCACTAACATTAGAACAACATTGTAGATAGTGTGCACTATGTGGTCAAAATTAAGAGTTGTTAACATTGGAGCAACGTTGCAAATATCTATGTGCACTATGTGATCAAAAACAAGAGTGCTATAAGATAAGCAATGGTGGGGCCCACTATTTACATGGCTTTTAACACATGATCTATCTTTATTATTTTTATCAATTCCAATGTCAAAGAATCGTGATTCTTTGCCATTTAGATACCCACCTCTTTTTCAAACTTGATTTTGTCAATCCTTTGTGGTGGGTCAACTTTTGTGGTGTTTTTAAAACCTTTTTCATCCATTCTCATCCATAAAATTTCCATGATGAGAGGAATGAGGAATTGATATATATGGATGATTTTTTTTTAATCTATCCTAACATCATCTATATATTTAGTTTCCCAAAACAATTCCACAAACAATTCATACCCACCTCATTTTCAAACTTAATTTTGTCAATCCTTTCCTAATAACTATCTCACTCCTCTTTCCTACCCATCAAACATGGATATTAAAAAAGAAATTGATGTGTACTTTTCATGTCCAATGTATTTTAATTTAATTTGCTTTAATTTTGAAACTAACGTAAACATTTAAATTAATTTTAACTTAATTTTTAAATTGACATAAATAATGATTAAAGATTGAAAACCCTATGCAAACATTAGAAGAAGAAAAAAAATCGTCATTAGTAGTGTGAAACAACGTGGAGCTCAAATATAGGTATATGATTTTTGTGTATTATTAGTTTTGACATTTGTGTATTTAATTATTACTCATATCTTTTTCTATGAAAGTGGATGGGGATTTGTCAAATTTTGGAATGGATGAAATTATTTTACAACTTATTTTACAATGGAAGGTTTTCTTTTAACTTTTGTGATACTGAAATTTTTGTGATTTTTTTCCAAGAAATTGAAAATTTTAACCAAATGTACATTTTTAAAATTTGAATTTCCCCCAAAAAAAATCCCAATGTTTTTGTTGAAGAAACGACAAAATTTGTTGAAAAAGGTATAAAAAAAAATTGGAAACACTTGTCCTACCTCCTTAATCGCTAATTACTTTGAACCATGAAGACACATCTATTATGGGCTCTCTTCCATTCATGGAAGTTATAGGTAAACATTCATTCATTACATCATTAAATTCATGCATTGTTAAAGGTTGGTTAGTTAGTTAGATTGTCTTCCCCTTGTATAAATGTATGTATGAACCTTTGGTTCAATACCAATAAAAGATCCACACTCTTATGGTACTTGAATGAACTATTTTCTACAAAAAAAAATCATCAATGAAGCAATGTCAACAAGCATTAATGGACTCAATTTTCAAATTTAAGCACTAATGTCTTTGTTTCTAATAATCACCCACCATTAATTTTTTAATGTGTAATGTACATGAGTGTTTTTTTTGGGGGCAACATCTTTTCAAAATAGCAAAAAAATTGGGGGGTTTTTTTTTTTGGTAGTGATTAGATTCCCCCAAAACAAATGTTAGATCCCATGTTTTTCTTGACTTTTATCAAATGTAACTTCGTTCGCCTTCAAACATAATATTGGGCATGGACAAGCTATCATGTGCCATTACGTTGACACCTAATCGTACTAACAATATAAAATTTAACTTTGTTGGCTTTTAACCATTATATTGGGCATTGGCAAGCTATCATGTGCCACTACATTGACACCCAACATTACTAACAAAATCACACACATGAAAACATGCACACACCCCGCTTAACTAAAGTGAAGGTCCTTTTACACCAAATAGTCAAATTTATGATTAAAAAAAACATAATGTAGCAAGATAATATATGAAAAATATTATTTGGTTCTAAACATCATGAAATCGATAGAATAAATGCAACATGAGCCCCATTATTGATTATCGAACTATAATCCTTTATATTCAACAAAATTACATCCTTGTTATGGGTACATTTATTGGGATAAAGTTGTAGATGCAATGAATAACAATGATCAATGTCATGACTTTCAACAATACAATACTCACATTTTTTTTATATTTGAAGATGTGGACTTTGATGTATTTATGCCTTGCCCTTGTCAAAGCATCTTTCATGTGTACTTGACCAAGTCCACAAGTCCAACACATGGCAATTTATTGGCCTACTATATTAAAAAGGATGGGGAAAATCCAAATTAACCTCCTTTCAGCTTCTCACTTTGGGATGGTATTTGCAAACTACAAAAAACCAATTTTGGCAAATGTTTGAATCCCTAATAATATTTTTAAAGCTTCAAAATGTAAAGTTGTAAAATTTGTAAAAATATTCATCTTTTCCAAAACACAATGAAAGGTGACCATCTAGTATAGCCTAAATTATTATCTTTGTGAACAACGTTTTTTTCAATTTCACAAATCATGACATGAAAAACTTTGTCATTTTCCTTCATTTTTGGTATCATTAAAAATCATTAAAACATTCATATGATGTTGAAATGGTTTGGAGCGTTTCATTTTGAATTGTAAACCACATTTATGACTTTTGGAAAGGAAAATTGTGTTATTGAATTACAGACTATGATCATAGGAATCCATTTTCAACTTTAATAAATACTATAATATTAAAACTTGTTTTCATTTTAAAATTCTCCATTTGATGCAAAAAAATTAGGTTCAAATGATTCCAATTTGGATCACAATAAATTATGTAAAAATCATATGAATGAATCAATTTTCATAACAATCAAGAAGAACATTTGACATGAAACACATTCCAATATGTAATGGTGGATAAAAATTGACACTATGAAAATTTCCATTTGTTGAATCTCTTTAGCTTGCAAATATATAAAGGTATATGGAATTTATGGTGGTTCAATATTTGCAAAACTTACACTCCCTATAAGTCCATACAAGATTCTTTAAAATGATTCAAATGGACATGGTTGTTACTTTTAAAAATATTATTATGTTAATTTTTGAGTAATACATGTTCAGTCACCTACAAACCTTCCCAAATCTATGTAAAAACTTGTGTTTTATGTAGTTGATGTCCTTTCTTAATTTTGAAATCCAAAAAAGAAAACCCACAAAATCCATAAAAGTAATCCCCCATTTAAAACTTTCAAAAAAAATGTTTTTGGGACAAAACATTTGAAAAAACAAACAAAAAGTGCAACTCATATGGATTTATGAAAATATGGTCAAATTTTAACCATTGAAAAATCCCTAGCCATTAAACAATTAAGGTTTTCAAAAAAAAGATTCTTCATATGAATATATCATCTTGTTATACATTATATACTAAGTCCCAATAACAAATTTGGAATGCGAATCAATACAATTTTGTCTATTTTGTGATGTTCCAATTAGATGACCAATCCATATTTTTCAACTTCAAAAGTCCATTAACACTAATAAATGAATTTTTTTTATCAATAAATAACCACATAATTCCCTTCATAATCCCAAGTCCCAATTAATAGATCTAAGGATATATTAATCACCATATGCGTTTGAATAAAGGATATCGACGGAAAAAAAACATTGTTTCATCACAAAAATGAGCCACAATAGTTTGCATCTACCCATAAGTTGCCACTAGTTCCTACAAGAAAATGTGTTTTTTTTTAAAGGTTTAATTTTATTAATATGTTTGCATTGATCAAAAACAATCTCCACCTTGATTGAAAACTTAAAACATGAAATACACATGTTATCTTTTACTAATACATTTGACTAAGGTGATTTTTTTAACTATGTCTTAATATAGACATTTAATAAAAAATAAACAAAATGAAAAAGTTCGTTGAAATGACCAAGGTTTAATCAATTTGTCCATATGGGTAAAAACGCAATAAAAGGAGCCAATACATTTGTCAATTGTGCTTAAAACTACATTTATATTACTTTGAAAAATCACCATTAATTGTATTTAATGAATTATTTGTTCATCATTTGGAATTGTGTTTATGTGCTCATGAAATCGGACTCTAATGAATTTGGAGTCATTTCACTATGTTATTAAAATCCTTTGTAATCCACAAAACATTTGTTGGTAGGGTCATTTTAAATACTCTAAAATTTGAACATGTTTTTTGTTATTCAAATGTTCACCAAATCTTCTCAAATTTATTATAGGCTTTAATATACTTCATAAGAAGGGCCACATGTGTTTATATGTTTAAATGCATATGTATTGAATCCTTTGAATGGATGTTGTTTATTTTGATTATGAAAGTTTTTAATGGTTCAAAAGGTTCAACATTTGTAATTGTGGTTAAAAACAAAATTGTACATTTTATTATAATTTAGGTCCTCATGAAAAATAATAATAATAAATAATATGTGTCATTTTTTGTCTCAATATTGATATTCAACCCCATAAATTACATTTAAAATACAATTTTGGTATTTAATGGACTAATACATGCAAAACACCTGTAAATTGTAATCCTTGGTAAGGACTTTGACCTTGGCCCACGTGGCTCCTTTTACTATGCTTTTACCCATATTAATTTAATATTAACTAAGCCTAGGCCAAAGCTACCTACTTAATATACCTAACTAGCCTATTGTCTAAGGTTAAACTATTTACTTAAGCTAATAAATTAACCTAGTAACAATATTTAGGTATATCTACCTTGATTAACATAACTAGCTATTTATTACATACATCATAAATTTAGCATACGATTAATTAATAATGAAAATCATGTAAAGTTCATTCATATATATGTTTGTACATTTTACACACTAATATTATGTGTTTAAAACACATTTAACAGATGGATAAATGTGTTGACACATGGAGTACGAATTTACGAATGAACAAATGTCACACAAATTTCACATCTTCCTATAAATCCATGTTTCAAATATGTTTTCAATGCACAACATCAATGTGTAAAATGTATGAATTATGAATGAATAATTTTGTACAATTTCCATTATTAAGTTGTGAGATGTTAAGTTTGTGATGTAGGCCTAAGTTACCCACCTAATATAAATTAAGTTGGGTAGATTAACCTAGGTTTTCTTGTAATGAATTGCCATTAAAGTATGTTATTAATTCATGTGTGGTGATTATTTAATCACATGTGTTGGACTGTGACCAAATCTTGCACCTTCTAAGTGTTCATGTGTCAATGATAGGGCTTGAATTTTGTAGATTGTATAAGGGACTAGCCTTTGAACCTTCTTTTGTTAGGCATATGGTTCAAAGTTGAAGGACATGGCTAGGTGATGAAGGTTTAGGATTTCAATTAGGTGAAATGGTTTGGGAACCATTGGGAATAACAAACTTTACATTTTCACCATCCCCGAAGTGATGATAGGCATCACAACCGAAATTTGATGTCAAAATGGCCTTAATCGACCACAATGATCCAACTTTTCTTCATCATCCTATCATTCCCATCCTTTGTACTTTGCTTTAACAATTCTCACAAGGTATGTCAACCCATTTTACCCTTGGTTTGTTACATTAGCCATGCACTACTCCCCACCCATTAATGTCCATGGGGTGGGCCCCTTTTTCGTGTTCCTATGTTCTGTATATTGCATGTGGTTGCTTCTATGTATTAAAAGTAGGATTAGCTTGTCACCGATTAACATGTTTTGTTCATAAATAATCATCAACTATAAGGGTTGCAATGTTTTCGACACTATTGAGTTCCCCCTTTTTTTTCAATTAGGCATGGATTGCATCTATATGTATCATCGATGCCTTCCATTTGGCTTTCCCACACCCTAGTTCATACCACCATATTCCATATCCTCTTTGTGTCGATGTGCATTGTGCTTTGTGTATCATTGTAATTAGTATGGCCATTGACTCATTTGACATTGTACCTTGACATGCATTCCCCCAACCAACCCCCCTCCCCCCCACCTTTTGGTGTTTATCAAGTTTCTTCCATGAAGTGGCAAGAAAGGCCACCAAGAGATTTTCCCCCCACCTCCATCGATACATAACATGTGATTGGGAGACTTTGAAAAATAAACACAAAATTAAAGGCTAGGTTTTAATTTCTCGAAGATATTTGGAAATGGTTTTGGATAATTTTCCACCTCCATTGGTTCAACTATGTCACACTTGGGTATTTGCACATGTAGGGGAATATACTTGAACAATGCACGCATTGGTTTTAAACACTTTGATGGTCCCATCGGATGAAACTAGAGTAGCCCTTTGCCTTTTTCACCCATCAACAAAGGTCAATGTCCCCTTTGTTGATCCAACTTGATAAAGGTTATTTAGATTAGAAGGCATTTATTTCCATTCACCACACCTTTCATTTGGCAATCCTTTAGGTATGGTGTATGAACTTTTATGAAATTGTTTTGTCCCAGATGATTTTGCAAGTGGTTTGATATCTTTTAAAAACTATGTGGGCACATTGCTTATGTTCATGTTCCCCCATATGTATTATGTTTATTTTTGACTTTGTAATTACTAGTTTTGGAAAAACAAATTAGCGGCATCCAACCCATCATGATTGAAAAGTTGATCATCTATCAGTTGGTCATACACCACACATACACCATTTAGTTTAAGGATACATTTGTGAATCATTTTAATCTTCACTAGTTTTGTGTGGTGACATAAGGTAGGTATGAAATGGTGGTCCATGGGGTTCGTGCTATTTTGGATTTACATCCAAATTGGGTGGTATTACAAATGAACGTCCATAATGCCTTCATTTATGTATCATGGACAACTAATTTCTAGAAGTTACAATCTTTTACCAATGCTTTGGATAAGTATTTCCCATTTATTTGATGATTTTAGGTGTGCCCATCATCACTATATTTCTTGTAAGCTTTTCAACATGAGGATCTCATAATCATTTCATCCGAATTTGGCACATGACAACATGATCCTTTGGGTGGAACCTTGTTCACCCTATTGCAACAACCCACCCTATTTGTGTTTTTCTTTCATTCGGCAATGATACATAGATCATTAGTCATGTTTAAAATGTGGTACATGTTTTTTTTTCATTTATAGGTGGAGTTTGTAACATTAAAACTTTCCATTTAGTTGACAAAATGTGTAATTTGGTTTCCATAAGGATTAAACTTGTCCATATCACTTTCACCAAAGTTTCTTACACTTAACACATGTTTCATATTCTAAGTGTAGTAATGGGTTTTGTGTTGTTTCTAGAATCCTTTGTTGTAGAGGTGATTTGAGAAAATTTTAACATTGTAATTAGCCTCCTTATGCTTGTAAATCCACATGTATCATTTATAATTTTCTTACTTTGTTATGCGCAATGCCTAAGTTATTTACTACATATCATATTTCTATCTTCGGGTATATTACAACATTATGTTGAATATGATTCATGTACCGTAGTTACATTGGAAAAGTTATTGGGTGCGGGATCTTTCAATACTATAATGGGTCATTTGGCTCATTGTTAGGTCATTTTACATGCTTCTTCAAGGGAGCAAGTGGCCTTCCCTTATTGGTTCTACTTTTTAATATGTTGAACTTCGATTGTTTTTGCATTTTTCATTCATCTCCAATAGAATGATCATTTTTTTTTAATGCGGTGGCACATGTTGAAATCGACATTTTTTCTTTCCAATTGGCATTGTGGGATACCCAAACTTTACTACCCCAAGTTGTATGTTCTCATGTCCCCCCTTTTGAAAACCTTGTGGTATAATTGTATCTTGATTTATAAGATTCTTTGGTGGACCACCTACATAAGCTAGAATTTATCACATTTTTAATAGATGATCCTTTCGACACCAAACGAGCATGTTTTTGATCTTGTGTAGGTCTATTTACAGGTGTTTGGTTATTACTCCATCCTACCACACTTGCATTTAGTTTGTCTTTGGTTCACTTCCTTACAAAATTATGTATTCGCCTTGATTTGCCACATCCTACAATTGCACATTTTTCATGTTGTCAATGTGAACTTACCAATGATGATTTAAGTATCTATTTACTTTGGTGCTCATGTGGGAACAAACACATTACAACCCATGATATTCTTAAGATATTGTCACAACTATTGATTTGGAGAATGGAACACACATACAAAGAGAAGTTTCCCACCTTCTGTTTCGCCGTACGCAATGACTAGGGATGACTTTTGGACCTTAGTGAATGTTGTCATATTTGATTCAACTCGCCCATATATGGTACAATGCACATTGTCCACAATAACACATGTAATGACAATTGCCATTTAGGAGAAAACACGATCATATGCAAAGTGCGCATTAAGAGATGACTTCATTCCCCAAGCCATAGAGACTTATAGTTGTTTCCATTCTTGTTTTGACTCTTTTTAAACTTCTTGTGTTTAAGCCATTGTAGCCTGCCATTAGCAGTCCTCTTTAGTTCTAACAATGCTTATTTTTCATTATTGGCAATGTGTGTCCATAGCCCTCCAATGTGTGTAGGCCATAGCGATTTTCAGCATATTGAGGCACTTGCGAAGCATTCCTCATCTCATCCACACATCACAATTAACATACCTTTGTTGCTAGCTGATTTGTGGCATACAACGCCTTTTTAGTTTATGGTGTTCTATTTTATTAGTATGTTAGTAGTGATTATTATGTGCTTTCATGACATGTGTTTTGGGACTTTTATTTGCCTTGTACTTCTTGTGGATGGGTTTTCATCCCTGCCATTTTGATATACATGGTTTTTCTTCATGATAGGTGCCATCTTTCGTTGACTTCATGTATTTAATTGTAAGCCTTGTATATATGGGTCAAAGGCAATGCATGAGTTGCATGAGTTGGAGAGCTTTTGAGGTGGTTGTAGTTCCAGATGACCGAAAACATGTGCTTTGTAATGGGCTGGGTAGGGCCTAGGAATGTGGGCAAGATTTGTATATGGGAAGTTACCTTCTAACAAGTGGTAATGACCTGTTAGGTGGTAGTGGGTTCTATAATGCCTATTCCAGGGCATAACCAGGGTTCCTAACTATTGATTTCACATCACAAGATGTTCCTAACTGTTGATTCACATTACAAGTAGTCAGTGTAACCAAAATCAGAACCCACAGATGATTGCTTATTGCTTATCTGACACTTTCTGTTTCAATGTTTCCCAAACCCTAAAATCTACCTAGGCAATATATCAGGTGGTTCTCAAGGTGGGTATTTGGGAATTGACCCTCATGCATATAAAACAAGTGGTTGGGTATTTTCCAAAAAATAAAATAAAAATAAAATTGATAATTGAAGAATATTGCTTTTACAATGAAATTGATAAAGGTGGCAACTGGGTAACCAATTCTGGCTCCACATTTTGGGAATGTCCCCAACTCATGTGCCTTAACCCACTATAAAGCAGGAGCAGAACCTTATCATAAGCCTAAACACAACTAGAACATGAGGAGGCAGGAGGAGTCAGATGGATCTTTCACACACTATGTAGGAGTGAGAGGGACCTTATGTGTAAGGTAAGGCATTGCCCTAAGAGGCTTAATAAGTAGGCTTAATAAGTTTAAGCCCTTAGGAGCGAGAGGGACCTTATGTGTAAGGTAAGGCATCACCGTAAGGGACTTGATAAGTTTGAGCCCCTACAAAGGAGGGCAGAGGCCAAGACAATAGAGGTGAGAACCTTTTGAAATACCCCACCATTTGCAGAGGACAGGTTTCCACCTATAGTGTGCCCTCCAAATACACTCAAAAAAAATTCATGCCAATCCGTAAAACCCTTTGCAACAATGGAAATGGAGGGTGCCTTACACGCCAAAATTGGGCATCAACAAATTATCAGGCGTTTCGCTTTTTGAAATGCTTGCATTACTTTACCTGGAGGGTACCTGCCGGGTATCAAGGTAAAAAGAAATTAAAATGAAAAAAGTAATTTGAGTTTTACGCCAGCAAATGGGGGATTTCATGAATGCCCCAGCCCTAGGGCATTACCTTACACTTCACATTTGTTAAATAGGGACCAAAGCTAACCAACAGACACAAGTGTGCTGTAAAGGATGGATGGTGGGTGGACAGGAAGCACTTCTTACCATTGGGTTCCAGTTCCCCAGTTAACTGCTGGTTAGGTCAGTTTGGTTAGGTCAGTTTTCTGTCATTGGTAACCTACCTACTAACAATCCAGTAGCCCTCACCTCTGTACTAACTAACTACCTGCATGAATCTAGTTACTTAATAAT
>Ga0116226_10005311_pt1 | contig 11483 bp, 10 predicted proteins | sample S1TSphfallax_FD_89692 | JGI IMG/M metagenome (GOLD analysis project Ga0116226, IMG submission 89692) | Host-associated microbial communities from peat moss isolated from Minnesota, USA - S1T2_Fa - Sphagnum fallax MG | ecosystem: Host-associated > Plants > Peat moss > Unclassified | place: USA... | reverse complement strand
GTGTTTTCTATTCACAAACATAACTTTTACAATACATGACTTTCACAAAACTACAATAAAAAGATCAATGGAACTTACTAGTTGAATTATCATCAGGAGAATCATTTAATACTCTTCGATTTGTTAGATCTAAATTAATAAAATATTTTTTTGAAAATATTTTATTATCGACAAAAAAAATCACCTTGATGATTTGAACGTAAACGTGATGCTGAAATAGCTCGCCGAGTCGGAGGTATATCTGTTGACATACTCATTACAGTATCAGGTTTATGTGGTACATTTGTCCTAGGAGAAAAAAAAAGAATGTTCTTCTCCGATGATGTGAATGTTTATTTTACCTTAGATTATGATTGACTCTTTGTTCACGTTCTTTTTCACGACGTAATAATTCATCAATTTTAGCCTTTAAAATAAGAATAAAGATTTTTATTTAAAAATTTTTTTATATACTTTAGCTTCTTCTTCACGTTTTTTTCGTCTTTCTTCAACTTGCGATCGATGATCAGTATCACGATTACGTAATTGTAACCATTTTTTCACTCTTTCTACTTGTTGTTGTTGCCTTAAAAGATAAAATATAAATTATCTCACTAATTAGAATATTTTTCTTTCTTTCAGCTAACTATTTTCTTTCACATTATCTATAGCGATAGATTATAAGCCTGTAGCTATAACAAACAGCTTGTATACCGTGGGAATGAACCTTTTAATGAACAAATAAAATCAAGTCTTGTCGATGCATCAAACGCATGATTAACTATCCTTTTAAGTTATTGAAAAAGTTCAGTATTATCTAACAATGAACATCAGTGATGTACTCATTAATAAAAACTTACCACTTTTGTTCTTTTTTTCGCAGCTGTTCTTGAAATTTTTGTAAACGTAAAATTTCAGCTTCTTCTTTTTTTTGTTTTACTAATTTAATATGTTCATCAAGAGCAAGAGATCGAAGACCATTGCCATTTGTTGTCGATTTAATTGTAGACATTTTACTACTAATTTTTGAATTAGTTGTTGATGATGGTCGTTCATTTTTGTTTTTATTATTATCTTGTTCACCATTAGTCAACGAATCTTGAGACATACTGTCTATAAAAAAAAATAAATCATTTATTTATGGTGCCAGTTTATTTCCGATACTAATCACGCGCATATATACAAAAAAAAACGAGAGAGAATTCTCCAGACACAAACGAAGGTGAGAAGAAAAAAAAAGGCAATCAAACTCTTTCGCTTTTCAACAACTGCCACCATCATTATGTCGATCATATTTAGTCGTATATTCTGTTTCTTCTTCGTCATAATCGATACTATAAATTGATTTTCCTCCACCATCATATATACTTTGTGTTGTACGACAATTATTATTTCCTGTTTCATCCATATAATATTCACTTGATTGATAATCAGGCACTGATGGTGAAGGTCGATTATGACGCCGGTGACGATGACGATTTCCTATTGTACTCGTTGGTGTATGCGATATTGAATGTGTTTGATGGTGTGAATTATTTGATGAAGAAAATAAAAGTTTTCCAGCTTCACAACAGAATAAAAATGCCACATTTGTATTCAATTTTAAACGTTGAATACAATCAGGTTGTTTAATTTTAAGACAATAAAGAATAAGAATGAAAAATGTTAAACAAATAATAATAAAAAGAATCATAAGAAGAGCATTTGATGTTGATGATGAACGACGAGTTTTTTCATCAGAATTTATAATTGAAGGTTGAACTGCACTAACAAATGTTCGATTATTAATTGATAATAATTGTTTCGATGGTGATTGAGATTCAATATCTGCAAGAGATAAAATACGTAACCATTCTTCATCATCATCGGATGTTGTCGTCGTTGTTGTTGTCATTTCTACAGGTGATGTAGAAGTTTGTTTAACTTTTGGTTTTTTAGTTTTTATTACAACAGTAGTCGTTAAAATTTCTTCTTGTTCTTCTTCTTGTTCTCCTTCTCCTTCTTCTTCTTGTTGTTCAACTATTTCTTCTTCATTCTCTATTACATCAGGCGTATCTTCTACAGCAATTTGATCATTACGAATATCTTGAGTTCCTGGTCGATGTTGAATAAGATCAAGTCGAGTTAATTTTCCTCCATGTTGCATACTAATTGTTGTCATTTTCCGTTTCCGTGTGATTGGAATTGTTGTACTAATTATTTTTGTTGTTGGCAATGGTAATGTTGTCGGTATTGTTGTTGTTTGACGTCTTTTCCAATTACAAATAATTTGTACATTATGATCTTTTTGTATTGGACTTGCTTTTAATTCAAAATAAAAAAATAATTCCGAAAAAAGATCATTTTTAACATAAGTTAATGTAAAATTATGTGAACCAGAACCAAATAAAGCATTATTAGTATTTGATGGTAACATATCCATGCATTTTCTTTCAAAACGATCGGTTGCAATTTCTATATATGTCGTTTTTTTACAATCAATATTTGAAAATTTTGGATATAGTAAAGATTTTAAACTTCCATATTGTCGATTAATTTCACGTGCATGAAGTAAAACTTGTCCATCAGGCATTGATGAACGTATTTTACAATGACAACGATTATATTGTTGACCTTTAGAATATGTATGACTTATATGAATAGTCGGTCCTTCATCTTTCCAACTATCACAAATATCTTTTGAATCTGGTATACAAGCAAAATTAACTTGAATATAATTAAAATCTGAACAATTTGGTACACCAGGTGTTGTTAGAGCTGTTGAAAGCATTTCATTTTTTGTTAAATTTATTAAACATGTTTGTTTATCATTACATGATAAAATATTATGACTTGTACCTTCTTGTATACAATCATATATACTAAATTGACATTCTTGAAAAGATAATAATGGTTGTTTAGTATAACCATATATAACACGAATAATTTGTATATGTTCATATTGTAAACAACGAAGATGTAAATGAACTAGATTGGTTTCTTGAAGACAAGCACTTTCAAAATGTAAGGTTTCAATATTAGCAAAAATTAAATGAATAATAGATAAAAGAATATAATGAAATATTAGAAACATTATTATTAAAGAATAAGATTGATTTATGTAAGTTACGAGAGACAATGACGAGAACTTGTATTTGTCATTTGTCGACAGTCGACGACGGGACGAAGTCGGTGTGTTTACAAATAGATGAGCATCAGAAGAAATAGACAAGAGCGAGAAAGAGAGAGATAGCGAAAAAAAGCTAGTTAATCTCGAGAAAGAATAAGCTAAAACACTTTCACGTACAAAAAAAAAAAGACAATCCTTTGATTATGCAACAATACAGTCAGTGGAATACCACTACATATCAAAAAGATACATTTAATTGAAGGTCGATACTACATATCAAGAAGAAAATCCTATGAACGTGTTTTACTTACGATTTAATTCACCTTGTTGTAATTGAACAGTGTTCGTGTCGATTAGATACATTGAATCTGTTGTTGATTCATTGTCTGAGATCGGATAAGTATCTATATATATATACATCGAATAAAAAGGTAGGTGTATGCAAGGTGAATATCATTTTACCTCCTTCAATTATCCTTGTTACTTGTTCGACATTCTCATCTAAAGAAGAAGAAAAAAAACTGATCAAATTGTAATTATTAAAAATTGGTTTTTTTTACCTTGCTGATCATTAGGTTGAGTATTTGTTAAATTTTCTTTAAAAAAAAAATAAAATTAAAAATTAAAATTCAAGTTATATTATTTCAGTTACCTTGACTTGCCATTTTCAAATCACTAGATAAAAGAAAAACATAATCATAGAGTTCATACTCATTACTGAAGCAAAAGATATCATTACTTTTACTTTTTTTTTTTTTCTTCGTCTTTAAGCTTCGCTCGCTTACTCGCCGTCGTCTGTTCAACAGGGAGAGAGAGAGAGAGGAGAGCGTGCGTGTCTTTTTTACCTATATATAATCTAGAAAAGAAGAAGAAGAAGAACGAATGAAGAGGAAACGAACAACGACTCACACACAATGTGCTTCCTTTCTTTATCGTCTTTTGTGTATGTATGTGTGTGTGTGTTGCTGTGCCGAGAAAAGAGAAATTTCCATCCCAATGGTCCTCACACTCTATTAACAGTATGTGGCATCATACGGAGAAAAAGAAAAGAAGAACAGCAATAATAGAAGAAAAAAAAAAGCGGCAACGACGGCGGTGAAGCCATATATACAAACGTTCAGTCAAACAACATTTATATTCTTGTTAAAAGCGACAAAAAATCAATTAGAATGAACTATTTTTTTCAATGCACGTGTTCATACACTGACTAGTGATTCTATTGTCTGTCTTTTGTCTATGAAAAGAATTTAATACATCTAAAAATGATGATGATTATAAGCATAAATTAAAGATAGATTTAAAAAGCGCATTGATCAAACGCATATATTTCATTTTAAATTTGATCACTAATCCTTCATCTTGACTTATGACACGAATTAATACAAAGTCAATCATTATCAATAATCTAAAAAAAACAAAACAAAAAAAATGATTTTATCGATCTTGCTTAAATGTTATCAAAGTTCTTTTTTTTTTTTTGTTTTCATTCTTTTAATTTAAATACGCGACATAAACCTTGCATATAAGCACAAAGTAAATGTCGTTTATCTTTTGTTATAATCATATCCATTATTTCACAACCTTGACCACCACCACTTTTCCATTCTTTTAATGGTTCACCATTTCGTATATCTAATAAACGAATATGACCATCAAGACATGCTGTATATAAAAGAAAACCATCATTTAAAAGACATTTAACAACACCACTTTGTAAATTAAGTGTTGTACGTAATAATTTAGTATTAATATCCCATATATAAATATAACCTGAAAGTGTACCACAAATAAGTAAATGACCACTACCAAATGCAACACTTTCAATAGTTGTTGCTGTTGATTCACCTTCATCATCATCATCATCTTCTTCTGCAGTCGATGTTTGAGTTGATGATGGTTGAAAACAAGAAAATGATGAAAGTAATTTTCCATTATTTAAAATAAGTACTCGACAATTACCATCAGCTGATCCACAAGCTATTAATGTTTGTTCATCATTTAAACACATTGAAATACATTTATTATTATTATTATTCATTGCACTATCACCTTCACCACTATTATCATATTGCCAAATAATTGAAGATTGTTTAAGATCCCATAATTTAATATGACCATTACCATAACCACATACACATTGTTTACCTGAAGAAAACAAAAAAGCGGCAAAATTTTGTGTAAAAAATACAAAAAAAATTTTTTTCTTACCATTTGTAAGAATTTCTAATGTTAAAATTTCTGTATCACTTCCACCATGCATTATTTTATATTCTCCTGATGGAATTTTAAATAACCATAATTGAGAATCATTTGTTCCAACAAATAGAACATGTGCTGATGGATGAAAACGCATTAATTCAATATCAATTCCCGTATGAAATGACCAAACTTCATTTATTGGAAGTCCATTTTCATTATCAGTCCAACAACGTATTTGACCACGCATATCACATGCACATAAATATTTACCATCAAAACTCCAACAAATTTGATGAACACTATCATCAAATGATGGATATTCATGTATTAAATCACCGGTATCTAAATTCCAAAGAAGACAACGATCATCTTCACCACCTGTACAAACACGATTTTGTGTTTGAGGATCAATTGATATTGTAAAAATTGAATTTCCTGATTTATGATGTGAAATTTTTAATAATGCATCATCATCTTCTTCTTCTTCGTCTTCTTCTTCTTCCATATTTTCATTTAAATCAAGAGTATCTAATTGATTTTCTGTAGATGAATCAACATCAATTACTTCAAATGCATCATTTGGATCAATATGAATTTCATCATCATCGGAATCAACATGTGCATGATGTTCCGGAGAATTTTTATCGAACATTTTTTTTTTGTTTTTCTAAAAAGAAAGAAATTTACTTCATCAACAATGATAATGATGCATACATATGAAGAAAATTCTATCATTGGTTTATTCTCTTTGACTAATAGAAAAAAATGTATACTTCAGTTCGTTTACAATGGCTAATAGAATCGATAGAGAAACCCATAAGACGTAATTCCGAAGTTTTGATTTTTTTTATAGATTCAATAGAATTGATTATAGACAAAAATTAGAGGGGTCACCTAAAAATTGTTTAGATTCGATTTTTTAGTCTGTAAACTGTAACTATTGATCAGTTCATAAGACTTTCTATTGTTCGTGATTATATGACGACATTTTATTGATTAACTAGAGTCTGAGAGTAAAAAGAACCATCATGATTCTTGAATAAATGATCCGATTGCTAGAATCATCTACCCACTCAGTTGGCTACGCTTGAAAGATTTTCTCGCATATTTTTTTTTGTTCGTTTAGGTAAAATATACATATTTTAGTTGAATGTTGTCTCTCATCGCAATCATCATATGTCTTATTCATGCTATTACTATCTCTGGTTCTCCACCGATAGTCTTATGGCATGGAATGGGTGATAGTTGTTGTAATCCATTAAGTCTTGGTTCAGTAATTAAATTAATAAAAAAACAATTACCCGATGCGTATGTTCTTTCACTTCGTATTGGTTCGAATATTATTGAAGATACATCAAACGGATTTTTTATGAATGCTAATCATCAAATTGATTATGCTTGTAAAATATTAAATGCAGATAAAAATCTTTCACAAGGTTATCATGCTATTGGGTAAATAAATAAAAAAAAATTTTTTTTTCATAAGAAAATTTCAATATTTTTTTGTAAAGTTTTTCTCAAGGTGGACAATTTCTTCGTGCTGTTGCACAACGTTGTCCGGATCCACCAATGCTTAATTTAATATCTATTGGTGGTCAACATCAAGGTGTTTTTGGATTTCCTCGATGTCCTGGTGATAATGAAACTATCTGTAATTATATTCGTGATTTATTACGTTTTGGTGCTTATGAATCTTTTGTTCAAAATCATCTTGTTCAAGCAGAATATTGGCATGATCGTATGTAGAAAATCTGTAGAGAAAATTTTTCTAAACTTTTTTGTTTAGCTCATAAAGAAGAAATCTATCGTAAAGTAAGTATATTCTTAGCTGATATTAATCAAGAACGAACATTTAACGAACAATATAAAACAAATTTATTAAAAATTCGTAATTTAATTCTTGTGAAATTTTTACGTGATTCAATGGTAACACCACATGAAAGTGAACATTTCGGTTTTTATGAAGAAAATAATCCATCAAAAATCATTCCATTACGTGAAAGTTCATTATATTTAAATGATTTATTAGGTTTAAAAACAATGGATGAACAATCACGTATTAAATTTCTTGAATCTGATACCGATCATTTACAATTTACTGATCAATGGTTTATTGACAATATTATTTCATATCTCAAAGACTAAATAGATCTGTTTTGTATTTTTTTTTTATTAAATATTAAATAACCAGTAAAATACTTTGTATTATATTCTCGAAATAAATAAACAAAAATCGTCAATGACCGAGTTGCAAAATTATTTATGATGAAATCTTCTATTGTTTTTATTCCGCTCGATCTTCAACATCCAAATACAAAAAAACAAAATAATAGAAAATTCCGATGTCAATTTTAATAACACAGTGCATAAAAAAATAAAAGAAAAAAAAGAAGCTGTGCGTTTATCGACCATCATCATCACTCGATTGATTATCTTGTTCATTAGCTAAATATCGATAAAAATAAATCTAAATCAAATTTATATTAAATAAACTAACCTGAACCATCACCATCATTATTTGATTGAGGGAAAAGACTGTTAACATATTGTTCAGTAGGATCCAATTCACCGGATCGATTTTTTGGTGCTTTTTTAGGTCGATTTTTTACTACTTGAATTTTAGCATATTCAAGAGCCTTGAAAATCAATCTAATTTAATCGTTCATGTTTATTCATTAAACTTACTCGTTCTCTTTTCGATGGTTTGTCTGAACCTGGTGGTTCACCATGACTTAAATGCCAAGGTCTTCTAGGTACTAAATCTCGTGGTGTTTTTTGTTGTGTACCGGATGTCTCTACGATATGTCTTTCCATTTGGGCTGCATATTCTTGACGTTTTTTTGCACGTTCTTTCTAGAAAAAATATAAATAAGAGATTCATTTTTATTAATAATTATTTCATATATATATACTCGATCAAGAGTTATTTCATTAATAGAAGCATATGGATTATTTTGTGATTCATTTTTTTGTAAATCTTTATAATCTTTGAGAGTATATTTTTTATAGGGAAAATAATAACCTTGAGCATCACGTAATGCACGCCGTCTTTGATTTTCTAGATAACTATCTAGAAGAAATAGAATTATAAATATGAAAATTCTTTTGTAATAATAAAACCTGATTTAATCCATTGTTGTGCATAGAGAACATCATGAACGGATGGTTTAAATTTTTTTTTTAAATAATCATTTCTTTCTTGACGCCAAACTTCTAACATATCACGATCATCATAATAAGGTACATCATAATAATTATGAGCTCGACGTGGATGTATATTTTCTTCATTATCATTTTCATCATCTTTATTGATATGTTTGTGATTTTTACTTTTTTTTGATTGTTGACTTTTTGTATCATCTTCATGTTCAGTTTCATCAGCTTTATTGATATGTTTGCGATTTTTACTTTTTTTTGATTGTTGACTTTTTGTATCATCTTCATGTTCAGTTTCATTTCCAGTTATACCTTCATGATCAATAGTAGATTCTTTTTTATCTTTTTTTTTCTTTGATTTAGTTTTAGATTTAGGTTTACGTTTTTCATAATCAGAAGATTCATCATAAGGATCACGATATGGAGCTATATAAGGTGGAGCATCATAATCATCGTCATATAAATGACGATGACGATAATCATATCGACCAGGATATGGATAAGCTCCATAAGGTGGATAATCATCATAATATGGATGTCGTCCTCTAATAGAATGTCCAGGTGGATATGGATAATCATAAGGAGGTTCATACAGGGTCGGTCTTCGCCCACGGCGAACAGGTGGTAACGGTAGGTCTTTCTCAGGATAAGGATCAGAAAATGCTGTACGTTTTTTCGATTTTCGTCGAGTATGTTGATCATGATCATCTTCATCATCAGAACTATTATTATCTTCAGTTGGATAATCATCATGACGACTTCTATGTTGTTTTGGAAGAGAATGAGATTGTTTTTTATTTCGTTTTGATTGTTTTTTTGTATTATTTTGTTCATCTTCACTTGGAAGTTGTTGTACTGGTTGTTGAGATTTTGGTGAATTTGATTTCTTTTTTATTGAAGGAAAATTACCATCTTTTTTTTTTTGGTCACGACTTTCTTCTTTTTGTTTAATAGCTGCAGCTCGCATTTTAGTTGATTTTGTTGTTTTCATTTCTGGTGGAGGATTATTAGTTTTTGCTGTTGTTGCAGATGGAGGATCATTACCACCATTAGATGGAGAACGATGAGCAGCTGGTGGAGGTAGTTTAGAATTTCGTTGTTCAGATCGAACATGATTTGATTGTGATGGTGGTTGTGATTGATGACGTTGCTGTTGTTTTGGTTGTGATGATGAATGATTTGATGTATTCTGTTCAGATCGAACAGGATTCGTTTGAGGTGGTGATTGAGATTGACGACGTTGATTATCAGTCGATACGGGGGGATGATGTTGTGTTGTATCGGTATATGATGTCTAATGAATATAAAACATTTAGAAAAAAAAACTAAACATGGAGGATTAATCTTGTATAAGCTTTTTCGGATCTATTCTTCGCATTTGGATTTGTGTATGATATAAAATTCTAGTTATTTCTTACCATTCTCTATGGAAATATAGCCGTTGTTTAGTGTTTATGAAAAAGGAAATTATGGTATAGGTAAACAAGTAAAATATTCCTTGGCAACAAAAAATATTATATTTTGAAGAGTTCTATCTTAGTTGGCATTTGATTCTCTAGATAGATGCTTCCTGTCCTGAGAAAATGAGTTCTTTTTTTGTGTGTAAAAAGCACTTATTTTATTCAATTTTTCGACTGTAATTAACGTTTATCTATTATCTCGAATATAAGTTTTTATGAGTCTTTTTTTTTCTATTCTCAACCTTCTCCGTTGTTAGACACAATCTCCTGTCATTATTCTAGAATAATTATTTTTTAATAAAAAGCAAATAACACAAAATTGAAATCTTTCAACAACACTTATTTTTTAAACATTGTAAAAAGAAATTTCATAAAGAAGAAAAATCATACCTGATGTTGATTATTAGATTCTATACGATGATTATCCATAGGTGTTTTTTGTGGTGGTTGTGTAGTATTAACAGTAGCAGCAGCATAACTTCCATCATTATTATATTTTTGTGTTTGAGAATTGGTATAATCATTGAATGGTGGATCTTCATTATGTGTTAATTGTTGAGCATATCTATCCGTGGAATAATATTGAGGTTTTTGTGTTGAATAACCACCATTTGAATAAGTTGATGGAAGATAATCATTGGAATAAGACGGTTGTTGTTGAGTATCATTAAGATAAGTTCCCAAATTAGTTGTTTGATATTGATAGGGATGGGATGTTAATGATCCAATACCTGTATCATATGCACCTATTCAAAACAATAATAATAATAAACAATTCTGATATTATTTTACCATAATTAGCTGCATGAAAAAGATCACCTTGAGAACCAAGACCGACATATGAGCTAGACGGTAATGTTGTATAGGATGTAGAAGCCATTAGTATGCAAATAAACTGACGAATAACAAAAGCAAAGTGTGTGTTGATGCCATTTCGTTAAAAAAGCAAAAATGGTAGTGAGTTAAATATTAAGAAAAAAAAAAGGTTTTCAAAACAAACGTAACGACGAAGAAAAAAAAAGTATGCGAAGGCAACAATGAAAATCAATTGCATCTATTTGCTTCATTCATGAATGAACACCGACAGGCATGGTAATGGTAAAGTGATGAAGAAAAGTAAAAAAAAACACATAAAAAGAAAGTAAATAGTAAGTAGTCACATTTGATTCGATACACTTTTTAACTTCGTCATTTATTTAAAATGCAAAAAAAAGAGAGTTAAGAAATAAAATGAAGTTCATTAATAAGAATATAATTTTTTAGATGATTATTTAAATGTAATTCTTCTAATTTATAATGAATTCCAATAGAAAGTTCATTTCGAATATACCGACGACAATAAAATTTTAATTTTTCTGGTTTCTTTTGATAATTATTCATAAAATTTTGTAAAAGATATTGACGAGAAGAAATTAATGACATATAAAAACAATTATGAATTGTTTGAAGATATGTTAAACCTTGATCAACATAAATGATATATAAAAGTAGATAAAATCGATTTGGTTTAGCATCAAATGTCACACGTTCGAGATAATGTTTTAAAAGAGAAAAATAATTTTCTATTTGTAAACGTTGAG
>Ga0116226_10005310_pt1 | contig 11484 bp, 11 predicted proteins | sample S1TSphfallax_FD_89692 | JGI IMG/M metagenome (GOLD analysis project Ga0116226, IMG submission 89692) | Host-associated microbial communities from peat moss isolated from Minnesota, USA - S1T2_Fa - Sphagnum fallax MG | ecosystem: Host-associated > Plants > Peat moss > Unclassified | place: USA... | reverse complement strand
GATGATGACGAGGACGACGACCTGGACGACGACGTCGACGAGGAGCGCGAGGAGTACTGATCGGGCGTGCCGCTGAGCGCGGCGGCCTCAGACGGCCTGCAGCCAGCCGTGCGTATCCGGGCTTTCCCCCTGCTGAATGGCCACGAGGCGCGCGCGCAAAGACTGCGTCAACGGACCCACCTGACCGCTGCCGACCCGGTATTCGCGCTCGTCGTGGATCAGTGTGCCGACGCCGGCGAGCACGGCGGCCGTGCCCGACAGGGCGGCCTCGCCGCTCTCGGCCCAGGCAAGCATTTCCGCCACGTCGAAGACGCGCTCGAGGACACGAAAGCCGAGATCGCGGGCCAGCGTGAGCAGCGAATCCCGCGTGACGCCGTGCAGGAACGTGGTGTCGAGGCTGCGCGTCAGCAACTCGCCGTCGCGGATCAGCAGGAAGTTCGCCGCGCCGGTCTCCTGCACCTCGCCGCCGGGACAGAACAGCACCTGATCGACTTGGAATCGCGCGCGCGCCGCCAGCGTCGGTCCCATCGCCGCCGCGTAGTTACCGCCGGTTTTCACCATGCCGAGATGTGCTGCCGAGCGCGTGTTGTGATCGTCGATGAGGATGCGCAGCGGCTTCATGCCGCCCGCGAAATAATCCCAGACGGGACTCGCCAGCACGAGCAACGAGGCCTCGACCGCGGGCGTGGCCGCGGCGCCGATGTTGGCGGTCGTGCCGAACAACAGGGGCCGCAGGTACAGTGCACCCGGCGCCTCCGGGACGGCATCACGACAGCGCGCAATGACCGCCCGCACCATGGCGGCGAGTTGTTCCGGCTCCGGCTCCGGCAGCACGAGATGGCGGGCGCTCTGCCGCATGCGGGCGATGTGTCGATCCATGCGGAACACGTGCACCGAGCCGTCCTTGCGACGGAAGGCCTTGAAACCCTCGAAGCAGGTGCTGGCATAGTGCAGGACGTGGGCCGCGGGCGAGAGTTCGATCGGACCCGTCGGCCTGATCTCGTGCTCGCTCCAGCGGCCGCCCTGAAACGTCGCGACCGCCATGTGCGAGGTGAGGACCGTGCCGAACGCCGGCCTTTTGGGTTGTGTGCTCATGGCCCGCTAGTTTAGGCCAAGGCGGCTCACGGCAACAGCACCGTCGCGCCCACGGTCCGGCGTGCCTCGAGCAAGCGATGCGCCTCCGCCGCGTCGCGCAGCGCGAGGCGTTGGCCGATGTGACTGCGCACCTGTCCGGCGGCCAGCCGTGCGAATAAATCCGCGGCCCGGCTTTCGAGTTCGGCACGCGTCGCGATGTAGTCGAACAGCCGGGGGCGGCAGGTGAACAAGGACCCGCCGGCGGCCAGGTCGGCGATCTTGAAATCGGTGATCAGTCCCGAGGATTGACCGAAACTCACCCAGGTGCCGCGGCGCTTGAGGCATTGCAAAGAACCACGCCACGTGTCCCTGCCCACGGAATCGTAGACCACGTCGCAGCCCGCACCGCCGGTGATGTCGCGGACGCGCGCGATGTAATCTTCGCGACCCGAATCGATCACGTCGCGATAGCCGTTCGCGAGCGCGAGGCTGCGCTTGTCGGCTGATCCCACGGTGCCGATTGCGTGTGCGCCGAGCGCGTGCAGCCAGGACCCGAGCAGCAGGCCGACACCGCCGGCCGCGGCGTGCACGAGCACGGTCGCCCCGGGCTCGACCGGAAAGCAGGAGCTCACCAGAAATTGCGCGGTGAGGCCCTTGAGCATGACCGATGCGGCAACCTCGAACGACACCTCATCGGGCAGGCGTACGACTTGTTCCGCGGGCAGCACGCGCCGTTCGCAATAGGCGCCGAGCGGCGTCGTGTAGGCGACCCGGTCCCCGGCACGCCAGTGCGTGACGCCGGCACCGACCGCCTCGACGACGCCCGCGCCCTCGCTGCCCGGCGTCAGGGAGGCCGTCGGCCATGGGTACAGGCCGCTGCGATAATAGGTGTCGATGAAATTCACGCCGATGGCCCGTTGCGCGATGCGCAGCTCGCCCGGACCGGGCTCGGGCGTCTCGACCTCGGTCCAGCGCAACACTTCGGCAGCACCGGGTGTCTCTGCGACGATGGCTCCGTCGCTCATGAGCGGACAGCGGCGGCGGCGGCGGCCGGCGAGCGCCGCTGGCGCGCGACGAAAGACCGGATCCGGCGGCAGGCCGCCTCGAGCGCGGCCGGGTCGGTGCCGAAGAACACGCGCACGAAACCGCGCGTGCCTGCACCGAAAGCGCCGCCGTCGAGCACCGAGACGCGCTCGGATTCGTATAAACCGCGCATGAATTCGTAGCCGCTCAAGCCCGTGCCGCGGACGTCGACGAGCATGAACATGCCGGCGTCCGGCACACAGCAGGCAATGCCCGGGGCATCGCGCAGTCCCTCGAGCAGCAAGTCCCGGCGCGTCGCACAGAACTCTCGCATCGCCGCCTCCGCGGTAGCCGCCATGCCGAGCGCGACGAGCGCGGCCTCTTGGATGAAACCGGGCAGCCCGAACAACATGCACATGATCAGCGACTCCACGTGCGCGAGCAGGGGCCGCGGACCGATCAGCCACCCCGCTCGCCACCCGGTCATCGCATGCGACTTCGACAGACTGCCGATCGTGACGACGCGGTCAGGCAGGCGCGCGGCGAGGCTGGGCACGCGCCCCGACGCACCAAGGCCGGCATAGACTTCATCGGCGACGACCCAGAGCGAATGGCGCCGCGCGAGTTCGCCGATCAGTTCGAGGTCGGCTTCGTTCAGGACGACGCCGCTGGGATTATTGGGCGTGGCGAAGAAAATCGCGCGCGTGCGCGGGCTCACGGCCTGCAGCAGCGCATCGTGCCGCAGACGAAAGCCGTTGGCGGCCGATGCGGGCACACGCACCAGGCGCGCGCCCGACACCTCGATCGTCGCGGGATAAGTCGGATAGAGCGGCTCGAACGCGATCACTTCGTCGCCCGGACCCGCGAGACACAGCGAGGCGGCGAACAGGGCGTTTTGCGCGCCGGAGGTGAATACGACTTGATCTGGATCGACAGCTTGTCCGCAGCGCGCGGCATGCAGGGCCGCGATCGCGGCTCGCAAGGGCTCGCGACCGCCCGCAGCGGTGTAGTGAGTATCCCCCGCCCGCATGCACTCGATCGCCCGTTCGATCACCGGACCCGGGCTGTCGAGTTCCGGGTCGCCGACACTGAGCAGGATGACATCCTCACCGCGTTCACGGGCGAGCCGCGCCTCGTGGTGTGTCCGCCAGGCATCCGCACCCTCGCCGGCGATTCTCTCGACTAACGCTGAATAACGCATCCACCCGGACTCCCACGCTGACCGTCGCCTTGCATCGCGCCAGGCAGCCTTGCATTCTATGCTACCCGCCACCGCCAGTTTGGAGTCTTGCATGAACAAGTTTGTGTGCCTTGCCGCCGCCGCGCTCGCCGCCGTGAGTTTGACCGCGCAGGCCGGCGAGACCATCAAGGTGGTCGAACGGCCGGTCAATGAAACCACGGTCGACATCGGCGCGAAAGGCGACTCGGTCGGCGACCTACTGACCTTCGCGAACCCGGTGTTCGACGCGGACGATAAGATCCAGATCGGCAGCGACCAGGGTTATTGCGTGCGCGTCGTGGTCGGCAAGAGTTGGGAATGCTTCTGGACACTGTTGCTGAAGAAGGGGCAGATCACGGTCGAAGGGCCGTTCGCCGATGCAGGTGATTCGACCTTCGCGATCACCGGCGGTACCGGCAAGTACGCCGGCGCAAAAGGCAGTCTGAAACTGCATCCTCGCGACGCGACGCCCACGGGCTACGATTTTACCTACGTCTTGCAGTGAGCACGGGAATGACCTACGGCGGCCGCGAAGCCTCGCTGAGCCGCCTGGATTTCCCGGCGCTGCAGCCGCGCGGCCATGGACCCGCGCCGGCCTATCTCGACGGCCCGGGTGGCAGTCAGGTGCCGGCTTCGGTGATCGAGGCGATGCGCGACGTGTACGCGACCTGCAACGTCAACACGCACGGCAATTTCCCGCCGTCCCGCGAAATCGACCGGCGCATGACGCAGGCGCGTGAGGTCGTCGCCGCGTTCCTGGGCGCGGCCGACGGCAGCTGCATTTCCTTCGGTCAGAACATGACCACGCTGAATTTCTCGCTGAGCTCAGCCATCGCCCGCAGCTTGGCGCCGGGTGACGAGATCCTGATCACCCAACTCGACCATGAGGCGAATCGCGGGCCCTGGCTGCGGTTGCGCGAGCAGGGCGCCGTGATCAAGGAGGTGCGACTCCTGCCTGGCGGCGTACTCGACCCGGACGACATGGCGGAGAAGATCACGCCGCGCACGAAACTATTGGCCTTGGGCGCCTCGTCGAATGCTCTCGGCACGGTCAATGACCTGGCGTTCGCACGCCGCCTGACGCGGGCGGTGGGCGCTCTGCTGGTCGTCGATGCCGTGCATTACGCGCCGCATTTTCCGGTCGACGTGCAGGCGTTGGACGTGGATTTCCTGTTGTGCTCCGCCTACAAGTTCTACGGTCCGCACGTCGGCGTGCTCTATTCGGCGCCGGGCGCCCTGGATCGATTGGCGACGGACCGGCTGAGCACGCAGGACAGCCATGCACCCTACCGCATCGAGACCGGCACCTTGAATCACGCGGCGATCGCCGGAGTTCGCGCCGCGATCGAATACCTGGCGCACTGGGGTCGGGGGCTAAACTTGCGCGAACGCATCCTCGACGCGATGGCCGGGATCTCGGCGTACGAACACAGCCTGGCCGCATACTTTTACGGCGCCGCCGCCGCGCTCCCGGGCGTGCATATCTGGGGACCGGATTTCAGCACTCGCTCCCGCGCACCGACGGTCTCGATCACCTTGGACTCGCGCACTCCGGCCGAGGCAGCATCGGCGCTCGGCGAACGCGGCATCTGCGTTTGGGACGGCAACTTCTACGCGGCGCGCGCGGTCGAGATCTTGGGGCTGGCCGAACGCGGCGGATTGCTGCGCACGGGCGTCTCGCTGTACAGCACCCAGGAGGAGTTGGACCGCTTGCTCGAGGGGCTCGCCGCCATGGCGCTGTAACGCGCGCGGTGTAGAAACTACAAAGTGGCCATGGCGCACGGTCGGCGTGTCTTCTGTCGAAACCCGCCCGCCGATTCGTGGTCCAATGGCACTAACGCGGCGGCCAGGGCTTTTTCGATGCAACTCAGCAAGGTGAGCTACTACTCGGATTACGTCGCTTATCCCATCGTGATCGCGGGCCTCGCGAGCGTTGGTCTCGCCGGTGAAACGCGCGCCGCCGTGGTCGCGTGGCTGGCGGCCGTTGGCGCAGGCCTCGTCCTGTGGACGCTCATGGAATATTTTCTGCATCGTGTGGCCTTGCATCGGATCGCCTACTTCGTGCCCCTGCACGGCATGCACCATGCCGCGCCCCTGGCCTATGTGGGCACGCCGACCTGGCTCAGTGTCAGCGTACTCGGCGCGGGGCTGTTCGCTCCGGCTTGGGGCTTGTTCGGGCTGTCGATCGCGACCGGCGTCACCGTCGGGGTCATGGCCGGGTATGTATACTACGGCTTGGTGCATCACCTCATTCATCACCGGCGCGGCGGGGCGCATGCGGGCTTCTTGCGCAGTCTGCGCGTATCGCACATGCGTCATCATTATTCCCCCCAACAGGGGAACTTCGGGGTCACGACCGGGATCTGGGATCGTGTGTTCGGCACCGTTATCCGGCCCGTGGGCGCCAAATCCCCCTAGCGGGGCCTCGGGCGGTGGACTTCCCCCGGAGCCCGTTGAATTCCGCGGCAACGCCCACAAGATTGCGGGGTCGATTTCGATCTAGTGTCTGGATGTCCGACTGAGGAGTGTTTCATGAGCAGGAATCGCATTGCCCTCGCATTACTGGCCTCCGCGGTCGCGTTTTCCGCGCCCGTCCTGGCGGCCGATCCAAGCCGACACGAAATCTACGAGGCTGCCACCACGGGGCATCTCGACCAGGCGCAAAAAATGGTCGATCAGGTGCTCAAGAACCATCCTGGCAGCGCCGAAGCGCATTACATCGCGGCCGAGGTCTATGCCCGTGAGGGCAACTTTGGTGTCGCGCGCAGCCAGTTGGCCCAGGCAGAGCAGATCGACCCCAGCGACGCTTTCGCAAAACCGGAGGCCGTGCGCGCACTGAAGGCGGAACTTGCAGGTACGCCGGCGCGCGCCGCCACCGGCGGCGGTTACCTCGTACCCGCACGCGCTGAACCCGCGCACAGCTTTCCGTTCTTCCCGGTGCTGCTATTGGTCGGTTTGATCGCGATCGTCTGGATGGTCGTGCGGCGTCGTAGCGCGCCGGCGGTTTACAGCAGTTATCCGGCCGCGGCAGGCCCGGGCGGCTATGCGGCGGGGCCGGGCTACGGTCCGGGCTATGGACCCACACCGATGGGCGGCGGCGGAATCGGTTCCGGCATCGCCGGTGGCCTCGCCTCGGGTCTAGCGGTAGGCGCCGGTGTCGTGGCCGGCGAAGAGCTCGCGCACCACTTCCTCGACGGCGGCGAGCGGCGCGAAGTCGTCCAGGCTCCGCCCGACCAGGTCGCGCCTGCGCAGAACGGCGACATGGGCGGTGAGGATTTCGGCACGACGGGTTCCGATGGCTGGGACGACTCCAGCTCCGGGGGCGGGGATTTTGGCAGTAGTGGCGGCGGCGGGGACGATTGGACCTGAGCTGCGCAGGTCCTGCGCGGCGGCATTCCTAGCCGCCGCGCAGGACCCGGGCCGAGGCGCCGAACTAGCCGTTGCGCAGAACCGCAGCGGCGACGGCCTCATGTAAGGCTTCCATGCCGAACGAGACGTCGCAGAGCACACCGTTCACGAAGAAACTCGGCGTCGAGCGCAAGTGGCTGCGGCGCCCTCCGGCCTCGCTCTCGCGCACCTTTTGCAAATAAATGTGATCGGCCAGCTCGGCGGCATAGCGCACCATGTCGAGGCCGATTTCGGCGGCGTAGCGCGCCAGATCTTTATCCTTGAGATGCGTCTGACGCTCGAACAGCAGATCGTGCATCGCCCAGAACCGGCCTTGGCCCGCCGCCGTCTCGCTGGCCTCGGCGGCGAGCAACGCGTGCGGATGCGCGTCCTCCAAGGGGAAATGTCGATATATGAAGCGAATCCGGTTCGGGTAGCGCTCGAGCAGCAGGGGCGGCGTCGGCGCCGCGACCTTGCAACTTGGGCATTCGAAGTCCCCGTATTCGACCACGCAAACCCGCGCATGCGGATCACCCTGGCTGTGGTCGGTCGGTTGAGGCGGCACCGCGAGCGTGATCAGTGGGGACGGTCCGCTCATGGTGCGCGCTCCTTCAAGCGAGGATGATTTTCGGCTGTGCGGCAAGACCCTCGACGATCAGGCGATTGACGCGGCGGACGTAGCCGGCCGGATCCTCGAGCTCGCCGCCTTCGGCAAGCAAGGCCTGATCGTACAAAACGCTTGCGAGCTCCGCGAATCCAGCGTCCTCGCTGGTCGCCTTGAGGCGCTCGATCAGCGCATGCTTGGGATTGATTTCCAAGATGGGCAGCGTCGCGAACGGATTGCTCTGCCCGGCCTGCTTGAGAATACGGCCCATGCGCAGCGACATGCCGAACTCGCCGGCAACGAGTCGCGCCGGTGAGTCGGTCAGCAGCGCCGAAACGCGCGCGCTCTCGATCTTCCCGGTCAAGCTCTTGCCCAGGCGCTCGAGGCTGTCCTTGTACGCCGTCTCCGCCGCCTCTTGTTCGGGCGTGTGCAAGCTCGAGGCGACGTCGGCCGCCGCACTCGCGGCGCTCGCGAGGGATTTGCCGTCGAACTCGTGCAAGTGGCCCGCAACCCACTCATCGATCCGATCCGTGAGCAGCAACACCTCGATGCCCTTGGCGCGAAAACCCTCCAGATGCGGGCTGCTGCGCGCCGCGGCGAGCGTGTCGGCGGTCAGGTAATAGATCGACTTTTGCTCGGGCTGCATGCGCGCGACGTAATCGGTCAGCGTCACGGACGGCGCATCGCTGTCCTTACCGCCGGACTCGCCGCCGGTCGAATGAAAGCGCAACAGCGCGGCGATACGGGCGCGTTGGCCCGCATCGTCGATCACGCCCTCCTTGAGGACGACTCCGAAGGTCTTCCAGAATTCCTTGTACTCATCGGATTTGTTGGCGGCGAGTTCCTCGAGGAGATCGAGCGTGCGCTTCACGAGTGCCGACTTGATTTTCTCGACCGTGCGGTTGTTCTGCAGCAATTCACGCGAGACGTTCAGCGGCAAGTCGGCCGAATCCACGAGCCCGCGCATGAAACGCAACCACGGCGGGAGCAATTCCGCCGCCTTGTCCATGATGAACACGCGCTTCACGTACAGCTGCACGCCGCCGCGTTGTTCGCGCTCGAACAGGTCGAACGGCGCCCTCTTGGGCAGGTACAGCAACGAGGTGTACTCGATGTTGCCCTCGACCTTGTTGTGCGCCCAGGCACGCGCCTCCTCGGAATCGTGCGTCAGGTGCTTGTAGAAGGCCTGGTAATCGTCATCCTTCAGATCGCCCTTCGGGCGCGTCCAGAAGGCTTGTGCCTGATTCAGGGTCTCGTCCTTGTCACCGCCCTTCAGCACGATCGGCAGGCTCAAGTGATCCGAATAGCGGCGCACGAGCTGCCGCAGGCGTGCGGGCTCGAGAAACTCCTTGTCCTCCTCACGCAAATGGAGGATCACCTCGGTGCCGCGGTCTTGCTTGCCGCTGGCTTGAATCTCATAGGCGCCTTCGCCGTCGGAATCCCAGCGCACGCCTTCCTCGCTCAAGTCGCCGAGACGCTTCGTGAGCACCGTCACCCGATCCGCGACGATGAAGGCAGAATAAAAGCCGACGCCGAACTGGCCGATCAACTGCGAGTCCTTGGCGGAGTCACCGCTCAGCGTCTCGAGGAACTTCTTAGTGCCCGAACGGGCGATCGTGCCGAGGTTGTCGATGACTTCCTCGCGACTCATGCCGATGCCGTTGTCGCTGATGGTCAGGGTTCCCGCGGCCGCATCCGGACGCAGCGTGACGCTGAGCGTATCGCTGCCCAGCAGTTCGGGTTTGGCGAGCGCCTCGAAGCGCAGCTTTTCGCAGGCGTCGGAGGCGTTCGAGATCAGCTCACGCAGGAAGATTTCCTTGTGCGAGTAGAGGGAATGAATCACCAAGCGCAGGACCTGCTTGGTTTCGGCCTGGAATTCTTTGATTTCCGGTTTGATTTCAGCGTTCATACGTTCATCTCAGCTTCGCCACTGCAACACCGACCACTCTGGGGCCGGTCCATGGGAGTTTCAAGGCGCCGTGCAACGGGCGCCGCGCAACAGGTGGGTTGTATCAGGCAACGCAAGCCGATCGCCCCCGCGGCCATCCTCAGATCTGGGGCCAGTTGGCCCGCGGATCGAATTTGAATTCCTCCTTCATGCGTTCATAGGCGGCCTTGGCCTCGGCCGAGTTGGCCGCGGGAGTGACCAGCTTGATCTGCACGAACTGGTCACCGGCCGGACTGCCCGGCAAGCCTCGCCCGCGCAAGCGCAGCTTCTGGCCTGAAGTGGCGCCGGCCGGGATCGTCAATTCCACCCGCCCACCGAGGGTCGGAACCGCGACTTTGGCGCCGAGAGCCGCCTCCCAGGGCGCGAGGGGGAGTTCCACGGTAATATCCCGTCCCTGCAGGCCGTAGATCGCGTGGGGATGAATCTTCACCCGGAAGACCAGCGACTGGCGGCCCGAGCCGCCGCCGATGCGCAGCGCCTGGCCTTCGGTGACACCCGCCGGGATTTGTACGTCGACGGTGCGGGTCCGCCCCTGCTCGGCCACCGTGACGCGGCGTCGCGTGCCGGTAAAGGCCTCCTCGACCGTGACCTCGAGAAAGCCGGCGTCTGCATCCGATTGTGTCTGGCCGCTCGAAGAACCGAACAACGAGGAGAAAAAGTCGCTGAAGCCGTTGACGTCCGAGAACCCCTGATGCCCCGCACCCGTAGAAAATCGCTGTTCCCAATCGTTCGGCCGGCGAAACTGCTGGCCGGAACGGTAGTCCCGCCCCAATTGGTCGTAGGCGGCGCGTTTATCGGCGTCCTTGAGCACCTCGTAGGCTTCCTGGACACCCTTGAACTTGTCCTCCGCGTTCTTTTCCTTCGAAACGTCCGGATGGTACTTGCGCGCGAGCTTGCGGTAAGCCCGTTTGATCTCGTCCGGCGGCGCGCTGCGCTCGACGCCGAGAATTTCGTAATAATCCTTGAATTGCATGCAAAACCTTCAATAACACCTATATGACACCGCGACCTCCGACCATACTGCGCCGGCACGGGCTGCTTGAAATCGGCACCGAAAATCCTGAGGATCGGCAATCCCGGATAGCATATTGCGTTTCGCAATCGCAAAAAAAAGGCTTATGACGCGAATTTTCTTGGTTCTATGCACCAACGTGGCCGTTCTGGCCGTGCTCTACCTCGTGCTGTTCGCACTCGAAGCCGTCTTCGGGGTGCACGTCGGCGGTCCCGGAATCGGCGGTCTGCTGCTTTTCTCCGCCGTGTTCGGTTTCGGCGGAGCATTGATTTCATTGGCCTTATCCAAATGGATCGCGACACGGACTCTGGGCGTGCGCGTCCTCGATCGGGCCGGCTCCGAGCCCGAGGCCTGGCTGCTCGCGACCGTGCGGCGGCTCGCCCGGCGGGCCGGAATCCGCGCGCCCCAGGTCGGCATTTTCGAGTCTGCCACGTTGAATGCCTTCGCCACGGGTCCACGGCGCAACTGCGCCCTCGTGGCCGTGAGCAGCGGCTTGCTGCTGGGAATGTCCCGGGACGAGATCGAAGCGGTGCTCGGACATGAAATCAGCCACGTTGCCAATGGCGATATGGTCACCCTGACCCTGCTGCAAGGCGTGCTCAATACGTTTGTCATATTCCTGGCACGCATCATCGGCAGTCTCGTCGATCGCACGGTCTTCAGAAACGACCGTGGCGAGTCCGGCTTGGGCTTTCTCCTCGCGAGCATGACGGCGCAAATCGTGCTGGGTCTCATTGCGAGTATGCTCGTAGGCTGGTTTTCCCGGCGCCGAGAGTTTCGCGCCGACCGAGGCGGCGCCTCGCTCGCCGGCACCGGCAACATGATCAGCGCGCTCGAAGCCTTGCAACGCGAGTCCGGGGGCGCGTTGCCGCCGCAATTGCAGGCATTCGGGATCAACACGGGAGCCGCCGGCGGCTTCATGCGTCTGTTCATGAGTCACCCGCCCCTGGCTCAGCGTATCGCGGCGCTGCGAACCGCCTCCGCCCGACCACAGAAGGAAACTTGATGAGTCAACAATCCGAGACGCTGCAGCGGTCACCCGCGGTGAGCCGCGTCGGCCATGAGTTGTCGCGCTGGTTCGACAACCGAAATTTCGCCGCCCGCCCGCCCGGGGGTGCCGCGCCGCCGCCCGAAACCGAGGCGCGGCGCACCGACTGGGCGCGCATGGTTCCGTTCTTGCTGATGCACGCGGTCTGTTTGACCGTGTTCTGGGTGGG
>Ga0116226_10005309_pt1 | contig 11485 bp, 12 predicted proteins | sample S1TSphfallax_FD_89692 | JGI IMG/M metagenome (GOLD analysis project Ga0116226, IMG submission 89692) | Host-associated microbial communities from peat moss isolated from Minnesota, USA - S1T2_Fa - Sphagnum fallax MG | ecosystem: Host-associated > Plants > Peat moss > Unclassified | place: USA... | reverse complement strand
CCGTCGTCGACGCCGAAGAAGTTCTTGTAGGAGAGAAATATCTTGAAGGAGGCGGTTCCGTCGGCGACGATCTCGCGAAGCTGCGCCTCGGTCGCGGCGTCGTAGCGCGTCACGGCCATGTGGAAGGTGTAGTCGCAGGCGCTGAGACCCGCGGCCTTGGCCTTCCAGATCTGGTACTGCTCCATGGCGTCCTCGCCGCGCGAGGGACAGCACATCTCGATCAGCGTGGTGGTGCCGCCCACCAGCGCGGCCGTGCTGGCGGTCCTGTAGTCGTCCTTCGCGAAGGTGCCCATGAAGGGCAGATGGATGTGGACGTGGGGATCGATGAATCCAGGGAAGACGAGCTTGCCGGTGGCGTCGATCACCTCTGTGCCGTCCGACGCGCCGAGCGAAGGGCCGATGGCGGTGATCGTCTCGCCCTCAATAAAGATGTCGGCGATGTAGCGGTCGGTGCTGGTGACGATCTCGCCGTTGCGAATCAGAAGGGGCATTGCGGGTATCTCCACTTGTCTGGACGGTGTCGCGGCTTCTATCTGATCGTATCCGTGCCGCGTGACGAATGCAGATGGGGTCGACTCTCAGGTTAGCTCAAGCATTCGATTTCGTGGGCCGAAGGTCCACTTGATACCAGCCTGAGGCAACGCCCCAGGTAACGGATGTTCAACCGGCGTGAGGGCTCAAGGCCCGATCCTTGCGCATGGAAACCTATAGGCCGGGCCTTCAGCCCTCGGATTCACCTCGGCCTTGGACCTAGGTTTCGCCCCAGGCTGGTATAGCTTGGGCCTTTGGCCCGAGACCCTCGCCGACTAACTGCCTACTGCACCTTGCCAAGCGGCCTCAGTTGCGCCAGCTCCCTCGCGCAGGCGATGGCGTTGACGGCGGCGAGCCGCAGGTTATCTGCCGCGAGCAGCAGCTTGAAGCAGGTGGATGCGCCTTGGTTCGGGCGGGCGAAGTCCACCCAGATCATGATCTCCTCCTGCCCCGCTGCGGTCAGGTTGCTTGGCGGCTCGGACCCCTTTGCGACGAGGTCGACATGGTCGCCGACCAGCGCCAGTTCCACCTCTTCGACCGTGGTCGATCGCCCGGTGCTGAAGAACACCGACGCAACGTAGCCGTGAAAGACCGGCGCGTGCAGCAACTGAAGCGAGAGCGCGGGACCGCTGCCGGTGAGCGCGGTGTAGTGCTGCGCGATCCGCGCCTCCGCGTGGGCCAGCTTGATCTTTGCGTCCTCGCCCAAAGCTCCGAGAAGGTTGAAGGCCACCTGCGCGTCGTACAGTTCGCGCGGAATCGACTGAAAAGAGAGGAGGCTCACCGTCTGTTGGTGCAGCTCGTCCATCGCAGCGCGCCCATACTGCGACGCCGGTTCGAGCACCGTCGCCGCGATCTCCGCGACGCCTAGCTTCGCCGCCAGCTTTGCCGCAACCAAGGCCAGCATCACCGCGGCGGGATGCGCCGGGACGACAACCGAGGTCTCAAGATCGAGAACGGCATTCGCGGGCATCCACGGCGAACGGGTCAGCACACGCTCTTCGGCCTCAAGCGCGGCGGTAAGGTCGATGATCGCCGCGCCTGCCTTGCGCGCGGCCTTCCAATACTTCGCCGTCACGCTGGCGTCACCGGCGAAGAAGACCAGGTCCATGCCTTCGAAGGAGGCGGCATCGATCTTCTGAATGAAGGAGATCTCGTCGCCCGCCGAGGCGATCTGCCCCGTCACCTTGTCCTCGTCGAGCAGCGTAAAGCTCGACGCCGCGAAGACCGACTCGCTCAGCGCGTCGCTCAGCTCCTTGCCCGACAAAGACGACGCTCCCACGATCGCGATGCGAAAGATCCGGTTCGCTGCTGTCACATCCACCACCTGAATCCTGCCTTACTTCGCGGCACCAGTCATCCTACCCTAAGCTCCACTGGTCCGCCGCCGCTCACGGTCGCGGCTCCAGGAGTAAGCCAGCCGCGCCAGCACACCCGACACGAGATACCCAAGCGCGATGATGAGCAGCATCCACTCCGAGTACATCAGCAGCAGGACGCCCATCGTGGTCATAATGGCCAATAGGCGAAAGGGATGGCGGTCGCCCAGGTTGATCTCCTTGCCGCTCCAGAACCGCCAACTGCTGACCATCAGGAATCCAGTTCCGAGTATCAGGCCGAGCCAGAGGATCGACATGCGCGGGTCGTCTATGGGCGAGCCATCGAAGAAATACACCACCGCCGCAAGAACTCCGGCACCAGCGGGGATCGGCATGCCGACGAAGTACTTTCGACCCGGCCGGCCCGGGTTACGCGGCTGCGGGTTGACGCTGATGTTGAACCGCGCTAGCCGGCTCGCGCCACAGATGAGGAAGAGGAAGCAGACGAAGACACCGATATGCAGAATACGTTCGCGCATCTGCGGGTAGAGCATCGGCGGCAGCATCCGGAAGCCCCAGATGTAGGCCAGGATGCTGGGCGCGACGCCGAAGGTGATGACGTCTGCGAGTGAATCGAGTTCCTTGCCGAAGTCGCTGGTCGTGTTGGTCATGCGGGCGATGCGGCCGTCGAGGCCGTCGAAGAGAACAGCGAAACCTATCGCCAGCGCGGCACGCTTGAAGTAGAGCGGATCGGCGACCGAGCCCTGCACGCTCTGCGTAATGGCGTAGTAGCCCGCGCCGATGTTGCCCGCAGTAAATAGCGACGGCAGGACATACATGCCGCGGCGCGGGTTGCGCGGCTTGCCGCCGGAGTTGAGGACCGCCGCGTCGGCCGACATTACTCTCCCACCGCGCGGGGGAGCGACCCTGCCGCGGAGTTCGCGTTCGAAAGAACGGCGAGAACGGTGGACCCACCAGAGACGCGGTCTCCCTTGCCGACGCGAAGTTCAGCGTCGGCCGGCATCAAGACGTCCACTCGCGAGCCGAACTTGATGAGACCCATGCGGTGTCCGCGCTCGACGACATCGCCCACTTTCAAGTTGCAGACGATGCGCCGCGCCAGCAGCCCGGCGATCTGCTTGAAGCTGACCTCGTAGTCTCCCGCGTCGATGGTGATGAGCGTCTGCTCGTTCAGGATGGCTGAGTCCTTGTTCATTGCGTTCAGAAACTGGCCCTTGCGGTACTCGCAGAGCGTGACCGTGCCGCCGATGGGAACACGGTTCACGTGAACATTGAAGACGCTGAGGAAGATGCTGAGCCGGAGCCGACTGCCTGCCTTCGTCTCGACCCAATCGGCCTCGGTCACGACGCCGTCGCCGGGGGAGACGATCAGTCCCTCGCCCGTGGGAATCGTTCTCGGCGGATCGCGAAAGAACCACAAGAAGAAGAGCGCCAACGGGACCGGGACCGCGGCCAACGACCAAGAGCCAGTGAAGTGCCAGAGAATCCAGGCGACCAGACCAAACCCGATCGCGTAAAAGAAACCGTCCTTGACCATAGAGTGCGATTATAAATGCCGGGTGTGGAATCTATGGTTTAGACGGAGGCTCCGGGTGCCCCGGCGGTTCCCGGTTCGAGCCGCATCAGCAAGGCGTCGTCCGGCGGATCGCGGTAGTAGTTTACGCGTCTGCCGACGACGACAAATCCAAGTTGGCGATAAAGAGCGATTGGGCCTTCGCCGCGGCTGCGGACCTCAAGATCGATCGCCGGGGCCCCGTGGCGTATGGCCCAATCGATGACGGCGCGGCAGAGGGCGCGGCCCACCCCTTTGCGACGGGAAGCGGCGGCGACGGCGACGCTCTCCAGCTCGGCACTGTCCGCCGTCGCCCCTCCGGTCCCGATCACCGTGATCCGGCCCGCGGCAAACCCCGCCAGGTGCGGCGTTGTCTGCGTCTCTGCCACGAACAGACAGCGGTGCGCCTGGAGCGCGGCCATGTACTCCGCGGCCGGCCAGTGCGGTGTGGACTCCGTGGCGCGGTCGAGGGCAAGCACGCGCGGAAGGTCTTCGGTCGTTGCGAGGCGGATGTGGAAGTTGGCTTCCATGTGGGTTCACCTCGGCCGGGCCGCGGCCGGCTTGGCGAAGATCTCCGCATCGGTGCGGCGCAGATAGTTGGCGTCGAGGGTGAGAGGATCGTCGAAGCTTCCGGCGGCGAGACGCTGCAGCAGGAGCGGCAGTGCATCGGCCGCCGATGGCTCCGGCACCAGCCGCACCGCGATCTCGGGTGAAAGGAAGCTCGCGACCTGGCCCTCGCAGGCAAGGACAAGCTCGGCCCGCGCGGCCACCGCGATGGTGCCGTCGCGGGAGAGCAGCGCCTCGTCCAGAGGTTCTCCACTGCGAAACTGTCCGCAGTAGAAGTCGCCTCGTCCCGCATCGAGGAGCGCGCACACCGCGCCTTTGCTTGCACCCGCCGCGGCGAGGGTCGCCAGCCGGGAGACCGCGATCAGCGGCACGCCGACAGCCTCGCCGAGACCCTTGGCGACGCTCAGCCCGACACGAACGCCAGTGAAGGATCCCGGGCCGGTCACGACGGCAATCGCCGCCAAGTCCAGCAACCGCCAGCCAGACTCGGCCATCGCCCCGCGCACCGCGGCAACCAGCCGCTCGGAGGCCTGGCGACCAGGCATCCGCACCTCCGCGACTACTGGCTGTGCCAGAGCGGGATCGGCGAGGGCAACGCTTCCCTCGGCACCGCAGGTGTCGATCAGCAGGAGCTTCAGACCTGGGCCTTCCCCAGAGACAGGATCCGTACTGCTCGCGCGGTCGTTCACGAGATCGATCATATCGTCCCGGGAAACAACCACGTACATCGGTGGAGCCTCTACACTGGATAGGGTAGGAATATCCGGCCGGTACCCATGACGACGATCGAGACCGAAGTGAAGACGAGCAAGCGGCAATTGGTGATCCACGACGGCCTCGCCTTCCTTGCCCTGCTGGCGGTTACAGGCGTGCTCTTCGCGGTGACTCTGTTTCTCTTCAAGTCATTCTCGGCCCACCGCGCGCAGATCGCGCTGGACTCCGGCGAGGCGGGCCGGGTCGCGCTGGCACAGGGCAGGCCCGCGGAGGCGATCGCCGACCTTCGGACGGCGCTCTCCTACGCCCCGAACGAGCGCAGCTATCAGCTTCTGCTGGCGCAGGCGCTGGGCGAGGACGGGCGTGGGGAGGAGGCCACCAACTACTTTCTGAATCTGTGGGAACAGCAGCCCGGGGACGGGTTCATCAACCTGCAGCTCGCCCGACTGGCCCGCCAGCGAAACCAGATGGCAGACGCGGTGAACGACTACCGCGCCTCGATCTTCGGGAGTTGGACGGGCGATGGCGTGGTCCACCGGCGCGACGTCCGGCTGGAGCTTGCCGACTACCTGATCGAGCAGAAGGAGTTTGGCCCGGCGCGGACGGAGCTGATGATCGCGGTAAGCAACGCACCGCCGATCCCTGAGTTGTCCCTGGCTCTGGGCGAACGCCTGCTGCGCGCGGGCGACGAGGCCGACGCGCTGAAGCAGTATGAGAAGGCATTCGCGGAGAAGCCGGACTACGCCCTTGCCTACGAACGGGCGGGCCGACTGGCCTATCGCATGGGGGACTATGGGAACGCCCGCGCGTGGCTTGAGAAGGCGCTGCGCGAAAGCGCTGGCGCGCCAGGGGACGCCGCCGAGCCCCAAGGCGACACCGCCACGCTGCTTAAGAACTCCGAACGGCTGCTGGCGCTAGACCCGGCGCGCGCCGCGACGCGGCCGGATCGCGTCACGCGTATCCTGAACGACCGGGCGATCGCCCGTAAGCGCCTGGACGCTTGCGTGAAGCAGGCGGGGTCGGCGAACACCGGGACCCAGGCGTTCGACTCGCTCGGTCCGCTGGCGGCGCTGGCGGCGCGCTGGACCGCGGCCAGCGCGGACTCAAGCCGCGATGCGCTGATGCGGAACGATGCCAGCCTGGACCTGGTGCGCGGCCTGACCGACGATACCGAAGACCTTACCGCGCAGGTGTGCGGCGCACCCACGGGCGACGATGCGCTGCTGCTGCTGCTTGCACACCGCGCCACACACTACTGAGAGGAGTGGAATGGAAGCCGCAACGGTTATTGAGGAGAACGTCGCGCCAGTCATCAAGGAGGCAGGACAAAGCCCCGCCGAGATCGCCCCGGCGCGCGAGGAGCGGTTGTTTCTGCTGCTCTCGATCTTCATCGGCGTCATCTCCGGCCTGCTCGTCGTCAGCTTCCGCATGGCGATCGACTGGCTGAGCGTGCTGCTGCTGGGGCCGTCGCCCGCGCCACGGCAGCCGCGGCTCGTCTTCGTGCCGGCGCTGGCAGGCATTGCGATCGCGCTGTTGACGAGATACGTCTTTCCGATGGTGCGGGGCAGCGGCGTAAACCAGACCAAGGCGGCGCTCTACATCTCGAATGGCTACATCTCCATCCGCACGGTAATCGGCAAGTTCCTGCTCTCGGCGCTGGCCATCGGCAGTGGCCACTCGCTCGGACCCGAAGATCCCTCGCTGCAGATCGGAGCCGGCGTCGCCTCGCTCATCAGCCGAAAGATGGGCCTCTCGCGCGAAAAGCTCCGCATCTTCGCTCCCGTTGGCGCGGCCGCTGGCCTGGCTGCTGCCTTCAACGCGCCCATATCGGCGATCCTCTTTGTCATCGAGGAGGTCATCGGCCAATGGAGCGCCGGCGTCCTTGGGTCGATCGTACTTGCGGCGGTCGCCAGCGTCGTCGTCGCACGGTCGTTCTGGGGATCGGAGCCGATGTTCCGCATCCCCACCATCACGGCGCTCGATTCGCGCGAGCTGCTCGCCTACGCCGTACTCGGTCTTGTGGGTGGCGTAGCTTCGCTGGTTTTCGCCAAATCGCTGGGTTATCTGCGGCCAAGACTGCGCGCGATGCCAGCATGGTCGCAGCTCCTCCAGCCGTGTCTCGCCGGGCTGCTCGTCGGCGGCATCGGCTACTTCGGTCTGCCGCAGGTGATGGGCGCGGGCTACGAGGCGATGGACCAGGCCATGCACGGCCAGTTCGCCTTCAAGATTCTCATCCTGCTCGCTATCTTCAAGATCGTCGCGACCACACTCTCGTTTTCAAGTGGCACCCCAGGGGGCATGTTCGCGCCGACGCTCTTCATCGGGGCGATGCTCGGCGCGGCCATCGGCTCCTTTGAGAAGCACTACATCCACGACCTTACGGGATCCACCGGCTCCTACGCGCTCGTGGGCATGGGAGTGCTCTTCGCCGCATTCCTGCGCGCACCGCTGACCTCTGTCTTCATGGTGCTTGAGGTCAGCGGAAACTACTCCGTGATCCTGCCGGTGATTCTCGCGAACACCATCGCCTACCTGATCTCGCGTGTGCTTCAGCCCGTCCCGATCTTCGAGTTGTTCACGCATCAAGATGGCCTCTATCTGCCGTCGATGGAGGAGCAGCGCGAAGAGAAGGCCGACCTGCACTTCGAAGACGCGCTCGGGCCCATCGGCGTTCCCGTGTTCAAAGGGTCGGAGTCGCTCGTCGACGCACGCAAGTCGGTGACAGAGGCATTTGAGAACTCCGATGCGACGGCCGCTCTGGTCCAGTGTCGGGACGCCGCCTGGTATGCCGCGACACGCAAGGAGCTGGAGGCGATCTTCGCCGCCATGACCGAGATTCAGGACACCAAGCAGACCCTCGAAGACTCGCTTGGACCCGACCGCACACCCATCATGTTCCCCGACCAGCCGCTCGCGAGCGCGCTGCCTTACTTCCGCCGTTGGCCCCTGCTGCCCATCTCGAACCGGGCCATGCGCGGCGCGCTCGAAGGTGTGCTCTCGCAGGCGGACGTGATCCGGCGGTATCAGGGCATGTAGGGACGCTTCGGTGTCAGCGGCATCTCAATGAATTCGTAGCTCCCCGGAGTCGCACCGTCAACCTTGGTGAGTATTGTCGCACTATGCGCCCGCACGATAGGCCAGATGTTCGACCCGAGGACCACCAGTGCGAGCTTGCGTCCCTTCAGGTTCTGCTGGTACCGGATGTTCTGGTCCGCCGTCACCATTACCTCGAAGCCAGCCTCTTGGGCCGCCTTGAGCAACTCTCCATTTTCGAGTCGTGGATCCCATCCTGTATCCACGAAGGTGAGAACTTCGTGTCCAGCCAGGAGACCGCGCACCCCGACAGGGACATTCTTATCGAACAGGATGCGCATTGCGATGGCTCTGGGCGTAGGCAAGGATCGCCTGAACGCGGTCGGTGGGCAGTTCAAACTGTTCCGTGATCTCCGCAACGCTCATGCCGTAGTCAAAGTTATCGACGATGGCGTCAGCCGGCATCCGTGTGTCGAGTAACACAGGAGCGCCGCCAAGCACCTCTTCACGGGATTCGACCAGCCGACATCCGGACCAATCGACGCGATCTTCTGAGTACATGGCCGCCTCCAGCCCGTATGATTCCACGCCTGGAACTGAAATGCCAGCCCATTCGCAACTTGCAACACGCTACCCTCGCGTCGAAAGGTCGCTTCCCTTTGCCTCAGGTCCGAGCGCCGTGATCCCCGCCACGACCAGCGCCACCACCACCACCGTCCCCGACAGCGCCACGCGCAGCATCCCCCCTGAAAATGCATTGGCATACGCCGCCTGAAAGACGCTGTTTCGCGACGAGAAGAGATTGCCCAACTGGTAGGCCAAACCCGGAAACACGGCCCGGACAGGCCCCGGGGAAAGCTCGTTCAGGTGGGCTGGAATCACACCCCACGCGCCCTGCACCATGAACTGCAGCAGGAATCCACCCGCGGCGAGCGATGCCACTGAGTGCGACCACGCCCACAACGGCATCATGGGAATTGCCAGCAGCGCGGAACAGACGATCGCTTTGCGCCTGCCGTAGCGTTCCGAAAGCGTCCCAAAGCAGATGCCGCCGAAGAGCGCGCCGAAGTTGGCGATGACCAAGACCGTGCCGACGCGGCCTGGACTGAGAGCGTTGTCCTTTTCGAGGAAGGTCGGATAGAGGTCTTGGGTGCCGTGGCTGAACGAGGTGAAAGCCGTCATGAGCACCACAATGAACAGGAATGCCGGCAGAAACCTCAACATCGCCGCAAAATCAAGACCCGAAGCCTTTGCCGCTCCCGCGCGTCGCAGTTCCTGGGACTCTTCCCATGCCGGGGACTCCTTCACAAACAGCCGCAGGTAGAACGCCAGCAGCGCCGGCAGCGCGCCGATCATGAACATGACGCGCCACGGCGTCAACATGCCGGTGCCATGCAGGTGCGAGAAGAGCAGGCCATAGAGCGCCGCCGCCAGCAGGTTCCCGCAGACGTAGCCCTCCTGTAGCAGCCCGGAGAAGAATCCGCGCGCCTCGGCCGGCAGCGTCTCAAAGGTCAGCGCGGAGGCGACGCCCCACTCCCCGCCCATGGCGATGCCGAACAATGCGCGCCACACCAGGAAGCTCCTCATCCCTGGAGCGAATGCAGACCCAAGCTCAAAGATGGAGAACGCGACGACGTTGATGATGAGGGTGGGCTGGCGGCCGAAACGTTCCGCCATCGCGCCAAACAGCAGCGCCCCCACCGGGCGCATCACGAGCGTCCAGAAGATGGCTTCCGCAACCTGCTTGATGCCGACATGGAAGTCCGCGGCGATCGCCCGCAGGCATACCGTCAGCAGAAAAAAATCGAACGCATCCAGCGTCCACCCGAGGAAGCAGGCGCTGAACGTGTTGCGTTGTGTCCGGGTGAGCGATCTCAGTTGACCAAGCAGGGCCATATCCTCGTCATGCTAGCATCCCCATCTGCTGACATGATCGGCCCGGTTGGCCGTAAGGCTTAGCCCTACAGCTTGGCGCTGAGCGGAGCGGCGGTACGCGGCGGCACGATGGTCGAAGGATCGCCGCCCGTATCGTCGACATATTTGCTGAGCAACTGGTGATGCAGGCAGTAGAGCGCGAGCTCCAACCGGTCGGACACGCCGAGTTTGTCGTAGACCTTGCGGAGATAGTTCTTGATGACCTGCTCGGTCGTCCCGATCTGGTAGGCGATCTCCTTGTTTCTCATCCCGCGCGTGATGCACCCGATGATCGCGATCTCCTTCTTCGAGAGCTTGGGCTGCACGCGGGGGTTGGTGAGCGAGGTGGCCTGCGAACGGTAGGCGTCGATGACCCAACTGATGGACTGGTTGTCGATCCAGGTCTCGCCCTCGGCGATCTTGCGCACACACTTTACCAGCAAGTCCGGCGTAATCGACCGTGGAACGACGCCGCGAACGCCGCGGCGGTACAGCTCTACCGTGTTCATCTCGTCGCTCTCGACGACCTGAACAATCAGCTTGGCGTCCGGCGCGCGGCGGACCAGTTCGGGAATGGCGTCGATCGTACCGGAGATGAGTTGGCCCTCCAGCACCACTACGTCAGTCGGATAGCGCTGGAGTGCGGCGTAGAGGTTGGTGAGCGTCTCGGCCTGCGCGACGACGCGGATGTCGTCCTCCAGCGCGAAGACCTTGCGTAGGCCCACCCGGTAGATGGCCTGTGAATCGGCCAGAATGACACGAATTCCTGGAGCGGCGGTAGCGTGAATGGACGCCGTCTCTTCCGCTGCCTCTGTATGGATTCCGCTCGGTCCCGCTTGTTCAGCCGTCATGGATTACACCTTTAGAAAGTATTCGTCGATCACTGCGGCAGCCTTCAAAGCATGTTCGGATATCTGATGGCGGACGATCCGGCCCGTGCAATGCACCGAGACGTCCGAATCCGACCCCATAGTGGCGGAGGCCAACGTCATGGTAAAGACGATCCTGCTGCCGACAGCGGGAAGGCGCGCGGCGAGGAACAGGAGACCGTTGGCCGAAACATCGATCGTGGTGGCCTCGATCTGCCCTTCGTCGGTGTCGAGCAGTACGGGTAGCTCCATGGGAAAACGGACGGAGGCTCTGACCGCGTTCTGCCCTTCGACATGTTGCAACTGTGCCATTCCGCCTGTTCCTCGATAAAGCGCCAAATTCGTCTCTTCTCCGGCATGTCGCCCGCCCGGCAGAAGTTTTCAAAAGCTCAAACGGGCGGAACTCCGCCCAGTCATCATCGGCTTAAAAGGCCTTACCGGATAGCCGCCTTCTCGAAGCTATCCGGCTCATACGAAGAGCGCCGCCGAACCGCCGACCCACTCCTGATTCCTGTTCTGGTCCACTCCCATCATCAATCCGCGACCCATGCGCACCAGGCTGATGACAGGCTCCATGGCCGCTCCATCGGGCCACAGGTACATGATCCTCACTTCGGCCATGGTACCGCCCATGGGTGTCGCAATCACTGGCTCGAAAGTGGCACGTTCCTGCAACAAATAGAGATGGCGGTCCGCGATCGGTACCGCCGCAAGGTCGTTGTCGCTAGGGCTGAACTTGATTCCCTGCCCGGCAAACGAGTAGAGCGGCTTCAGCAGCAGCCGCTCACGCTCCCTGGGAAGTCCGGCAGTGTTCCTTCCGGCGAACCAGTCATCCAGAAAGACGGCCTTCGGCACCGATGAGTGATCGAGATACGGCAGAGAAAACTTGCTGATGCGGAAGTACCAGTTGGGATGGCCGGCCCATTCCACATCCAGATCGTCCCGGTAATCGAAGGGCAGGGGAATCT
>Ga0116226_10005307_pt1 | contig 11486 bp, 6 predicted proteins | sample S1TSphfallax_FD_89692 | JGI IMG/M metagenome (GOLD analysis project Ga0116226, IMG submission 89692) | Host-associated microbial communities from peat moss isolated from Minnesota, USA - S1T2_Fa - Sphagnum fallax MG | ecosystem: Host-associated > Plants > Peat moss > Unclassified | place: USA... | reverse complement strand
AGGGGGGGGCGGAACATTAAGTGTTAAAGTTTCATATTATTTGTATGAAACAAGGTATTGTTTGGGGATATTATGTGAAGAAGTTTTCTTTTTTTCTTTTTTTCCTTCACTCTATTATTATCTATTTTTTAATATGCTCATATTTAAGCCATTTACTTCTTCTTTTTAAATTGCATCAAATTTTGATAGTTTATATTTATTTGAAATTTGAATTTTTAATATTTGAAATTGTGATGAATGATGAGGATGCAACTGCAAATGGTAAGATCGTGTGATAAGGGTTGGTATTTTTCCAACATACCATACATACTTAACATATCATCCAACTAGGTTATTAGGAGGTGTCAAAACAAAATACCCATATAAGGTGTAAATTTTTTTAAATGATTCAAGTATCAATGGTGTGAAAGGATCCTTCATTTCACATTCTGCCATGTTCAATTACTAATTCATTTATTAATACTAGTTCACTTACTAACCTATTAATTGAACTTATTAACAACTAATACTTAAACTTTTTAGTACATATGTTTAATGTTAGTTTTTCTATAACTCTCAAGATTAACACATAATTTGTAATAGTTATAACTTTATTTTCAAAATACAAATAAAAAACATAAATTAAATCAAATTATAATTTTATTAATATATGGGACCCTATATTTTTATTCACATATTTTAAAAATTAAAATTAAAGTGTCCCTTTGGTAAGCACCCAAAACCTAACCTAGTATTCAACTTGGACATGTTTAATACCTTGAACTAACAAACATTACTTAGAAGTTTTTAACTCAATTATTGCCATTTTGGAAGTGGCAAAAAGTGAGGCAACTCTCACTTTTAGCTTTAATAACCCTAAATTATGTGTGAAAACATGCAATTGTTTTATATTCCAAAACATTTTAATATGTCCAAGGATATCATAGGGAAACATCATGGCAATGAAGGTATATATAGTGTTGATCGTTTTTAAATTTTGAACCGGTTCTAATCCAATTATTAAGGTTATATGTAATCTTGGCATTTTCATGTTGAAAGTGCACTAGTGGATTAAACAATGATGGACATTCATACCAAAACCACATTGGCATTTTGACAAAATGAAAAAAACTAAAAAATAATTGTTCCAGTGATTTAACATATAAATTCATAATTTTGATTTAGGCTTTTACATTCAAGTAGTGTGATTTTTTGCATTATGTTGTGGTTACAAGTTGCAAAGATATCTTGGTCATTACCAATATTGGATTTGGACTTTTGGGTTTGAAGTGCATAACACAAAGTGTTTTTGTTGTTGTAACTTTTTCCCCATTTAATGTTACAAAGATTAATGGATCATTGGGTGATTTGTTTTCATAACTACTTCTTTCAATGGTTTTGTTAATTTATGCAATGGTATAATTATGATGCATTTTTGCAAGTCATGAATGAATGAAAGGAAGCCAAAAGTGTGAGCCATGTATGTGCACTAGTTGAAGAATTTTATCAATAATGTGATCTAGGTGAGGTTGACTTGCTATATCAAATGTTCTTTTTTAATTTAATTTTATAATGTTTAGGGTCTATGAGGATTTTGAAACTTAAAGTCTTATCATGTAATTTTTTACAATAGGTGTTCTTGGTGAATGAACGACTAGGGTCAAAATAACCAATTAAAGTTACATATGTCTTTAATGTCTTTGGAATTCACTAATAAACAATTAAAGTTTCTATACCATTTCTTTTTTGCATGCAAATGCACAATTTTGCAAAAGTGTCAAGATTCAATACCATGTTGAAACTTTGTATTCGTGACTACTTAGGACATTTTACATTATATTCAAACTTTGTCCTGTAGTTGTTGGTGGCATATGTATATGCCATTTATGTGACTTTCATCATGATTATGAGTACATAACTAGTAATCAACTTGAAAAAGGATGTAGTAGTTGTCTTGTTGACCTTGTTTGACCAATTATTAATTAGCTTAGGTATTTAAGGTAATTAGGCTAGGTAGCTAGGAGGTAGGGAAGGTACTTTAGCCTAGGTACCCTAAAGTAGCCTAATATATGTAGAAGCCAAAATGGCCTAGGTAATTTAAAGCAACATTTACATACAAGTTAGAATAGCCTAGAATAGCCTAGAATAGCCTAAAGTAGACAAATTATTTTAGAATATTTGAAAGTAGCCTAGTAATAACCTAATAATAGCCTCACATAACTTAGAGTAGCCTAGTAGGGTCCAAGCATGGTAAAGTGGACCAAAAAGTACATCTACTCAAATCCAATTTTAAATATGTCAATTTTCAAAATAAACATAAAAAAGAAGATTCAAATCTTTTTAAAAGTTTCATTATGGAAACCTCCATGCTTTCATTTAGTTTTGATGAGATATCAAGTAATATTGCAGTTATTCCTAATTTTACATTAAAGGTTAAATATATTTTCATTCTATTATGATTTTTCTAAAAATCAACTAGTATACTTTGCATGCCATTGAATTAAAATGGCATATCCAATATCTAATTTACTTGCAATTTAATTTGAAGGTTGTGACATTTGCTTGAATTTTGATGAATATATACAAACCCATTTTAAACACGTGGTTTGAAAATATAGTTGTAACAAAATCAAGTAACTTCATATAATTAATCATTGAAGTAAATAATATTTTTAAATTCAATATATCAAGGCCTATTTGATGGCCAATTTCCATTTATGTTGCAAGGTAATTCTTTGGTCTACTTTTCGTGCTTGGACGTAGTAGTAAAGTAGAATAACCTAATAGTGGCCTAATAATAGCTTAATGTAGTTTAGTAACAGCTCAAAATAGCCTTGTAGTAGCCTAATAACAACTTAAAATAACATAAAATAATATCTACATTAATACAATTAGATTAGCCTAGGTGTGTAGGGTAGGCATGTTAGGCTACCTAGGCAAGTAATAAAAAAATGTTCATGATCATAATCATTTTATGAAAAAAGTTATTGCTTGATGAAAATATGGTGCAATGGTTAAGGATTGGTCCTTCAATGTGAAGATGAAGGGTTCAAGTCCTTGTACTTACAACCTATTTATTTATTAAGTTAGGCTAATTAACCATGCTAGGTTGGGTCTCTAGCTTAGCTTAAGTGGTTTAACCTAAACTTCTAGGTTACCTAGTTTAATGTTGAATTGTAAATACATATTTGTAATATTCCAATCCAATGGTTTAAAATGTATGATCAAATGATGATTATGTCAACTGTGATTGCAATCATGTGTGGCATGGTGTTTATAATTAAGGACCAAAAAATGATTGGCAATAAAAACAATGGGTCCAATTCAATTACTATCACATTTAGTCACCGCATGGTCATCACTTATGAATACAAACTTAGTCGTGGATGTAATCATATATGCCATGTGTTTGGCATAGTGAAAGTTACAAAACCTTCAAGGATTATTTGTAGAACTTTTATATCCATGCCTTAAATGTGATCACAAGTTCCAACAATCACTTTGTTAGTTTGTCTTTACAAAATGAATTTGATGTAAGAATCCAAAAAGTATTTTTCAAAGGGATCATCTAATGTAAGTCACATTTTGCATCCCTTGCAATTGAGGTAAAGGTATGTCAACAATCTCATTAGTGGATGAACTAAATGACTATTTTTTTTAGATTTTGGAATTTGTGCATTGTTCTATGTTCCATAAAAATATTTGATTATGAATGAGAGCATATCATGAGTATTCAAATGCTAACACAATCCAATCATTATTTTTACAAGTGCAAGCATGTTTAAGAATCTTCCAAGATCCAAATTCAAATATTATGGTTTTCATGTATATGTATTGGCTACGGGGCAAATGGGATGCACAACTTATGTGAAATCATATTGCATGTTTGAATTGGAGGTTCTTAAATTGAAATATTCCATTGTTGGTATTAAAAAAATTCCCATGGGATTTTTTACTAATGGTAGTAACAACCTATATTAACACTTTAATAATATATTAAATGAATGCATGAATGATATTTTTTTCCTTATAGTCCATTGATTATGTGGACCCCTAATTTTTGCAAGGTGTTTTATGGACATGGATTAAGATAAGTGCAACACCAAAGCTTTGGTGTAAAATAAAACTGGAGTTAATTTTTTTGGAGTATCTATGTGGGGTGAAAGAACATTAGGGTCGCAGTCAAAGGAGCCATAAAGTGTGTTAAATGTCAAATTTTGTCATAAAAAATTAGAGATTTTTAAAATTTTATTTTCCATTTGAAACCATGGTAATCACTGCACATTATTCTTTTTTCACACACATGAATGTCAAGAAACTCCAATTAAAAATCCATTTGATCCAATTTTAAGTTTTTGTTTAGTTAGGACTTTTGAAAGTGAAAAATTATGTCAATAAAAAAGGACATTTTTACAAAGGACTTTCAAAGCACTCATATAATATAAATAAGTTGATGGTAAAAAGTATGAGATGTTAATAACCTATTAGACACACTAGAAAAGCATTCACAATTTCAAAAATGTGGAATTCTAAAACTTTGAAAATTCAAAATATGTACATTTGAAAATTCAAAATTTCAAAACTTCGAGAGTGTTTTACCACATATAAATGGGATAAAATGTACATGATGTATTAAAAACAAATTTAGTTTATATTACATTAAACGAAACTTTAATTTTTAATTTTTTGGGGGTATGATTTCAAATTATCATCATTTTTCAAGATGAAACATAGATTTTGTAAGGAATTTTTACATTTTTACAAATTAATATTTACTTAAAAATTATTAATAAGTTCTTTGGACTTATTGGGGCAATTCTAAACATTTTTCATAACAAGTTGCAAAAAAAGTCATTCAAAAAAGTCATTTGTATGAAAAAGTTATTTTGGGGAAAAAAGACATGTAGGATCAATGTAAAGTAACACTTGTGGCTCCTTTGATATCGTTTTGGCCCAAATTAGAGTCCTTTTTCAAAGTCCTTTTCTAGTGTAGTTGAAAATTGGTTTAAAATATGAAAATTAAGATGATATTGAAATTAACATTTTTTCCATTTCCAATTTCAAGTCATGATGCTATAAGGGATATAAAAAAAATCCTAAAACATTTTTTAAGAAATTGTTACTATTAAATGTTTAAGGGAGAAAACATCCTTGGATGGACCATTAGGAACTACCTTGAGGAATGGTTAAGGAACCAAAAATGCACAAATCATTTTCCTAGGCCTTTTACTTTAAACTTTTTCACAATTATTATTATTTTCTCATGTTTATCAATTGCATGCATTAATATATGGTTTGAAGTTTATTTTGGAATAGAAAAAAGTTGGAAATTGTTAAAGAACAAAATTCCTAATCAAAATGGTTCCCTTTAGAAATTGATGGCCTTAACTTTGGAAATTCATTTAACTAAATTATACTTATTCAAATAATTGACTAATAAAAAGTTAAAATAGAATGACTTCCAAATTACCTTATTCCCAAGAACATTTTCAATTCATATTTCAAATTTGTGTTCCTGACCAAAAAGTTCAAGGAAATGTGGCCATGTGTTACATTCTTGAAACTTTTTTTAAATGTAATAATTAAGAATATCAAAATACACAAAGAAATTTTTAAATAATTATAGTTTTGGGGATTTTGAAAATTCATAACATAATAAACTAAAATCACATTCCATTCATTCAATGCATCTTTAGTTTCTTAAACATAATTAATCAAATATCCCAAAGTTTCAAACAATAAGATTGACACATTGTAAGATAAAAGTTCATGTATCCATGAGTTTTGCAAGATGTTATAGAATTTGTCATCAAAATTCAAAAGTCCAATATTACTCATTAAATATTTAGGATTTTTATGTTATTTTTACATTTTTAAAATGCCAACTCTATTAGCATTACATATGTGAATCCCTTTTTTGATATTTTAATGAAAATATTAATGTTTCATATTTAAGTTTCAAAAAAATGAAGGAAAATTTACAAATTTGGCACCTAAAAAGGGATTGTGTGATGTGCTTTCACCTTGTGACAATATTGTGAAGAGTTATTGGGTGAAGCTTACATGTATTTTTAAGCCCAAAACATCTTTTTATTATTCAACTTGCATAGGGTGCATTTTATTACACTTTGGATGAAAATTTTAAAACTAGGTGAATATCCCAAACATCATTGGCTTTAACATTTTGCCCAAAACCCTTCTAATGCAAAGGTACATACCAAGTCCACATATTCTAGAAACTATTAAGAACTATGAGTTATATTGCCTTCATTGGATTGATCGAAGGCAAATGTATGTTGAGATTTTTTATATGATTAATCTTTTTTTATTTTGGCAACTACATATCATAACCTTGAATAATATGGTTGTAACAACCGCAAATAACAATTGGATGTTCTTATAACTTGTCTAAAGTTTATTGATAAAAACCTAAATGCCTTCCATCACATCTATTTCCTTGTATTCAAATGCATAAATGCAAGGTTTTTGTTTTATAAAACATCAAATTATAAGCATTAAAGCATTCTTTATATTGTTGGTTTGTATATATGCACCTTGGACATGGTTGTAACAACCTCTTTGCTAGTTGTCTTTATGTTTTATTTTGAGTTCACCTATAGAAAAATATGCCCTATGTCCCATTTGGATGCTTGCATTCTAATGCTTGAACGAGTAACACATAGATCTTAATTTCTTTTCAAAGGTCGAAACCACCAACTAATGACCATTTACTTAATGGCAACATGTTCAAAGTTATATATATTTACAAGTGGATTCCTTGTGTAAAAGATAGAAGGCATATGTTGATCTTAGTCTTTTATCTAGGGGCACTATTAGTTATTTGATAAAATCTAAGCTCATATTAAATTTGAAGATATATGGGTTGGAATTAGAATCATGTTTGCAACCTTTTCCAAGTGACAACATTTTAGGAGATTATATGATTGGAGATTGAGTAATTGCATGATTCATGGATGCTGCTTGAGATTTTTTTACATACAACAAATGTTTGAATTCTCATATAAGGCAAGTGTTAGTGTTATAACAATATTTTTTTATAAAATACCTAGAACCAATCCCCAAAAAATTGAAAAAACCATGCCAACAATTGAACAAAAACTAACCTTGTACCAATTGAAGACCAAACATTCTTACTAGTTATGAAATTGTTAAACTAGAAATTGGAAATTTAAATTTTTTTATAAAAAAACCAAAGCTTTCAATTTCATGGATAAAAAAGGGGGAAAAAACCTATAACTTTGGTTTTCCCTTACACTAAAAACCTATATAAACCCCAAAACCAAGGGTTTAACTTAAAAGTCAAAAAACCATTAGTTATAAAACAACATTGATTATAGGTAGTTGCATCTCTTTTTGTTGGGACTATTGTGATATCGTTAGTTCATTATGTATTTATCCTTCTTATTTTACTATTGTGATAGTTTTCCACCTCTTATGTTGTCACTAGTTCTAAATTTTTATTTTGGAGGTGGCTTGTTACATATTTGTGGGGGAAAACTTGAAATCAAATTACCAATTCCTTTTTACTCATGGCAAAATACAAATTATAAGCTTCATAATTAATTGAATTAGACATTTGTTAAAGATATTTACAATATTCTATTATCCATACATTAGTATGAAAATATTTATAACACCAACAATATAGAATATGTAGGTCAAGATTAAAAATGCATCCATTGAAATCTATCGTAGCAACTCGAAGGCCACAATATTTCAATCAACAAAATCTAATTAAGTAGATGGCATCTTTTATTATAGTTCATAAATGTTTAAGGGATTTTGCCCATCATCGATACCAAATTCTAAGGAATTTTTTTAGATTTGTGAAAATAAGAAAATATAAAAGTTTTATAATGTTAATAATATGAATAAAAAAAACATTTCAAGTGCAATATCATTTTCTACATGTGGAAGGGTCATGTTAATTACATCCGTGATTTATAGGAACATGTATACAATGCAAAGTTCATGATCCTAAATCCATTTGGGTATATTTTGAATGAACATATATAAGAGGGAAAATTTTGTAGACATCAAATAGTGGTCATTATTATCACATTTGCAATCCCTACTTCATTCATAGCGTTCTTACACATATTGTGCCATTTAAAAAGGACTAGTGCAAAGTGAGCTACCTATATTATTAAGTCCATTAAAATTTGTTTGGAATCTTAGTTAATGCATGTTTTACTAAGAAAAATTGGGTACTATTGAACATTTGTCTTAATTATAAAACCAAAACATCTCAATCACCATTAAAGGTTTATAGGAATTATTTCCACTATTTTAACATGTACAAAGTGATAGGCATCAATGTTAAGTGATAACTACCTCAACTACAATGCAACTATTATATGCAAAGTAATTAGGTGGAAACAAGAAGAGTTTGAATTAAGAGAAAATGGTTGTATACTTGGGGGACCAAATCATTCTATGTTTTTGGCTATCATATCACCATGACCCTAGACTTTGGGCTCCCGATCAAGGTTGGGGCAAGATCAAAGAGAAAGGGTTGAAAAAGAGGCTAAACCTTGAAGTAAGTTAAGGAAGGTGAAAAGGAATTCTCGCGTGAAGTGAAAATGTGTGGGTGCGAAAATAATGCATTTTAAAAACCTTCAAGTTGCATTCCCACTTTGAAAGGATTAAAAGTCCCACAAGTTAGAATCAAGAGGGGTCAAAACTCATCCAAGTGGAGTAATTAAGTAGGTTGTTCAAAAGATCTTGTCAAACATTATGATGTAATGAATTTGCATTCTTTTTTTAAAAAAATGTTTTGCATAAATAGTTAGGACAAAAATTGTAAATTTGATTCCCAACCATTTAAATGTCAATTTATAAAATCAAATGATGTTTGATTGGAGGGTTACAAAATGATGTACATGGACATGTTCAATTTGCCTAATTTACAAAGTTACATGCTTCCAAAATTATGGGATAAAAAAATAGGCCCAATTTTTTTTAATCCAATTAAAAGTCCTTAAAATCTAACACCATTTCAATGAAGGGTTCATAAAAAACTATAGGGTGTATTATATAAGGAGAAGGGTGGTGCATTTTTCAAGTTCAAGTTATGATGAATGTTTGCCCCAAATTAGTTGAAAGCTACATAAGCCCCACCTTTTGTTTCTTTGTGCAGTTGGGTGACTAAAAAATGTACATGAATCATTCATCCTAGTTGAACACCCCCTTGTTTATCATGAAAAACTAAGGAGTGCACCCCTTGTTATGCATGCCCTATTATATGGATCAAGGAGCTAGACCACCAATACAAATTAATAAGCAATGTGCGATTACATCATATATAGGCCCTTGAAAGTATGCAACAAATAACAACCTTGGACCATTTCATATATTCCTTTAACAATATGCAACAAAAGTAACAAAGACTACCACTTGACTCCACAATTCATATTATGTTAGAAGGTTAATGATAAGATTTTGCAAACCTCATTTAGTCTTTCATAATTATTGTCATTGGGCTCTTGCCCATTCCTTTATCTCAAAATAACACTTGTCAAAATAACTAAAGTAATTAGTCATGTTAGGGAAGATCATTATTAAATTATACAACTAGATTACAACTACTTGTTAAGAGATAATTTTTTTTTAAAATATTGCTTATTTTTTATTTTAATAACTAGTAGGTGTGCATAATTAACTAGTTTTAGTTTGTTTCTTCACTTGGAGTAGTAATTTCTAAAAGGGGTGACCATTTGAAAAGTCATTAAAGACTCAAGAAGGGGTGTCAATTAGTTCTTGGTTGACATTGTTTTTACCAAACCATCTTTCAATAGCATTTCAAGGTAATTGATGTTGTCCTTGGCAAGGGATTAAAAACCCTCCTATTAAAAACCTAAGAAAGTAGAATATTTTATTTTCTTATTTTTTGTAAATACTTTTTATGTTAGCCCTAAAAAAACATAAAAAATCATATGTTCAATTCTTTGTGTTTTAGCTTTCGATTTGACATAATACATGGAGTCTACAAATTAATTCTTGTGTCATTTGTTGAGATTTTGTTTAGACTCAAATGTTTGGTTATTTGTATGAAGAATGGATTCTTTAAATTTGTAGAAAGTAAAAGGGATTTTTGTAATAAATTTTCTTAACATTTTTCACTATTTACCAAAAAGAAAAATCGTTGATTTAATACAAATTGATTTGGACAATTATAAATGGTCAATTGAGTGTAAGCAAATTACAGGGGGGGGGGGGCCAAGATTATTGTCACATTGTATTTTTTTTTAAGGGTCCCATGCTTGAACTTTAACCATATCATTATTATGAAGGATTTTCACAATATTTTTACATATTATGGTAGGTCAAAACCCAAATAAGTCAAATTCCAAAAAAACTACATTTAAAAATTTAATATGATGTGATGTTAGAGTATATTTGTGCCAAAAATATATACGTCACAACATATTAAAAAATGAAAACATACTAAAAAAATGATTGAAATGATTTTTAATCTTTATGAAATTTGTAGTATTTATGAAACATTGTGATTCCATATGATTGGAATAAGTTTGTGAGCCATGTGAAGAGTTTGATAATTATCATATCACAAATGGGTGTTTTTAGGGATGATGACCATAAGTATGTGGTAAATTAATATTTTGACAAACTATCACTTTCAAATGGAAAATGACAAGATATGCAAGGTTGGTCATTTTTTAAAATTTTCATTTCAAACATTTTTTGGCTAATTAATTCAAACCAAACTTAGTGTAATCTAAAAATAGATCATGTTTTATTATATTGCATATACCATAAGTATACCCATTATTCCTTGAATTTAATCTTTAATTATTTTTCAAATAATATTAAATATCATTAACTTTGTGAAATTCAAAATATCAAGCCCAAACATCAAAAGTGAAACCAAAAATTAAATGCAACATTTTTTTTAAGAAATATACATTACATACATGTCATGAAAATAATGCCCAAAGTGCCCCCCCCATAGTGTACTTTCACCTAATTGTCCAACTAACCTTTTCATGTAGTTAGTCTTATTTGGCTAAGCTAAACATTCAAATTAATTCATCTATACATTATTTTATCTAGTAATTATTCTACATAAAAGATTATAATGTTCTCACATTTGATCTTCTTTTTTATACTACACTAGTTACCCTCTCAATATATGTTTACATGGAATGTGAAAAAAATGTTAATTTGTAATCATTAGTTTTTTCATTACATTGAAAATTATCTAATGATCCACTTCATTATCGTTTGGTACTTTTGGGTGAAAGCACATTATGGTGGCCCCTTTTTAGGCACTTTCACAATGACTATCATAATATACACCTCCCCAAATGTGGTTCATTTAATTTGGGTTTCATTGTTGGTGTTTAAAGGTTATAATTTGGACTGTCACAAAACTAATATCATCGAATATTATTTGAAAAAAATAAAAATAAAATGAACCATGAATATATTTATATATGCACAATATAACAAACTTGGTTTTTTTT
>Ga0116226_10005305_pt1 | contig 11490 bp, 7 predicted proteins | sample S1TSphfallax_FD_89692 | JGI IMG/M metagenome (GOLD analysis project Ga0116226, IMG submission 89692) | Host-associated microbial communities from peat moss isolated from Minnesota, USA - S1T2_Fa - Sphagnum fallax MG | ecosystem: Host-associated > Plants > Peat moss > Unclassified | place: USA... | reverse complement strand
TCTTGAGCATAGATTTCAATTTTTTTACGAGCGAAAGGACGAACAAAGAAGGGAATTTCTTTTAGTTTAGCTTCGGCTTCAGTAGTCCATTTGATTGGTTGGTTCATTGATTTTCATGCTTTACTTATCACCCTGCAAATTTTAGTAATTAATAATACTTTAATAACCTTATAATTACTTATTTGAGAATATTGTGTAGAAGTATTATAGCTGAAACTAAGAGTAATACCAATTCACGAAAAGGTAGTAACAGATTTAAAGCCTAAAACCTAAGCTATATAAGGTTTTAACTGTAAATTATAAATTACGAATTGGTATAAAGAACTTATTAACCGTGGAATGACCAGAACGGATCTCCATGCTCAATTGCAAAAAGTGTACGATGTAGAGGTATCACCTGGGTTAATTTTCCAAGTGACACCATATGCTATAGTTGTATAAATAAACCCTAAGCATTCACTAATTTCTTGATACATTTTTCTATAATTCAATATTAACAATAACAGTATTTTTGTGTAAACTCTGAGTCTTTAGTTTAATTAATCACCTAATACTGGAGCGGTTGTTTGAGGCGATATTTCCTTCAATTTGGTGGTGGGTTGGACACAAGATATCTTTCCACTTCTCTACGCCAGGACTGGCAACAGCAGCACTCATAAAAAGCCATGACGAAACTCCCGCCTCTTGGAGGCATTACTCTCACTAAGCAGTAACTAGCTTTATTATATAGGTGTTTGCTCTCTGGTTTCTCTATTCCAGGTGTTGCAAATAGCGAAGTGGTGGTGAAGGTGAATACTGAGACTAGCGAGATAATAATCGATATAACAATGATTAACATCGTGATTAGACGTTTACAGTTGCATTGTTATCTGATTAAGCGATCCAACTTTTCAAACGCTTTCTTAGTTGAATTTCAAATTCAAAAAATTACCTGTATCAGGGAAGTTTAGCAAATATTTCCGAAACTTTGGCAGATTCATTTGTGTTATAATAACCACCTGAACAGAGGAAGTTAAGAGATAAATGTTGAGTGGCTTAAATCTATTTTTCCTTGTCTTTTAGCGTGATCGTGCCGATCATAACCGGGTTCCTATGATGGAAACTTCTTGACAAAAAATTATCTCTCGCTGATACCGAGAACAAATGCCTCATAGATTTGAGGATTGCTAAGAAATTGTTGGGCTGAAACTGCCGTATAATTTCGCACTAATGATTTTACGGCGATAATAAAGCGATTGCCAAGTTCCGGAATATTCGTTAAATATATCCTACCATAATCCTTATAATTAATTTTTGAGGCTGTTTTTATCTATTCATGCTGACTGGAACAGCTTTAATTTACGCTCTCTACATCCTGTGCAATATCTACGGGACTACGTTGAAACATGATTAAAAGACTTAAGGACAAAAATCTTTAAGGACAATCCCACTCTATGTGGGACTATATTAGATTTCCTCTGAGCAAAAATATCCAGAGGTATATATTGGAAGAAAGCTTTGAAGGTCATGATAAAAAGACTTAAAAAAATATGGGTTTCCTCTGGACAAAAGATAGTTCACAGGTATATATTGGAAGAAAGCTTTGAAGGTCATGGTAAAAAGACTTAAAAATGTCTATAGACCGTAGGAGCTTATTAATAGTTAATATCACGAAGTTTTCGCCACCTAAAAATTCGCTGTTTGGAAAACTTGATAGAAAGAGGAGTCCAAAAAGGGATTGATAAAATGGTGAGACTTTCATGACATTAACAAGTCAGGGTGAAAAACGAAGATGCGCTACCTAGACTCGCATTCTAGATAGCGGCTTAAGTTTTCAAAATATTATACCTAGGCTAATCAAAAACGATTTGAATCACACAAGGTAAATTAAAATGACCATCAGATCTTATAATTTTAAGTCAAGAAAACAAGAATTGCAACCAAACATCCCACAATTATTGTCTAGCTTATTGCTTTTGGAAGACCCTATCACATTCCTTAATAAATTTGAAGAGGTAATACAGCTTAATCGTCAAAGCGAAAAAGATCGGGCAAACCTGCATACTAGTGTTAGCCGTGTAGCAAAGTTCGAACTTGATTCTAAGGCTTGCAATCGTCTCATTGCTATTATTCTCAACCATACTAAAAGACTAGGGATCAATCCAAATCAATTGCCTCACCTCAAAGAAAAAAGTTATGATGAGCTTTACACATATATTGAGAAGAATTGGCCAGAGCTTCTTTCTAAAGTGTAGGAGCTTATTTCTGGTTAATATGAGGAAGTTTTCGTCACCTAAAAATTCGCTGTTTGGAAAGCTTTATAGAAAAGGGATTCCAAAATGGAATTGATAAGATGGCGAAACCTTCACGACACTAATTATGAGCTACCAAGATTTCTTTAAGGAAGTTACAAACTTCCTCCCATATCCCTGGCAAGAGTGTTTTTCAATGTGGTCTGGTAAATCAATAGCGGTTGTCGCAGCTCCCACAGGTGTAGGCAAAGAGTCAGGGGCAATTATCCCTTGGCTTTATGACTATAAGAGAGGGGTTCCATCAACAACTCGATTAGCCTACACATTGCCCACCAGATCACTCGTCGATCAAGTCTACGGAAACACGCAAAGGGTTGTGCAAACCTCTGGTTTGCCTATTCAGGTGTACTGTCTAAAGGGAGGAGTGATAGAACATGGGTTTGAACAGGATATGACTCAGCCTGCAATTTTGATTGGTACCCAAGATCAACTCCTTTCTCGAGCATTGAATCGTGGATTTGGCGTTTCCTGGGGACAGAGACCTTTACATTGTGCAGCTCTGACAAATGATTGCCGATGGGTATTGGATGAAATTCAGCTAACTGGAGTAGGCTATTCGACTTTAGTACAATTGTATAAGAATTGGCAAACTTTAGGTACTTTTGGAAACGTTCAATTGTGCTTAATGTCTGCAACTTTTGACGATCGCCCATTGAGTGGATTGGATGTAGAACGCTTTGAATTAACAGAGAATGATCTAGCTAATCCAGTTTTAGCTGCAAAAGTAACTCGAACTAAGCCTGTATTCAGCTATAAAGTCGAGTCTGTCAATGATATAGTTAATTTAGTCAAAACTCACCACACTCCAAGTAGTTTATCGTTAGTAGTTCTTAATACAGTTGCACGAGTTAGAGAACTTGGAAATCTATTATCTGAACTTAATCCCCTAGTTATTCATAGTCGTTTTCTAGGTTTTGATCGCGAACAACTGCAAAAAAAAATTGCTGACTTCCAAGGCTTAATTATTGCCACTCAAGTAGTTGAAGCCGGTGTGAATCTGGATGCCGATCTACTGATTACTGAACTGTGTCCATGGTCTTCATTTGTACAGAGGTGCGGGCGATGTGGACGTAAACGAACAGAGAACTCGGTGAAAATTTATTGGCTGGATTACAAAATTGACTGGAAACCAGCTCCCTACTCTGATGCTGACTGCAAGAAAACGCAGGATATTTTAATGAACTTAACAGATGCCAATCTTCAGGCACTCTGTCATATTCCTCTCCCAGAGCTAAAATTACCGTGTTATCCCTTAATCCCCCGAGATGTGGAAACATTTTTCTGTACTCATCACAAGAGTCGGGACACTCGTTATACCATCTCACAGTATGTCCGAGATCCAGATACATTCACTGTATCTGTAGTCTGGTCTAATAATCCACCACAAAGGATACCGCATCAAAAGTTTACGTGTCCAGTTCCAACTGAGGAATTAAAAGCCTTTTGTCAAACTTGTGGAATTACTCCTCGAGTCTGGGGGGATGAATCATGGGAAACAAAAACACCTGATAATGGAGACGTTGTATGGCTCCCTTTAAGCGCTGGTGGTTACAGTCATCAAATAGGTTGGACAGCAGATACAAACGACAAGCCCCAAGCATATAGTTTAGAGATAGAGCCTGAGTATAACGATCCTCCCTTCCCCCATAACCTACCACTAGGAATACACCTAAAAGATACAGAAGGTTTTTTATCTGAAAGTATCCCTCACTTCCAATGGCTTGGTTTTTCTGATTCACTTATTAAAGACTTATGCCTTTGTGCCCGATGGCATGACTGGGGCAAGGCTCACCCAGTTTGGCAGTCTTATGCCAATGCTCATGGAACGCTCTTAGCAAAATCAGTTAGCTATGCCCATCCACAGAAACTGAAAGGATATCGACACGAATTAGCAAGTGCATTTGCAGCAGCATCTCAAGGAGTTTCCTTCCTTTCTCAGTATTTGATTGCTGCACATCATGGCAAAGTACGGGATAGGTTAATATCGGACAATCCAGAGGAACAATTTAACTCAAAAATTTTAAGAGGAGTAGAATTAGGAACCTATTTACCCAGCTTTGATATCGAAGATGTTGAAACACTTCCCAAAGTCCAATTGACCTTCGGCAATGAAAGAGATTGGAAAAAACAGGTCAACGGTTTACTGCGTGAACACGGACCATTCAAATTGATATATCTCGAAGCAGTAATTCGTAATGCCGATGTCAAAGCATCAAATTACCGACAAAAGGAAGCAAGAAATGACAGCGACAGTAACAGTTAACGCAGTTGCTTTCCGACATCTCTCCCCTACAACTGCAATTGGTTGGTTGAAAGCAATTGGGCTATTGCGATTGTCTGGAGCACTTGGATACTGGTTAGATGACTGCTTTTATCTGGAAATCGATTCAGCAACAACACTAGTTGAGAATATTCTTAACAACTATCAACCTAAGCCATTTGTAAGCCCTTGGAATAGTTACAGCATTTTTAATAAGTCAGACTTAATAAATAGCTTAAAGTCTGTACTTACATCCAAATCAGATCGTTATGTATTAATGCGTGATGGTTATCAGGAAATTCAAGATGTAATACAGGCACTAGATATTAAGGAACAATCTTCAGCCCAAAAGAAATTAACTCTGATGGATCACCTGCCGCATCAAATTAAAAATCTTGATTGGCATGAGTGGATTAATGCAGTCGGGTTATTGACTAAGACAAAAAAAGGATCTCGTTTCCTATGCAATGATTTGCTGGGTACAGGGGGAAATATTGGAACTACAGACTTTTGTACTGCTTATTTCAAAATGTGTAGTAGTGAGCTTTGGGATTTAAACACTGGACAACCCTACGCCAAAACGGAAGCTTTTATCCGAGCCTCTGTTCTGGGTGAAACGCTACCTAATTCTTTGCTTGAGGAGAGTTTATTAGGGCACACATATCCAGCCGCTGACTACTTTGATGACTTAGCTCCTTCAGCAGCATCTCAATCTGACTATTTAGATAATGGTGGGAGATCGTCTCAGCTTGCAAATCCAATTGACTTAATTCTTTACCTGGAAGGAGCAACTACCTTTACAGGGAAAGCTATTCCTCGTAATCAAATAGAGAATGAAGGGGAGCAGGAATATACTTTAGCATCCTATCCATTATTACTTGAAGTAAACTCTGGCAGCGCTGACACTAGCGATCTCACTGGGCGATCCTACGAGGTTTGGCTGCCTTTATGGAACGAACCAATGGATTGGCGTGATTTTCAGGATCTAGTCACAACGGATCTTTCCTTCCGTCTTAAAAATCAAATAGTCGATACCCTCGATATGCTCAATGTAATTACCCAAGTGTATGAATATGGAGGTCCATCCAGATTCGCTCGATTTGGACTTTGGCAACGTAAGGGACAAGGAAAATATCTGGTTTATATAGGATTAGCAACCCCAGGTGGTAAAGATTTTGCTGCTGAACTAAGGGAATGGCGATTAGCTGCTCGTCCAACAGCGAATAACTCCCAAACTCAGTACAACCTATTGACTGCGATTCATAAATCTCTCTTCCGCTTACAGCAGGGCAATGCAGAAGAAACAACTGTGATCCAACTATTAGGACAATTAGAAGTATTACACAGTCGAATCCAACCAAAAATACCCCCAGGTCCTCTATTAGGAGATACATGGGTTGAAGCTATCTATAAAGAGTACCCGATTGTAGAGGTTGAATTGGCAGCAGCTCTAGCTAGTACCTGTCTTACACACAAACAAAGTGGACATACATATACATTTCGACACTTGCTCTCATCAGCGCGATACAACCCAAAAACAAAATCTTGGTTTTGGTCACAGGAGCATAAGCACAAAGTAAAAACTGCTTCTCTGGAGGTATTGTGCCTGTCGCTACTAAGACTTTGGAATGAAGATAAGAGCCGTCATCCTTCCTTTGGGCGAATTTATAAAGCCAGCCCAGATGCGATCGCCGCCTTTATTGCAGGAGATACTAATGATTCACTCATTCTAGATTTAGTACTAGGTTTTGCACTTTGCCAAATTCCTAATACTCTAGCACCCTGTAAAAAGAGCCAACCCCTACCAAAACCCTACAAGTATGCTGCTTCTCTTCAATGGAACTCTAAAACAATTCTGACTACCGAGACCATCAATGGTTTAATGTCAGGCTCAACTGTTCCGTTAAGTCGTCAATTAGCTGCTATTCAAGAACCAGTTGTATTGCCAATTAGCATTGCTATGGGAAAACGTAGTGCATTGGCTTTAGTGTTCCCATGTCAACCTTTCTATTCATTAGGAGAAAATAATGGTTAATGTAATTACTGTTAATTTTGAATCCGCCTTACCTACCGTAAAACCACCAACTTTCCTAGATGTAGGAGTTTCCCAAGCATATTTACCATGGGAGCAGAGATTAGATGTCTTACTTCATACTCCCCAAGCAACTGCTAACTTAATTGAAGATATGGTTTGGGATGCTGTGAATCACCAGATGGTTCCTGAACTTAAAGGATTACCATTTGTAGAAATTTATACAGAAGGTGGAGAATATGTCGCCAGTACTTTGGATTTACCCCATCGCTTGGGAACAGGATATCTTCTGAAAAACAAACATGCCAAGCTAGATGGACAGAGGTTTCGAGAAAGCTTACGTCAACGCTTTCGGGACAATGGGATTTACCAGACAGTCTTCAAGCTTTGCCCAATGAGCATTATACTAGGTAGCTTCTATACTCATATTGCTGGAGTCTATCGAATTCCCCGCGTTCTGTCTGGTGAATTTGTAGCAGAAAATGCTGTCTCCATGCCAACAGGGGGCGCTGTTCACGACCCTATTTCCGCAAGAGGTAGAGGTATCAATATTAAACATATGTTTGCTATTGACAAAAAAGGTAATAAGGATAAGTCTGTGGCAAAGCCTAGTGAAGCTGGATTAGGCAATATTGTTTATGTGCGTGAAAGCTTTAAAGCAGAACGGTATATTGGCAGATTTGTGATTGATACACGGCTAGTAGACAAGTCTAACTTGGACAATGAAGCCAAGAACTTGATTCAGGTACTTAGCCAATACCTGGTACGCCGTCTGCTATCAGAAACAGTAACATTACGCACAGAATGCTATTTGACGCCTACTAAGGAATCTTCTTTGGAATTACTAGCAGATATAGAAACACTGGAAGTAGAAGTGAAGCAAGCGATTCAACGTTGCTCAGCTTCTTTTGAGAAAGTCCGAGTTGTTGTGCCTAACGATCAAATTCATTTTGCTGAAGAGGAAGAGTCTACCGATGATTAGAAATTAAACTTTTCAAGCTTACATTCTCTTCCCTTACAAACTGTTTGAGTTATAAGCACGTCAGTTATGTTATACCTAAAAGTTGAATTCCATACTAATCAATATCAAGCCTGTGCATGGGGCAATCATCACTCTGAAGGAGTTATTGACTGGCCTCCTGCACCCTGGCGAATCCTTCGCGCCATTGTAGCTGGAAGCTACAACGTTGTTTTGTTAGCCAAGCATCAACAAACACTGAAAGCTTTGCTCCATAGACTAGCTTCATCACTTCCGAGTTATACACTCCCACCTACAACCTACATTCAACATCGCAGTCCTCGTCCTCAGGTGAACTTAAAGACAGTTAAAATTGGACCGGGAAAAACTCTGTATTCAGCAGGATTGTTGATGTCCAGTAACCAAAACATTCTGTATATTCACTGGCCAATAACACTTTCAGAAACTGAAGAATTAGTTTTCAGCCTGTGTCTTTCTGGAATGACCTATTTTGGTCGTAAAGAGTCAGTTGCAACCCTAACTTTAGTTCAAGAAGCTCCAAAACCAAACGCAGTTCTAGATCCTCAAGGAACACGTATTGTAGCAACTGTAGATTCAGCACTAGATGCAGATGTACTCTGGGAAGTTCTAAATTTGTCTGCTCATGAAAATTACGGTGTGAATCACTCAGCAGTTTTTCCAGGTGTTAGGCAAGTTACTTATCGAATAGAAGATACGCCTAAGTCTTACCATCAAAATAAATCAAGGGAGAATAAGCACATTACTTTAGCGGTTACAGTGACTCCTCGACTACCTGTAACTCTGGGTCTGAAGTTAACCCATCGCCTACACCAGGCATTAATCAGCCGATGTCCAGCACCAATTTTTACCGGGCAGGAGTTGGGCGAGCCTAGTAAGAACCATAATCACACGATTTTTCAATGGTTTCCAGATCGGACAGGTCGCTACATTGAGTATGTCAGACTATACAGCGATATCGGTTATGGAACAGAGGCACTAGCAGCTATCTCTAGTTGTTCATATCTACCAGGCATTGCCCGTGGCTATGATGTTTCCCTATCATTTGCTGACATTGGAGGTGGAGAAGAGAAATACAGTGAGTGGATATCTTCTACCCCATTTTTTCTGTCCCGATTTCCCATTGTGCGCCGTGGTAAACCCCGGATGATATCCCAACGTTTCCAAAAAGATGGACCAGAGCATCAGGTTCTTCAATATTTACAATACCTACCTTGGTTAAAAAATCTAGTAGGTACCGCTACTTATCAAGATAATAAAGATGGTTTAGCACTTTACTTGAATGATGAAATTGCTGTAGTGTCCTCATGCGAGCCATTTCCAAAGTTTTGGGAATGGGAAGCTGAGTGTCGTCAGGGAAAGAAAGTGGGACGGATCGGGTACAAAGTAAGATTGAAATTTACAGTACCAATTGCTGGACCAATTGTATTAGGCTATGCTGCACACTATGGCGTGGGGTCAATGATTCCCGATCTCCTGTGCGAACAGGTAGATGTACAGCAGAGAATCGCTTAAAATAACCATACAGCAACGATTATAGCGATTTGTTTGATGGTCAATCCGCGCAGTGACTGAAATAGTGCTATATCAATCTTTGTGGAATTTTTTTGTTCTTTGTATTGAGTTAATTCATTCTTTAAACAAGAGGATGTACAGAGATCCGCGCCATCGAACCTTGAAAACTATATATATTAAGGATTTTTAAATGCCGCTGTGATAATCCTTCCTTTTGGAGGGACTAAATTGAAACTTGTTGTTCTACAAGATTTTGGGGTTAATCAAGCATCGTGATAATCCTTCCTTTTGGAGGGACTAAATTGAAACACGAATTGACTAAAGCTCAAATCAAAGAGCTAGAGTGATAATCCTTCCTTTTGGAGGGACTAAATTGAAACATAGAGGAGTTGACGTGGGACTTATAAAACGTGACTGTGATAATCCTTCCTTTTGGAGGGACTAAATTGAAACTAGATTAAGTCTGTGGGATAATCTGAAGCTAAAGCTGTGATAATCCTTCCTTTTGGAGGGACTAAATTGAAACTTTGCATATCAATATCAGGCTTATTGATGATAAAAAGGTGATAATCCTTCCTTTTGGAGGGACTAAATTGAAACATTTGGGCTTTCTTTGCTTCTCTACTTTCGGAAAGGTGATAATCCTTCCTTTTGGAGGGACTAAATTGAAACGCACGGAAACATTGTAAAAGACGGGTGCAATGGGGTGATAATCCTTCCTTTTGGAGGGACTAAATTGAAACAAAACAATACAAACTCCAAGAACTTAAAAATAGAGTGATAATCCTTCCTTTTGGAGGGACTAAATTGAAACTATTACAGTGCAACTCTTGGAGTTACAGCAACAGGTGATAATCCTTCCTTTTGGAGGGACTAAATTGAAACACCTTGTCTCTTTTCAACTCATACGCGACCACATTGTGATAATCCTTCCTTTTGGAGGGACTAAATTGAAACACAAAAATACTATGAAGCCAAAGCAATAGAGATAGCGTGATAATCCTTCCTTTTGGAGGGACTAAATTGAAACTTTCTTTGCTGCGTCGTTTGGCGATCCGCATGTATTGTGATAATCCTTCCTTTTGGAGGGACTAAATTGAAACATAAAACAAATCCCCGTATTAAACGGGGATACACCGTGATAATCCTTCCTTTTGGAGGGACTAAATTGAAACTGTAACATTACAATCCGTTCGCGAGGATCAAGAACAGTGATAATCCTTCCTTTTGGAGGGACTAAATTGAAACAATCTTTTTCTGTCCTGATTTTGATGGTATTCATGTGATAATCCTTCCTTTTGGAGGGACTAAATTGAAACCGCTAATCAATTTAGCAAGATGTCCTATAAAACCCGTGATAATCCTTCCTTTTGGAGGGACTAAATTGAAACTTCTGAAAATGCTTCGGATGTGGCGCTCATCACGCCATGTGATAATCCTTCCTTTTGGAGGGACTAAATTGAAACATGATTTCTTATGCGATCGCCATTTGCGGTATTTAGTGATAATCCTTCCTTTTGGAGGGACTAAATTGAAACATGATTTCTTATGCGATCGCCATTTGCGGTATTTAGTGATAATCCTTCCTTTTGGAGGGACTAAATTGAAACGAGTATGACTACTTCTTAACCCACCACAACCCCAAAGTGATAATCCTTCCTTTTGGAGGGACTAAATTGAAACTGGGTAGAAGAAAAACTCATCCCCCAACCAGAAAGTGATAATCCTTCCTTTTGGAGGGACTAAATTGAAACACGTATCTCCAATAGACAAAGCGCCACTTGGATGTAGTGATAATCCTTCCTTTTGGAGGGACTAAATTGAAACTAGAAAAGCTGAACCCAAGCTTAAAGAGTATGATGAGGTGATAATCCTTCCTTTTGGAGGGACTAAATTGAAACGCTTTACCTATAGGGTATTTATTGGGCGACGAGATGTGATAATCCTTCCTTTTGGAGGGACTAAATTGAAACATGGAGTGCCTACACAGACGTTACACGACCAAGAAGTGATAATCCTTCCTTTTGGAGGGACTAAATTGAAACACTCCAGGAGCCGCCTATCAGCACTGCATTACGGCACGTGATAATCCTTCCTTTTGGAGGGACTAAATTGAAACATGAAGATTATCAGCTGCATCTCGTTGGCGGGTGGGGTGATAATCCTTCCTTTTGGAGGGACTAAATTGAAACGAGATATTTGGTAGTGATATGGAAGTAGTGGTAAGGATCAACCCCTTGCCAACTCTGCATTGTAGCCATGTACAAAGTACCAGATCGCTCAAATGTGATTACTGAGTTTTTTGGAGAAGGAGAGGGTTGACCTTACAAGTCGAGAAACTCTCTGTCTGAAGGTATTATTTAGTCTTTCTATATGATTAGTTAGACCAGTTTCT
>Ga0116226_10005304_pt1 | contig 11490 bp, 6 predicted proteins | sample S1TSphfallax_FD_89692 | JGI IMG/M metagenome (GOLD analysis project Ga0116226, IMG submission 89692) | Host-associated microbial communities from peat moss isolated from Minnesota, USA - S1T2_Fa - Sphagnum fallax MG | ecosystem: Host-associated > Plants > Peat moss > Unclassified | place: USA... | reverse complement strand
CTTGTGACAAGAACCTTGGAGAGTTCTTGATGTTGTGTTTTGTGTTGTGAGCATTTTGTTGTTGTTTCCTTTCAATAAAGATTTATGTTTGCACTTGAGTAGTTCTCCTATTTGTTAACATTCAAGACCTATTGAAGTCACTTAATCATCAACAAACCAATCCTTATTCCTAATTGAAGACTCATCTAATTTGGAACTTGAAACATTCCCATTAGAATTTTCCCAAGTTAGACAAAGGGGTAACACAAACTTATGTCTATCTTTTTTGAGGAAGCCTCTTAGCTTCTTCATGTAAAAAAATAATGATCTTCTTCTTCCTTGTCTTGCAAAGGCATAGTTGGATTTTTGGTGATGCTAATACACTATTAGGATTGAATTTTTTCAAAGGTGCTCTAGTTTCAAGGTTTTCAATGATTTGCAAATTCACCTACACAAATGTAAATCTATCCATTTGTTTGACAAATAACATGTTCTTCTTTTTAATTTAATCTTGACCTCATATGCATTAATTCCGTTCACAAATTGAAATATTATAATATTGTGAAAGGACACACAAAACAACCCTTTGTAATCTAAACACAAGCCTACCAAATTTCTCTAACCAGGAAATGGGTTCTAACATTAAATCCTTGAATACAACATTTTTTAAACAAAATTTCCTTCCTTTTGAAAAATTTGCAAAAGTTCATCTTCAATTACATTATGATTTACAATTTTTTTTTTAAATGCAACAATGTAATTGAGGGGGGCTCATCAATGTTGACAATGTCACATGATGAACTAGTTAATTATCCATAATTAATTTCACCATACTTATTTTATTCATGGTTAATTTAACCATTTTTAATTTAGCCATGGATGGCTGGTTTTGCCATAATTATTTTACCCAATATTAGTGTAGTCATTATATATTTAACCATTATTTATTTAGATATGATTAATTGAACCATACTTCATTTAGTCATGGTTATTCTTCCATTTTTATTTTTATTTTTTGGTGGTTTAACCATTATTATTTTAATAATCATTAAATTTTCCATAATTATTTTAGTCATGGTTAGTTTAATCATCATTGGTTTTGCCACAATTAGTTTAAGCATTCGTAGTTTTGTCATAATTAGTTTAATTATGGTTGGTTTAGCCATTATTATTTTGCCAGTCATTAGTTTTGCCATAATTAATTTTTCCTAGATTAAATTAATCACCTATTTAACTTATGTAATGTAAGTATGTGACTAAATAGCTTAAATACAAGTAGCTTATATGTAGGTGTATTTATATATACATACCCTACATATACTCCACCTATTTACCTACATTTTATCCTATAGGTAACCTAATTATATAGGCTAGGGTAGGCCATTTATATACCTATGATAAATTACTAGTTGGTTAATTAAGTATTCACTTAAAATACACTTGAATGTGTAACTAAGTAGTTAAATATAATTATTACAAATACATTGTTGAGAATATATAATGAATTAGGTCAATTTTGTAAGGATTAGTTATAGTTTAGTTGTTATTATTAATTATAACTAAATAACTAGACATTTATTACTAATTTTTATTTTAACTTAATTAACATACATATTTATCTTCCTCTTTATTTATTTACTTACTTAATTTATGTATTTTACGTAGTTATTTTGGAATAATGTTGTGTGAACTAAAAGGCTCTAGTGTTGTGTGGACATGAAAATGTTTTTCCTTCCCAAAAGTTTGTCCCATATTGTTTGTCATCCTTTGCAAATGATGAGCAATATAAATAGATGAACCATAAACATCCAAGACATAAGAAATATATTTTTTAAAAAGGCCATTTGGGATGAGCTAATTGAAAAGGTTCAACTTTAAAAGCCAAATTCAAAATGAAATTGGATTTTCCTACCTAGGTCATCTAAGTGGTGTACATTCAAGCCTAGTAAAGGGCATAACTTAGGTTGCCTTAGCCTACTTTAGGCTTTTATACCTAGTCATTAGTTATAGGCTCCTAGACCTAGGCCTAGGGGCTTAGGTTATAGGTTCCTAGACATAGGTACCTTAAGAGTAGGTATCTAAATTTTTGCTTAACTTAGGTTGTTTAGCCACTTGGCATAGCCTAGTGGCCAATGTTTAAATGCCACGTAGCATAACCTAGATGGTCAATGTTTAAATGTCATGTGGCACAACCTAGGTGGCCAACATTTAATGCCACATGGCATAGCCTAGGTGGCCAATCTTTAGATGCCACATGGCTTAACTTTGGTGGCCATTATTTAAATGCCACATGGCATTTGCCTAATCAAAATGTTGTTTGATCAATCAAAAAATAATTTGACTGTTGTATTGACTAATTAAAATGATTAGTTAAAAATGTCAACTTAGGCTTGGTCCAAAAATACATGACTTGGGCACAATGGACAAGTTTAAAACAACTTGTCCAAAATGACTAAGAGATTTTTTTGATGCCTATCCAAAATGGGTCTTTTTTTACCAAAATTTCTAGTCAAAAAAATTAGGAATTCTAGTAGTACAGACACCTTTAATAGTGAAGGGTTGTCAAGAGGGTCTAATTATCCATGATATGTTCTCATGATGGGTTATAATGACGTTGTTAAAATACCATTTGCAACTTCAACTATGGAGGTGAAAAAGGTAGCAGGCGAGTGGACCACCACAAGCACACCAAATGTATTATATTCTATCATGAGACCTTTTTTTATGTGTTCATGAAATCCACTTTAGGTTTTGGGGTTACCAAATTAGTGAGTTTGTTATGAAAATATTTTTGAGATTTCAAAGGTCTTAATACCATGTTTAGCAAGGCCAATGAGGATGAAACCCATTCCATTGGTTTGTAAGATGTTAAACATTGTTGGGAGAAAGAAAACATGGCCAAAACCATATTGGGTCATCCCATTTGAACCATGTTTATAAAAGGGGTAATCATGAGTTGAGTTTTGTTGGCTAGTTCCCTTTGCTAGGTATTATTAGTTGGTGCATATGTCCATTGTTCCTCAACATATGAATCCATAATTTATCTTACTATTATATGTGACGTTCCATATATGCATGTTACAAGTTCTTAGAGTGAGTTCTGTTTCTAAATCTTTTGTGGCTTGTTCATGTTGGGGTGATGTACTTGGGCATCAATTTTTGAGACTAGATTGAAACCACTAACCTATACCCCCCTTGGATATATATATAGTTGACACTTTGGTTGTTGGTTTGTTTTATGTCTTCTTCTATCTTATATCCTTGGGTTGTCCAATTGTATGTACCTAAGTTTGTTCAATTAATTGATAATTTTGTATTGGGATTGAAGACTATCTTTGAACTTGTGATTTTTTTTTAAACAATGGCATATTTGGTATGCACATCACCTATTCTAAAAAAAGATTTTGTACATAGACCTCATGTGCCTTGTTGATGTTAGGTTGATACACATGGGCTCCTATTCTTCTTCAAATTGGAATTAAGTCATTATGTATCCCCCAATATATAATCGAATTTCTCATTGTTGGCATGTTTGATGGCCCATTTCCTCTTGTACTCTTGGTTTGTCTAGTATATCTATGTGTGCACGTAATTTGATCATTGTACATGTATGCAAATCCTTGATCTAATGATTTGTCAAGTTTGTCATGATCATGTGTTCAATAAATGGTGGGTCTATGGTTAATTTCCATTTTAAATGATGCACATCTATAGTTCATTAGTTTAATCCTTCGTATTCAACTATGGCATGCCCTAGTTGTATCTCAAATTTGGCTTGGATTCATTTGCAATTATAAAAAAAACCTCCTCCTTGTACTTTTTAATAGTTTGTTCTTTGATGCACATGTGACAATTATTGTCATTTGTTCTTTGTATCAAGTTCCTCCAATTTTTTTGAGGTGAACTGTTTCTTCTTTCTTTTTTCTTTATTTGATTAAGGATTATGTTAAAGCCTAGATATTGTTAGCCATGATGAAGGAAACAATTTACCAATACTTGCCAAAAATTGTGACCTAAAAACCTTACAAAAGAATGTTGAATCCTACAATGTTTTGTCTTTTAGGAAGAAAATTTACAAAATGTTTTAGTGACATATTTTTCCCAAATTTTGCCACATTTTAACACAGTTTGTAAGATTGGCAAAACTCACGAATTTCTCGCATTGTGGACAATTCTCCTACAAATGTCTCAACAATATGCTATAACTTGTTGGAATGATAATTAATGACCATACATCAAAAAGCTAAAAAAGAACTTTGCATACATGTGCAAGAAGATCCATTATGTTTCTTGGATATCTTGTATGGTCCACATACTTTAAACTTGTTATTTGTTTCTATCAAAATTTGCATTATTTGCTAGTTATCCCCATTACTAATAGAAAGTTACAAAGTTGAATTTTCTTTCTAGACTTTATGGTTCAGTTCTTGTTTGTGATTATCATTTTTTCAATTTTCATTGAGGATCTATGACATTGTCTTTTCTAGTCAGTGTATTATATATTTACAAAACACTATGTATTCTTTTAATGGCTTGTGGGTAAGATTATAAGGCTATGAAATGTTCTGGTAATAACAAGTAACTCATTGTTCATAATTTTTCTTCCAACTCATCCTTCATAGATTTGGGGAAAGAATATATAGATGTTGTTTCCATATACTTGAGATTATACCTTTTGAATGTAGTTTATGTTTGATTTGGGGATAGGGCTTAAGTACACTTGAACATGCAAAAGTCATTAAAATATTAAATCCAACAAGGTCTGGTTGAAATTTGGGATTTGTAATTTGTGAATTGATTGGTTACTCTATCCTTTACTTGTTTAGATATAGATTATAATAGGTTCCTTTTAGGCCATAATGCCACTGTTATCTTGACTTCTCCATAACATCAAAACCAATTTCAGGAATCTTACCCTTAATTTAATTTGTGCGTGAAGGGTTTGCTTTCATCTTGTAAATTATAAAATGCCATAAGGTCACCTTAAATTTTTGAACATAAACCTTTTGTGCCTTACTACACCAATTTTGTAGAATGAGGGGTGGATGATTCTAAGTATAATGTAATGACATAAGGGTAATCACAAGCTTGTGATTACATACCCAATGTGTTTTGAGAAAGGAACTGTCATAAAAAATTTGAATTGATAATAATGATCAATAGGTTTTGATATCAAATATTGGTTTAATTTTTTTATTTGCTACATGATAATGGTATAGGATAAATCAATCTTGGGCAAGGTGTGTTGTTGAATGTTACATATTCACATTAGATACATGTTAAGTGATTGTCAATTGGTCGTAGCTAATGTTTTGTGGTTTGTCATCCTCCTTTGAATTGAAGCTTCATAAATCATAGGTTTTAAAAATCATGAAATTATCAATAATATTATATATTAAATAATTAAATTTTAATTGATTTCCATGTTGGTTAGTTAAACCATTGGTAAATTTGAAAATAACCTTGTTTCTTTAGGTACTAATGAAACAATTCATTGTCCATAACAACTGGTCCCCATTCATTAGGGGATTAAACAATTTCACTAGGTAAAAATGTCGAAATTCATTCAAAATCTAATGAAACCCATAGTGAATTAAGATGCATTTTGTAGTAATGTAGCTAATGAATGAAACAAGATACTTGTGGTGCACCATGGAAAGGAGTTCAATCTGTACATATAAGATCCATATGCCCACATTTGTAAAAACATTATATGACAAACAATAAGGTAGTGTACATATTTAACAATGGCCATTGATGAAGAATGAAAATTGGTCTTTCCTTTTAGTCAAAATTTTTGAATTGTGGAAACTTACCTCATTGAAGAACTTTAGTTTGCTTTGGTGAGAACTTGTTGATAAAGTTTTAATTCTAACTTCTTGCCCATTTGGCAACTTGCCATATAAAACACTTCACCAAATCCACCCACACTTAGCTTTTTCTCAAAAAAATTTGTTACTTGTTTTAGCTTAATTGATGTTAATTGTTGACATTTTCTTCCTTTTTTCAACAATTGTCTTTGAAATTCCTTTTCAATTGTGTCCATGCCACCTAGCCACAAAAAGTCAAAATTTAATCAACATGATATATTCAAGATTCATAATTGAACTTGTTTATCCATTTCAACCAAAAACCAAAAATTGGTAGAATAAGAACATTAAAACCTTTGCTCACTTGCATGTGCATAGTAAAACTAAATCATTGAAATGATGACAATAAATATAACTCCACCAATGACACCAACTAATATCCCTATAAGTGATGTACAATTACTTTTGCTGGTCCATTTGCTTAAACTATTCCATAATTTATTTAATGGATTTACAATATTTATGACATGCAAACCTCTAGTAAATTGATACAAATACAAAACCCAATCAACATCAATATCTCTAGGGGTTCAATTTATGCCATAAGAAATAGATCCATAATATTGGGAATCATTAATTTGGATTTGAAGTATGCCATTCTGCTGCAGTGTTAAGTACACAATGTGAATTTCTAGATGTGACAAACTACCATACAATTTTGCCATTTGTATTGATGATTCGAAAATTACAATTAAAACACATTTAAAAATAATTTAAGACCAAATTGTTAATTTACAACTTTACCCAACTTAATGGATGGTATGAACTCCGCTTGGTGGCATTGCTACAAATCATGGTTTTTCAAGAGGTCCAAATTGACTAACTTGTCATTTTCGATTAATGGACATGTGTAGTTGACTAAAGGCCATGGGTTTGAATGACACATGTATTTATTGATTGATCAACTCGACTATAACAATTTATTTGATTATACACACATAGTTAAGTTGTACAATTTTAGTCAAAACGGCTAATGGTCTTTAGTCAAGTTGAATAATTAATCAACATGACCAATGATTTTAGTAAAACGACCAATGGTTTTTAATCAAGTTGAACATTTAATCAAGATAGCCAATGATCTTTAATCAAATACAAAATGGTTTATTACCCTATATGTCTACATCCTACTTATTCATCCACCTACTTATTTAGCTAGTTATTTACCTACCTACCTATCTACTTATACCTTCTCATTTACCTATTTACATACCTACTTACATATCTACCCACCTACTTACATTTTATCTACCTACCTATTTAATCACTTATCTACCTAATTTTGACCATTATGTGTAACCATTAAATTTAGTCATTAGATTTAACCATTAAATTTACCCAAAATTTGCCAAATTTTAGCCATTATGTTTAATTTAAATTTAGCCATTAAGTATAGCTATTAAGTTTAACCATTAAATTTGGCACTAGGTTTAGTTTAAATTGAACCATTAAATTTGGCCATGAAATATAACCTAAGTTTAGCCACTAGGTATAACCTAGGTTTCGGCATTATGTTTAACCAATGTAATTTAACCATTAGGTTTATCAATGCGGTTTAGCCATGAGATTTAATCACTAGATTTAACCATTATGTTTAGCCAATACTTTAAGTCATTAAATTTAACAACTAGATTTAACCATTATGTTTAAACATTATTTTAATTCACCAAATTTAACCATTAGATTTAGTCATTATGTTTAACCATTATTTTAAGTCACTAAGTTTAACCAATAGGTTTAGCCATAATGTTTAGTCATTATTTTAAATCAATAAATTTAACCATTATGTTTAACCATTATTTTAAGTCATTAAGTTTAACCACTAGGTTTATCCATTATTTTAAATCATTAAGTTTAGTCATTAAGTTTAACCATTATTTTAAGTCAATAAGTTTAACTGTTAGGTTTAGCCATTATTTTAAGTCATTAAGTTTAGCTGTTAGGTTTAGCCATTATTTTAAACCACTAAGTTTGCTGTGAGGTTTAGCCATTATTTTAAACCACTAAGTTTAGCCATCAGGTTTAGCCATTATTTTAATCCACTAAATTTAAGTCACTAAATTTAACCATTATTTTAACCATTATTTTAAGTCACTAAGTTTAACCATTACTTTAACCATTATTTTAAATCACTAAGTTTAACCGTTAGTTTATCCATTATTTTAAATCATTAAATTTAACTGTTAGTTTATCCATTATTTTATGTCACTAAATTATTTTAAGTCATTAAATTTAGTCATTACTTTAAATCGTTAGGTTAGCCATTATGTTTAACGATTATGTTTAACCAAATTCATTAGGTTTAATCATTATGTTTAGCCATTACTTGAAATTATGAAGTTTAACCATTAAGTTTAGACGTTAAGTTTAATCATTACTTTAAATAATTAGGTTTAACCATTATGTTTAACCATTAACTTTAAATAATTAAATTTAGCCATTATGTTTAACCATTAATTTCAAATCATCAGGTTTAGCCAAATTACGTTTAACCATTAATTTTAAATCATGAAGTTTAACCAAATTATGTTTAACCATTAAATTTAAGTCATTAGGTTTAGCCAAATTATGTTTAACCATTAACTTTAAGTCATTAGGTTTAGCCATTATGTTAAGCCATTATTTGAAATCATTAGGTTTAATCATTCTTTTAAATCACTAAATTTAGTCACTAACTTTAGCCATTATGTTTAGGTATTATTTTAAATCATTAAATTTAACCACTAAATTTAATCATTATTTTAAGTCATTAATTTTAACCATTAGGTTTAACCATTATTTTAAGTCATTAAGTTTAGACGTTAGGTTTAATCATTAATTGTCACCTAGGTTTTGCCACTATGTTTAATGATGTGAAATAAACATATGAAATAAGAAACTTGATAAAACTTGAACATTTTTTATGGTGTAGTCCGTTGGTAAGGACTTGGTTTATCATTATATAAGTTTGGGGTTCAATTTCTTATAATTTCAACCTATGTGCATGTTTAGAAGGTTATTGTAGGTAGGTGAGATTAAGGTAGCTCAGTGAAGTTAAATTAATTAGGTTAGGTTAAGTTGGTTAAGCTAGTTTAGGTTAAGTTAAATTAGGTTAGGTTAGGTTAGGTTAAGTTAACACCTACCTATTTAATGTTTTTTTGGGACCTATACTTATTTATGACCTACCTACCTACCTACATACCTATTAATTTTTAAAATAATAATTTAAAAATGATTTTTAATTTAGATATAAAATTGACCAAGTCAAATGGTCCCACTATCTACCAATCAAATAGTTAATCATTTTGTTAATCATTTTGGTACTCAAAATGACAAAGTATAGTTAGTCAAAAAGTGACGCACCTCCATATTCCTTGAAAGATTCAAATGCAAGTCCGAAAGTGAAAACATTGGAAAAAGAAAGAATTGGAGTACATTCCTTAGTTTGTAACACTTGAAGATAGAAGGGCGTGTTGGAGTTTTGGAATGGGGACTAGGATGAGTGACAAGTGGGTCATTTATTCACACAGATTTGCACAAACCAAACAACAAGATTCACCACAACCTAGACTTGGGGGAAGTTACCACCTTCCCCCTTATAATATTTTCTGTGATTAGCCATGGGGGTTACACCCAATTTCAAGAGTTTCAAGACTCTCTACTTATCGTATTCTTGGCATTTTAATGGCGAGGAATCAAATTGACACTTTTACCCCCAACCCTTCTTTTGGCCACAACTTGTGTTTTTAAGTACTCAAATGGGTCATGCGAGCCCATTTCAGATATCTATGTTTTGAGATCTTTCTAATGGTATAAGGAACTCTTTAATCTAATGAATTTTGACCCCTGAAATACCTCTACGAAAATTCAAGACTCCATAAGGATTTCAAATCCCAAAATGGGAGTCCACTTGGTAGTGTGTGGGTTCATTTCCTCACACTTTTGAAAGTGCAATTGTGACTCTTGGGTTGCACTCTTGGCCCGCACCTTTTCATGCCTTTTGCTTTGGTCGTGACAAAAAGGTCACTGGTCAAAATAGACAGTGTTGAAATCAACTTGTCTAAAATGGCACTTTGGTCAAGTTGACCAATGTCACTTTTGGGTCCTTTTTGACCAATTTCCCTAGTTAAAAAACCATGATTTGTAGTAATGTGGCCATTAGATTTAAGAAATGTAATGACCCCCATGGTTAAAAAATAATTGCCACTTTGTAATGATAAATTTTCAGAAAGGTAATACCCTCTTGGCATGTATGACATATTAAAAAGTTTTCCCAATATCACAAAATCCTATTATGGCCCATAAACATTCAAAAAACTTGGTGATAATGGAAAATTATTAATGGAAAATAGCATCATGCCTAAAGTGTGAACATGATCACATCCAAGGAGTCCAATAGTATTATTATCGACACCATCAAGGTCTATTGAAAAGACCAATTATGGATTATAACTTGAAGAACTATAGATGGCAAGTGTGCCATCCCCTTGCAAGATTAGGAAAATTTGACCTCCATATGTGTTCCATGGCTTTGGCCAACCCAAGGCACACAAATTGGATCCAATGTTTCATTATAACATTGTTTCAAACCATTATATTACGCATATACATTGTAAATGGACAAAAAACCACATGTGTCCACTTGGAGTGTGTAATAATTATTTCCTTGCAAGCTAGAATTTGTATTCCAGAACATTTGATTGTAAGCATGACTATTAATGTACATCACCAAATTATAATCATTTTGCAATACCAAACAGTAGATTGAATTATTAGGATATCAGTTTTGAAAAAGGGCATTCCCAACCATTAGAATGTTTGTAGCTCTCCCTCCTTTCATCATAGAAGTTATGGTAATCAATATAAGGAAAAGAAGTATTAGTTGAAACATATTGACATAATCTTCACTTCTTTACCAACCTATAACTTTAAGCTCCAAGGTGAAAACATGTTAATTGAAGCAAGTAAGATCATTTGGTATTTCCACTTGCTTTTTGTATCGATTAATATACATAAACAACAATTGCCAAGATAATCAAATTAAATTGTTAGATTTGGAACAAGTTAACAAACCTTTCCATTGTAGATTGGACAATGAATAAGTTAAATGAAGAATAGGATTATGTTGTGAAAATTAGATGCTTTCATAAATTATAGTTATTATACAATTTTTTCTAATTTGGATGTTCCATAAGAGCGTGAAGTAGAATATTTGAACCCCATGTCTTGTGGAACTAGGAATCCTAGGGAGCTTTCAAGAACAAAGTGAGATGAATTAGATAAAGTTCTAAACACACATATGCAAAAATGGATGACCACTACCTAAAGGCTTATCTAGCTTTGGAAGTTGTTGTTTCTTACAACTTGGACAACTAGATGAAGAATTTGTACACAATAGTTTAGAAACTAAAGGACAAGAACAATGATGGGTCAGAATACGTAACTAGGAGCTAAAAAAGGCATAAGATGTTAGACATAATCAATCAAATCAAACATTTATTCTTTTATTAACATTTAAAACCATATTAATCATGGCAAGTTAATCTTTTTCCCTTCATATGAATGTCAAGGAACTTAAAGTAAAAATTCATTTGATCCAATTTTAAGTTTTGGTTTTAATTTAAGACATTTGAAATGTACACCTATTGTGTCAAATGGAGTCAAT
>Ga0116226_10005303_pt1 | contig 11491 bp, 7 predicted proteins | sample S1TSphfallax_FD_89692 | JGI IMG/M metagenome (GOLD analysis project Ga0116226, IMG submission 89692) | Host-associated microbial communities from peat moss isolated from Minnesota, USA - S1T2_Fa - Sphagnum fallax MG | ecosystem: Host-associated > Plants > Peat moss > Unclassified | place: USA... | reverse complement strand
CTCGGCACCAACTGGAGCCGATTTTCCGACAGCACGGCCAATGTGCTCGCGCCCCTGCTGGCCTATGAGGGACTTACGGCGTTTTTCCTGGAGGCCTCTTTCCTCGGCGTGCTGCTGTTCGGCCGAAAGCTGGTGGCCCCTTGGGTGCATTTCTTCGCAGGCCTGATGGTGGCGGCGGGAACGTTGTTTTCCACCTTCTGGATCCTCTCGGTAAACAGCTGGATGCAGACCCCGGCCGGCTTCCATGTGCAGGACGGGCGATTCTTCCCCGATAACTGGTGGGCGGTGATCTTCAACCCCTCATTTCCCTACCGCTATCTGCACAATGTGACCGCGTTTTATATCACCACGGCCTTTGTTGTGCTGGGGGTAGGTGCGTGGCTGTTGCGGCGCGGCCGCTCGGAGGCCGAAGCCGGCACGATGATGCGGATGGCGCTGAACATGCTGATCGTGCTGGTGCCTGTGCAGATGGTGCTGGGCGATCTGCATGGCCAGAACACGCTGGCCACCCAGCCGGCAAAGTTCGCCGCCATCGAGGGCCGTTACGATACGGTCAGCCCCCTGCCGCTGATCCTGTTCGGCATCCCGGACGACAAGAAGGCGACCATGCATGATGTGGTCGCCATTCCTTCGCTCGGCAGCCTTCTGCTGACCCATTCCCGCACCGGTACCATCCACGGCCTGACGGACTTTCCCGCAGATCAGCGCCCGCCTGTGGGGCCGCCATTCTTCGCCTTTCGCATCATGGTCGGCATTGGCGTGATCATGCTGTTCGTTGCGGCCGCCGGGCAGGCGCTGCGCTGGCGGGGCCGGCTCGATCATGCGCGCTGGTTCCTCCGCCTTTGCGAAGTCACGGCCCCACTCGGCTTTCTCGCCGTGCTCGCCGGCTGGACCACAACGGAAGTCGGCCGCCAGCCATGGACGGTTTATGGCCTGATGCGCACGGCTCAGTCGGTCACCCCCTCGCTCACCGGAAGCGACGTGGCCCTATCCCTGGCGCTGTACGCGCTGGTTTACCTGATCATGTTCCCGACCGGCATTGCCGTGATGGCCGGCCTCGTCCGGCGCGGCGTGGCGGCGGCGGAAACCGATCCGCTGCCGCAGATCGAGGCCGGGCGGCCGATGCCGCCCTATGTGGCATCGTCCGAAAAAATGCCGGCAGCGGTGGGAGAATAGCGCACATGTGGCAGTTCCTGGTGCCGATCTGGACGGTGATCCTCGGCCTCGGCGTGTTCATCTACGTGGCGCTCGACGGATTCGACCTGGGCGTGGGCATGCTGCATGGCCTGGTGCGCGCGGATGAGCGCGAAACGGTGATGCACGCGATCGGCCCCTTCTGGGCCGGCAATGAAACCTGGCTGATCCTGGGCGGCGTGGGATTGCTGGCGGCCTTTCCGCTGGCCTTCGCGATCATCATTCCGGCGGTGTATTTCCCCATCATGCTGATGCTGCTGGCCCTGGTGTTCCGTGGCGTCGCCTTCGAATTCCGCTTCAAGCAGCGGCATCTCAAGCGTGCCTGGGAAATCGCGTTCTGCGGCGGCTCCGCAGTTGCGACATTCGCGCAAGGCCTCGTGCTGGGCAGCTTCGTTCAGGGTTTCAAGGTCAGCGGCCGCGTGTTCTCCGGCTCGTCGTTCGATTTCCTCACGCCGTTTTCGGTGCTGACGGGCGTGGCCCTGATGCTCGGCTACAGCCTGCTCGGCGCCGGGTGGCTGGTGCTGAAAACCGAAGGGGCGCTGCAGGCCTGGTCGCGCCGGGCCGGGCGGGTGTGCCTTGTGGGCGTGGCAGTGTGCATCCTCGCCGTAAGTATCTGGACTCCCCTGGCCAGCCCGGTGATTGCCGCGCGCTGGTTCAGTTGGCCCGGCATCGCCTATCTCATGCCGCTGCCGCTGCTGACGCTGGCAACGTTTGCCTACGCCTATCGCGTGTTCGGCGGCCGGGCCGACCTTATGCCGTTCCTGGCGGCCGTGCTTCTATTCGGCCTTTCCTATCTTGGCGTGGCGATCAGCCTTTGGCCGATGATCGTGCCCGGGCATTACACGCTGTGGCAGGCCGCCTCTTCCGAAAGCACGCAGGCCTTCCTGCTGGTGGGAACGCTGTTCCTGCTGCCGCTTGTGCTGTTCTACACGGGCTGGTCGTATTGGATTTTTCGTGGCAAGGTTAGTGGGGTTTATGCCCATTCCATATGAGGCAAGCATGGTCTAGGCAGAAACAAGATTGGGGGAACCGAAGCCGGTCCCCCCAAACCCCCCGGCATTTCCACGCGTCGCGCGGATAGATCCGGGACATGGCCGGATAGGGGCGAGGCTACAGGCGCCGCGATAAATCATCCGACATCACATACAGCATGATCGCCGCCAGGCAGAGGATAACGCCAATCCAGAATAACGGCGAGTGATGGATATGCCGCCAGTTCCTCCGCCTCCCACGGCCCCTGCGCCTGTGTTTCAATTGGCGAAGGCTTTGGCGGCAATGTCCTGCGCTTCCGCCTGGATCCGGTGCAGGTGATCCTCGCTGCGGAAACTTTCCGCGTAGATCTTGTAAACGTCCTCCGTGCCCGACGGCCGCAGCGCGAACCAGCCGCTTTCGGCGGCAATCTTTATCCCGCCGATCGCGGCGTTGTTGCCCGGCGCCTTCGTCATGGCGGCAATCACCCTCTCGCCGGCGAGTTCGGTCACCGCCACCTCCTCGGCCGATAGGGTCTTGAGGCGCTGCCGCTGCTCCGCGGTGGCCGGCGCGTCGAGCCTTGCGTAGAACGGCGCGCCCAGAACTTCGGTGATGCGGTCGTAGGACGTGCCCGGATCGATCCCCTGCCGGGCGGTCATCTCGGCGGCGAGCAGGCCGGCGATGATACCGTCCTTGTCGGTGCTCCACACCGAGCCGTCATGCCGCAGGAACGAGGCGCCCGCACTCTCCTCGCCGCCAAACCCCAGCGCGCCGTCATACAGGCCATCGACAAACCATTTGAAGCCGACTGGCACTTCGTAAAGCTTGCGGCCGATCTGCCGCGCCACCCGGTCGATCAACGCACTGCTGACGATCGTCTTGCCCACCCCGCAAGTGCTGCTCCAGTCGCGCCGCGTGTCCCACAAATAGGCGATGGCGACCGCCAGATAATGGTTCGGGTTCATCAGCCCTGACGACCGCGTGACAATTCCGTGACGATCGGCATCCGTATCGTTGGCGAACGCCACGTCGAATTTGTCGCGCAGCGCAATCAGCCCCGCCATGGCATAGGGGGATGAGCAATCCATGCGGATCTTGCCGTCCCAATCGTTCGTCATGAAGCGGAAGGTGGGGTCCACTCCCTCGTTCACCACGGTCGCGGAAATCTTGTAGCGTTCGATGATCGGCGCCCAGAAATGCACCGCGGCGCCACCCAGCGGATCGATGCCGATGGAAACCCCGCTCGCGCGTATCGTTTCCATGTCGATGATGTTTGCGAGATCGGCGACATAGGGCGTGACGTAATCGTGCCGCCGCACATGGGTGGATTTCAGCGCACGCTCATACGGAATGCGCTTTACGCCGGCCAGTTGCAGCCCGAGCAGTTCGTTGGCCTTGGCCTCGATCCAGCTGGTGGCGCCGGTATCCGCCGGGCCGCCATTGGGGGTATTGTATTTGAAGCCGCCATCCGCCGGCGGATTATGCGAGGGCGTAATCACGATGCCATCGGCAAGCCCGGTGTGGCGGCCGCGATTATAACCGAGGATGGCGTGGGAGATCACCGGCGTAGGGGTAAAGCCGCCCTGCGCATCGATCATCGTCAGCACCTCGTTGGCCGCCAGAACCTCCAGCGCCGAGGCGAGCGCGGGCACCGACAGCGCATGCGTGTCGATGCCGATGAACAGCGGGCCGGTGGTGCCCTGCTGCGCGCGATACAGGCAGATTGCCTGCGTACAGGCCAGGATATGGGCTTCGTTGAAGGAATCGGCGAAAGACGATCCGCGATGGCCGGAGGTGCCGAACGAAACACGCTGGGCCGGGATCGCCGGGTCTGGCCGGCCGGTGAAATAGGCGGTGATCAGCCCCGGCACATTCAGCAGCCTGGCTTGGTCGGTCAACTTGCCGGCGCTGCTGCTGATCTTCTCGCTCATACCGATGTGCCTCCGAACGCGGCGTTGCTGCCGGCGATTCGTACCGCAGCCCTAGCCAGGAAGGAAGCACTTCTTTTCTGAAGAAAAGAAGCAAAAGACTTTTATGTCCTGGCGGAAGCGGCGGGTGGCGCTAAACCGCCGGCACCTGCAGCAGGAGGCGGATGGCCCCATTCAACTGTTCCTGGCTGAATGGTTTCATCAACATCGGCGCGCCCTTCCGGCCCGCCCCCAATCTTTCGCCGCTCATGAAAATATGCGGCACCTTGCCGTGACGCTCGATTTCCTCCATCGCAGCGATCCCGCTGCCGCCATCGAGTTTTGCGTCAACGATCATCATGTCGGGCCGCAAGCGCAACGCCGCTTCCACAGCGCCAAGCTGCGTTGTCTCTATCGCGCAAACTTGCAGGTCCATGCCCTCCAGCATTGCCGCAAGCAACGTGCCGATCAGCTTGTCATCTTCCACAATCAGTATTTGAGGCATGGTCGAAAAGCCTCCATAGGTTCGCCTCCATGCCATGAGCACGACGAGCGCTACAGGGCGCCTCGATGCAGGGCGGGTTCAACGCAGACGATAACGGTTTCGTTCCGAGCGCACAGCTTCGGAATCTACCTAGGGCCGTATGGGCAGGACTCCCGGCACCTGCTTGCAGATCAATTCGCCAAAGCGGCGCAAAGAGTGCTAACTTGCTATCGGCAGTCGTCGGAAGGACCACTTTCACACCATGCCTGACAGGAACCCGCCCAGCCTGACCGCACCGGGCGAGGCGGATGCGGCTCACTCAAGCAGTGCACACGATTCGCCCCAGCTTCAAAGCGGTTTCGCCGTTGTCGGCATTGGCGCGTCCGCCGGCGGGCTGGAGGCTTGTACCAAATTGCTCGCATCCATATCGCCAGGCTGCGGCCTGGCGTTCATTCTGGTCCAACACCTGGATCCGAAGCACGACAGCATGATGGTGGATCTGCTCTCGGAACACACCTCGATGCCGGTGGTGCAGGCCGAAGGCGGCATGCGGCTGCAGCCCGATCATGTCTATATCATTCCGCCTGCCGTCTATCTTTCCGTCAGAGGCGGCATCTTGCGCCTCTCGGAGCCGGAAGCGCGCCATGGCGCAAGGCTGCCGGTGGATTTTCTGCTGCACTCGCTGGCCCTCTCCTACGGCACGCGTGCGATTTGCGTGATCCTCTCAGGCACCGGCAGCGATGGCTGCCTGGGCCTGAAGGCGGTGAAGGAAAAATGCGGCCTGGTGATCGCGCAGGACCCTTCGGAGGCCGGCTTTTCCGGCATGCCGCGTGCCGCCATCGCGACAGGCGCCGTGGATCTGGTGCTGCCGGCAGCCGAAATCCCCGCCGCCCTGCAGCGCTATGCGCGCCGCATCGGCCAGGTGGCTGATGGCTCCGAGGCCGAACCCACAGGGCCGGACCTGGCGGAAGCGGCCGACTGGCTGCCCGACATCGTCGATCTGCTGCGCCGCCGCACCGCGCATAATTTCACCCTCTACAAGCCGGGCACGCTGCAACGCCGCGTGCAGCGCCGCATGGCCATGGCCTCGATCGAGAGCGACAGCATGGAGCGCTATCTCGAGATGCTGCGCCACGATCCCGCGGAACTTGAAGCACTGGCGAGGGATCTGCTGATCAATGTCACGAGCTTCTTCCGCGATCCCGACGTTTTCGCGGCGATGGAACGCCGGGTGATCCCGGATCTGCTCCGTGAGCGCAAGCCGGACCAGGCCCTGCGCATCTGGGTGGCCGGCTGCAGCACGGGCGAGGAAACCTATTCGCTGGCAATGATCTTTCGCGAACAGATCATGGCCGCGCAAGCCGATATCAAGCTGCAGATATTTGCCTCAGACGTCGATCCCGATGCGGTGGCTATGGCGCGCGACGGGCTTTATCCGGACAGCATCACCGCCACCGTTTCGCCCGCGCGCCTCGCGCGGTTTTTTGCGCGCGAGGAGAGTGGCTACCGCATCTCGGCGGAACTGCGTGCCTGCGTGGTGTTTGCCGTGCAGGATGTGCTGGCCGATCCGCCATTCTCGCGCCTGGATCTGGTTTCCTGCCGGAACCTGCTGATCTATCTGCTGCCGGAGGCGCAGGTGCGGGTGATTTCGCTGTTCCATTTCGCGTTGCGCGAAGGCGGCATCCTGCTGCTCGGCAGCGCCGAGACGGTAGGCAGCGCCACCACGCGGTTCGAGGTGATCTCGAAGAAAGAACGGATCTACCGCCATATCGGCCGCTCGCGCCCGGGCGAATATGTTGTTCTTCAAAATGCGCCGGCGGGCGCCCGCCTGCGCACGCTGCCTGGCCTGCCTGCAGCCATGGGGCGGCAGACCGATCTGGCTGAACTGGGCAGGCGCCTGGTGCTGGAAGCGTTCGCGCCTGCTGCCGTGCTGATCAACCAGGCGCATGACTGCCTGTTTTCCCTCGGACCCACTGACCGCTATTTGCGGGTGCCAAAAGGCCATTCCAGCATCGATCTGCTGGCGATGGTGCGCCCGGGGCTGCGCAGCAAGCTGGCCGCTGCCATCCGCCAGGCGGAGGACGAGAAGGTGCGGGTCGTGGTCGAAGGCGCAAGGATGCTCGGCGCCGCCGATGCCGGCACCGTCACGCTCGATATCAGGCCGGTGAAAAGCGCCGGCGAAGATCTGCTGCTGGTGTGTTTTTCCGATGGCGCCGCTGCAACTCCGCCGCGCGACTACGCAGCCGAGCCTGGCCTGCCCAGGATCGCCGAACTGGAGCAGGAGCTGCAGGCGGCCCGCGCCGATCTCAGAAGTGTCGCGCAGGATCTGGAGGCATCGGTCGAGGAGCAGAAGGCGGTCAATCAGGAGGCGCTTTCGGTCAATGAGGAATACCAGGCCACCAACGAGGAATTGCTGACCTCGAAGGAGGAACTGCAATCGCTGAACGAGGAGCTGACGGCGCTGAACAGCCAGCTTCAGGAGACACTGGAGCGCCAGCGCAGAACGGCCGACGATCTGCAGAACGTGCTCTACAGCACCGACATCGCCACGTTGTTCCTCGATGCAGCGATGAAGATACGCTTCTTCACGCCGGCGACAAAGACGGTGTTCAACGTGATTGCCAGCGATATCGGCCGGCCGCTGGCCGATCTGCATTCGCTTCTGCCGGACTGCGACTTTGCTGGTGACGCGCAGCTTGTGCTGCAGACCCTCGCTCCGCAGGAACGGGAGATCGACGTGCCGGGGCAGGCATGTTTCATCCGCCGCATCATGCCCTACCGCACCCATAATGACCGTGTGGCCGGCCTGGTGATCACCTTCACCGATATCACCGAACGCAAGGCCGCTGCCCGGGCGCTGGAAGCCGCACAGCAAAGTTCCGAATTCGCCAATGCGGCAAAATCGCGCTTCCTTGCCGCCGCCAGCCACGATCTGCGCCAGCCCTTGCAAACCCTGGCGCTGCTGCAAGCCCTGCTCGCGAAAACCGCGAACGGCGAAAAGCAGGAGACCCTGGTTGCCCGCATGGGCGACACGGTGGGCGCGATCGCCGGCATGCTGAATACCTTGCTCGACATCAACCAGATCGATGCCGGAATCATTCATCCCGAACTCGCCGAATTCAGGATCGACGAGATATTCGGCCGGCTGCGCGACGAAATGGCCTACCAGGCGGAGTCGCAAGGCCTGAGCTTCCGCGTGGTGCCGAGCAGCCTTGCGATCGTCAGCGACCAGGCCTTGCTGGAGCAGATGATCCGCAACCTGATCAGCAACGCCTTCAAATATACCCGCCGCGGCAAGGTGCTGCTGGGCTGCCGCAGGCGCGGCGACGCGGTGGACATCGAAATCTGGGATACTGGCATCGGCATCCCGGAGCGCGACCTGAAGGCGATTTTCGAGGAATACCACCAGCTTGACAATGCGGCGCGCGAGCGCAGCCGCGGCCTGGGCCTGGGCTGCCGATCGTGCAGCGTCTGGGCGATCTTCTCGGCCACACTATCCGCGTCCGCTCGCGTCTCGGGCACGGCTCGGTGTTCACCATCGAGGTTGCCAGCCCGCCGCCGCGCAAGCCCGCGGCTCTGGCCGAGGTGCAGATCGAACCGCCAGCGGAAGCCGCAGTGCCGAGCCGCACCGGCACCGTCCTGCTGGTCGAAGACGATCCGGACATTGCCGAGCTGCTCGAGCTTTTTCTCAAGGGCGAAGGCCACCGCGTGACCACCGAGCGTGACGGTACCGATGCGCTGGCCCATATCGAGCACGCCGCCTTGCAGCCCGACCTGATCCTTTCCGATTACAACCTGCCGAAGGGTTTGAACGGCTTGCAGCTTGCCGTCGCGGTGCGGAAATTGCTTCACCGGGAGGTGCCGGCGATCATTCTCAGCGGCGACATTTCCACTGAAACCTTGCGCGAGGTGAAGCAGGAAAACTGCCTGCATTTCTGCAAGCCGGTGAAGCTGCCGGCGCTTTCCGAAGCGATCCGCAACGCCTTGCCCGCCTGCCCGCCAGTTGCGCCCAACCTGCATGCAAACGACGCCGCCGCAGCGGCCCAGAGCACGCGGCCGGTCGTGTTCATCGTCGATGACGATGAACATGTCCGCAGCGCGCTGGGGTCTGTCCTGAGGGAGGATGGCCGGATTGCAGAGAGCTACGAGGACAGCGAGGCGTTCCTGCGGGCCTACAAGCCCGGCAAGCCGGGCTGCCTGCTGGTGGATGCGAACCTGCCTGGCATGAGCGGGCTAGACTTGCTGCGCCATCTGCGGCTGGCCGGCGACACGCTGCCCGCCGTGATGATCACCGGCAACAGCGACGTGCCGATGGCGGTGCAGGCGATGAAGGCCGGCGCCGACGATTTCATTGAAAAGCCGATCGGCTACCAGGAGCTTTTGACCGCGATCGACAAAGCCGTGGAGCACGCGATGGACGGCGCCAAGCGCGCGGCATGGCAGCAGAGCGCGGCGCACCACATTGCCGATCTCACGCCACGCCAACGGCAGATCATGGATCTGGTTCTGGCAGGCCAGCCCAGCAAGAACATCGCCGCCGACTTAGGCATCAGCCAGCGCACGGTGGAAAACCACCGCGCCTCCATCATGAAGCGCACCGGCTCGCACTCCCTGCCCGCTTTGGCGCGCCTGGCCGTTACCGCCGCGCTCAGCGAAGTTCAGCCGGCGGGGGGCGTGTAGCAAACCGGTTCACCAAGGCAATGAAAACCTTCATTGCGTTTTCGGCTCAGCGTATGCCGGCCGGCCAAGTCCCGGATTTTGCAACCGGCGAGGAAGCAAAAGTCTTTTGGTTCTTTTCTTCAGAAAAGAACATGCTTGCCTTGTGCCAGGCTGCTTTCACTCAATTCCCGTCCGTTCCCCCACCCCGGCCTTCCCCACAAGGGGGAAGGAGAAGACAGGGGCCGGTCCGGTCTTATTCTTCCGCTTTCACCGGCACTTTTACGCGCAACCTGCGTATCCGCCGCGCATCCGAATCCAGCACCCTGAATTCTACGCCCCCATCATGGCTGATCACTTCGCCCCGCGCCGGCACGCGCCCCGCAATCGTAAATACCAGCCCGCCCACCGTATCGATATCGGCGTCGCGTTCTTCCTCGGTCAGCAATTTTCCAACGCGGGCCTCGAAATCCTCGATCTTCATGCGCGCGTCGACGTCCAGCGTGCCATCCGGGCGCTCAATCACCATCGGCAGATCGGGTTCGTCGTGTTCGTCGGCGATGTCGCCCACGATGGTTTCGACCAGATCCTCGATGGTCAGCAGGCCGTCGATGCCGCCGTACTCATCCACCACCAAAGCCAGGTGCATGCGCGCCATGCGCATCTGCAGCAGCAGATCCAGCGCCGGTATTTGCGGGGCCACCAGCAATGGTTTTCGCAATACGGCCTCCAGCTTGAAGTCCGCCGGCTTCTGCGCGAACGCAAACACGTCTTTTATGTGCACCATGCCCACGATCTCATCCAGCTGCTCGCGGAACACCGGCATACGCGAATGGCCTTCACGACGGATCATCTCCATCGCCTGATCCCATGTCGATGTCACATCCATCGCCACGATGTCCGCGCGGGGTACCATCACGTCGTCGGCCGTGGTGCCGCGCAGGCGCAGCACGTTGGCGATCAGGGCGCGTTCTTGCCGATCGAGTTCCGGAATGGCACCTTCCGCCTCGCCGGCGTCGGCGGCTTCCTGCACCAGTTCGGCGATCGATTCGCGCACGCCGTGCTCGCTGCCGCGCTTGCGGGCCCGGCTGCCCAGGATGCTGCCGATGCGCGTCAGCAGCGTGGCGCCGACGGCTTCGCTCATCGCCGTTTCCACGGGTTGGGTACGCCAAGGCCGCTCAGGATGCGCGCCTCCTCCATCTCCATGCGCCGGGCTTCGCCCGGGTGGTGATGGTCGTGCCCGCGCAGATGCAGCGCGCCGTGCACTACAAGGTGCGCCAGGTGATGCGCCGGCGGCCGCTGGGCCGCCAGCGCCTCGCGCCGCACGGTGCCCAACGCCAGCACGATGTCGCCGCCCATAAAGCACGTATGGGGCGCGTTCGCCTCGCCGGCGAAATCGAAGGTCAGCACGTTGGTGGGCTTGTGGCGGTTGCGATGCTTGCCGTTCAGCGCTTTTACGGCCCGGTCGGTGGAGAGCACCACCGTGCCTGCCCCGCCGGCGGCCGCGGCGGCGCGCGCCGCGATCCGTTCGGCATGCGGCACCAGGCCGCGCCATTTCGCATCGAGCACAAGAACCGTAGGCAAGGTTGCGCCGCGGCGATCCCCTGCACCCAGTTGCCTTGAACGGAACCCCGCCGACGCGGGGTTAGGACTGCCCGGTTCCATCATTCTCCCGGCGGCTCCGGCCACGCGCCGTCTCCCGCGCTGCCGCCGCCCGCTGATCATAGGCATCCACGATGCGCCCTACCAGGGGATGGCGCACCACGTCCTTCACCCCAAACCGGGCGAAGCCGATTCCCTGAACGCCTTCAAGGGTTTCCACGGCATCGCGCAGGCCGCTGCGGGTGCCGGGCGGCAGGTCGATCTGGGTGAGGTCGCCGGTGATCACCATGCGCGTGCCCTCGCCCATGCGGGTGAGGAACATTTTCATTTGCGCTTCGGTGGTGTTTTGGGCCTCGTCCAGGATCACGAACGCATGCGAGAGCGTGCGGCCGCGCATGAATGCGAGCGGCGCCACCTCGATCTCGCCGGTGCCCATGCGGCGGAGCACCTGGTCGCCCGGCAGCATGTCGTGCAGCGCGTCGTAGAGGGGCCGCAGATAGGGGTCGATTTTTTCTTTCAGGTCGCCGGGCAGGAAGCCGAGCTTTTCACCCGCTTCCACCGCTGGGCGCACTAGCAGTAGACGTTGCACGCGGTTCGCTTCCAGCGCTTCGACGGCGGAGGCGACGGCTAGATAGGTTTTGCCGGTACCGGCAGGACCAACACCGAAATTGATGTCGTG
>Ga0116226_10005302_pt1 | contig 11501 bp, 8 predicted proteins | sample S1TSphfallax_FD_89692 | JGI IMG/M metagenome (GOLD analysis project Ga0116226, IMG submission 89692) | Host-associated microbial communities from peat moss isolated from Minnesota, USA - S1T2_Fa - Sphagnum fallax MG | ecosystem: Host-associated > Plants > Peat moss > Unclassified | place: USA... | reverse complement strand
GCCCCGACTGTGAAATTGACCCAGCGACGCCCAGCATGCCAAGCGGCTGGCGGACATGTCGGCGGACGGCGACCTTGTGCGGCATGCCGGTGACACGCTCGATCAGCCGGCCGAGCAGGCCAAAACCCGTGTTGCTGTAGGAAAATCGCGAGCCTGGCGCGAAGCCGCACCACAACCGACCCTGCGGGACCCGGGGAAAGATCGGGGCATCGTCAGCCAGACCCGCGCCGTGGCTGAGCAGCTGGGCCGGCGTGATCGGCTCGTCCGGGAGCGCGGCGTCGGGCAAGTATCGGGCCAGGGGCGCATCGAGATCAACCCGACCTTGGTCCGCGAGAGCCAGAACGGTGAGCGCGATGAAGGATTTGCTGATGGAGCCGATCTGGAAATAGTGGTCAGGGGTGACCGGCATCTTCAGCTCGACATTCGCCCAGCCCAGGGGGAGAACGGCGGTGAAACCATCCAGGTCGGTCACGCAAAGGGTCATGCCGGGCAAGCCATAGGCCGCCAGCTCCGCGCGAGCATAGTTGCGCAAGGCCTCAAGCGCGGCGGCGTAGTCTCGGCCGGCGCCGGGGGCGCGGACCAGGAACTGACCGGCCGGCGTATCGTCGCCCCACCCTGGCGCGGATCCTGCCCGCGTTGTCGCCACGGACGACGCTCCGGCCAGGAGCGTCGCCCCGCCGATCCAGCCGCGTCTGGTGATTCTCATCTCTCGCCCCTCGCTTTCCCTTCATGTTGGCCCAAACGGCGCCGGGCGTGAACGGGAAGGCCACCGTGGTGACCCGACGCCCCACCCCACCGCGAGCCGGATGAAGCCGGTCATCGCCTGGGGACAGAACCGGTCAGGTTGGCGAATTTCGCCCATTTCCTGTAAGTCGCGCCTCCAGCAGGCCGCGACGGACCGAAGCGAACCGATCCTCGCGGCGGAAAGGACGCCTCATGGCGCCGGCGCAAGGAAGGCTCGTTTCGATGCACGCCCTCACACTCCACGAACATCTGGTCGGTCGCCAGGGCTCCCGCGCCAGCCTGAACACGCCCGCGCTGATCCTGGATATCGACGCGCTCGATCGGAACATCGCCGCCATGGCCGCCTTCGCCGCCAGAACCGGTCTGGCGTTGCGACCTCACGCCAAGACACACAAGAGCGTCGAGGTCGCCAGGCGTCAGATCGCCGCCGGCGCCGTCGGCATCTGCTGCGCCAAACTCGGCGAGGCCGAAGCCCTGAGCGCGGGGGGAATCGAGGGGATTTTGATCACATCGCCGGTCGTCGGACCGGCCGGTGTCGAGCGCCTGTCCGCCCTCGCGGCGCGCTCGCCCGGCCTCATGGCCGCGGTCGATCATCCCGAGGCCGTGGACGCCCTGACCCGCGGCGGCGTGGCCCTGACCCTGCTGGTGGATATCGACCCCGGCTTTCACCGCACCGGGGTGGCGGACGCCGACTCGGCCGTCGCGCTGGCCCGCCAAATCGCTGAGGCGCCGGGCCTGACCTACGGCGGCATTCAGTTCTATTGCGGCTCCCAGCAGCATATCGAAGGGTTCGACGATCGCCACGCCGCCCTGACCGAGCGCACGGCCTATCTGACACGCATCATCGACCGTTTGACCGGGGCCGGTTTGCCGCCCCCCCTGGTCACGGGCGGCGGCACGGGCAGCCATCGGATCGACGCGATGCTGGGGGTCCTGACCGAGCTGCAGGTCGGCTCCTACATATTCATGGATCGCCAATATGCCGATTGCGACCTTTCCGGCGAGAACGCCGCCGTGTTCGAGACGGCCCTGGCGATCGACGCCCGTGTGATCAGCGCCAGCCATCCGTTCATGGTCACCGTGGACGCCGGCTTCAAGGCGTTCGCCACCGAGGCCGGCGCCCCGCCTGTCCTGAGGGGCGCCCCGGAAGGATCGACGTATCATTTCATGGGCGACGAGCATGGCTGCGTCGTTCCACCGAATGGTGTCCCGCCGCCGCGTCTGGGCGCCGTCGTCACCTTCGCGGCCCCGCATTGCGATCCCACCGTCAATCTCTACGACGCCTATCATGTGGTTCGGGGCGACACCCTGATCGATATCTGGCCCGTGGAGGGACGCGGGCGGTCGGCGTGAGAAGTTGGCGCCGAGCGCGACGTCCAGCCGATCGGCCCTAAGGGTTGGGGACCGCGCCTTCCCGTTTCTTAGGTTCCGGTCCCGGTTTCGGCCTCGCGGCCGGCGGCGGGCCCGATTGGGGCCTTGGCGGAGCGGCTTCAGGCGGCCTGGCCCTGGCGGGCGCGACCGCCGGCACGGGTGGTCTGGGCGTTGGCGCTTCAGGGGGCCGCGGCCGGGGCGCCGGCGACTCGCCGACCGATGGCGCGGGCGCGTCGAACGTATGAGAAGGCGGTCGCGACGTTTCGGGCTGGAGCGCTGGTGGGCGGCCGGGTTCCGCGGCGGGTTGCGCGCTTTTCATCCGCGCGGGCGGCGGGGGTTCGCGGGATGGGGTGGGGGCGGTCGGAGGCCTGATCGCGGGCTCGCCCGTCGACCGGGCCGGAACGGCGGCGACGGGCGGCTGAGAACCAGGCGCAAACCGGGATGACGCCGGCGCGCCGATGGGCGCGGCCATCTTGGGAGCGGCCATCTGGGGCGCGGCCATTTGGGGTCTCGCCGGCGGCGCGGACATCGGCCGGGCCGGCGTGGGGCCAGGCGCGATCTTGGAGGCCATCGAGGCCGCGGGCTCGCGCGGGGCCATCGAACCGCCACCCGGCGCCTGGGAGCGGTGGGCCTGGGCCGGCGCGATCACCGCGGCGGCGGACCCGCCAGGCGCGGGCCTTGGCGGCGGCGGGCCGATGCGCGCGCCGGCGATCGGCGGCGGCCGACCGCCCTGGACGGGCGGCGCGGCGATGGCGGCGTGCGTCGCCCGCAGGATGGCGGGCGGTCTGGCCGCCAGCGTCGGCGCCGCGCGCGTCCCGCCGCTCCCCGCCTCACCCTCGGGACGAATGAATCCGGCCCGGGCCGCGGCCTGGGGCGGCGGGCGCGTGGCCGGACTGGCCGGCGGCGCGCGGGCAATGACCTCTGCGGTGACCGGGATGATCGACCGATGCACCGGCGCCGCGCCGCTGAACGCGGCGGCCCGCACGACCGTCACCGCGGAAACATTGCGGTAGACCGTTGTCCTGTTGATGATCGTGTTGTTGACGATGACCGTATTGATGATCGTCGGGCGAACGCTGTTGACATTCACCCGCCGCACATAGTCGACGCTGACCGCATAGTTGGGTCGGTACACTTCGTCGGGCGCCAGGGGCGCCCATCCGATGGCGTCGGCCCCGCCGACGTTCCAGCCAACGCCGCCAACGAAGGCGACCAGCGCCGGCGCATAGACCGGTTCCGGGGTGGGTTGGCCGGCGATCCAACCCCAACGGCCGCCAATCTGGGCCCAGCGGCCGTAGTGGAAGGGCGCGAAACCCCAGGGTTGGTCGTCGATCCAGGTGTAGCCCCAGGGCTCCACATAGGCCCAGTGACCATAACGATAGGGCGCCCAGTCGGGGGCGACGCCACGCGGGAACCAGACCCGGCCATATAGCGGGTCCATCGCGTAGTCGCCGGCGGCGGCCAGGTCGCCAAGGCCGGTCACGGCGGCCGCCGCGTCGTCATCGGGCCTCCAGGCGGAGCGCGCCTCCAATTCGCGTCCCCAATCGTCGATGTCCGCGTCCTGACCGCCTTGAAGTTGGGGGTCATAGCCCGCGTAAATCACGGCGGCCTGGCCGGGATAGACCAGCACCGGCCCCTCCGGCGAGGGCGCCTCGGCGCGCCCCTCGAAGACCGTCAGCTCGACAGGCGGATAGGCGCCGTCCGCCTGGGGCGCGCCGACATCCATGCGGTAGAGGCCGCGCCCGTCCAGATGCACGTCACCGGCCGGGGTGGCGATGGTCACACCGCCCCGCGGCGAGGCCCAAAGCCGAAGATCGAGCGAGCCCTGGGGAAGCGCCAGACGCATGGCGCCATAATCGAGGTCCACCACGTCCAGCTCGGTCTCGCTGTCCAGCCTGGCGTCCGTCGCCCCGATCTGAAGCCGCGCGCGACCGTCATCGCCGGTCCAGAACGATTCGCCAGGGGCCACCGGATAGTTGCGCGAGGCCCAGATCCAGTCTTGCGAACCCGTCGGCAGCATGGAGACGCCGCCTTCGATGTCGGCGACCCGGCCGACCCGACCGGGCGGATCAGCCTGGGCGGCGGCGGCCAGGGCGGTGGCCGCCCAGGCGGTCAAGAGACCCAGAATCAGGGGCCGACTGGTCATGGATCTCTACACCTTCACCGAGGAACCGCGCGCGGCCTCCCTATAGGCGTGGCCATGGTGAATGAACACTGAATGCGCGGTACGCGCCGATCCTCGCCATCAAAGCCCCGCCCTCTTGAACGCCCCGTCCAGACGCGCGGCGATCTCGTGCCCCGGAAGGGCGGTCTCTCCCTCCATCGCCGCGGAATAGATCAGGGTTCTCCGCCGACTCTTCACCAGGCCCTCCGCCCACCCCACCATCCGCGAACCATCGGCGTTGGATGGGCAGCTCGCGCCGCGACCGCCAGGGCTGGCGGCCAGGGCCAGGGCCTGAGTCGCCGACATCGATCCTGAACGGTCGCAGGCCGGGAGCGCGCGATCGCAGTTGATGGACTCTCCATAGCGATACACAACCTTTCCGGTCGTTTGATCGGCCAGCAGCAGGCAGGTGTTCGGATCGCCGATCGCGGCCCCGATGGCGGCGTCCAGTTCGGCGGCCGGGAGAGGATTGGCGGGGCGTCCTGGCGAACATCCGCTCAGGGCCGTCGCGACGACGACCGGAATGAAAATCAGCCGGATCGCGGGCGCGCGTGGCATGCTCATGCCTACAGCGTAAACCCGCCGAACCAGGTCTGCCAGAGATTTACCATCACCCAATGCAAGCCGACGGCGGGCCAAAGCGAGCCGGTGCGCCAGCGGACCCATCCGCAGCCCAGCCCCAGGATTCCGGCGCAGGCCAGAAAGTCCGGCCGATCGAACAGGGGCCTGGCCATGGGCAGGAAGGTTTGGGCCTCGACGACATGCCAGCCGACAAAGATGCCCGTCGCCAGGCAGAGCTGGCCCGCCGGCCGCGCGAGCTCGGCGCGCCCGGGGATGAGCAGGCCGCGAAACACCGCTTCCTCTCCGATCGCCGGAACGAAGAGCACGGTCAAAAGCCGCCAGGGCAGCCCCGCCAGATTGGCCGCGCGCGGAACATAGAGGCCCGAGGCGAGGCCGACGGCGCCCAGGACCGCCAGGGTCGCCGCGCCCGCGACCGCCGCCTCGAACCATCCCCGCCGGGTCGGCCATGTCGTGAGCGCCAGGCTCAGGCGCCGGCCCCATCGCGCCACCGTCCCGGCAGGCGGCCTCAGCTGGTCCATCGCAACGTCGCGGCCTTCACGGGATTGACGAAGGCGCGGCCTTCGCGGCGGCTGGCGGCCCATTCCCGCTTCAGCGCCTGGTACCAGCGCGCCTGCCGATCCGCGTCGTCGATCCAGATCAGGGTCGGATCATGGCGAAGACCTTTATTCTGCAGCGTCACCATATCGGCGTCCTGCTTGAGGAATCGCGCCGCGCCGGCGCGGATGACCGGCGCCAGCACGCTGAAGACCGGATGGTCCGACCATAGGATCTGGGTGATTCGGGTCGCCTTGGCGTTCAGCGGCGTCAGGCAGGTCAGGGACAGCACCTGTCGCCGTCCGACGGTGACATGCTCCCAGCGCAGCCCCGGCAGGCGGAAGGTGATCTCGGTCTCCGGCTGACCGCCCAGCAGCGCATAGGCCCTGGAATTGGATGACGGCGGGTGGCGGACCATGGTGAATCCGGCCTCGGCCGGCTCGAACCGCTTCGACTTCGCGTGCATCGAGGCCCGGCTTCGCCACCACCACTGCCGATGCACGAACGGGCCGTGGGCCGGGTCCATCAATCCGACGACCGCATGATCGATGTGCGCGGCCAGTTCGATGCTGAGCACCAGCCTGGGGCGTCCGCCGACCACGCCCGGAAACACCGGCGGCGATTGGTCGGGGCCTTCGTCGTCCCTGGGGTCCGCGGCGATCCAGATGAACACCAGCCCCTGGCTTTCGGCCACGGGGAAGCGGCGGACGCGGATGCGCGCCAGGTCGAAATCCTGGTCGCCGGCGAGGGACGGGATCGCCACGCACCGGCCGTCGGCCCCGAACCGCCAGCCGTGGTAGGGGCATTCAACGCTGACAGCGCCGCCGGCCTCGGGGAAGAATCGGCCGGCCGACAGGGGCGCCGCCCGGTGTGGGCAGATGTCTCGGAGGGCGACCACCGCGCCGTCCGGTCCCCGGCCGAGCAGGACCGGCTCGCCCTGGATTTCGAACCGCTTCAGGGATCCGGGCTTCAGGTCCCGGGACAGGGCGGCGAAGTACCAGATATCGGTGAGGAATCCGTGGCCGAACCCCGTGGCCTCGCCACCATGCGCCCCGTTCGCCGGTTTCGCCTCGCCTGGGGTCATGCCCCATCTATCGGAACTGCTCGACGTCGCGCAACGCCGACAGCGCGCCGGCCGCTTGACCTCCCGCGCCCATGCTCCGATGGTCCCGGCCGCGCGTTGGTCAAACAAAAGGGGAGAAGGAGCTTGGAGCTGTTCGATCTGACCGGCAAGGTCGCGGTGATCACCGGGTCATCGAAGGGCATTGGCCGCGCCATCGCCGAGCGTCTGGCCGAACATGGCGCCAAGGTGACCATATCGTCCCGCAAGGCCGGGCCCTGCGAGGCCGTCGCCGCGACGATCAACGCCGCCCATCCCGGCGCCGCCATAGCCGTCCCGGCCAACATTTCCTCCAAGGACGACCTTCAGCGGCTGATGGACGCCACGCGCGAGGCCTTCGGCAAGATCGACATTCTCGTGTGCAACGCCGCCTCCAATCCGTACTATGGCCCGATGGCCGGCATCACCGATGAGGCCTTTCGCAAGATCCTGGACAACAACATCATCTCCAACCACTGGATGGTTAAAATGGTGGCCCCCGAGATGCGCGAACGACGCGACGGGGCGATCATCATCGTCTCCTCGATCGGCGGCCTGCGCGGCAATGCGGTGATCGGCGCCTACAACATTTCAAAAGCCGCGGATTTTCAGCTCGCCCGCAACCTGGCCCACGAGCTTTCCCCCGACAACATCCGCGTCAATTGCATCGCGCCCGGCCTTGTGAAAACCGACTTCGCCCGGGCCCTTTGGGACACGCCGGAGGCGGAGAAGCGCTCCAGCGCCGGCACGCCGCTCCGCCGCCTGGGCGAGCCGGACGACATCGCGGGCGCGGCGGTCTTCCTCGCCTCCCGGGCCGGCGCCTGGATGACCGGACAGGCGATCGTGGTGGATGGCGGCGCGACAATCTGAAGACGCTGGCCCGGGGGGGCCGGCGGCAGCCGAGGACGAGTCCGCCTGGGGGGAGCTGTTTTCGCGTGCTTTCGGGCTGCGCGTCGCCCTGATCCTGCTGGGCGTCTGGCTGGACGCGGCCGACGCCATGGTGACCGCCACCATCATGCCCAGCGTCGCGGGCGAACTGGGCGGCGCCGCCTACTATGGCTGGGCGACGGCGTTCTTCCTCGCGGCCGCGATCCTGGCGGGGGCCAGCGCCGGGCAGGTCTCGGGCAGGCTGGGGCTGCGCGTCGCCATGGCCGTGGCCGGCCTCGCCTACGCCGCCGGTTGCGCGCTCAGCGCCTGGGCGCCCACGATCTGGCCGTTTCTGCTTGGCCGCGCGCTGCAGGGTTTTGGGGCCGGATCGGTCGTGGGCTTCTGCTATGTCGCCGTCGGCGTGATGTTTCCGGAGCGGCTCTGGTCGCGCATCTTCGGAATCACCGCGGGGTCATGGGGCGCCGCCAGCGTCCTGGGTCCGCTGATCGGCGGACTCTTCGCCCAGGCGGGACACTGGCGCGGCGCGTTCTGGATGTTCGCGGGCCAGGGCGCGCTGTTTTCGGTCGCCTGCCTCGGTCTGGCGCCGGCCGGACGGGCTGACTTGGACATGGACAGGCCATTGGCCTGGCGCACTCTGGGATGCCTCGCGGCGGCCGTGCTGCTCATCGCCCTCGCCAATGTGGCAGGCGGTGTGACGGCGCCGGCCGGCCTTCTGGTCGCGGGCGCCATGCTCCTGGGTCTGGCCGCGTGGGTCAACGCGGCTCCAGGCGAGCAGCTGCTCCCGCGACAGGCGTCGGATCCCACATCCCTCGCCGGCGCCGGCTACGCGATGATCTTCGCGATGGAAGTGGCGACGATCGTGATCACGATCTACCAGGCGGCGATCTTGCAATCCGTATATGGCGTGTCGCCCCTCGCGGCCGGTTACGTCGTCGCGGTGACGTCCGTGGGGTGGACCGGAGCGGCGTTGCTGGTCGCCAATCAGCCCCAGCGACGGCATCCCGCCTTTATCGTCGGCGGAGCGTCGATCATCGTCGCCGGGTGCGCGATGATGGCGATCGTGATCGCCCACGCGCCGCTGGGCTGGGTCCTGGGCGCGGGGGCGATCATCGGCGCCGGCTTCGGGATCTCGTGGTCCCCGGTCACGGGTCGCATCCTGCGGGCGCTCCCCGACCGGGATCGCGCCATCGGCTCGGCCGCCGTGCCGACAGCCCAGGCGATCGGCGCGGCGGTCGGAGCGGCCGCGGCGGGGGCGGCGGCCAATCTCCTCGGTCTCGCCCAGGCCTTCACCCCGGCCCATGCCCAGGCGGCGGCGCCATGGCTGTTCGGAGCCTTCGTTCCCGTGGCGGGCCTGGGTTTGCTGGCGGCGACGCGTCTGGCACGGGAGATCTGAACGCGGGAGCCGATGGCCCCCGCGCGCCTACTGGCTGTCAGGCTGGCCGTTGGGCTGCGCGAGATACGATCCCGCGGTGACCCAGGACGGGGCAAGTCCAGTCTGTCCGGCCTGAGTCTGGTCGATCGAGGACAGGGCTTGCCGAAGCGCGAAAGCGTTGGTCGCCTTATAGTCATTGGCGGCGGCGGGCAGATCTCTCACCGACCACTGGTAGGGAAAGGACGAGCGATAGGGAGATGATCGCGGGGCAAGCGATGCGATCTTGTCGAGAGTCGATGGATCCTGTGAATCCAGCATGACATCGGCGTGCCGGGTCATCTCACGCATCGGAAACAGCTTCGCCGATGTGACGATGTCACCTTGTCGTTGAGCCTCGAGATCCAAGGCCGTATGCAGCTGATCAGGCGTGTACACGCCCCCATTATCAAGCGCCATCGCTGACGCCCTGACCAGGCGACTATGGATCGCGGCCGCGTCGTCCGCCGCGCGCTTGGCGCTGGCGTAGCCGGGATTTTGTCGATCGACCGCATCCGTAACGTGATTGTTCAAATGATCCAGGATGATACCGACCGGATGCGTAACGTAATCATGCCGCTTGAATATATTGGCCCAATCGGCGATGTTGGACTGCAGATCCAGAACATCGCGACCGGTCATATTGCCCGCGGAAATTTGCGGCGCCATGTGGTCGATCAGGAACGCCTTATAGGCGTTTCTGGCTTCATCCGAAGCGTCGGCCAAGGCATTATATCCGACCTGCGTCGCCGCGATCAACTGCGGGTCCTTGCCGAACGATTTCACGCGGCTCGCCGCCGTGTCGTAGGCCTTGGCGGTCTCCGCTCCCAGGTAATTGACCGCCTCGGGCCCGGCGCCGATCTCGTACGGAAGCGATTTTCCCAGCGACGAAAGTCCAAAGTTGGCCATCCGCTCATTGAAGGCCGCGAGCCTGCGGATCCGCTCATAGGTGGCGCCCCAGGGCCCCAGAATGGTGGGGTCGAGGTCATAATCCCGCTGCTCGGCCGGGCTGGCCCCAGGCGGGGTCCCCGCGGCCCCGGGCTGGCCGTCGACGATCGACCCCGGGGAGCCCGGCGCGACCGCCGGATTGCCGGCCGCACCAGTCCCTGCTTTTCTTTCAGGCGACCCCGGCGCCCTGAAGTCATTTGGAACCTTGGCGTATCGACTCGCGATGACGTTGTCGGGCGGCGTCTGCCCCGGAGGTATGGGCTCCGGGTTGGCCGTCCGCGGGTCGTACCCCGCGACCCTGCGTTCCCACACGGCGGCGCGGCCACCGGGGACATTGCTGTTGGCCGGCAGCCGCGATATCGGCATGCCATCGCGACCGTAGGTCGGAGGTCCGTTGACCTGCCTCAGAGGCCGGTTGTCGATTTCGTCGAAGTCGTCGTCGGGATCGGTGTCGATGGCGTAGTGGTTGATCCAGGGTTCGCGCTCCAGCCCCGCGACGGGGGGCGGCGGCACCGTGAGAGGCCGGCGGAGCGCCAGAAGCCCCCTGGCGGCGCCGACGGCCATGGGGGCGGCCACGCCCATCGCCGCGCCAGGCAGAACGCCGCGCGCCGCGTTCGCCTCGCGCTCCTGGAGGGACTCGCCCTGCCCGAACCCATAGGTCGCGCCGACGACGCCGCCGGTGAAGGCGTTACGCGCCGCGCCCGCCGCGACCCGTCCGGCGAGGGCCCCCAGGCTCCGGGATGCGACCGGCGCGACCAGGCGGGCCGCGGCGGGGGCGGCGCCCATCGGCAGGGTCGCGGCCGTTGGCGCGACCAGTCCCAGCGCCGCGGCGTTGTTCGATGCGATCGGGTGGTCGGCGCGAAACTGGTCGACCAGGCCCTGTTGCTGGGCGCGGGCCTGACTGTATCGCGCCCCGAAATCCGGCGCGCGCCCGCTGGCCAGGTCATCCGCCGACCGCAACGCCGCGGACCATCCCGCGCCCAGTTCGGTCACGCCCGGGATCGCCCGGGCGGCGGTGGTCAGATAGCCGGTGACGGGCTGACCGCGGCCCTCCGCGCGGGCGGCGGCATAGGGGTCATTGACGATCCCCTGGCGCGCCGCGGCTTCATAGCTGGCGGCCATGTCGGGGGGCAGAAGACCGCGGCGATAGGCTTCGGCGATCACCGCGGCTTTGTCGGGCGTTGCGGCCATGTTCAGAACTCCAGCAGGGATGTGATGTCTTGGTCGGAAAGGGCGTGGGCGCCGGTTGGCGGGCTCGTGAGGGACGGGCCCTGGCCCGGCACGGACCCGAACCCAGGCACGCCATGCAGCCGCAAGGCGGCGATCAGGTCCTGGTCGGACATCGCCTGTTCCCCCGAGGCGGGGATAGACGGGGCCGGGCCGGGGGCGGCCATCGGCGCCATCGGGTGATGCAGGGCGGCGTACCTCGCCCACAGGGAATCAATCGCGCGCGCCGGCGTCCCCAGCCTCGCCGCCCGCTGATAGAAGGCGGCCCGTTCCCAGGCCTTTCCGGCGCCGGCCTGTCCGTTGGCGTCGAACGCGCCGCCAACGGATGTCGGGCGGGCGGACCGAAAGCCGGGGACGGACGCCTGGCCCTGGGCATTGGCCTGGTCCAGCTGACCCTTCAGGCTCATGGCCGTCGCCACATGGCCGGCGATGCCGGCGTCGCTGACATCGTCCGGGGTGATCGACGCGGGGTTGATCCCGAACTCCGGGTGCAGGCCCGCGAAGTGCTGGGCCATCGCCAGGCGCTGGGCGGGGTC
>Ga0116226_10005301_pt1 | contig 11501 bp, 8 predicted proteins | sample S1TSphfallax_FD_89692 | JGI IMG/M metagenome (GOLD analysis project Ga0116226, IMG submission 89692) | Host-associated microbial communities from peat moss isolated from Minnesota, USA - S1T2_Fa - Sphagnum fallax MG | ecosystem: Host-associated > Plants > Peat moss > Unclassified | place: USA... | reverse complement strand
GATCTTTCTCATCAACAAAAACTATTTGTCGTCGAGCTTGTAATAATGGTCTTACTGCAGTTTTCTTCGAAATTAACATACCTAAAAAGACACCATTGACTTATCTGGACTCCGATATTATTATTTTCCCTTTATTCACTGTTTTTAAAATAATATCAATTACTAAAGCACCCGATAAAATTTGCCATGTTCAGGTGGAATTAGCAGATTCCACTATGGATCTTATTACTGAACAGCTTTACTATACTAGTGGTGAACATCTTACATGGTTAACATTTGGTAATTATTTAGCTCATATCGAGGAATTTGGTGCGGCTGAAAATTATTTTAAGTATCTTCAAACAATTCTGTCGGATAGCCCAGAATGTGCATCAATTTATAATAATATGAGTTTAATGTATTTATCAATGAATGGTAAAGATCAAGAAGCTCTTGATTACTTGCACAAAGCACAAAACTTAATTGAATCAAATATAGCAAAAGTAAGTGAAAAGAGGACTGAATAGGAATGGATCAGCTCCAGCTCATAGGTTCAGAGCAAATGGGCGAAAGAACCAATCTCCCTGAACAGTTCTTTTGATCGGAACTAATCTGTTTCAACAGTTGTTTGGATAGGAACTGAAGGCTTTGAACAGTTTTCAGATAGAAACTGATCGACGCAAGATTAATAAACTACCTAACATTTTTCATGACCTATTTCAGGATAATACCTATCACTTTTTGAAGGCTACTGGGCGATATTACTTGTGAAAAAGTTATAGGTATTCACCTGAAATAGGTCATGAAAAATTTTAGGTAGTTTATTAATCTTGCGTCGATCAGTTTCTATCAGGGAACATCTGCAACAGATCTTCAGATCGGAACTATTATCAGACTGCTATATATCTAGACTGAACATACGCCAAATCACTCAAACAACAATGATGAAGCCAATCAATATGAGAAACTTGCAGAACTGCATGAGCAACAAGGTGATTATATGTACGCTTGTCTCTTCTACGAAAAAGTATTAAAATGTACAACTGATACAACATTACGTAAAATTTATCAACTAAAAATTGAAACTTTGAATATGAAAAATTGATGATAAAATAAATCAGTTCATATAATTTTTTTTCTTTTGTTTTTCTATGTAATCTTGTTCTTCATATATAATACAGTTTTAGATAGCAGTTTTTGTTTTATGTCGATGGAAACGATTACCCTTAATTCTGACATGCTTATAACAACTTTATTTACAACTTTTTCGACTGACACCATGATGAGCTGTCCTTCAAAGTGAGTCGACAATTTTTTATACGATCTTATTATTCGTTGAATTAATCTATAGAACAAAGACTGATTACGAGGAAACGATCTGTCATGATTCAATGGTCATTTGGTACCATGATAAAAGTCTCTCTATCAATATACAACGTCTGATCCGAATCAAACTTATTCAGACATTCAAATGTATTCGACCTTTTACTGACAAAGAAAGATTTACAACTTATCTGATGAATGAATTTATAGTGAAGACCTTGAAATTTATCATTTCTGGTGAACAGGCTGAAGAATTATGTAATCTTATTAAGAGAAAGTGGAGAAACTATGTTGTTTATGAATTGGATACTAGACTTACGCAGTCGATCAGGAAAAGTTCAAACACTTGGTTGACGTTTAGTAATATAAAGGAATTATTTGAAACTATATCTGAAGACTTTAAAAAAAGTCATGCTACTGTGGATAAGAATAATGAATTATCTGACGACAAAGAATATACATATAAGAAATTTGCACCACCACTTACTATCTTTAATTTACTCTCGATACCAAAATCATTTCATTTTGTAGACAAAGAATCATCGACCTTTCTTTTATTTCAATTACTAAATAAAGTAATCATCCAAATGAAACATGAGTTCGAAGACTTGGAAGATATGTGCACTTTTTGTCGAGAGAGATACCAAAATAATCCCACTCAAATGGGATACATCGCTACTTTCAAGGACAAATATTGTTCAACACAAGCAATTAAATATTATACTGAAGCTTTCTTTCTCTTTCGATCATTGAATGAAGTACTTCGACGTGAAGCTATTGATGATATTTACGAATTTCGTTACTACATAGCGGATTTGCATAATCAACTGAAACAGATATCTACATCTTTCGACGATGAAATTATACTTTATCGAGGCAAAAAATTACCACTTATTGTTTTACAGCAATTAAAAGAATTGGATGCTTCAACAGATGTGACCGTTAAACCTATTTCTGTAAATGGTTTCTGGTCAACTACAAGATCTCTAAATGTGGCGAATATGTATGCTGGTGTCGATGAAAAAAGAGATGGTTACGAATCTGTTATATTTAAGATGCAGGTTGGTAGAGCAATAACTACTACGGTACCGTATGCCTATATTGCCCATATTAGTCAGTGTCCTCAAGAAGCTGAAATTCTTTTTTCTATGGGTTCTGTTTGGGAACTGATGTCTATAAAAAGAGATGTTAATGCTGTATGGACAATCGAACTCAAGTTATCTAATATTTTTGATAATCAATTAGTTGAACTTGATAAACAATTATTAGTTGATCAGTCATCGAATGATTATTACTTATTCTTATTAGCTAAAATTTTACATGAACTTGGTAAATATTCACAAGCAGGAGAATTCTATCATCGCTTACTAAAAAAAGAACTATCAAAGGAATTTAAAAATGTAATACATTTTAATTTTGCGACAATGCGAAGTGAACAAGGTGAATATACAGAAGCGCAGAAGCATCTTGAAGAAGTATTAGCTTCGAACAAATTAGAAACGGTAGCAACCAATGAAACGCATTCTCTTCCTCTTCGAACAATTCATGCAATTACGAAAATGCCTTCTAAACTGATAATCTTGAACAATATGGGGGTACTACATCAGAAAAAACGCGATCGTTCAGAAGCTCGTAATTCGTTTGAAATGGCCCTCAAAGAACAAGGTAATCCTATAGAAGAAGCCATAGTACATAATAATTTAGGTAATTTGGAAAATTTCTCTGGAAATATTGAAGAAGCTCATAAACATTTGGAAAAAGCCGTCGACTTGGCGGAGAATTGTGTGTGGTCAAAGCAATTCAGAAAAGATTTGGAAAATGTGAAGCAACAGTTAAATAAAAACAAAACATAACATCATAATTGAACAAATTTTTTCCTGAGCAGATTGTATTTATAACAAGCATAATTGTATATTATTTCGAAAGAGAGTTGTTGCGATAATAAAGATTAAATAACACTTAGATATATCTCAGTTATTCGACTGAGGAACAGACTTTTGTCACTTTAGATTGTAGCGATTTTTAAAGTGCTTATAAATCTTCAATTGCCAATAAAGGAGTGGTTGAATGAAAGCTCTTGCTTAAATAGAATTTATTATTAAAATTACATACACAGCAATTCATGGACATTTGACTGTGCCATTGAAAATAACATAATCAACGTCATGTGGTTCCTCTTTAATCTTCAACTGACCTGGTATATTATCGTGAATACTATCAGTTAATATGCTCGATTCGATTTTTAAAATCTAGTAAATATAGAAATAAAAATGATATTGTATTCTATACTGTCAAAAATCTTACTTCTGATGATGAGTTCGAATTGCCTGCAGAATGATCCAAAGGAGGATCCATATGTCTAGAACCATTGAAATCTATCATATTTGATAATGATATTGTCGTCTGCTTAGGTCGAATCAGATGATTAGGAGGTACAACTTCATTTTGATCATCGGGCATATTGGCAAATTTTTCTCCCAAATAACGAAAGATTACTGCGGGAGATATGTCTAGATTTCGAGGCATTTCAATTAAAAACTGTCGATTCATTGTAGTACTCTCTTGATCATTCGATTGACACAGTTTTTCTGAAATCGTCAATGGATTACTAGCCGCTAAAAAATACATAAACCAATTTCAGAATGACTACTCACAAGAAATAATGCATAGAATCTTACTAGAATTAGGAAGTATAGACCAATGAAAATCAGTGGACGAATGATTTGACTGCAATGAACAGTCATGTATATTATCTACATGTACAACAATATTTGTTGTGATCGATTGTGGTTCTGACGAAACGGATTCTATGACTGGAAAAGAATTAGAACGACGTCTCTTTCTCCCATGATTTGTACCATTTGAAATAGCATGTGTTTGTTCAACATCATGATCATAGTTTTGTCTCCTTCAATAAACAAATGATTATTTAACTAACAGAAAAATAATTGATTTCATTTTGATTCTTACATTGTCATCCAAAGAACGGGTAATAATGGATCGTAAGAATCTGTACTCGGAAGTGCCATTTTATTCAGTCGGTATAGTTCTTCATCTAAATTTAATGAAAAAACCTATTCAGTGAGTAAAACAATTAAACACTACTCACGAAAATACCATTGAAAATCCGTGAAATTACGAGGTGACATAGTTGATAAGACTAAACCCTGTTTTGTCTTATCACCTAATGATTCGCAAATAAATCTACACATCTCATTAGCAAATGTTTTCATATCAAAACTTGCTTTCTTTAGATTACCTATAAATATACCATCAATATTATTATTCATAAAAAAAGAATATTCTTCATATGTCTACCATCATGAATAATAAATTGAACAATGACATTTGCATTCCATTGATGATTGGTAAGGGTATTAAAACGTAATAACATATGAGGTTGTTCTTGAGTACCATGTAACATTCTATCGACTTCAATACTATTGCATATACCAAGAAAGAGTCTACCAAAAAATAAAATGATATGAGATAATAGATTAATAAAATAAAATATTTGTATCACCTATCATCATACATCAATGATACCACGGGATGTAAAACCATGAAATCAATTTGACTGATGATTTTAGCTAAAAGTTCCTTGATTAAATATATCAATACAAATTTGAAATATCAAAATCGGAGTTCATCTCACTTCATATATATTATCTAAAGTATTAGGTGTTCTTGTACTCTTTACATCTAAACATATATAAATATTCCAGTATAGAATAATATATCGAAACTATCAAACCTTCAATTGCTTTTGCAAACACTTCTCGAATGTATCGATTCGTATGATCAGTTGGTTCAATACCCGTCATACGTGTATAGTATCGACGAATAAATTCACTGATAATATCAGGATCTGTTATTTGATTATCCTAATAGAAATATGATCTATCACAATCATTCATATATAATTGTTGATTACAAACATTGTTTAAAATCTGTTTCATTTCATAAAGAAATATTTGTGCAACAAATTTTGGAAAATATTGTGCATGAGAACAAATTCCAAATGGTTGTGTAGTTAATAGAAGATTTTCTTCAAATTCGGGATTCTTCACCTAGTTTTGTCATGCGTATAGAAAGTAGTGAAATGAAATCTTACTTTAATTTTCAATTGAAATTCTAATTGACAAAGTGTAGAATTAAATGAAAGTCGTTTACATACAGAATCGAATTTTTCAAGTTGAAGTGTATGAACTTCAGCACAATAAACTGATACTAGAATACCTTCAGCACTCATTACTTTTCTTATTTCCCATTCAATTGATGGTTGTTTCTCTTTTTTATCATTAGTTTCTCGATTTAATGGATACAGTGTTACATCTAAGAAATAATCATAAAATAGATCATTCAATAAAAATGTAATATAGGGTGTCCTGAAAGTCATTAGACAAGAAAAAATTTGAATATCTCCACTCTGTTTCAATCAAATGATCTAATTATTTTTTTCGGCGATAGAGTTGAGTTCAAAGTTTTTTTTAATAAGAACAAAATTTATAAATACTGTTTTGAAGTATCAACTTTGACTAGAATACAGAAATTTAACCTTTAACAAATGGTTGTGGACGGTATTCTGAAAACGTTTTTCATTTGATTTTCACTTCCAATCTAACCGTTCGATAGAGAAAATTGTTCCGTTCAGGAGCTATAAGCATTTACATGAGAGCCCTCAAAATCGATCTAATGACCCCTAACCATCCTAAAATGGGTCAAGGTAGGGATAATCGGCCACGCTGAGCCGAGTAGTGACGTTTATTTTTAGTCTTAAAGCGATCTGTGGTCACTAAATCAAGGTTTTCGAAATTCCAATATTCCTCGTAAAGCTGATATTTCGAAAATCTTGATTTAGTGACCTCAGATCGCTTTAAAACTAAAAATAAACGTCACTACTCGACTAAGCGTGGCTGATTACCTCTACCTTGACCCATTTTAGGGTGGTTAGGGGTCATTAGACCGATTTTGAGGGTTCTCAGGAAAATTCTTATAGCTCCTGAAAGGAAGAAGCCATGGACCTTGACCTTGCACAGATCGAAAGAAAACAATTTTCTCTGTCGAATGGTTAGATTGGAAGTCAACATCAAATGAAAAATATTTTCAGAATACCGTTTACAACATTCCGTTAAAGGTTAAATTTCTGTATTCTAGTCAAAGATGATAGTTCGCTCGTTGCTACAACTCGCTTGACCCTCGACTGAATTCGCTCTAAAATATCATCTATCCTTGCTTGTGGATTCTGTTTTAGAACTATAGCTGAACTTACAAACGCATACAAAAAAAGAATATAAATGATTGCCAGTGACGACCATTCTGTTTGAAGTCCTATCTGAAATGTACCTTCAGTAAATCTCTCGGATCAGCAACTAGTCGCTGTCCTGTACAAGTTTATTTTACTAGTTGATCATCCTCTTCCATTTACAATCCAATCAATCCATTTTTCTCTTCTTCCAACAAATTGTTCGATTTACAATAGTGGAATTTGCCATGAGAAATTCCAAAGTTTCGGTTAAATTCTAAATTATTCATTATAGATTTATTCTGCCCTTTCTCTAGCATTTCGGTGTTATAATAAAAACCTCGAAACCTTATTGGACGAGAGCTGCATAGCGAAACATTTGATTTACCATTGATGTTTTTTTGACCTTTGACCCTGACAACGACATACAAACGCATTTTATTTCATATGACCCTCCCTACAGTCGAGGGAATTTTGTTCTTATTTAAAAAAAACTTTGAACTCAACTCTATCACCGAAAAAAATAATTAGACCATTTGATTGAAACAGAGTGGAGATATTCAAATTTTTTCTTGTCTAATGACTTTCAGGACACCCTATATATTACTTATACCTATATTTGATAGTTCTATATAATCTTTGAGAATATCAGGATCTAGCAAACAGATAATACGTGAGTTTAATCTTGCCGAATGACCGGATGTATTCTTGATATACTGAGTGACTGCCGCGCCTTCTGAACCTGTTGGTTGAGCAACGATGATAAATGAACTGCAGATATATACATTTTCTCTATTTTTAATTTAAGAATAATATAACTAACTGTTGAAAATGTTCTGTAAAACGACGACGTCCTTCTGTTTCCCATAAGTTCTTATTCTGTTGATAATGATTTATTAAACAATGACACCAATTAGTTGCACTAAATATCGAAAAATACAATCGAAAAGATTGCCATTATATGATCTAATACATACGCTTTTTGTAACATTAATAAACCTGGAAGTTGTACTATTTCCTGATGATTAAAATAGAATAAACGTCGTCGACATTGCATATCTTGCCAGCGTCTAACTTCATTAAATAGATTTTGTGATGTCTGGAAGAAATAAGATATAATTATTATCTATGTCATTATCGATTTACCCATGAAGGAAAGTCTCTTGTCATACGCGATTTGATCTCATCGTATAAAGTTTTTGTTCGCTGAATAAATATATCTGAGTCCTGAAATAAATATAATATGACAAAAGTTTTGTAAAGAACTATGGATTAATCCGTTAGCTTTATCTGATAAAAAACAATGGCTTCAAAATTAGTCATTCAAAGTATGTTTCGGACAGATTCTGAAAATAAAAATACAGTCTACTATAAGCCTTTATGATATACATCTACGGTGTACTGATATGTACGTGCCCTATACATTGAAACAATGGCACCATGAACAAAAATAACGTCACTTGCGTACGGCCACTGTACTTTATCGTTCTTTTTGTACGTGACCGTCCTTCACCTACACGTCAACTTGTACTTTTAAGCAGATGAAGCCCGATCGTTCTCTTTCATGTCATCTACAGAAATATATTCTGATTAAGATAAAATTTACATTGTGAGAAATCGAAACAGTAACGATAAATTCGCATAGATTTCGTTGTTCACACTAGATAATCAATACTTGACTAGTAGTCAAATTTTCTTCGACCTACTACACCAAAAACTTTTCTGTTATTAAAATTTTCGTTTCTTGAAGAATAAGTAGATCAAGAAAGAATGTTTTCCTACAATGTCCTTTTGTAGAACCTCTCTCACATATTTCTAGTATTCTTACTTTTAAGCATTCATGTAACAATCGATTCAAAACAAAGCATTTCAATACTGAAATATCATTTGGTTTTAATTTTTGTCGTTCTTGAATAAAGATTTTTTCCCATCCAATTTTTAAACTGTAGAAATATTTAAATCAATATATAATAATTTACAATTTCATTAAATTTACCTTTGTTGATATAATTTTGAAAAGGATGTGTCTATAATATGTTTATTCATCAAAACAGAGAGTAAACCAATGCCATCACCAAATATTTCAAATGGTGCGATAAATCTATGGTCATCTACTATATCATACGAGTCATTGGTCTTAACGGTTTGTGAATTGTCATTAGTATCTATATGAATTGATATAAAAATAAAGGGAATAACGAAAAATTTATTCTCACGTTGTTTATGTCGTTTGTTTGTTGCAGTCATAGTCTTATTGTATTTCGTGTTCGTTTATTGTCGTACCGTTTTATAAAATATGAATTCGCACTTTATTATTCAACAGCACAACTTTTCGTTGACAAAAGAAAAAAAAATGATTTTATGATGTAGGCAACATACTTGAAGAGAGCGAATATACCACGTTTCTCAGAAAAAAAAGCAAAAGTAAATAGAAGAATGACTCAATTCTGTTTCTTTCGACTGAAAGTATACATGATGATTACATATCTTTTGTTTGACTATGGATCTTTCCTGTTGAGTCAGTGCAAAACTTGGTGAGTTTCCATGTACCTCTACGAGCCAATTTTCGACTTCCTACGAGGAAATTTCTTGGGAGATACGTTGGAAAATATTCAATGAATTCTATCGTCGGTAGAAAAGGCGTATGAATAAGACTGAAATCAGAAGAGAAATGAAAAAAATTTTAAACGATTCACTTATAAAATTCAAAAGTTCGTAATAGTGGGAGACTTTATTTTTTTGCGTTTTCCATTTTTTGTCGTTCTTTCATGCAAGATATTTAAATTCGAAATAAAAACAACATTAGTCACGAAACTTCCATAGAGATAGTTTTATAAAAGGCTTCATTATAGTTAAACAAGACGCATTAGCAAATAAAGGCATTTCATTGATCATATTGAATGATTTATTGTGCAATACAAAAAATATTAACCTACTTCTTTGCTTTACGTTTCTTATCAGAAAAAAAAAGAAAAAAAAAACGAAGTATTGACATAGTGAGTATTTTAGTTGATATATTCAATCGTCCTTGTATTTGCATTTCATAAAATATTATCACTAAATAAAATCTGCGTTATTATTTATCCTTTACTATTTTTAGAACTATTTCAACGAATTGGAAAATCGAGGATAAAATAGTGAAAAACTAAAGCGGGGTATTTCGAACATACTGTTCATCGTAGACAAGACCCTGAAAAAGGGAATAATGGCCTTCTGTTATTTTAATAAATTTAGTTTAAACAGCCTGGCAACAACAATTTGGAGTTAAGAATTCTTAGAAATTATTACCATACGAATGGTCTCGAATTTTACTTTCTAATCATCGGTTAATTTCAAAGTATTCAATAGAGTATCGAGTTTTCAAAGAATAATATGTTTATTCACATCAGATTGTTGGTGTGCCTCAAAGAAATTCTCAATAAAATTGACGAAGCCCGTTGTCGATAAGACAATTCGCGCAACTATTGACAGATAATATAGATCGTCATCGAACAAAAATTATTGCGTGCATACGAAATAATATCATATACTTTGCAAGCACATTGTAAGTATTATTCAAGTAAAAATGACCTTCTGGAAAGATCGGCATATTCCATTAACAGTTCTTCTTCTATATAGTGTGAAATAGTGACCTCTACATCTGTCATCATGTTCAACCAATTACAATAGCTGTCAACTTGATTACTTTCACTTCCTAATAAACATGTAATCTGTTCTCTCAACTCATCCGATAAATAATGTCATAGTTTGTAGTCCTTGAAATTGAAAGTACATAAATTAAAAAACAATCAATAGCAAATAGAAGTTGATTCTATTCGATTTTTTTTCTCTGTTTTAAAAAAATTAATCATGTCAATAACAGAAAATAATGACTGGTGGCATCAGTCAGTTGTTTATCAAATTTATCTACGTTCATTTTTTGATTCCAATGGTGATGGAATTGGTGATATCAATGGAATAACAATGAAACTTGATTATCTTAAAAAATTAGGTGTTGATATGATTTGGTTAAGGTTAGTCAATTATACTTTACATAAAAATCGCAAAATATATTTTTTTTCTCCTCTAGTTCAATCTACGATTCACCTAATTATGATAATGGTTATGATATTCGTGATTATTTTAAAATCATGAAAGAATATGGAACAATGGATGATTTTGATTTAATGTTAAAAGAAATGAAAAAACGAGAATTAAAATTAGTAATGGATCTTGCTATTAATTGTACAAGTGATGAACATCCGTGGTTTATTGAATCAAAAAAAAGTAAAGATAATCCATATAGAAATTTTTATCATTGGATACCAGGTAATGATGGAAAAGCACCGAATCAATGGAAAGCATGGTTTGGTGGTCCTGCTTGGGTAAATTTATCTAGACGTTTTTTTTTTGATAATCATCATTAATTATAGACATATGATATTATTACGAGTGAATATTATTTACATACATTTACACCAAAACAACCTGATCTTAATTGGGAAAATCCGAGTGTACGAGAAGAAATTTATAAAATAATGCGTTGGTGGTTTGATAAAGGTATTGATGGAATTCGTTTGAATGTGATAAATTTTATTTCTAAAACACCTGGTTATCCTGAAGGAAAACGTTATGATGAAAGTCAATATACAGATGGATCATCATATTTTATAAATGGACCACGAGTTCATGAATATCTTCAAGAAATGAATGAAAAAGTTTTTCAAAATTATAAAATTGTTACTATTGGTGAATGTCCTGGTGCTCATTTACATGATGCAGAATTAATTAGTTCACCAAAACAAAAAGAATTAAATATGATATTTATATTTGAACATTTAGATTTAGATGGAGGTAAATGGACAGCTAAATTACTTGATTTACGTTGTTTAAAACATCATTTTACATCATGGCAAAAAGGTTTATATAATAAAGGATGGAATAGTTTATATTGGAATAATCATGATCAACCAAG
>Ga0116226_10005300_pt1 | contig 11501 bp, 6 predicted proteins | sample S1TSphfallax_FD_89692 | JGI IMG/M metagenome (GOLD analysis project Ga0116226, IMG submission 89692) | Host-associated microbial communities from peat moss isolated from Minnesota, USA - S1T2_Fa - Sphagnum fallax MG | ecosystem: Host-associated > Plants > Peat moss > Unclassified | place: USA... | reverse complement strand
ATCTCGATGGGCGAGGAGCCATGGCGAGTGCACCGCGCCGGCGCGCCCTCGCTCGACCACCTGCGCCGCAGCACCCTGCTCACGCGTGGGGAGCTCGAAGCGCAGTTGGGCATCCCCCTTGCGGAGACTGTGACCGTCGTCGCCTATCACCCCGTCACCCTGCTCCGCGACACCGTCGAGGAGGCACGCGCCCTCTTTGCCGCTCTGCGCACGCTCCCCGGGCAGATCATCTTCTGCTATCCCAATGCCGACGCTGGCAGCTATCAGCTGATGCAACTGATTCGCAAGTGCTGTAGCGCGCACCCGGACGCCCACCTGTTCGTCAATCTCCCCTCGATCACCTACTGGAGCCTGCTGCGCGAGGCGGCGGCGATGGTGGGCAACTCGAGCAGCGGGATCATGGAGGCGGCCTCGTTCGAACTGCCCGTAGTCAACGTGGGGCTGCGGCAGCAGGGCCGCGAGCGCGGGGCCAACATTCTGGACGCCGCGCCGGAGGTTGACGCGATCCGCGCGCAGCTCACCTTGGCGCTCAGCCCGGGGTTCCGCGGGCAGTTGCACGGCATGCGCAATCTCTATGGAGATGGCCACGCGGCGGAGACGATCGTGCGTGTGCTGACCGGGACCCCGCTCGAAGGCCTGCTGCACAAGCGGGCACAGCCAATCGCCCCGGCAGCTCCATCCGGGCAACCAGGCGGCGAGCTCGCCGTAACCTCTTTAGAACCGTGACGATCCCGCTCTCCTCGCCCGACATCACCGAGCCCGAGATCGAGGCTGTGGCCAACGTTCTGCGGACCCCGCAGCTAAGCCTGGGCGTTAAGCTGGTCGAGTTCGAGGGCTGCTTTACTCGGCTGACCGGAGTGGCGCACGCGGTGGCCGTCTCGTCGGGCACGGCCGGGCTGCATCTGGCCATCCGCGTGCTCGGCATCGGGGCCGGCGACGAGGTGATCGTGCCGTCGTTCACCTTCATCGCGGTCGCCAACGCGGTCCGCTACGAGCAGGCGACGCCGGTGTTCGCTGATATCGACGAAGACTCGCTCAATCTCTCGCCAGCAGCAGTCGAGCGCGCGATCACGCCACGGACCCGCGCCATCCTCGCGGTGCACACCTTCGGCCGCCCGGCAGAGATGGCGGCGCTGCGGGCGATCGCGCAACGGCACGGGCTGGCGCTGATTGAAGACGCCTGCGAGGCGATCGGCGGCGAGATCGGCGGGCAGCCGGTCGGCTCGTTCGGAGATATCGCGGTCTTCGCGTTCTACCCCAACAAGCAGATCACCACCGGCGAGGGCGGCATGGTGGTGACGCCGGACGCGAATCTCGCCGCCCGGATGCGCAGCCTGCGCAATCAGGGCCGGGCCGGGGGCGCCGCAAGCCGAGCCATCGCCGGCCACTCCGGCGACTGGTTCGAGCACGCCGAGCTCGGCTACAACTACCGTCTGTCGGAGATCGCGTGCACCCTCGGCATCGGCCAGATGGCGCGCCTCGCGAGCATCCTCGAACGCCGCGCGCAGGTCGCCGGGCTCTACCAGCAGGAGCTCGCGACGACCCCAGCGCTCATCCTGCCGCCCTTGCAGGTTCCCGGGGTTACGCTCAGCTGGTTCGTCTACGTCGTGCGCCTCTCACCGGCCTGCACCGCAGACGAGCGCGACCAGGTCCTCGCGGAACTCCGGGAGCGGCAGATCGGCTGCGGCCGCTACTTCGCGCCCATCCATCTGCAGCCGGCCTATCGGGGACACGCTCAGGGCGCGCCCCTGCCGGTCACCGAATCGACCGCCTCGCGCACGATTGCCCTGCCATTCTTTAACCGCATCCAAAATTGGGAAGTGACCAAAGTATGCGACGTGCTCAGGGCTGCGGTCGAACGTATAAGCTAAGCAGGAATGGCATCCTGTGGAGACTTCGGCAGCGTGCGCCGGACCATCGCCGGCCTGAGTCTGTGCCTCTGGGTCCTGCTGCCCGCGTCGATCGGCGCCGGCACTGCGCCCGGCGCCCATGCTTCCCTTGAGGCGGCGCGGCTCAACAACCTCGGCACAGCGCTGATGAACCAGCAACTGCTGGAGCGAGCCGCTGCCGCATTCACTCAGGCCGCCAAGGCCGACCCGCGTCTGGCCGCTGCGCAGATCAATCAGGGCATCGCTTATCTCTACATGCAGAAGCTGCCCGAGGCCCAGAAGGCGCTTGACAGCGCCACCCTGGCAGCGCCCCAGGACCCGCACGGCTGGTATGCGCTCGGTCTGCTCGATCGCACCGCGAACCAGTCTCAGCAGGCGCTCGCGGCCTTCAAGAAGGTGATCGCGATCGATCCCGCAGACCCCGATGCGTACTACATGGCCGGGGCAGTCGAGTTGGATCTGAACGTGCTGCCCGCAGCCGAGGCGGACTTTCGCAAGGCGCTGGCACTGAACCCGACGCACGCCTCCGCCCTCTTCGGGCTGGCCCGGACGCTGCGCCGGGAGGGCGACCTGGCCGGCGCGCAGCAGATCTTCGACCACTTCAAGCACGTCAGCTACACCAAGTCGGGGGCTCCGTTTTCGCACACCTATGGGGAAGAGGGCCGCTACGGCCGCGCCGAGGACACGGTGCCTGCACCCCCAGCCGCCGCGCCGATGATCCCGGTAACCTTTGCCTCGGGAGGCCCATCGCAGCCGGCGCCCGTAGCGGCAGCCGGCCTCGGAGGCGCATGCCTGATAAATCTGCCGGGCGACGCCGCTCCGTCGCTGATTCTGATGAGCGCGGGCGAGGAGGCCTTGCGGTTGTTCGAAACCGTTCCGCAAGTAGGCGGGCCGCCGCATTTCGTTGAGCTGCCGGGGGCCGGGACCGGCCTGCATACTCCCGGAACCGGCATTGCCTGCGCCGTTGGCGATTACGACAACGACGGTCTGCCTGACATTGCCGCTGCAGTAACATCCCCCGATGGGGCCAGCCGCATCCTGCTCTTCCATAATCTGGGGTCGAGCGGCAGTCCGAGGCAAGCCCGGTTTGAGGAGGTCGCCGCGACGGCCGGCATCACCACGGCCAATCGCCCAACCTGCCTGACCTTCGTCGACTTCGACCACGACGGCGACCTGGACCTGTTCATCACGGGCTCGCCGCTCACGCCCGGCGGCGCGGATAACGCCCTCTGGCGCAACAACGGCAACCAGACCTTTACCGCGTGGACCCAGCCCGCTGGTCTCGAAGGCAAGGCCCCCACCAGCGCCGCCATTCTCTCTGACCTGAATAACGATCGCGCGGTTGACCTGGTCACCGCCGGAGCAGGCCCTGCGCCCACCTGGTTTGGCAACCGCCGCGACGGGCCATTCAGTGCCAGACAGCTCTTTGCTGCGACACTGCCAGCTTCGACCTCAGTCACGACGGTCGACTTCAACAAGGACGACTGGATGGACGTACTGCTCACCCACGACGCCGCGCCCGGGGTCACGCTCTGGCGCAATGTCGAGGGCCGCAGCTTCGAGCGGACGCCGCTGCCCCTCGACGGGGTTATCCGCGCCTACGCAGCTGTGCCGGTGGACTTCGACAACGACGGCTGGATCGACCTGGCGCTGATCGTTGAGACCAAAGATGGCCCGCAGCTGCGCGTGCTGCGCAACCTGGGCGGGAACGACGCCGGCTCAGCCGGCTTTGCCGATGTATCTGGCCAGCTTGGCCTCGGTGGCCTCAAGCTGCACGCGCCGCGCGGGCTGATCGCTGCCGATCTCGGCCGGTCCGGGGCGGCCGATCTCCTCGTCACCGATGCCGATGGCAGCTTTACCCTGCTCTCCAATATTGGCGGCAACCGCAACCACTCCCTGCGTATCTCGCTCGCAGGGCTGGCTGATAACAAGAGCGGCATCGGCGCCAAGGTGGAGGTCTTCGCGAACGGCCTGCGTCAGAAGTGGGAGTCGAACGGCCAGCCTGAGATTCTCGCCGGGCTCGGCGTCGCCGAGAAGGCCGACTTCGTGCGGCTGCTGTGGCCCACCGGCGTACCTCAGGACGAGATCGACATCGCCGCAAGCCAGCCTCTCACCGTCACCGAGCTCGACCGCCGTGGCAGCTCCTGCCCGACGCTCTTCGCCTGGGACGGCGAAAAGTACAGCTTCATCTCCGACGTGATCGGCGCGGCCGTCATCGGCCATTGGACCTCGCCCACGCAGCACAACATCCCCGATCCGGATGAGTGGATCAAGATTGACGGCTCGCAGCTGCGCGAGCGCAACGGACGGCTGAGCCTGCGGTTCGGCGAACCGATGGAGGAGGTGAACTTTGTCGACCAGGTACGGCTGGTCGCGGTGGACCACCCCTCGGGCGCCGCAGTCTACCGGCAGGAGGGCTTTCTGAGCGAACCGCCCTTTGCTACCGGCTCGGTGGTAGCCGCGGCTGCCGCGCACCCGCTTGCCGGGGCCTGGGATGATCGCGGCCGGGATGTGCTCGCCCTGCTCAGCCAGGCCGGGCCAGCCCGGCGCGACCCTGCATACGTCAAGGACTTTACCAACCTCGACTTCGCCGGCTTTGCCAACCGCCACACGCTTACCGTCGATCTCGGCGTCTGGTCGCCGGACCGCCCGCTGCGTCTTCTGCTCCATGGGTTCATCGAGTACTTCTCTGCGAGCTCCATGTACTCGGCGTGGCAGGCAGGGCTGGCGCCGATCCCCCCCTACATCGAGGCGCAGATGCCTGATGGCTCCTGGCGGCGGGTTGTCGATGACATGGGTTTCCCTGCCGGCCTGCCCCGCATGGTCACCGTCGACCTGACCGGCAAGCTGCCCGCCGGCGTGCACCGGCTGCGGATCACGACCAACCTGCAGATCTACTGGGATCGCGCGCTGGTCGATAACGGAGAGGCTGCGCCGGCCGCCAAGCCGGATACTGGGCCAGGTACCGAGCCGGGCTCAGCCTTCCGGCAGACCGAGCTCCCTCTGGCCCAGGCGACCCTCGCCTTTCGAGGGTATCCGCGTCAGATCGACGGGCGCACACCCGGCGACCTGACCTATAACTATCGCCAGATGAGCGCCACCGGCCCGTTTGTGCCACATCGCGGCGCCTACACCCGTTATGGCGACGTCACCCCGCTGCTCCACGCGGTCGACGACAAGTTCGTCATCTTTGGCACCGGCGAGGACATGGACCTGGAGTTCCCGGCTGCCGGCCTGCCGCCGCTGCCCCAGGGCTGGACCCGCGACTACTTCTTCTACGCGAACGGCTTCGTCAAGGATATGGACTTCTACGAGGCCAGCCCATTCGAGGTGGGCCTGCTGCCCTTTCACGCCATGAGCGGCTACCCCTATCCGCCTGCCGAACACTACCCGGACGATGCCGCGCACATCGCCTATCAGTTGGAGTACAACACGCGCTTTGAGTCTGGCGTGACCGGCCGGACATTCCAGTTCCACTACCAGCCCTGACTTCCGTTGCTCCCGCCGGGTGAGCCGGTGGATCCGTGGTTATGACGCAGTTCGGCATTGCCAGAGAAGCCGCTACGATTCCATAGTAACGAGCCGCCCCGAGGTAGGTACGCATGTGGAGCAAGGCTTTCCGAACTCTCATCTGCTCGTGTGTCTTCTTCGCAATATCCCTCGCTGCATGGGCGAGCGACCAACAGGCCGCCTTAGTGGTCACGACACAGGGACAGCGATCAACCTACCAGATAGGCGAGCGGATCCCAATCGACCTCAGCTTCACCGGTCCCGCCAACAAACAGTTTGAAATCACAATAGCTAGCTATGATCGCAGCGGCCGCATAGCCTATGAGAGCTTCGAGGTCGAGCCAGGCTCAGGTTGGAGCGACCCACTCGCAGTCTACTTCGGCTCTCAAAGCGCTTACATGGTTGGCGGATTTGGCGGTTTGGGTGTTCTTTCTCCAACGCCAACCGTGATACACCTCAATCTGAATGAGTGGATACGGTTTGACCAGCCGGGCAACTATACGGTCATCGTTAGAAGTCACAGGGTCGCCGACACGCTCGATGCGAACCGCACAATATCGCACCCATCCGATTTCACCTTGCAGTCAAACCCGATTCACCTCAAGATCGTGCCCGCTGTCAGCAGTTGGCAGAAGGCAAAGCTCGCGTCTATCGTCAACGAACTTTCAATCGCTGCGCCGGCATCAGGAATCCAGCCCGCAGCGCGAGACGCAGCCCTCGCGGATCTACGCTATCTTGGCACCCCTGCAGCGGCGCAGGTGATGGCGCAGCATCTGCGCGATGACGAACTTGCGCTAATGCATCAGTGTACCTTCGGGCTCATGGGCCTGCCTGAATCGGTGCATCCGAAAGCGCTAGCCGCGATGAACAAGCTGGTGCTCGATCCGGATTTTCCCGTCTCGTCGTGGTTCCTCATAACCCTATCCACGCTGCAGGTTGCCGCGGATGCGCCGGAGAGGGAACGAGCCGAGCGGGCGCGGATCGACGATGCGGACTGGGAATCAGTATTCGAGGCGCTGCCCGCCAAACGAGGGAGCGCCAGGGCAGCGACTGTGCAGACATTGCTCAGCGATCACCCGAAGGAGATGACGCAGCAGATGAAGGTTGATCTCGCTAGTATCCTCAAGATGAGTCTGAGTGACCTGCCTGCTGAAAAACAAATCTCCACACTGGAGTGGGGCTGGGATCTGATCAAATCACCAAGTCTGCTGCCAACACTTGAGGAACTGGCGAAGAAGCAACTGAAGGACCCGGAAAGCAATCTCGCCACCACAGATACGACCAGACGGTTGAAGTCGATCGCGCTCGAACGTTGGTATGAGCTGGATCCTGATAGCGCGCGCCAGGAAGCGATTCGCCAGATCGGCTCGGCGCACCCTTCGATGACAGCCGAATCGCTCTACTTTCTCGGAGACCAAAGCCTTCCCCAATTTGAGAGTATCTGGGCGGAGGCGCTGATGACCACCACCGACTATCAGATGGAGACGTTGTTTGCCTCTCTGCTGGCGCATTACGGCACGGGGGGAGCGATCGCAGCTGTCCGGCAGAAAGCAGAAGCGCAGGTTGGTACATGGGCCTGTGCGCCACAGGGAGCAGCGCTCGGCTACCTTGTGAAATTCGATCCAGCGTCGGCCCGGCCGCTGATAGAACGCGCGGTTCAAGCGCGAGGACCCGGCAAGACGGCCTGCAATCACTCGATCTTCCAGAACCTAGCGGGTTATTCTCATGATCCGGTGATCGGCGAGGTAGCGTTGCGAGCCCTGGACGATGACGATCCTGAAGTCACCATGGATGCACTCATTTACCTGATGAGTTACGCCGAAGCCTCCGATGAGGAACCAATATCTGACCGATACACAAAATGGGTCCAGCAGTGGCGCGGGCACGCGGATGTATTGGAGTCACGTACGGCCGGATCACTGACCGCCAACTGGCAGCAAACCGGGTTGGGCTTGAACCTGGCGCTCGCTCTGATCGCGAATCAAGGCTGGCTGGCGAGCGACGATCTCATCCAGAACACTGTCAACCAATGCGTTGGTGAGCAGATGTGTCAGCAACTCAAACAACTCGCCGTCCGCGCCCGAACCACGCCATACTTCCTCTCAGCGTATAAGCAGGGCGAACTTGAGAATTACGAGATCGCCCAATACAGCGCGAACTCGCTCGAGCTGCTCGGCGCCAAGATTGCGCAATTTCCGAAAGGAAGCCGGTTCGATATGACGACCATGATGCCGCAGACCGAGGATCAGAAGCGGCTGGACGACGAGGTGAAGGACCTGCTCGAAGAGCATGGGATGATCGTCGACCGAGCGGTCCACTAGCTGCTCGCCCGGGATCTCTGCATCTGGCGGCGATGAGCATCAGCGGGAGTTGATCGAAACAAGCTTTGCCGGGGCCACGATGGAGACGTGCGTGGTGGTGATGGCCGACATGGCTGACGGCGATACTTCATGCGCGCGAGAATAGCTCTGACCAGGAAGCATTGAGCGGCAGCCACCGCTGCGTGCTGAACCAGCTTGTGGGATGCTCAGGTATGTGTAGAAAGCCATGGCCGCCTGCACACAGTAACTCAGTCCCGCTCCATGCGAGGAAGCTGTGCGAAGAGTGTCCGACGAGCGCCGGGTGCGATAGCAGGCGGAGACAGGTGGGACAGCGCTTTCGCTGGTCCTCCAAAGCCCATCGAAACGCAAAGAGCAAGGCCAGGAACGAGAGGGAAATCTGCAGATAGGCAGCCGCTGCAGTCCCTGCGGTTGTCAGCCGGCACGAGAGGGCGAGCGGCGTCATGAAAGCGGTTGGAAGTATCAGCGCGCACTTAAGCGCAAGAAAGCTCCAGCGTTTCAGATACACATAGGCCGTCGTGGAGTGAGGGCAATCCGGGTAGTCTCCCAAAGGCAATGGCGTTAAGGCAGGCAGGGCCAAGCACGCGAGAAACAGGGCGAATAGAAACAGGCTCCTGGGATTTTCTCGTCTTTGCGCTAACGAGAGGCACTCCAGCCGCATCTCGGTCCCGGAGGCAGCTCGTATCAGGACAGAGGGCCGGTCCGGATCTTCAACATGCAGCGCCGGTCGAATCGCCGGCGCCAGCACGAATCCGGTAGAAGCGGAAAACTTCTTCGCGAGCTCGGCATCGGATTCGATCACGACGATGTCCATCTGCCCAGGCACCGGCCAGTCATCTCCGGAAGCAATCCCTGCAATCGTCACCAGCTGATCGTTCACCAGGAAATTCTGTCCAATCACATGAGCATCTGCGTGGAAGTCCTGACGCCAGATTCGTTGGGAGAGCAACGCCAATGGTCCTTTGGCTCGCTCATGACCGCCTATAGGATTCGGCTTTAGCGACAGGCGCAGGATGTCCATCATGGATGGGCTCGCATAGCCGATGTGCCGCTTGCCGGGCAAACCCTCGATGCGAACCGATGCAGTGGCCGGCCGATAGAAGGCCAGGCCTTGCAGAAAAGGGCTGCTATCCGCCGCCCATCGGCGATAGTCCGCAAAAGGAATTGTGGGAGCGTCCGCGCCTAAGTTGTTTTCCGCTGATAGCAGGACCAGGCTGTCTGTCGGCCGCGGCAAGTTCTTCCATGCCACTTGCCGCAACGCAGGCGCGCCAAGACAGAGCACGAAAGCGGCGATCACAAAGGCGGAAAGAGTCATGACAAGCCGCCACGGCGAACCTGCGCGCAGGCGGCCGCTCCACAAGTAACGAATCGAGTCGAGCCGCAGCGCCAGCGCATCCTGAAAAGCGCCTAAGCAGAATGCCGTGATCTCTGCGTGTCCATGTGGTTCTGTCGACGCCCACGCCACTCCGTAGGCGCGAGCTACCTGCCACAGCTCGGCCTCCCACTCCGCAAACCATTCAACCCGTCTGCAGCCTGGAACGAGCAAGGCTGCCGTGCGCAATATCGCGATCGAGATGGGCAAACGATCAAGCATCAGCTTTCCTTGAGCTCCGGTATGAGCACAAGCCGCTCGAGCAGCGGATAGCGCTTGTAGAGCAACTCAATGGCGGCCTTGCCGGAGCGGGTCACCTTGTAGTATCTCCGCGGCGGCCGCATCTCTTCGTCGGCAAGCGCTTGCTTCTCCCACTCCGAGCGAATGAGGCCGTCTCGCTCCAGCCTGCGCAGCGCTGGATACACAGTTCCGCTGGGAAGACCCGTCTGCTCCATCACGCTGAAACCGTAGAGATAGCCGACGTGAACGGCTTGGAGGATCATCGCGGCAGTATGCGACAGTTTGGGACCGGCAGCCATAGACGCAGCATACCTATGTAGCAACCTACTTGACTAGCCCCTACCAAGTGTTCTACATAGGGGTAGAGGACACACCATGCTCCAAGTCGAGAACCTGTGCAAACGCTATCGCGGGATTCCTGCGATCCGCAACATCAACTTCCGCGTGGGCGCCGGCGAGATCGTCGGCTACCTGGGCCCGAACGGCTCGGGCAAGAGCACGACGGTCAAGATCATCACCGCGATGCTCAAGCCCAACGATGGCAGAGTGCTCTTCGAAGGGCGCAATATTCTCGACGACCTTCCCCGCTTCCGAGCGTCTTTAGGCTACGTTCCGGAAGAAGCCCACGTGTATACGCACTTATCGGGGTTGGAATACCTGCAACTGATCGGCCGCCTGCGGGAGCTTTCCGAATCCCTGATCGAGAGCAGAGCCAATCGCATGCTTGAACTCTTCGGGTTACGCTCGTGGCGTTATACGCCGCTCTCGTCTTACTCCAAAGGCATGAAGCAGCGGGTGCTGATCGCCTCTGCGCTCATGCATGATCCCAAACTGCTGGTCTTCGACGAGCCGCTCTCGGGTCTCGATGTGGTTTCAGCCAGGCTCTTCAAGGATCTTCTCGACGAGCTCGCGGCTGCGGGCAAAGCTATCCTGTATATCTCACATGCGCTCGAAGTGGTCGAGCAGGTGTGTGACCGCGTCATTGTCATCGCCCAGGGAACGATTCGAGCAGACGCCTCTCCGGCAGAGCTTAAACAGATGATGCATCTGGCGGACCTTGAAAGCGTCTTCGCGCAACTGGTGCAGCAGGTCGACACGAAAGCCACAGCAATTGAGTTACTTCAAACGATGAGCAGCCATCATGCCTAGCGAGGGCAAGGCCGCCGGTCTTCCGGAAAAGCCGGTGGTTCTCTCCTGGCTCGCGCAGGTTGAATGGCAAGAAGAGTTGCGGCCGCGCAGCAGCTTCGAGGTCTTGGTGCGTCACGTCTTTGCCCGGCTGCTAAGCGGTGCGTCTCTCGACTCGAGCGACGATGCGTCCGTAAGCTGGTCTGCGCAGGTTGCCTATGCGGCGGCGCTGCCCACTATGCTCTTCGCACTCTACCTGTTTCCTGCCTACCATCAGCCGCGCGGCAAGCCCGCCTTTTGGGCGCAGGTGACCCACCACTTCTTTTATGTCGAGGTAAGCTTCGCCGTGATGGGCCTCGCGACCGTGCTCATATGGGACCTGCTCTTCCCCGATACTTTCGACGCGCTGATCCTCACGCCTCTTCCGATTTCCATCAGAAGGCTGCTGGCAGCCCGCGTGTGCGCAGTCACGCTTTTCCTCGGAGGCATTCTGCTGGCGACCTCGTCTCTCGGCATTCTCTTCTTTCCCGCGGTCGCGGATCTACCGATCCGATTCCCCTGGCACTTTATCGTTCACGCCGTCGCAGTTCTCGCTTCAGGTCTTTGCGCGGTGTTTTGCGTCATCGCTTTACAGGGCGTTGCTATCTGCTGTCTGAGCCGGCGCGCGGAGCAAGCGCTCTCGCCGATTCTGCAGGCGCTCTGTGTGCTCTTGTTCACCATGGTTCTGGTCCTCGAACCCGTGCTCGCCCATCTTCTTCGCACAGTGCTTACGTCCTCGTCCCTCATGCTGCGCTGGTTTCCGCCATTCTGGTTTCTCGCGCTCTACGAACATCTTCTCTCGCCCGCAGAAACTTCCCAGGCTTTTGCCTCGCTCGCAAGGTATGGTCTGATCGCGTCGGCTCTCATGATGCTTCTTGCGCTCATCACGTATCCGGCGGCTTTTCTCAAGCGCACCGAGCAAGCCATCGAGAGTGCAAACCTGGCCAACCGCGCCGCAGTACCTTCTCTTCGCACAGCCACTTTTCT
>Ga0116226_10005299_pt1 | contig 11503 bp, 9 predicted proteins | sample S1TSphfallax_FD_89692 | JGI IMG/M metagenome (GOLD analysis project Ga0116226, IMG submission 89692) | Host-associated microbial communities from peat moss isolated from Minnesota, USA - S1T2_Fa - Sphagnum fallax MG | ecosystem: Host-associated > Plants > Peat moss > Unclassified | place: USA... | reverse complement strand
TCACTTTATGTTTCTCGGCGTCTGCGACTATCGGTTGCGCGGGCGCCCCGGCCGGGAGACCCTCGTTGCGGTTCCGGGGACCGGTCTTGGCATCTTGCGCGACGGCCATCCGCAACCCGAGAGCACGGCCAGGATTTTGCCGAGCGACATCCGGCGCCAGAGCCGTTCGCCCGAACTCGTGCTGGTCACGAAGGCAAACCTGACTTCGACGGTGCACCGGTCCGGCTTTCTCGATTATGTCGGCGTCAAGCAGTTCGCGAGAACGGGTCGGGACAAGGGCAAACTGATCGGCGAGCGGCGCTTCCTCGGGCTCTGGACCTCCGCGGCTTACAATACGAATCCGCGCGAGATCCCGATGCTTGGGCATAAGGTCGCGCAATTGGTCGAGCACTTCGCGTTCCCGGCGGACAGTCACGACGGCAAGACGCTGCAACACATTCTCGAGTCCTTCCCGCGCGACGAGTTATTCCAGGCAAGCCTGCCGGAGCTGATTCGTATCGTCACCGGCATATTCGGCCTGCAGGAGCGGCCGCGCGTGCGCTTCATGTCGCGACGCGATCCGTTCCGCCGCTTTTATTCCTGCCTCATTTACGTGCCGCGCGACAAGTACAACACTCAGGTGCGCGAGCGCATCGAGAGCGTGGTGCGCAATGCCTTTTCGGCGGTGAGCATCGAGTCGCAGGTCCAAATCGCGCAATCGAATCTCGCGCGCCTGCACATCGTCGCGCGCACCCAACCGAGCGACGGCCGCCCGGTCGACGTGCGCGGCATCGAACGGCAGATCACAGCCGCAGTCAGATCCTGGAGCGACGGCTTCAAGTCCGCGCTGCTGGCACGCCACGACGAAGCCTATGCCTTGCACTTGTTTGCGAAGTACGGCCCGGCATTCCCGGCGGCCTACACCGAGGATTTTGCCGCGGAAGCGGCCGCCTACGACGTGTCGTTTCTGGAAACCGTCGACGCCGAGCCTCCGCGTCTGCACTTGGACATTTATCGACCCGATCCGCGCAGCAAGGAGAAGTTCTTTCTCAAGATCTACCGCGGCCAGCATCCCATTCCGATCTCCGACTTGTTGCCGATGCTGGAGAACCTCGGCTTGCGCGTGATCGCCGAACGACCCTATCAACTGGATTTCCCGGGCAACCGCAGCAATTGGATTCAGGATCTCGAGCTCGAGATGCAAGCCGGTGCGTCGCTCAAGTTCGAGTCGCTTGCCGCGGACATCCGCAGCGCATTGACCGCGATCTGGAACGGCCGCATGGACAGCGACAGCCTGAACCGGCTGACGCTCTCGGCCGGTCTTCGCTGGCAGCTCGTCGTCATGGTGCGCGCCTATTCGCGCTATCTGCTGCAGACCGGCCTGCCGTTCAGCCCCGGGTATATCGGCGAGGTTCTGGTGCGCCATTCGGTCGTCACGGGTCTGCTGGCCCAATTGTTTACGGCCCGTTTCGATCCGACGCTCGAAGCCGCCGCGAGACGCCGCGCGCTCGCGCGCATCGACATCGATCTGCACGCAGCACTCGCCGCGGTCTTGGGTTCCGACGAGGACCGGATCCTGCGCGCGTTCTGGAACACGCTCAATGCGACCGTGCGCACGAACTTCTATTGCGTCAACGAACTCGGACAGCCGCGCGAATATTTGTCGTTCAAGATCGAGAGTCAGCAGCTGCGAGAACTGCCGCTGCCGAAGCCGTTGTTCGAAATCTTCGTGTTTTCGCCGCGCATGGAAGGGGTCCATTTGCGCATGGGCAAGGTGGCCCGCGGCGGCATTCGTTGGTCCGATCGGCGCGAGGACTTTCGCACGGAAGTTCTCGGCCTTATGAAAGCGCAGAACGTCAAGAATACGGTCATCGTGCCGGTCGGCGCCAAGGGGGGCTTCGTGCTGAAGCGCAGTCCCACCGGCAATCGCGAGGCGCTGCAAGCCGAAGTCATCGCCTGCTATCGCACCTTGATTCACGGCATGCTCGATCTGACCGACAACATCGTCGCCGATACCTACCGGGCGCCGGCCGGCGTGGTGCGCCACGACGGTGACGACCCTTACCTGGTCGTTGCGGCGGACAAAGGCACGGCGACGTTCTCCGATATCGCAAACGGGGTCTCGGCCGAGTATGGCTTTTGGCTCGGCGACGCGTTTGCCTCCGGCGGCTCGGCCGGCTACGACCACAAGAAAATGGCGATCACCGCGCGCGGTGCCTGGGAATGCGTCAAGCGTCATTTCCGCGAACTCAAGCTGGACACGCAGACGCAGGAATTCACCGTCGTCGGGATCGGCGACATGGCCGGGGACGTGTTCGGCAACGGCATGCTGCAATCGCCGAAAATCCGCCTCGTCGCCGCCTTCAATCATCAACATATTTTCATCGATCCCAACCCGGATGCCGCGAGTTCCTTTCAGGAGCGCAAGCGATTGTTTGAATTACCGCGCTCGAGCTGGGAGGACTACTCACCGAAACTGATCTCGAAAGGCGGCGGCGTGTACTCGCGAACCGTGAAGAGCATCAACCTGTCGCGCGAAGCGCAAACCCTGCTCGGCTTACCGGCCGTGACCACGCCCAACGAGGCGGTCAAGGCCATTCTGCGCGCACCCGCGGATCTGCTTTGGAACGGCGGGATCGGCACCTACGTCAAGGCCAGCGCGGAAAGCAACGGCGATGTCGGCGATCGCAGCAATGACGCCGTGCGCATCGACGCGCGCGAACTGCGCTGCCGGGTTGTCGGTGAAGGCGGGAACCTCGGATTCTCACAGCTCGGGCGAATCGAGTATGCGCGGGCGGGCGGGAGGCTGAACACCGATTTCATCGACAACTCCGCCGGCGTTAACTGCTCGGACGTCGAAGTCAACCTGAAGATTCTGCTGAACGCGGCCGTGCGTGCCAAGGAAATCACGCGTCCGGCGCGCGATCGATTGCTGGTCCAGATGACCGATGCAGTCGCCGCCCTGGTGCTGCGCAATAATTACTTGCAGAGTCAGGCCATCAGCGTGCTCGAATCGCAGGCGAAGCAGCGTTTGGGCGAAGACGCCGAGATGATCCGCACGCTCGAGCGCTCGGGCGATTTGAATCGCAAACTCGAGTACCTGCCGTCGGAAGAGGAGATCGCCGAGCGGCGCAAATCGGGGGCGGGACTGACACGGCCCGAACTCAGCGTCGTGCTGAGTTATGGGAAGATCTGGGCGTACAAAGCCCTGATCCAGTCGGACGTTCCGGAGGATGTCTATCTGTCAAAGGAATTGACGCGTTATTTTCCGGCGCCCGTGCAAAAGCGCTTTCCGGAACGCGTCAAACACCACCGCCTGCGGCGCGAGATCATCGCCACGACGATCACGAACAGCCTCATCAACCGCATGGGCCCGGTATTTCCTGTGCGCGCGCAAGTCGACACCGGCGCGGACCTCGCGGCCATCGCGCGCAGCTACACGATCGTGCGGGAAGTGCTGAGTTTGCAGGCGATGTGGGCGGAGATCGAAGCCCTGGACAACCGCATCGACAGCGATGTGCAATATGCGGCGATCGAACAAACCACGCGCATCCTGCGCCACATGAGCTACTGGCTGCTCATCAACCAGCGCAAGGATCTCGACATCGAACGCGCGGTACGTCGCTTCGGACCGGGCACGGCCGAATTGCTGCAGGTGTTCCCCGGTCTTCTTGGCGGCGAGGAACACGCACGCTTCGCCGCCTACCGCGCCCAACTGATCGCGGCCCGGGTCCCGGAAGCGCTGGCGACGCGCATCGCAGCGCTCGATTCACTGCACGGAGCCTTCGATCTGGTCGAGGTGTGCGCCACGGCGCGCGTGCCGATCGGGTTTGCCGCCAAGGCTTACTTCGAACTCGGCGAGCGAATCGGGCTTGCCTGGGTCCGACAGCAAATCGAGGGCTTGGTGATGGAGGGCCATTGGCATTCGATCGCACGAGCGGCCTTGCGGGACAATCTCTACGCACTGCAACGCAAACTCACGGCCGCCGCGCTCGCCTGCTCGGGCAAGGAAGCGGTCGCGCGCGTCGAGCACTGGCTTGCGAACCATGCAACGGAGGTTGCGTATCTACAGGCCTTGATCATCGACTTGCGGACCGGCGTCGCGCCGGACTTCGCCACGCTCTCGGTCGCACTGCAATCCGTGCGGCGCCTGGCGGGCGAATGATGGACGGCAAACCCCTGCTGCTCGATCCTTACGGCGCCGCCTATCTGCAACGACGTCTCGTGAGCGAGTTTGCGCTCGCGATTCATTTGGGCGTCCAGGTCGAGTTCGCGGGCGATGAGTCGGTCGTGCTGCGCGCGCCCTTGGTTCTGAATGCCAATCACAAGGGCACGGCCTTCGGCGGCAGTCTTTTTTCGCTGGCGGCGCTCGCCGGCTGGGCATGGCTCACGCGCTACCTCGCACAGAATGAACTCGCCGCCGAAGCCGTCATTCAGGACGCGCAAATCGACTACTTGCTGCCGGTGACGGGCGGGTTGCGGGCCGTACTGCAAGCGCCGAACCCGCTCGACATCGAACGATTTCGCAAGATGCTGCGTCGGGCCGGGCGCGGTCGACTCCTGGTCTCCGTGGACATCCACTCGGACGATTCGGTCGCAACGCGCTTCAGCGGCGTGTTCGCCGCGGCGATGCGTTCCGACTGAGGTAAAATGGCGCATCGAATCTCGGAAAAACGCAAGGAATCACCGTGCCCGGTAAATTGATCCTGGTCCGTCATGGCCAAAGCGTCTGGAACGTCGAAAATTTGTTCACCGGCTGGGAAGACGTCGAACTCAGCGAGCAAGGCAAGCTCGAGGCTGTACAAGCCGGGGTCGAGTGCCTGCGCGAGAACTTGCAGGCCGATGTCGCATTCACGTCCGTCTTGAAGCGCGCCATCCGCACGCTCTGGTCGATTCTCGACGTGACGGAGCGGATGTGGATTCCGGTCGAAAGGAGCTGGCGTTTGAACGAGCGCCATTACGGCGCACTACAAGGACTCAACAAGGCGCAAACGACAGCGCAGCATGGCGAAGCGCAGGTCAAGATCTGGCGCCGTAGCTACGACATTCCGCCACCGCCCTTGTCGCACGACGATCCGCGCCACCCGCGCTTCGATCTTCGTTATGCCGCCGTGGACCCCGGTTTGTTGCCGTCCGCGGAGTCGCTCAAAGACACGCTGGCGCGCGTGCTGCCGTTTTGGGAATCACGCATCGTGCCGGAATTGCTCGCGGGCAAGAACGTGCTCGTCGTCGCGCACGGCAATTCGCTGCGCGCGGTCGTCAAGATGCTCGACGGCATGTCGGAGGCCGATATCGTCGAGTTCAACATTCCGACCGGCGTGCCGATCGTCTACGAATTCGAGGCACCCATGATCCCAAAGGGGCGCCGCTTCCTCGGCGATCCGGCCGCGATTGCCGCGGCTCAGGATGTCGTGCGCAAACAGGGCGAGAAAAAGTAAGCCCGGTCTGGACCGGATTTGATCGAGACGCGTCCTACGAATCGGGCGCGATCGTGACCTTGATGCCGCTGAGAGCTTCCGTAAACTCCACCTGGCACGACAAGCGGGACACCTCCGGCCGGTAATCGGACAGTTCGGTCAGGAGTTCCTGCTCGTCGCTTTGCTTGTTCGGCAGCTTCGCCACCCAGGTCGGATCGACATAGACGTGGCAGGTCGCGCAGGAACATAGGCCACCGCAAATCGCCGCGACACCGTAATCGAGCTCGCGCAGGATCTCCATCAATTTCAATCCGGTTCTCGCCTCGATCTCGTGATTCTTGCCGTCACGGTCCACAACCGTCATCCGCGCCATTGAGTTCTCCGTTGCCCGTTGAGTCTTTGAAGCCGCTGGAGTGTAGCCGGATGATCGAAGGCATGCAAAAATCTCGCATGCGGATTTTTCAGGTCGATGCCTTCACCCAGGCGCGCTTCAGCGGCAACCCCGCCACGATCGTTTTGGATGCCGCCGAACAGGGTGATCCGATGCTCCAGGCGATCGCTCGCGAATATGCGCACGCGGAAACCGCCTTCGTCTTGCCTGCGACGAGCGCGGATCACGACCTCAGGATCCGCTTTTTCAACGCACGCAAGGAGGCGCCCTTCGTCGGCCATGCGACCATCGCCGCACACGCCGTATTGCTCGCGCTCGGCGAGCGCTCGGTCGGCTCGCTGCGACAAGGCTCCGGGATAGGTGTGATCGAGGTAAGCGCCACGCACGATCCAAGCGCACCCGACGAGGCGCCGACTTTCGGATTTCGCCAGTCCCTGGCCGACTTGGGCGAGCCGCTGCCGGCCGGCTTGATTGCGCGCATTGCCGCGGCCCTGAGATTACCGGCAGCGTCAATTCACGCCACCCTGCCGGTGCAGATCGCGCGCAAGGGCAGCACGCGTCTGCTGCTCCCGGTCGAGAACGCCGCTGCGCTCGCCCAGCTCGACCCGGATTTCGACGCACTGGTGGCGCTTGGGCGGGAAGCCGGCTGCGACGGCTACTTTGTGTTTGCTGCGGCAACCGGAAACACTGTGCCGACGACGAGCTCGCGCATGTTTTGTCCTGCGCTCGGCATCCGCGAAGATCCCGTCAGTGGCAATGCCCATGCGATGCTTGCCACCTATCTCTGGAAACATGGGCAGATCGCGGCGGGAACGCATCAGATGATCGGGCACCAAGGCGCCCACATGGGCAGGCCGGGCGAGGTCCGCGTCGTGCTCGAGATCCGCCACGAGGAGCTCCAGGCGGTGCAAATCGGCGGCAAGGCCGTGATCGTCAGCGCGGGCGCCTTAGAGATTTAAAGACTTGGCGAGGGCGGCGACACGTGCGTCCACGTCTTTCGCCGTACGCACGGCCTCCTCCAGATTGCCGCTGGCAAAAGCGGAACGCGCCTTCGACCAGAGCGAACTCGCTTCGCGCGAGGCCGCTTTGACGGCCGCGGCATCGATCTGAGTGGCATGGCCGGTCTTGGCCGCCGCCAGAGACCGCGCATCCGCGCGCTGCGCGAGCATCAGCAGACGGTCCGGCAGGTAGGCCGCGAACCGCGACCAATCGGCGGTCAGCGCCTGTTTTGCAGCCTGCTTGCGCGCCATGCTCGCCTCGCTCATCCGTTGTATCTCGGTGAGCAAGGCCGGCCCCTCGGCGAGCACGGCCGAATAGTCACGCTTGTCGAATTCCGCTTGCAGCGAGTTCAATTTGGCTTGAACGTCCTGTAATTGGTCGGGCGCGTACTTTGCCGCGTCCTCGGCACCCGTCAACAGAGCGCCCTGAATCTCATGCAGCAGATCCTGTGCCGGCTCGCGTTTACCGGCACAAGCGGCTTGCAACAGCAGCGCCGCCAGCGCGCAAGCGAACAAGAGGCGCCGCGCGGTCACGCGCATGGCGGCGGATCAGGCCAGCTCGCGGCGCGCACGGTCCAGCCATTCGGCTTGCGCGCGGCGAAAGTGCGGCGGCCCCAATTCGGCGCCCTCCAACAAATCCTTGAGCACCGCTCGTGCTGCATCGGTCTTGCCGAGTCGCTTCAACAGCACGCCGTAGCGCAAGCGCGCTTCGGCGCCCGGATAGCCCGGCGCAAAGGCCGCATATTCCTTCTCGGCTGCGACGAGATCACCGACGGCTTCGAGGGTTCGCGCGTATAGCAGCTGGGCATCGGCGGATTTGAATTCGGGGTTGTGTTCCGCAAGCCGCTGCAAGCTCGCGCGTGCTCCCGCAAAATCCTGCGTGGCGAATTGCGCGCGGGCGAGACCCAGCAGCAGCGTCGGATCGTGCTCGAAAACGCCGGTCAAACCGCCCGAATAAACCTCGATCGCGCGCGCGTGCTGGCCGCGCTCGAACAATTCCTCGCCGAGCCGGCGGCGCGCATCCACGTTGCCGGAAATTTCGACCTCCGCATTTGCACGGCGCAGATCGCGATCCGGATCGATGATGCGCTGGACCCCCGCTTTGGCGCGCCGTGCCGTGCGGCCGCCAAACAACTCGGGCAACAATTCGACGACGATGTAGGCGAGCGAGCCCGCAATGGGCAGGAAACCGATGGCCGCCATCCACAGAAAATTGCGGCCGGTCTTGACCACGTGCACGATCAGCCCGACCTGGACGAGCAGAGACACTATGAAAAAGGCGTTTAAATGCACCGCGGACTCCGAATGAGCAAGGCGAATGGGCCTTGCCCGCCGCATTCTACCGAAACTCGCGCGGATCGCGGCTCAGCTCGCGACGACCCGTACCTTCCGCGCGATCTCGCCGCATTTGGCCCAGCCGATATTGGACAAGGAATAGCCTAGCACCTGCTGAGAGCGCGGCTCGACGGTCACTTCGACTTCGCAACCGTGAAAGCCGGCGGGCGCACCGGCTGGTGCCTGGGCGATGAACCAGACGTAGATGAGCTTGGTGGACGTGGCGTCGACCTTGCGCGGTTCACCGAAGGCCTCTTGCAATCGGCTCACCGGTTTGCCGACGTTGTCGGCGGCGATGCGCGGAACAGGTCGTACCGCGAACCCCGAACTGCATGCCACGAGTGCGCATGCGGCAATCGCCAGAAATGCGAAAACCCGACGCAAGGCCATCGCGGACACCTCCAAGGAAATCCAAAGACTGCGAACATTAAGCCGGGTCGCTCGGACACTGCCACGGACTCAGTTCGCAGATTGCAAATCTAAATGCTCTGCGCGCCGCTTATGTAAACGCAAAGCGCCCGTGATTCCCTTGGGCAGATCCTCAGCGTGATGCACCGCCATGACGAGACTCACGCCGAGCCCCATCAAACGCTGCAAGAAACGTTTCATGGCTGCGCGCTGCTGGGGGTCGAGGCCGGTCAAGGGTTCGTCCAACAGCAAGAGCCGGGGATCGCCCGCAAGCGCTCGCGCGAACAAAGCGCGGCGCAGTTGGCCGTAAGACAACTCGCGCGGGCGCAGCTCCACGACGTCCAACAAATCGAAGAACCGCAGCCAGTGCAAGGCGCGGCGCCGATCCTGCGCACCCGGTGGATCGACGAGGCCGATGCTCGCATACCGGCCGCTCGCGACCAGATCCAGCAGGGAAGCATCGATCGAGTAATCGCTCTGCAGTTCCGGTGATACGAAACCCACCTGCCGCTTCCATGCCGCGATCGGAGCGCCGCGCGGCAAACCGTCGCGCTCGATATGGCCACCGAGGGCCGGCGACAGGTCGCCGTACAGCAGCTTGAGAAAGCTGCTCTTGCCCGCGCCGTTCGCCCCGAAAACCGCCCAATGCTCGCCGGCACGCAGCTGCCAATCGACCGCGCGCAATACCGGTCGATATTCGACGTATAAATCGACGTTCGTGAGCTTGACCAAGGTCTTGCCGCCGGCGGGCGCCGGCAGCGCACGGGATCGGGGCAGCGCCGTCTCCTCCGCGTCCTGCGCCAGTCGTTTGGCATCCGCCGCCTCGAATGGCTTGGTTCGCAGCAGGCGACCGTCGCGCAGCTCCATCCAATGAGTCGTCCCCGCAGGGACGTCCGCGGCGCGATGCACTGCGATAACCCAAGATTGGCCGCGTTTGCGTGCCCGCGCGAGGACCTTGTCCATGCGCGCGCGGAACCGCTGATCGAGTCCGTTGTGAAATTCGTCCAGCAACAACCAAAGCGGTCTCTGAATGAGGGCACGCGCGAGCAGTGCGAGACGCTTCTGCCCGTATGACAAGGAGAGAAACCGGCGCGTCGCAAGACTCAACAAACCGCAGTCCCTGAGCATCGCATCGACGCGGCGGCGCACTGCCGGAGTGATCGGCTGCAACAAGAGATCCGTGCCGTGTACGCCGGTCGCAACGACATCGCGAACGGGTAAATTCCAGCCGTACCGCGCGTATTTATCCTGGCGCTCGGCACCCAGGTACGCGATGCGTCGTTTCGCCGTGGCTCGATCGAGGCGGCGCCCGTCGAGGCGATAATCGAATCGCTCCCGGCCAGTCGGTGTCGGCCAGACGTCGCCGGCCAGAAGCTTCAAAAACTGCGTCTTACCAGCGCCGTTGCCGCCGATCAATACCCAGCGCTCGCCGCCCGTCAAGCGCAGATTGAGATCATTCAGCACCCAGCGATCGCCGCGCCGTACCGCGACGTCCCGCAGCACGATCTCCATCTGGGCGCTCATACACCGATACTCTAGCGGGCGAAATCGATTTCCGCGACTCCCGTCACTGGGTCCTCGGTAGCTGCCTTGCGGATACGTGACACGCGATGGTTGCGATGGGCGACAGAGCCGCTACACTGGCGACATGTCCAAGCCGTCATCTCGACGATTCGGTGGCCCTCAGTCTTGGGATCAATTGGCCCGCCCCGATACCGAACAATGCCAGCGGTTTCTGGCCGAATCGCTGTCCCTGTTGTTGGCGGATATCTTGCGTTCCGTCTTGTCGGACGCGAGTCCCGCCTTGCCCGCAGATGAATCAGCCGTCGAGCGTTATCGTCAATTGACGGACTCGCTCGCCGACGGCGAGCCCGGACGGCGCACGAGCGTAGGCATTACGCGTGCGGGACTTGCCAAGCGCTGCGTCACCTGGCTCAAACTATTGCTGAGCGCACCGCCCAATGTCACCGCGACCGCGGCGCTGCGTGAATTCGTCGATGCCTTGGGATTGTTTCCGGCACTGTTCGACAGTGAACCTTCGGCGCGCTCGCGCCGTGCCCGCCTGACCTGGCTCTTGACTCACGATCGCCGGCTCGATGCGAGCACGCGAGAGGCGGCGGCCGCCTTGATTGAGGCCTGCGAACATCTGGGCGTGCTGCTCTGGCCTGACGCCGAAACGGCCTAGCGAGGGAGTATCGCCAGCCGCGAATCGGGCCGATGTGGGTCCTTTTTGAACTAATTCAAGGTTTGTGATAGATAAGCGACCCGTCGGTCGAATAACCATAATCCGCGCGTATAATGCCGGGTTTACTTTGAAGAGACCCTGTTGGGAGTTTTCATGCAAGCACCCGCTGAAATCGAACCGGCCAAACCGCAGCAAGCCGCCGCGGTCAGTGTCCGCCGAAAATTCACCAAGCTGCTGCAACCGTTCACGGTTGAGCGCGGCACGGTGGCGCCCGTGATCTGGTTTTTTCTCGACTGGTTGGTGCTCGGCGCCACGATCGCGACGCTGCTGATCGTCGAGTCGTGGTGGATGAAAGTCTTGGCGTCCATGGTCGCGGGTCTGTGGATCGCGCGCTTGTTCGTGATCGGCCACGATGCTTGTCATGGCTCGTACACGCCCAACGCAACTTTGAACAAGTGGATTGGTCGGATCGCATTTCTGCCGTCCTTGACCCCCTACAGCCTCTGGGAAATCGGCCACAACCTGGCACACCACGGCTTTACGAATCTGAAGGGCCGCGATTACGTTTGGACGCCGTATTCGCCCAGCGAGTTCGCGCGCCTGCCGTGGATTCGTCGGCAACTCGAGCGCGTCTATCGCAGCGGCTTCGGTCAAGGCGTCTACTACATGATCGAAATGTGGTGGAAGAAACTCTTTTTCCCGGGCCGCAAGCATGTCAGCTCGCGCCGGTTCAGCTACACGGTCGATAGCTTCCTGGTTGCCGGATTCGCCGCGCTTTGGATCGGTGGCC
>Ga0116226_10005298_pt1 | contig 11503 bp, 12 predicted proteins | sample S1TSphfallax_FD_89692 | JGI IMG/M metagenome (GOLD analysis project Ga0116226, IMG submission 89692) | Host-associated microbial communities from peat moss isolated from Minnesota, USA - S1T2_Fa - Sphagnum fallax MG | ecosystem: Host-associated > Plants > Peat moss > Unclassified | place: USA... | reverse complement strand
GCCTAGGTCATTGATTTTGCGAGGCGCGTAAAAGTCGCGCCTTTTGCGCGCCGAGGGTGAAAAAGGTCAGGACGACCTTTTTCACCACCCTGTTAAGGTGCCGTTCGTCCGCGGTCGTGCCGCCATAGCACCTCCGCGCCGCGCTCGTGCCGCGCCAGCACGCGCGACATCACGAACAGCAGATCCGACAGTCGGTTGAGATAGCGGGCTGCGTCGGGGTTGACGGAGTCGCGCGCCGCGAGGCTCCAAACGCGGCGCTCCGCGCGCCGACAAATGGTTCTCGAAAGGTGGCAGGCCGCAGCCGCCGGGCCGCCGCCCGGCAGAATGAACTCCTTGAGCGGCGGGAGTGGATCGTTGAGCCCGTCGAGCAGCGTCTCGAGCGCCGTCACCCGCTCACCGGTCACCATGAGATGGCCTGGGATGCAGAGCTCGCCGCCGAGATCGAACAGATCGTGCTGAATTTCCATCAGCGGCGCCGAGATCGCGGCGGGAAGGCCCGCGATGGCGAGCAGCATGCCGATGCTGCTGTTCAGTTCATCGACCGTCCCATACGCTTCCACTCGAAGGTCGTCCTTGGGGACGCGCGTACCATCCCCGAGCCCGGTCGTGCCGTCGTCGCCCGTCTTGGTGTAGATCCGACTCAACCGAGAGCCCATGGTGTGAATACTCCTGCCGGGTTACGCGGACGCAGACGTTAGCCGAAGCGCGCTCGACTTGCCATGTAGGATCCTGCCGCAGCGGCATAATCCCTCTCCGGCGGGCGTTGACACGATGGCGTCGCGTTCGTCAGGCTCGCGCCGATGAATTCGCCGCTCGCCCCGGAACTCGCCGCTGCACTCGAGGCCGCACAGGCTGCGGCGCTCGTGATCCGCTCGCTCTACCAGCGCAACATCGAAATAACCGTCAAGGCCGATAAGTCGCCCGTCACCGAGGCGGATGTGCGCTCGGAGGAGGCGATCCGTGGCGTGCTCGAGCAACGATTTCCGAGCTACGGATTTTTTGGTGAGGAGACCGGTCAGCGTGCGATGGGCGCCGCCAATATCTGGCTCGTCGATCCCATCGATGGCACCAAGGCGTTCGTACGCGAGTACCCGCTGTTCTCCACGCAGATCGCGCTCATGCGCGAGGGGCGGCTGGTGCTCGGAGTCTCGAGCGCTCCCGTGTACGGCGAGCTGGCGTGGGCTGTCGAGGGCGAGGGGACCTGGCTCGCGGGCGAGCGGGTTCGAGTCAGCGCGATCGGCGAATTCGCCGCCGCGACCTTGTCCACCGGTAATCTGCGCACGCTGGCGAGTTCACCGGCAGGCTGGAGTCGGCTCGGAAGGCTGGTCCAGGAGGTCGCGCGCATTCGCGGTTATGGCGATTTCCTGCACTATCATCTGCTCGCGCGCGGGGCTCTCGATATGGTGGTCGAGTCGGACGTGAACATCCTCGACGTGGCCGCGCTCGCCGTGATCGTGCGCGAGGCGGGCGGCGAATTCACCGATCTTGCCGGTGCGCCGGTCGGTCTCGCTACGACGAGCGTGCTAGCCACTAATTCGTTGCTGCATCGCCGGGTGCTCGAAGCGCTGGGCTGAGCCAGCGAATCTCGCGCGCCGTGGCGGGTCCAACGACGACTTCGGTGAGGCTGTCTGGCATTTCGGCGCGGCTCGAGGAGAGCGCGCGGCGCCCCGCCATGATCTCGGCGAGCGGCTGCGGGAAACGCGGTTCTCGTAGCGGTTCGGCATAGCCGTCCGGGAACCGCGGCTGGAGGGTGTTCGGGTCGTACTCGTCGGTCGCGCCGAGCGTGTGCATGAGCTCGTGGGTGATGACGATTGCGTTCTCCCCCTGCATCGGCCGCGCGGCAAATGCGTACACGACCCCGACCAGTCCCCTCTGAAGCCCCAGCGAATGAGGCATCGTCGGGGTGTGCGCCGGATCGTGGAACAGCACGAACAGACGGATCTGGGGCGCGGGACCGGCGGCGGCGCGTGCGGCGCGCCAGGCGTAGGCCCTCAGCCGCAGGCTCCAGCCGATGGCCGCCAGGGGACCCGCGCCAGGTTCGAGAGCCGGCGGGCGGGTCGCGACGGCCGGATAGAGGATGATGCGCACCGGATGGGCAACTTTCAGCCCGTAGCGCTGGCCTTCGCGATCGAAAAATTCCCTGATGCTGTCGAAGGCCGCGGGATCGAGGACCGCCAGGTACTGCGCCGTGGTTTCGCTGCCATCGCCGTCGACGGGAAAAATGCCTACCCACAGCGGTGACGACCAAGACGTGGAAGAGTAGCGATCGAACCAGGTCTGTGCCGCAACCACCGCGAGCACGACCAGTAGCACGGCGATACGCAGGCGTCTCCACATCGAGGGTGTCGCGACGCTGGGCGGGCTCAGGGCTGGAGGCGCGTCGGCTTCCACGGCCCGGGCAATGCCGGCGCGGGCGGCAGGTCGCGATTCCAGCGCACCCGATCATGAATGCGCGATTCGCCTTCCACCCATAGTTCCACCGCATCGGCGAGCAGCCGGAACCCGCCCCAAAACTCGGGCCGGGGAATGAGTACGCCCGGATCGGTCCGACTCCGCTCGGGTCCGGGGATCGGTGCGCCGAACCTAAGGGCCGCCGCCCGCACCGCCTCGGCGAGTTCCTGACGCGACCCGACCGGCTCGCTTTGGGCGCTCGCCCAGGCGCCGATGCGGCGCTGCCAGGGTCGGGTCGCGAAGTAAGCGTCGCTGTCGGCAGCGCTGGTGTGCATCGCTTCGCCCTCGATGCGCACCTGGCGGTGGAGGTGATCCCAGTGAAAGACGAGCGCTGCGCGCGGGTTGGCGCTGAGTTCACGCCCCTTCCGCGACAGATAATTCGAATAGAACGTCACATAGCCGGGATCCGGCACGATCGACTTGCACAGCACCACTCGCGCAGACGGTCTGCCCTCCGGATCGACCGTCGCCAGCACCATGGCATCCGGATTGGGCTGTTCGCCGCGCCGAGTGGCGAGCGCGAGCCATTCGGCGGCGAGGTCGAGCGGGTTCTGCGGCAGGGGTTCAGGCAGGAGATCGGTGGGAATCGGCATGCGCGCATGGTAGCGAGATTCGCGGCTCCCTGTATCCCGTGCGCGGGTCGCTTGCAGTGCACGCCGGGCGCCGATACAAGGGGGCTCCGCTCAAGGATCCTCCGTCATGACCCTCGACGAGTTGCGGCTGCATTTGGATGACCTCGACGCCCAGCTGATTGCGCTGGTCGCGGAGCGCCAGCGTACGAGTCGCGAGATCGCCCGCGTGAAGAAGACGACGGGATATCCGACCCGAGACTTCGAGCGTGAGCGCGAGGTGGTGCTCGGTGCCCGACGTGCGGCGGAGGACGCGGGTGTGCCCCCGGCACTGGCGGAGCGGATCATTCGACTCCTCATCCGATCTTCGCTCGCCACTCAGGAACGGGCGAGCGTCATGGCGCACAGCGCGGGCTCCGGACAGCGGGCGCTCGTCATCGGGGGCGCGGGTCGCATGGGAGGCTGGTTCGTAGAATTTCTCCTCTCGCAGGGGTTCGAGGTGGAGGTGGCGGATCCGGCCGGTTGCCCAGCCGGAGCGAAACGACTCGAGGATTGGCGGCATTCGCCGCTCAACCACGATTTCATCGTGGTGGCGAGCCCGCTCGGCGCTACCGATGGGATCCTGCAGGAACTCGCGGCGCTGCGGCCGAGCGGAGTGGTGTTCGATCTCGGCTCGCTCAAGTCGCCGCTGCGACCCGGTCTGATGGCGCTGAAGGCGCGGGGCTGCCGCGTCGCCTCGGTGCATCCGATGTTCGGGCCGGATACCGAGCTGCTCTCGGGGCGGCACGTGATTTTCATCGACCTCGGCGTGGCGGAGGCCCTGGAGCGGGTCAAGTCGCTGTTCGCGCCGACCATGGCGGAATTGTTCGTGATGAGCCTGGATGAGCACGATCGGCTGATCGCCTATGTGCTCGGTCTCTCGCATGCCGTGAATATCGCATTCTTCACCGCCCTGGCCGACAGCGGCGAAGCGGCGCCCCGGCTTGCCCTGCTGTCGAGTACCACCTTCGACGCGCAGCTCGACGTCGCCACCCGGGTGGCGCAGGAAAATCCGGCGCTGTATTTCGAGATTCAGGCCTTGAACGATTACGGCGCCGAGTCGCTCGACGCGCTGTCGACCGCGGTGGAACGGCTGCGTGCGGCGGTACGCGCGGGGGATGCCGACACTTTTTCTGCGCTCATGCTCCGCGGTCGTGAATATCTCGACGACCGTCGCAGTGTGACGGAGCGTCGGGCGTAATATTTCCGCCGTCCCAGGCTGGTCACTTCGGAGGTGTCGATCGATGGTCGCCACGAGACCTGAGCAGGCGGCAGATCGTGCGCTCGAGGAGCGGCTCGCTCTGCTCGCCGAAAATCGTGAGCTGCGGGCGACGCTGCGCGATCTCACCAGGGCGGCGGGTCGCAATGACGCGCTGTTGCGCAAGACCGGCGAGCGCGAGCTCGAGCTGCTGCGTGCGGAGTCGCTGCTCGAGCTTTTCAGTCTGCTGCTGCCGGGCCTGCGCAGCGCTTACCAGCTCGACGCGGTTGCACTGCTGCTGCACGATCCCAGGCACGAGATCCGGCATCATCTGCGCGAGGATGGCGCGTCGCCGGAACTTCTTGACGCGATTCGCTTCGTCGACTTCTTGGAGGACGTCGAGCCGCAGTTTGCGGCACTCGAGCGCCCTTGGCTCGGATCTTGGCAACGAACCGATCACGGCGCGCTGTTCGGCTCTCGAGCCTTCGGGAGCGTGGCCCTCATCCCGCTGCCGCGCCCCCAGCACCTCGATGGCATTCTAGGTTTCGGCAGTTTGGATCCGGCGCGGTTTCGCGCCGATCTGGCGAGTGATTTCCTCGCCCATCTTGGCGTGATCGCGGCGATCTGCATCGAAAACGCCGTTAATCGCTCGCGACTCGTGCGCGCCGGACTGACGGATTTCCTCACTGGTTGGAACAATCGACGCTACCTCCAGAGCCGCCTTGCCGAGGAGTTCGCACGGGCGCAGCGCGCGAACTCGAGCGTCGCCTGCATGATGATCGATGTCGATCACTTCAAACGGATCAACGACCGCCACGGCCACCTCGCCGGCGATGCGGTGCTGCGCGAGGTCGCGCATCGGATCGACGGCGAGCTGCGCCAGAGCGATGCGCGGGCCCGATTCGGCGGCGACGAATTCGCGATTGTCCTGCCCGGGGTGGATATCGAGGCGGGGCAGCGGCTAGCGGCGCGCATCCTTCGCGCGGTCACGTCCAGTCCGATAGACCTCGGTTCTGTGGCTGCCGAGACGATTACGCTGTCGATCGGACTCGCGAGTTTCGGTCCCCCCGGGGAAACGCGCGAGTACAAAGCGCGTAGCGATCAGCTGCTCGCGGAGGCCGACGCCGCCCTGTATCGCGCCAAAGCCGCGGGGCGTAATCGGTTCGCCGCCGCGGGGGCGTGAACCAGCGCCTTGTCGCGCGGCGGGGCGACGCGCGAAGATGCACCCATGAGCGACGTGATCGACTCGGAGGGTTTTCGCGAGAACGTCGGGATCATTCTGGTGCGAGACGGCGGCGAGGTATTTCTCGGGCGACGCGCCGGCGGGCGCGGCTGGCAGTTTCCCCAGGGTGGCGTGCGTGCCGGCGAGACTCTCGAGGAGACGCTCTACCGGGAACTCGAGGAGGAGATCGGCCTGAAAGCGGCGGACGTCAGGCTTCTCGGACAGAATTCGCAGTGGCTGCACTACCGGCTGCCGGCGCGCTTCGTGCGCCGCGACCGTCAGCCGCTGTGCATCGGCCAGAAGCAGCGATGGTTTCTGCTACGGCTCGTGCGCCCAGACGCGCGCTTCGTTTTCGACACCACCGCTGAGCCCGAGTTCGATCAGTGGCGCTGGGCGCCGTACTGGGAGCCGGTCCGGGAAGTCGTGCATTTCAAGCGACCCATCTACAAGCGCGTGTTGACCGAGCTCGGACGGCTCGTCTACCCCGAAGGTCTCCCTCCTTATCCTGACTGGTGGGACTCCACGCCCGAGGCGTCCCCGAATGGTCCCTGAGCCGTCCAGCAAGCTCGTCATCCGCACCCACGCGCCGTTGCGGCGCTGGCTGTGGCTGGTAGCGGGGTTGCTGGTCGGCACGGTGGCGCTGTACGTGGTTTACGAGCTCGGTCGGTTCGACGCCGGCTATGACCGTCAGGCCGTGGCACAGATGCGTACCGAGAACGAGGTCGAGCACGAGCGACTCGAGGCGGAAAATCACGACCTGCGGGTCAAAATCGCGCAGTACGAGACCACGCGCGTCGGTGAGATCCGCGAGCGCGCCGAAGTGAGCCGCACGATCGTCGACCTCCAGGCCCAGGTCGCGAGCCAAGCCCAGGATCTCGCGTTCTTGCGTGGGATCGTGCAGCAGAGCGCGCTCGGTCCGGAGGTGAAGATCGAGGAGCTGCGGCTCGCCGCCACGCCGCTCGCCGGGCATTTTCAGGTGCGGCTGAATGTGGTTCAGGCGGTCCGTGCCGAGAACGTGGTGAGTGGCGCGATTGACGTCCAGGTGCAGGGGGTGGATCCAGCTGGGCATGCGGCGACGCTGGCCCTCAGCCAGCTGACGGCGGGTAAGCGGGCCGAGTGGCCCTATAGTTTTCGTTATTTCCAGCGTTTCGACGAGCCGATAGAGCTCCCGACCGGCTTCCGACCCGAGCGGGTCACAGTCGCGCTGCGTTCCGCACGCAAAGGCGTGGCCCCCGTCACGCAAACCTTCGCCTGGACCGTGGATGCTGCTTAGCCTGACGAAGACGAACGGCAAGCGGAGTCATTGATGTTCAAGCGCCGCCAAGACGGCAGATCGGGGCGGATCGATACCCTCGTCGGCAAGGGGGTGCAAATCCAGGGGGATGTCGGCTTCGTGGGCGGACTCCACCTCGATGGCAGCGTCACCGGCACGGTCTCAGCCGAGCTCGCATCCGAAGCGACCCTGTCGGTGAGTCAGACCGGCCGCATCAGCGGCTCCCTGATGGCACCGAACGTGCTGCTCGACGGTACCGTCCAGGGCGATATCGTCGCGAGCGGGCGGGTCGCGCTCGGGCCGCACGCGCGGGTCGAAGGCGACGTCCTTTATGGCTCGATCGAGATTGCGGCCGGGGCCGAGGTGCGAGGCCGGCTCGTGCCTCATACCCGCAGTGACGCCGGCAGGGCGGCTGCACCGGGCCACCAGGATGGCGGCGCGGCGGACCAATGGAGTAGAGTGTCCGACATCCCGCAACAGATTTCCGAGTAGCGCCACATGTCAGCCTCTTCCCAACAGGTTACCCCGTCCGACCGCTTTCCCGTGGTCGAGTCCGTGCCGTCTGGCGCCGACTTCCTCGTATTCACCGATGCCGCGGCCCGAAAAGTGGCGGAACTCATCCAGGGCGAGGGTAATCCCTCGTTGATGCTGCGGGTATTCGTCCAGGGCGGCGGCTGCTCCGGTCTCCAGTATGGGTTCGAGTTCGACGAACAGATCCAGGACGGCGACACCTGTGTCGAGAATCAGGGGGTGAAGCTGTTGGTCGATCCCATGAGCTTCCAGTATCTGAGCGGCGCCGAGATCGACTATCGCGAGGGGCTCGACGGCGCCCAGTTCGTGATTCGTAACCCGAATGCCACGACCACCTGCGGCTGCGGCTCGTCGTTTACGGCCTGATACCGCGTTCGGCCTGATCCCCCGGACGCTCGAGTGAGTCCACCGGCACGTCCCGTCCCGGACGTCCTCGCCGCAGTCGATCTCGGATCCAATAGCTTCCACCTGGTCGTAGCACGCTACGTCCACGGGCAGCTCGTGATCATCGATCGGCTGCGCGAGATGGTGCGCCTCGGCGCGGGGCTCGAGCCGGACGGGCGCATTTCCAAGGAAGTGGCGACGCGTGCCCTCGCTTGTCTCGAGCGGTTCGGTCAGCGGCTGCGCGACATGCGAGCCAACAGCGTGCGGGTGGTCGGTACGAACGCGTTACGCCTGGCCCGCCGCAAACAGGCCTTCCTCGAGCGCGCCCGCGAGGCTCTTGGCCACCCTATCGAAATCATCTCGGGTATCGAGGAGGCGCGGCTGATCTATTCCGGCGTCGCCCATACCATGCCGAGTGGACCGGGCCGACGGCTGGTCATCGACATCGGCGGCGGCAGCACCGAACTCATCATCGGCGAGGGCCTGAACCCACTCGAGCTCGAGAGTACACAGATGGGCTGCGTCACCCTTAGCGAACAGTATTTCGCGGAGGGTCGCCTGTCGGCCAAGCGCATGATCCGGGCGCGGATGGCGGCGAGGCTCGAACTCGAGCCGGTGCAGGCGGCGTTCCGACGGCGTGGCTGGGAGCAGGCGGTGGGCAGCTCCGGGACCATCCGTGCCATCGGCGAGGCGATCCGCGAGCTCGACCCGATCGCGCAGGGCATCACCCCAAACGGTATCGCGCGGCTGCTGCGGGAACTCGAGTCGCACGCCAACATACGCGAGCTCACGCTGGCGTCGGTGACCGAGGAACGCCGTGCAGTATTCGCGAGCGGGGTGGCGATCATCGCTGAGTTGTTCGCGGTCCTCGGTCTCGAGCGGATGCAGGTCGCGGATGGCGCGATGCGCGAAGGTCTCTTGTACGACCTGGTGGGCCGCTTTACCGATGAGGACGCGCGCGAACGGACCGTACGCGCCATGCAGCGCCGCTATCACGTCGATCTTGCACAAGCGGAGCGGGTCGAGAACACGGTGGTGGAGTTCCTCGGGCCGGCGCGCGCGGCCTGGGGACTCGAGGATCCGCTGTCGGAGCTGGTGCTGCGCTGGGCAGCACGGTTGCACGAGATCGGTCTCGATGTATCGCACTCCCGCTATCACCACCATGGCGCCTACCTGCTGCGCAACGCCGACATGTTCGGTTTTCCGCGCGAGGAGCAACGGCTGCTGGCGCTGGTGGTCGGCGGCCACCGGCGCAAGCTCTCGCTCGAGGGCGTGGAGGAACTGATTCCCCCCTGGGATCGGCGCGCGCTCTATCTGGTCGTGCTGCTGCGGCTAGCGGTGCTGCTGCACCGTGGACGAAGCGATGCCACCCACCCCAACATTGAACTCGCGGCGAGACCGCGCGCGCTCGAGTTGAATTTCCCGAGCCGCTGGCTCGCGGATCACCCCCTGACCACCGCCGACCTGCAGCAGGAGATTGAATTCCTGAAGGCTCACGACTTCAGGCTGCGGGTTTTTACCGGCGGTCGCTGAGGGTCAGCCCGGGATGTCTCCCGAAGCATAGGCGGCCAGCAGCTTATCCTGGGCCGTAACGGGGGGAGCATCGCCTGGCTCGGACCGGGTGTAGCGGCCATCGGGCCCGAGCGTCCAGGCGTGGGTGTTGTCCGCCAGGTAGATCTCCAGGTCGCGCAGGATTCGCTTGCGATGATTCGAGCGCTCGATCGGGAATGCGACCTCGACGCGCCGGAAGAAGTTGCGCTCCATCCAGTCGGCGCTCGCGCCATAGAGCTCCGGCTCGCCGGCGTTCTCGAAGTAATACACCCGCGAGTGCTCGAGGAAGCGTCCGATGACCGAGCGCACCCGGATCCGTTCGGAGACCCCCGGAACGCCCGGGCGCAGCGCACAGATGCCGCGAATGATGAGATCGATCTCAACCCCCGCAGTCGAGGCCCGATACAGGCTCTCGATGGTTTCCGGGTCAACGAGCGCATTCATCTTGGCGATGACCCGCGCGGGGCGACCCGCTCGCGCATGAGTCGCCTCGCGCTCGAGCTTGGCCTGGATGGCCATGTGCAGGGTGAACGGCGACTGCAGTAACAAGTGCAGTTCCGGAGCCTGGGTGAGGCTCGTGAGCTGCAGGAACACCTCGTGCACGTCGCGACACATCTGCGGCTCGCAGGTGAACAGGCCGTAGTCGGTGTACGCACGCGCCGTGCGGGGATGGTAGTTGCCCGTTCCGAGGTGGCAGTAGCGCCGGATTCCGTCGGACTCACGGCGCACGATGAGAGTGAGTTTGGCATGGGTCTTGAAGCCGACCACGCCATACATGACGTGCGCGCCCGCTTCGTGAAGTCGAGTGGCGAGCTCGATGTTGGCTTCCTCGTCAAAGCGCGCGCGCAGCTCGACGATCACGGTGACGTCCTTGCCGGCCTGCGCCGCAGCCACCAGCGCATCGACCACCGGCGATTCGTCGCCAGTACGGTACAAGGTCTGCTTGATGGCGAGTACTTCCGGGTCGCTGGCAGCCTGGCGGACGAAGTCCATCACCGGTCCGAACGACTCGAAGGGGTGATGCAGGAGCAGATTCTTATCGCGGATCACCGCGAACAAATCGCCGCCCGCTGCGGTCAGGCGCTTCGGCATCCCGGCGCTGAAGGGCGGGTACTTGAGCTCGGGTCGCTGCACCAGGTCGACGATCGCCGAGAGGCGATTGAGATTCACAGGGCCAGGCATTTGATATAAATCCTGGCGTTTAAGGGAGAATTGATTCAATAGAAAGTCAATCAACTCGGTCGGACAGTCGCGAGAGGTTTCCAATCGGACCGCTGCGCCATAGCGGCGGTGCGCGAGTTCGCCTTCGAGGGCGCGGCGCAGGTCATCGACTTCCTCGTCATCGACAAACAAATCGCTGTTGCGCGTCACCCTGAACGGGTAGCAGCCCAGCACCGTCATGCCGTCGAACAGCTTCGCCACGAAGCCCTGCATGATGGCGGACAGCAGCACGAAGCGCTGGGCCTCGCCGCTGCCGGAGGGCAGCGGGACGACGCGCGGCAGCGACCGCGGCGCCTGCAAAATGGCGAGGCCGCTTTCGCGTCCAAAGGCATCGATACCGCGCAGCCGCACGATGAAATTCAGACTCTTGTTCTGGATGCGCGGGAAGGGTCGGGCGGGATCCAGGCCAAGCGGAGAGAGAACGGGTTCGACCTCGCGCTCAAAGTACTGGCCGAGCCACTCGATGTCCTCGGCGGACCATTCCAAGCGCGGCGCGAGGCGAATTCCAGCGCGGGCGAGCTGCGGCAGCAACTGCTCATTCAGACACGCATACTGATCCCGCACCAGGAGTTCCGCCCGTTCGTGGATGGCGGCGAGCTGCTGGGGGATCGACAGTCCGTCGGGACCGGTGGCGGGCGAGCCGAGTTCCTCGAGCTGCTTCAGCCCCGCGACCCGTATCTCGAAGAACTCATCGAGGTTACTCGAGGCGATGCAGAGGAATCGCAGCCGTTCGAGGAGCGGTACCCCGGGGTCATGGGCCTGGGCGAGCACGCGCTGGTTGAACTCGAGTACCGCCAGTTCGCGGTTGATGAAATGCTCGGGTGAGCGCAGGTTGACGTTGTCCAAGAACGGCCCCGGGTCTCTGGATTGAACGGACGCATGTGAGGAGCGGTGTCCTCCTGGGGAATATGAGAACACCGCCGAGCCGCCGCTTCTGTGACATTTCCAAGAAAAGCGGGAACTCTCCCCGCGCTGCCTCGGACAGGGGCCCCGGGCCGGGCCGGGCCGTCTAACGCGAGACCAGCGCCTGGCCGCTGATGGGCTGGAGGGCCGCGAGCAGGGGC
>Ga0116226_10005297_pt1 | contig 11504 bp, 10 predicted proteins | sample S1TSphfallax_FD_89692 | JGI IMG/M metagenome (GOLD analysis project Ga0116226, IMG submission 89692) | Host-associated microbial communities from peat moss isolated from Minnesota, USA - S1T2_Fa - Sphagnum fallax MG | ecosystem: Host-associated > Plants > Peat moss > Unclassified | place: USA... | reverse complement strand
GCATAACCTTCGGATTGGCGCATAAACCCCATGACGGCGGCAAGGCCGAGGCCGGCGCCGGCGCCGCTGTTTTTGGTGCTGAAAAACGGCTCAAAAGCCCGTGCCGCGACCTCATCCGTCATACCGGTGCCGGTATCGCGCAACGTGACCGCCACATAATCCCCGGCTTCGATCTCCAGCCCCGTCACCGCATCGGCGTCCAGTTTTGTGCCGGCATCCTCAATCCGCAGCACGCCGCCCTCCGGCATCGCCTCGCGCGCGTTGCGGGCCAGGTTCAACAGGCTTTCCTCGAATTGCGCCTGGTCGGCAAAGACCGGCCACACATCTTCCTGGTGAACGATTTCCACGCGAATGTCGTCGCCCAGCGTCGCCCGCAGCAAATCCGCCATCTCGTCAATGGCCGTGCTGGTCGAAAATTCCCGCGGGTCCAAATTCTGGTGCCCGGAAACCGCGAGCAACCGCTGGGTGAGATCGACCCCCCGCAGCGCCGCACTGCGCGCACCCTTCAGGTAATCAGCAAAATCCGCAATCCCGGCTTTGCCGGCGCGCCGTTCCAGCAGTTCAAGGTTGCCGAGAATGCCGGTGAGTATGTTGTTGAAATCATGCGCCACCGCGCCGGCCATACGGCTCATCGCGTCGAAATTCCGCAGATTTTCGGGGGTCCCCGGGTCAGAGATCGGCAACGCAAACATTCCTTCGTGGCGGCCGAATTTGCCGGAACAGCATTACGGTCAGCCACCCAAAGAGGAATGAACAGCATTACCGATTTTCAAGCCAAAGTGGCAACCAACAATATTAAAACCTTGTAGGATGGACGAAACCCATCGCGTTGCTGTCCCGCCACCGCAAGCAATGATGGGCTGCGCCCATCCTACACGCCTGACCACTGACTACTGACTGCTGACGACTGACCACTCTGCCGACTGATGACTGACAACTGACGCCTGTTCCGGCGTCAGTGTGAGATGCCGCCCGGGAGCAGCGCCGATTTCGCGATGCGTGATCGCGACGACAGTCGTGTTCGGCAGGTATTCGCGAAGCACCGCATGAATCCGCGCTGTCAGCGGCGCATCCAGGGCGGAGGTTGCCTCATCCAGAAACAGCCAGTCCGGCTTGGCGAGCAAGGCCCGGGCAATCGCCAGGCGCTGCTGCTCCCCGCCGGAGAGAATCTGGCTCCACGTCTCCGTCTCATGCAGCCGGTCCACCAGCCCCGGCAATTCAACCGCAACCAGCGCGTCCCGCACCGCCTCATCCGTGATGTCCGTTTCAATCGCCGGATACACCACCGAGCGTTTCAGCGTACCCAGCGGAAAATACGGCCGCTGCGGCAAAAACAGCGCCGAGCCTTCCGGCCTGGTGATGCTGCCCTCGCCAAACGGCCAGATGCCCGCCATGGCGCGGAACAAGGTGGATTTCCCGGCGCCGGACGGCCCGGTAAGAATGATCGGCTCACCCGGCGGCAAGGTGAGAGACGCATTGTTCACCAGCTTGCGCCCATCCGGCAGGCTGAGGGTGAGGTTGTTCAGGCAAAGCGCCGCACCCGCGATTTGCAACTGCGGCCCGCAGGCCGAGGCAATCCGCGCCGCCGCCACCGCTTCCTGAAACCCGTGCAACCGGGCCACTGTGGCGCGATAGGTCACCAGGTTGGGATACGCCCCGACGAACCAGGAAAGCGCGCCCTGCACCTGCCCGAAAGCGTTGGCAATCTGCGTCAGCCCGCCCAGCTTGATGGCGCCGGAAAAATACCGCGGCAGGGCGACCACCAGCGGAAAGATGGAGGCAATCTGGTTGAACCCGATGGTGAAAAAATTCAGCATCTTGGTCCGCCGCATGATCGCCCACCAATTGGTGCGGATATGCGCGAATCGCTCTTTCAAACTGATCATCTCATCCACCTCGCCGCTATACAGCGCGATCGCCTCCGGATTTTCCCGAACGCGCACGAGGTTGTAACGAAAATCCGCCTCCACCTTCTGCTGGTAGAAGGAAAGCGGGATCAGCTTGCGGCCGATGAGATGCGTCAAAACCGTACCGATAACCGAATAAATCAGCGCGACATAAAGCATATAGCCGGGAATTCTCAGGCCCAGAATCGTGATCGCGCCGGAGATCGCGTAGAGCACGAAAATGAAGCTGAAAAGTGTGACAAGGTTGGAGATGAAATCCAGCCCTAGCGATAATGTATTGGTCGTGAAATCGCGCAGATCATCGGAAATCCGCTGGTCCGGGTTGTCGATCCCGGCGGTCTGCGCGGGGCTGAGGCTGATATTGTAATAGGCGCGGTCGGCCAGCCAGTTATCCACGAAATGTTTTGTCACCCATTGCCGCCAGCGGATTTGCAGCATCTGATTGAGATAGAAGGCGTAAACGGCGACCACGATATAAAGCACCACGATTTCCACAAAACCCGGCATCGGCAGCGCGCTGCCCGGCGTTGGGTAATAGGTGAACAGCAAAGCAATCGCGCTCTTGGAATCCATCGCCTGGATGGCGTTGAAAAAGTCGTTGTTCCAGAAATTCAGAACCAGGTTGAAAAACACCATCAGCAGGTTGAGGGCCACAATGGCGACGAGCAGGCCAATCGCCGTCCCGCGCTCCTCGGACGTGAAATACGGTCTCGCCAGCCCCCAGGCTTCCCGGACACCAATTAAAAAACTCGTCATCGAACGCCGCATTTTTTAGCCACTTCCATATCCAGAACGTTCATCCATTTTTTCGCGCGATTGCGATTCACGCCGTAATCGGACCAGCCATAGATTGCGTGTGAATACAAGACGAAGCTGCTCCCCCCTGGTTCGGCAATTGCCGCCATCTCGACGATATCGGGGAAATTCCCGGCCGCTGAGCGCACCACCCAGGCCGCCTGCAGCGCCGCCGGCTCCAGGTCCAGCGCGAAAGTTCGCGGCTGCGCCGCCGCCACCGCCTGAAACAGTTCGTAAAGTTTCAGCGGCGGCAGATGATAGACTGGCGCGACCACATCCGGCGGCACCGCAAACCCCGCGGGGGCCAAAAAAACTTCGGAATGCCCCAGCCTTTTCAGGTGCCAAAAATCCACCACGCCCGGCGGCGCAACGCCCGTGGCGCCAATTGTACCGCAAAGGGGTAAATAAAAGCTTAGTAAAAACGGCAATACCCTCATCAGTTTTTTGGTCCACCCGCCAGCCGCAGGCGGATCACGCCGCGCGCATCTTCCGGGGCTACCGCCTTGCCTTTGCGAAGAATCTCGATCCTGCCGGCCTTGGCCAAACGCTGCGCCGCCAGCCGCACAGGGGACAATTGGCGCCGCCACGAATCATCCTGCGGATTGCCGGCAAGCCGCCGCGCCGCATCCGTCGGGCAAATGGATTTCTCCGGCCCGCGTTCAGTCACCAGGTCCAGAATGGCCTGTTCGGCGGAATCATTGCTCATAGGCCAGCCTTATGCCCAACGCATGACCGGAGAGCCAGGCGGCTTCCAGCCGTCCCGCCAGGCACCAATCCCCGCAAACGCCGAGCTTTTTGGCGGAGTCCCATAAAAAAGTCTCGCCCAGAAATTTTTCCGCCCGCGCATACCGCCAGCGATGCGCTTTTGCGTGAACCGGCGCTTCGCGAATGCCGGTGAGCGCCGCAAATTCGGCGGCAATTGCCGCCGCAACCGCCTCGGCGCTGTCTTCCAGATGCGCCAAACTCCAATCCGGCGTGGCATGAACCGTATAAGCCAGCGGCATCGCCGCAGCCCCCGGCCGCGAATTTTCCCGCGCAATCCAGGATATTTTTACGCCCCCCTCAGCCACCGCCGGCCCTGCGACGTCAGCACCGAACCCCAGCATCACGGCCCAGCAAGGCGCAATTCTTACGTCCGCCAACGCCAACGCAAATTCATGCCCGCAAGCCGCCAGCAAGCCCTGCGCCTGCGGCGCCGGCATGGCCAGAATCACCGCATCAAACGGCGCCGAAACCACGCCGCCGGCCTCGACAAATCCGGGCGCCACGGCGGCCGCATCGCGAAGACTCAGCCGCCAGCCTGAAGCATCACGGGCGAGAAAACTGACATGGCGGCGCGGCAAGCTGGTTGCCGTGCCGGGCACCAGCGCCGCGGCGAGTGCGGCCATATCCGGCACGCCCGCGCGCCGGTCATCACCTGCTTCCGGCCAGGGCGCTGAGAACGTTTTCATCGCCGCCGCAAAACCCGCATCGCGGGGGGCAAAAAACTGGCAGCCATGGTTGAAAGTGAAGCCGCCGGCCCGGCGTGTCGCCAGCCGTCCGCCGGGGTTGCCGCCCTTGTCATAAATCGTCACCGGAACACCGGCCACGGCCAGCACGCGCGCCGCGCTTATCCCGGCAAGCCCGGCCCCGATCACCGCAACACTCCGAACTGCGCTCATGCCCCCCCGCATGTGCGCAATCCGCCCCGCGCGCAAGCGTCTAGGCCGTGCGGTCCAGCACCGTCCGCACCTTCCGGGCCAGCATGTCAAACGCAAAGGGTTTTTGCAGCAAATCCACATCGGCATCGATCACGCCGTTATGCACAATGGCGTTCGCCGTGTAGCCGGTGGTAAACAAGATTTTTACCCCCGGCGCCATCCGCCTCGCCTCATCGGCCAGTTGCTTGCCGCTCATCCCCGGCATCACCACGTCGGTGAATAACAGTTTTATCCCAGGCTGCTCCTGCATCATCTTCAACGCTTCTGGCCCGCCATTGGCATGGCGAACCGTGTAGTTGAGCCCGCGCAGCATGGTCACATGCACTTTTCGGACCGCGTCATCATCCTCAACCAGTAACACAATTTCCGCCGGCGACCCGGCCGGCAATTCCGGCGCCGCCGCCGCCGCCGCACCCGCCACGGCCACGTCCCCGGTAAAGCGCGGCAGATAGATTTTCACCGACGTCCCATGTCCCGGCTCGCTATAAATTTTGATATGCCCGCCGGATTGCTTGATAAACCCATAAACCTGGCTCAACCCCAGCCCGGTGCCGCGCCCCTTCTCCTTGGTCGTGAAAAACGGATCAAACGCCCGCGCGACAATTTCGGCACCCATCCCGGTCCCGGTATCGGTCACCGCGATGAGAACATACTGCCCCGCCGCCACCTCTGGCTGCGCCGCCGCATAGTCGTCATCCAGCCGGGCGTTTTGGGTCTCGATCGTCAATCGCCCGCCCTCCGGCATCGCATCGCGCGCATTCACCGCCAGGTTCAGAATGGCGTTTTCCAGCTGCCCGGGGTCAACCCGCGTCCGCCAAACCCCGCCCGCCAGCACGCATTCCAGGCTGATCGTCTCCCCTAAGCTCCGCCGCAAAATCTCCGCCATGTGCGAGACGATGCCGTTTATATCCGCTATCGCCGGCGTCAGCGGCTGCTGGCGGGAAAATGCCAGCAGCTGATGCGTCAGCGTCGCCGCCCGCTTCGCCCCATCCATCGCGCTGTTGAGCAAATCCGTGATATTGGTCCGCCCCTTGTCCAGCCGGCGGTTCGCCATCTCCAAGCTGCCCATGATGATCGCCAGCATATTGTTGAAATCATGCGCGATCCCGCCGGTCAGCTGCCCCAGCGCCTCGATTTTCTGCATCTGCCGCACCTGCGTTTCGGCCGCCTCCTTGGTGCGGATTTCCGCCTGCAGCTGCGCATTCAACAGCGTCAGCTCGCGGGTGCGGCTGGCGACGCGGTCTTCCAGCGCCTGGTTCATCCCGCGCAGCGTCTCGCTGGCCTTGGCGAGCCGCATATTCGTCTTCATCGCCTCATCGGTCAGCAGGATCATCAGCGCCGAGACCAGGCCGAATGACAACAACGCCACATAGCCCTGCGGCCAGACCAGAACGAAACTGTGGATCGGCGGGATGAAGAAATACAGGCAGAGCAAGGCCGAAAGCACAGCCGCCAGCGCACCTTGCCACCGGCCGCCAAGCACCGAAGCCAGCAAAATCCACGGGAAAAACGTGATGAACGGAAACCCGCCAAGATTGGGCCCGGCAAGCCAGTGCAGCAACACCCCCGCCACCGGCCCGCAAACCGCCATGGCAATGCCGATCCACCTGGTCTCGCGCGCCTGCAATGCGGCGGGAAAAAATTCCATAGTTTTAAAGCCTTTCCCCGCATCGCTATCTGATATTTCGCAGGTTCGGCAGGCAAACTGTCACATGATCTGGCTTAAAGAAAGTTACATATGAATAAGATCAATCACTCTCGGCTTACTGTCTTCCTCAAATTACCGTCATTCCCGCTACAGTTACCGTCATTCCCGAGACAGCGGGAATCTCATTGTTTGAGACACCAAAGCGTTCGCAAAGCTGCCGAACCCATCGCCGGCCAAAACATCACCCTGGATTCAGCTTCGCCAATAACTCCAGCGCCGGCACAGGCTGGCTGAAATACGCGCCCTGCGCCTCGTCACAGCCCAGCTCCTCCAGCCACAGGCATTGCTCTTCGGTTTCCACGCCATTGGCCAGGATCGTGCAGCCCATGGCATGGCCCGCCTCGATCGCGGCGCGCAGCATGGCGGCATCCGCCGTTTCCTCGGCCCCGTTCTGGATCATCGAGCGGTCGAGCTTCAGCGTGCTGAGCGGCAGTTTTTTCAGCATCGCCAGGCTCGCATAGCCGGCGCCGAAATGATCGACGGTTAGCCGCATGCCAAGCCCGTGCAGCGCTTTCAAGTTGAACACCGTATCCTCATCCCGGTCGATCAGCATCGCCTCGGTCACCTGAATTTGAATCCGCGCCGCATCCATGCCGGTCTGCGCCAGAATCTCGATCACGCTTTTGATCAGCCTTGCGCCCTGCAACTGGCGCGGCGAGAGGGAAATGCCGACGGTCAGCCGCTCCGGCCACTGCATCGCCTCCTGGCAGGCGCGCTGCAAGACCCAGGCGCCGATTTCATTCACCACGTCGCTGCGTTCTGTCAGCGGCATGAAATATTGCGGCAGAACCAGGCCGCGGCGATGGTGCTGCAGCCGCAGCATCGCCTCGGCCCCGCGCATCAACCCGGATTTCAGATGAATCTGCGGCTGGTAGAGCAGCAAAAACGCATTTTGCGACAAGGCGCTGCGCAGCCTTTGCGCGGTGCGCCGGCGTTCAGAAATCTCCCGCCTTGCGGTCCGCATGCGCAGCGCGCGCAGCGCATCCTGCTCCTCGGCCTGCGTACGCTCGCGCACCGGGTCAGCCGCCTGCGGGCCGGCATCAAGCTTTGTTATGTCTGCCATGGGGGTGCTCAAATTTCATTTGAATATCATTGCACCTTTTCGCATTAACAAACGCTTAATGATGAGAAATTCATGCCGTGCGGACTCGTCACGCGGAACGAAAATGCGCGCTTTTTCAAACCTTGCGCTCTCGGTGGCCCCGGAATCCAACTCCTTGACATTTTATGCTATATTGATCCCACAAGGCCCAATCCGGCCATAAGCCGCGCAACAAGCGGGAGGAGCAAAACAATGATCGAGTTATGGAGCTGGCCCACGCCAAACGGCCAAAAAGTCCACATCGCGCTTGAGGAAACCGGCCTGCCCTACACAACCATCCCGGTGAACATCGGCGCCGGCGACCAATTTTCCCAGGAATTTCTGGCCATCACCCCAAACCACCGGATTCCGGCAATCGTCGACAACCAAGGCCCCGGGGGGAGAATAAACCTTTTCGAATCCGGCGCGATTCTCATCTACCTCGCCGAAAAAGCCGGCAATTTTATTCCCGTGAACGCCGCCGCCCGCTACACCTGCCTGCAATGGCTGATGTTCCAAATGGGCGGCATCGGCCCCATGTTCGGCCAATATAACCATTTTTCCAATTATGCGCCGGAGGCCCTGCCCTACGCCATCGAGCGCTACCGCAAGGAAGCCCAGCGCCTCGCCGGCGTGCTGGAAAAGCGCCTGACCCAGGAATCCTACCTCGCCGGCACCTACTCAATCGCCGACATGGCCTGCTTCCCCTGGATCCACGCCGCCGCCACCCACGCTTTTGATTGGGATTCTTTCTCCGCCCTCAAACGCTGGCACGACGCAATTGCGGGACGCCCCGCCGTCGAACGGGGCATGTCCCTCCTCTCCGAACACCGCCGCGCCGGCCCGCTGGACGAAAAAGCCAAGGAAATCCTCTTCGGCCCCACCCAGTTCGCCAAAAGGTAGCCGAAACAGGGAGGCGCCGGCATCGAGGCCGTTGCGTTTTCCGCTTGCGTCCAATCGGTGAAATCGCATCATAACGCAACTGGTTCGTTGGGTTATGCAATCTGGGCGCAAACAAGGGCGCAGCGGGACGTGGTCATTTAAGAATTCGTTGCGTGTTCCCTTTTATATATTGTCAGAGCGATGGCGCCGTGGTATCTAGTATACATTATTGTATTCTGCTGCGACCCGTAAATTTGCCAATCCAGCCAACTCAGATATCGGATGCCTTTACAAGAAGGGGTGGATAAAAACCAAACAGGACTTGCCAGCGCCATGCGGCGTTTTTTCGCTCCTGGCCTATTTACCGAAGGCTGGAGCATGTTTTAGAGATTTATCGTTGCAGGGAGAGTGATTGATGCCCGTATTGCTCGACGAGAATATGATCGGACTCGATTGCGATGTGATCGGGTTTCCGCATCTATTGCTTTGCATGGGCTTTGTTATGCTTTGCGAGGACGGTTCGGGGCGGATGTATCTGTCCGGCATCCATTTGACCGATGTGGATGCCTCCGCGCGTGCCTTTCCGTTGTTTGCCGAGGCGGTCAATGCCAATGGGGCGCCGGCTAAAATTCATGCGATCTACGGCACCTGCAATCGCAGAATAAGGTACGGCGACGGCGACGGCAACGCCAAGTGGCGGCTCGAAATGACGGCGCATGCGCATTCGCTCGGCTTCAAGGGGCCGGCGCGCGGTTTTGATACCAGCATCATCGATCCAAAGGATGGAACTTACGTGCAGTATGAACTGCATACGATCGGGCGGCAGGTGCGAATTTTCTACAAGCGTAATGAGAAAATGGTCTTCGGCGGTGGTGGCGGAAACTTGCCCCAAGTGCAGCTCGCCAGAAAAGATGCCGTCGTGCCGGAGGGTATGCAAGGCAACCTGAAACTCTTGGCGAAGTTCAAAGACCGTATCGAAACGGCCCACGGGTCGAAGGGCACGGCGAGGGTGCGCCAGGGCGGCTTTCTTTCCAAGACGAAAGCCCTGAATGAGGTCGACTACTCAATGCGCCTCGAGGAGAGATACGTTTATTGACGCGTGGCGCAGCAAGAACGTAGAATGGGTGCGCGAAGCGCTACCGATCACTTCCGGCCGCCAATCAACGTCCATCGTAACGTTTCCCCAAATCGCAGCGCTTCATAACCCCCGGAAAATTTCAAGTTGGTCCAAGATGAAAGGCTCAAAGCCATGGGTAGCGCTTCGCTCACCCATCCTACGCTTGCTAGAGCGTGATCGCTTCAAGTAGCGATCACGCTCTAGCTTTTTTGCTGAGGACGATTCACGTTTTCGGCGCGCTCTAATCAAACATGCAAAAAAACCGCCTCGACATCGAGACCCGTATCGCGTGTGCCGTTGTCTCTGGCGGCGGGATCAAAGCCCGTGTACCAGCCCGCAAGCGTGCGCCAGCCAATGCCGCTGCCCGGCCATGGGTCATACACCTTCACTTCGTAACCATCATCATCACTGCCGCGTATCCCGGCGATCACCACGATATGATTCGTGCCGTTGGTCCAGAGCGGGCCGAACTTGGTCAGCCATTGTGTCAGCCCCTGGATCGTTGGGCTTTGCGGCGGAACCGGCACCAGGCCGAGCCGCTTGGCGAGAGGAATCACCTGCGAATTGAGAAGACCGTTATTGGCCTTATAGATTTTAATCGTCTGATCATCGATGCCCGTCGACATTTTCCCCTTGCCCATCTTCTCCTTCCAGGTGAGCAGCATCAGAACCGAGGCGTACCAGCAGGCCATCTTCTGGTCCTGAATGATCAAGGCCATGTTTGGGACTTCGTAATAAACGGAAACGGAGTTCGCCATGTCTAATTCCTCCCGAAAGCGAGAGAATTGTAACAGCCGGACACTCCTTTCACAATCGGAAAGGTCCGGAGCGGGAATCACGATTTCGATACGAGCCAAAGGTCCGGACCGCTGTCGTTCGTATCGCGCATCACCCGCCCCGCCCCAAAAGCGCAGCCCGGCGGGACCAAAAAACTAAACCTCCACCACCACCGCCGTCACATTGTCATTCACCCCATGCGACAAGGCGGCCGCGATCAGCAGTTCAGAGGGCGGCACGCCATCCGGCGCCCCCAGGAGGCTGGCGATTTCAGCTTCCGAAAGCGTCTTGCACAACCCGTCGCTGCACAGCAAAAAACGGTCCCCGGGCTCGGCCGTGCCAATCACCTTGTCGAGGTCCAAAGTCTCGGAATCCGCCCCCACGGCCCGCGTAATCACATTCGCATGCGGGTGGTTCTCGGCATCCTCCGGCGCCAGATTGCCGCTATCCACCAGCTCCTGCACCAGCGAATGGTCGCGGCTGATCTGCGAAAGCTGCCCGTGGCGCAGCAAATAAGCCCGCGAATCCCCCGCCCAGAGACAGGCAAAATGATTATCCCGGATGATGAGCGAAACGAAGGTGGAAGCAATCATCGCATCCGGCCCCCGCGAGGCCGCTTCATCGCGCAGCGCCTGGTGCACCCGGTTCAGCGTAATCCGCACTTCCGCAAGCACTTCAGCCCCGGTCAGCTCCGGCGGCAGCCGGTCGAGCTCACCGACGATCATCCCGGAAGCGACTTCTCCGGAATCATGCCCTCCTGCGCCATCCGCCACCACCCACAGGCCAAGATCGGGCCGGCTGAGCATGTTGTCCTCGTTATGCTTGCGCACGGCGCCCACATTCGTCTGCGCCCAAGACCTGACACCCATTTCAAGGTAACTCCGTGAAGCTGACATCTCGAAGCATTTCCCCTGACAGAGTTAACGGCAAAAGTCCGGCAATTTCAAATCGTTTCGGCGTGACCAGCGGGCTCCCCTCGGTCCACCAGCCGGCACCTTGCAAGGCGGCATCCTCAACCGGCGTTTCGAGAATCGGCAGGAGGCTTTCATGCGGCGCATCCTCCACCACCCCCGCCAAACCTGCGGCCTCGGCGGCATCCGTCCAGGCTGCCCCGTCCTCCAAATCGATGCTGGACTCCGCCAGCGCGCACAGGGTGAGCGGGAAATGCCGCCCCACCTTGTCGATGCTCGGCAGCCACACCCCCAGCACCGCCTGCCCGCCACAGGCGCCGGCGGGCAGCAGAAACCGCCAGATCGGCGCTTCCATCCAGGCGGTCTCCCAGTCATCGCCCAAGGCGGCGCGGGAGGCGGACATCATCTCCCGGCACCAAACATCCCAGGCCGTCACAAAATCCTCCGGCAGCCCCGCGCGCACAAAATCCCCGCGCGCCGGCAGCTTGCCAAAATACCCGAACGATGACGGCCGAAAGTAGCCCATCAGCCGGCGCTTCTCTGACCACTGACCACTGACAACTGCCCACTCATCCTTGCAGACTAGGGCAGCGGAAATCCACCAGCACCCCCGGCGCGAACGGGTT
>Ga0116226_10005296_pt1 | contig 11504 bp, 13 predicted proteins | sample S1TSphfallax_FD_89692 | JGI IMG/M metagenome (GOLD analysis project Ga0116226, IMG submission 89692) | Host-associated microbial communities from peat moss isolated from Minnesota, USA - S1T2_Fa - Sphagnum fallax MG | ecosystem: Host-associated > Plants > Peat moss > Unclassified | place: USA... | reverse complement strand
TGACCAAAGCCGTGCTCGGGCCGGTCGAGAAGCTGGCTGCTGAATTCTGGCCGGGAGTGCCCGTGCTGCCCATCCTGCAGCCCGGCGCCACCGATGGAGAATTTCTCAATGCAGGCGGCATTCCCACCTATGGGATCGAGCCTGTGTTCTTGGGTCCCGATCTCGGCAACATTCACGGGCTCAATGAATATGTGAGTGTCAAATCGCTGCTCGAAGGCCGCGAGTTTCTCTATCGTCTGGTGAAGCTCTACGCCATGGAACCGAGAACCTGACGTTGCCATCCATACGCCAGTTGGCCCACAATCCCGCGCGGAAACACCCGCGCGAGGATCGAACTTGTGGATAGAGCGACCAGGCTGGATGCATTGATCGACGGCGCGGAAGAGCTGCTGACCAATCTCACCGACGCCCACAATCCCGACATTCAAAAGCTGCGCGACCGTGTCGATGAGGCGATCGCGGATGCGCGGCGCGCGATCGCCGAGACCGAGGAGGATCTGTCGGTCAAGTTGCGCGACATCGCCTACACCGTCGACGACTATGTTCGGGACCATCCCTGGCTCGCGGTCGCCACCGGCGTGCTGGTCGCCGGCACCATTGCCTTCATCGCGGGTGCGAGCGCCGGCTCCAAGAAGCGCTCGATTCGCGGCTGATCCGGCCTTGGGTTTGCACGCGCTGTTTCCGACCTACGTGTACTCGCGGCCGCTACAGCGTAGCGGCGCCGCGCAGTTCAACCGCCAACTGCTCAAGGAGAGCCGGCAACTGCGCGAGGACGATCTCGCCGGCCGACAATGGTCGGCAAAAAACTACCCCGGGGGCTACACCTCGTATGGTTCGGTCCATCGTCTGCAGCGCGTTTCCCCGACTTTCGCCGCGCTGCAGAGTAAACTACGCCGTCACGTCAATGCCTTCGCCGCGACGGCGCAATGGGACCTCGCCGGGCGTCAGCTGGAAATGACCGATTGCTGGGTCAACATCATGGCACGTCACGTGGTGCATGGATTGCATCTGCATCCCCGATCGGCCTTGAGCGGCACCTACTACGTGCAAGTCCCGAGGGGAAGCCCCGGACTTAAATTCGAGGATCCGCGGCTGGATCGTTTCATGGCGGCGCCCCCGCGCCGGGCGGCGGCGAGCCTCGAGGAAAGACCGTGGGTGATGCTGCCGGCGGTGGCCGGCCACATCATCCTGTTCGAGAGCTGGCTCCGACATGAAGTGGTCGCCAACCCGGTCGCGGCGGAGCGCATCAGCGTGAGCTTCAACTACCAATGGACATAGGAACGCACGCAGTATGAACGAACGCACGCCCTTAACCTCCGATGCCACCATGGCGGTGTATCTCGATCTCGAGAACATCGCCCTGGGCGCACGCGACGCCAAATATCCAAGTTTCGATATTGAACAGGTGCTCGAGCGCCTGCTGCTCAAGGGCCACATCGTCGTCAAGAAGGCTTATTGCGACTTCGACCGTTACAAGGATTTCAAGCGCGGGCTGCACGAGGCCGCGTTCGAGCTGATCGAAATCCCCCACGTGCGCCAGTCGGGTAAGAACTCCGCCGACATTCGCATGGTCGTCGATGCACTCGACCTGTCGTACACCAAGGGACACGTCGACACCTTCGTCATCATCAGCGGCGACTCGGATTTTTCACCCCTGGTCAGCAAGCTGCGTGAAAACGCGAAGACCGTCATCGGCGTGGGCGTGAAGAACTCGACCTCCGATCTGTTTCTCAACAACTGCGACGAGTTCATTTACTACGATGATCTGGTGCGCAAGGCACCCTCCAAGGTACGCCGCCGCAAGGCGGCCACGGCACCGAGCACGCCACCGAGCACTGCGCCGAACACCATGGCGGGGACCGCCGTTCCACCCAGCACCGTGGCACCCAGCACCGTGGCACCCAGCACCGTGCCACCCACCGCCGTGGCTCCGACCGCCGTGGCCGCCGACGTCGCGATGCCGGATAACGGTGGCCCCGACGCGGCCGACGCGCTCGACTTGGTGGTCGAAACGCTCGAGGCGTTGATCGAGGAACGCGGCGAAAACGAACCCATCTGGGGTTCGATGATCAAACAAGCGATCAAGCGGCGTCACCCCGGATTCAACGAACGCGCCTACGGCTTTCGCTCGTTCAACGAACTATTGGCTGACGCGCAAAAACGCGGCCTGCTGACGCTGCGCGCCGACGAGAAATCGGGCGGCTACACGGTCCGCGCGATCGAACGCACCGCGCCCCGCTGAGCTCGTGCATGGCGAACGGCATCACCGTATGTCGGTGCTGGTGCGAATTCGGTGCTGGCGCCGATTCACGGATGCAGTACGCTCGAATTTTGCGGTGAGCGGAAGATGAGCGGCTTCTCGACCACGGTCGGAGCCTCGGCGAGCGGCGGCCGGTCCGCGAGGGCCACCGCCTCGGTCACCAGATGATGATGCGGCGATAAGTCACAGACCGGATCCGCATTGGCCGCATCCCCCGTCATGAGATAGGCCTGGCAGCGGCATCCGCCAAAATCTTTCGCTTTTTCCGGACAACTGCGGCACGGCTCTTTCATCCAGGCATCGCCACGATAATGATTGAAACCGCTCGACTCGAACCATATGTGCTTGAGGCTCGACTCGCGCACGTTGGGAAATTCGAGGCCGGGCAACATGCGCGCCGCATGGCACGGCAACGCCGTGCCGTCCGGCGTGACGGTGAGGAAAATCGAACCCAAACCGTTCATGCACGGCTTCGGGCGGCGCTCGAAATAATCCGGCACGACGAAGAAGATCTGCATCGGCCGGCCGTTGCGCTCGCGAAAACGCCGGGTGGTGGCTTCCGCACGCTCGACCTGCTCGCGGCTCGGCAGCAGCCGCTCGCGATTCTCCCACGCCCAGCCGTAGTATTGGGTGTTTGCGAGCTCGACGTATTCGGCGCCTAGCCCATCGGCCATGGTGAGTATTTCCTCGACGTGATCGATGTTGAGCCGGTGCAGCACCACGTTGAGCACCATCGGGTAATCGTATTTCTTGATGAGCGCGGCGACCTTCGATTTCAGTTCGTAGGTGCGGGTGCTGCTCAGGAAATCGTTCATTTTCTGCGAGCTGTCCTGGAAGGAGAGCTGGATGTGATCGAGTCCGGCCGTCTTCAATGCGGCGATCCGCGGCTCGCTCAATCCCACGCCCGACGTGATGAGATTGATATAAAAGCCGAGCCGGTGTGCCTCGGCGACGATCTCCTCGAGATCTTCCCGCGCCAGCGGTTCACCTCCCGACAGGCCGAGCTGCACCGCGCCCATGGCGCGTGCTTCGGCGAGCACCCGCAGCCACTCGGCGGTGTCGAGTTCCGCGCCGCTGCGCGCGAAATCGGTCGGGTTGTAACAAAACACACAGTGCAGCGGGCAACGGTAGGTGAGTTCGAGCAGGAGCCAAAGCGGTGGCCCCGGCCGCGGCGCAGGAGCGGCCGCCATCGCCCCCGAATGCACCACGTCGCTCATGGCTCGAGCGCGACCCAGCGCTTTTGCAGCGCCAGCGTGACGAACGCCACGACATCCGCGGCGAGCCCCGTGGTGGCAAAGGTCTGCTCGAGATCACGGGTGATATCGGCGATGGTCGCCGTCCCATTGCAGCGTTTCAGGATCTCTCCGGCGCTGCCGTTCAGTTTGACCATGCCCTCCGGATACAAGAGCACATGCGCGTTTTGTGCCGGTTCCCACTGCAGCCGGAAGCGCCGATCGATTGCCGGCCGCGATGCGCTGTCGACGGCAGTGTCGCTCATCCGTTGACTCCGTAGCGCAAGGCGATGGCGTCACTCATCTGCCACAGCACGTCCAGCTTGAACTTCAAGATCTCGACCGCCCGCTCCTGCAGCGCCCGCGTATTGAAATGCTCGAGGGTGAAGGCGAGGCCGAACTCCACGTCGCGCCGCGCGAGACTCACCCGGCTTTGAAAATAATGCAGTCCGGCCGGATCGACCCAGGGATAGTGTGACGGCCAATTGGCCAAGCGTTGCTTGTGGATTTCCGGAGCGAACAACTCGGTGAGCGACGAACACACGGCCTCCTGCCACGGTGCGCGCCGCGCAAAATTCACGTAGGCGTCCACGGCGAAGCGCACGCCGGGAAGCACCAGCGCCTGTCCCTCGATCATGTCGCGGGACAGGCCCACGGCCTCCCCCAACCGCAGCCAGGAGTCGATCCCGCCGGGATCATCACCATGACCGTCATGGTCCAAGATCCGTTGCACCCAATTGCGTCGCACCGCACGGTCGTTGCAATTCGCGAGTATCGCGGCGTCTTTGATCGGGATGTTGATCTGGTAATAGAATCGGTTGGCGACCCACCCTTGGATCTGCTCGCGCGTCGCCTTGCCGGAATTGAGCATGATGTTGAAGGGATGATGGATGTGGTAAGCCGAGCCCTGAGCCGTGAGCAGCGCCTCGAATTCTTGAGCGGTCAACGGCGCCTTCGGCGTCACAGCGAAATCTCCAGCCCATCCCAGGCCACCTCGACACCGAGCTCGCGCACCACGGCGGCCTCGCGCGATGCTTCATCGAGAATGGGATTGGTATTGTTGATGTGGATCAGAATCTTGCGGGTGCGCGCGGGCAGCCGCTCGAGCCACGCCAACATGCCGTCCTCCCCGCTTTGTGGAAGGTGGCCGATTTCACGTGCGCGCTTGCGCGATACGCCGAGACGAATCATCTCATCGTCGCTCCAGAAGGTCCCATCGACCATCACGCAGGCGGCGGTCTGCATCGCCTGCCACAGAGGCTCATCGATGGCGGCCAACCCCGGCGCATAGACGACCGCCGCACCGCTGGCCAGATCCGTGATGACCAATGCCAGATTGTCGCCGGCGATCGGCGCCTCGCGATGCGGCGAGTAGGGCGCGGGCTTGCTCGCCACGGCCAGCGCACGCCAGCTGATCCCGGCCACCCGGTCGACCTGAAAATCTTGCTCGAGTTCGATGCAGCGCCAATCGACGCCGCAAAAGTGGGCGAGTACCCCAAATACCGGATTACCGCGGGTCAGGTCCGCATGCGTGCTGTCGGTGCACCAGAGCGGCCATGGGCGCTGCGCTTCGCGCAGCATGTACAACCCGGTGGTGTGATCCACCTGACCGTCGACCAAAATGATGCCCTCGATGGCCGTGTCGCGGACCCCGCGATTCGGTTGCAGCGCCGGGGAAGCCGCCAGCTGTGCGAGGATATCGGGCGAGGCGTTAACCAGAACCGACGCGATACCATCGCTGCCGGTGACGGCGATCGATGACTGGGTTCGCGCCCGGCCATCCAGGGTTCCGGCCCGCACGCCCGCGCAGTTGGCGCAGTTACAATTCCACTGGGGAAAGCCGCCCCCCGCAGCCGAACCCAGAACACGAATTTTCACGGCAAAGTGGGCGCGCCCGCCCAGGCGGGCGAAACGCCCGGATCGCGTCTAGCGATTCGCGATGTACATGGTGATTTCCATGCCGAATCGCAGATCAATCGCCGTCGGTGTTTCCCATTTCATAGTCAATCTCCTTCGTGTTGAACCAGTTACAATCTTCCGCTGCTGCATCGCCGGATGAATCAGCACCATCATGATCCTGACCTCATGATTTTCATGAGGAGCTGCCTGCTACCATGGGCGTCCAATGCGACTGCGGACCCGCTTGAATCTCGTCGTTGCCGGCTTAAGCGCGGCGTTCGTGGTCGTTTTGATCGCCGCCGAGATTCAAAGCAACCGCGCCTCGGTGCGCGAGGAGATCGAGGCGGCCAACGGCGTCGCCTCGCACCTGCTCGGGCAGCTGGCGTCCATTTATTCGAATGTCGGCGGACCCGAGCTGGTGCAGGACTTTCTGCAGCAATTGGGTCGCGTCCGGGCCAATGAGGTCACCCTATTGTCCGCCACCGACCAAGTGATCTACCGCTCACCCAAGGCCACCTACAAAGCAGGGCGGGAGGCTCCCGCCTGGTTTGCCCATTTGATGGCACCGCAGGTCACCCGAGTCACTTTTCTGCTCCGCGGGGGTGTGCGCCTGGAGATCGAGGCCCAACCGTCACGCGCGGTGCTCGATGCCTGGGATGACATAACACGCCTCGTCGCCTTCGCCATCGTCATGCTGATCGTCGTCAACACGCTGGCATTTTGGAGTGTCGCCCGGGTGTTGAAGCCCTTTCCCATCATTGCGGACGGCCTGCACCGCATCCAGCAGGGCGAACTGACCTACCGGCTGCCGCCGCTGGCCGGCGACGAGGCGCGCACCATCGGCAGCGCCTTCAACCGGATGGCGCAGGCGGTGCAGGACAAGGTGCAGGCCGAGCGCCAGGCACGCGATGCCGAGGCGCGGTTGGAGGAGCGGCGCGAGATGGCGACCCTCGCCGACCAGCGGGTGGAGGAGGAGCGGCGCCTGATCGCCCACGAGTTGCACGATGAATTCGGCCAGTCGGTGACGGCGATCCGCAGTTTGGCGCTCGCCATCGCCGCCCAGGCGGACGGCCGCGATCCGACCACAGCCGAAGTGGCGCGGCTCATTTCCGACGAGGCGGCCCGCCTCTACGACGCCATGCACGGCTTGATCCCACGGCTCGCACCGCTGTCTTTGGACACGGTGGGTCTGACCGCCACCCTCGAGAATCTGGCGCGGGATTGGCAACGGCAGCATCCCGCCGTGTCGTTATCCCTGCACCATGAGTTGCCGTCCGATCTCGCACCGGAGGTGACCCTGGCCATCTACCGGGTGGTCCAGGAGGGCGTCACCAATGCGCTGCGTCATGCCTCCGCCTCGCGGGTCGACGTCGACGTGCGCGGTGATGCGCACAGCATCAAGGTGAGCGTCGCCGACGACGGCCTGGGGCTGCCCGCCGATTGGTCGCAACCCGGTCACTTCGGATTGCGCGGCTTGACCGATCGCGTGAAACAGCTCGGCGGCAACTTTCACATCGGCAATCAGCAGGGCGGCGGTGCCGAGCTCACCGCCGTGATCCCGCGGGTGGAGACGGCATGATCCGCGTGCTGTTGGTGGACGATCATGCGGTGGTGCGGATGGGGTTTCGGCTGCTGCTGCAATCCAACCCGGACATCACCGTGATTGGCGAGGCCGACTCGGGCGAAGCGGCATGCCGCCTGTTTCTGGAGCTCTGCCCCGACGTCGTGGTCATGGATCTGGCGATGCCCGGGATGGGCGGTCTCGAGGCACTGCGACGGATCCGTGCCAAACAGCCGCAGGCGAAGATTTTGACGCTGTCGGCGCACGACGATTTGCTGCATGCCCGGCACACGCTGCAGGAAGGCGCGCTCGGTTTCCTGTCGAAGCGCAGCGCGCCGGAGGTGCTGCTCGAGGCGGTCGGTAGCGTCGCAACCGGCCGGCGCTACATCGATCCGGCCCTCGCCCAGAAGCTCGCGCTCGCAGAATTCGACGGCGGCAACAAATCACCGGTCGAGCAGCTCTCCGAGCGCGAGTTCGAGGTGTTCGTACGGCTCGCCGGCGGCGCTTCCGTGCAGCGCATCGCCGCGGATCTGAAACTTTCCGCCTCCACCGTCGGCAGCCATCTTTACAACATCAAGCAGAAATTGAACGTGGCGAATCAATCGGAGCTCACGCTCATCGCCATCCGTCACGGTCTGATCGAAGCGTAACGTTTAAGGACCGGGGCCGGTCTCACGCCTGCTCGAGCTGACCGCGCCGGTACTTTCCCTGCAACTCGAACATCCAGCCCGGATATTCGGGCGGCAGCGCGCTCACCTTGGCGAGCTCATCGAGCTCGGCCGCGCGGAGCCGCACCTCGGTCGCCGCGAGATTGTCCGCAAGCTGGTCCTGACGTTTGGCGCCGATGATGACGCTCGTGACCTGCGGCTGGTGCAGCAGCCACGCGAGCGCGATTCGCGCGATGGACACCGAGTGAGCCTCCGCGATGCCGCGCATCACCTCGATGCAGTTCTGGGCCCGCACCTTGTCCACCGGCGGAAAATCGAATGCCGCGCGCCGGGCGCCCTCCTCCACCTGTTTCGAGTCGGTGTATTTGCCGGAGAGCAGTCCGCCCGCCAGGGGGCTCCAAACCATGAGGCCCACACCCTCGCTGCGTAGCATGGGGATGAGTTCCCGCTCCAGATCCCGTCCCGCCACGCTGTAGTAAGCCTGCAGCGACTCGAAGCGGGCGAGACCCAGACGCTCGGCGATGCCGAGCGCCTTGACGATTTGCCACGCGGCCCAGTTCGAGACACCGACGTAGCGCACGTCACCGTCGCGCACCAGCTGATCGAGCGCCCGCACCGTCTCCTCGATGGGCGTGGCGGGATCGAAGCCATGGATCTGGTACAGGTCGATATGCTCGAATTGCAGCCGTTTGAGACTGGCTTTCACGCCATCGAGAATGTGATGACGCGTCGCGCCGCGCGCGTTGGGGCCCTTGCCCATCTCGCCAAACACCTTGGTCGCGACCACCACGTCGTCGCGCGGGATCTTCAGATTTTTGAGAGCCTGACCGGTGATCTGTTCGGAGGAGCCGGCCGAGTACACGTCCGCGGTGTCGATGAAGTTGATGCCGGCATCCAGCGCCTGGCCGATCAGCCGTTCCGCATCGGTCTGCGGCAATGCACCGATCGCGGCCCACATGCCCTCGGCGCTGCCGAACGTCATGGTACCCAGGCACAATTCCGACACGAACAGTCCGGTTCGACCCAATGAGTGATAGCGCATGGCGGGATGATTCCTTTGCAGTTCTTTAGGGGGATCTGGTCAGTGTGCAGTGTAAGCCCACGGGCGGCAAGGCAGGCAACCGGTACTCGGAATCAGCCGTCGCGTGCTACGCTCTCATCACCTGCACCCCTGGGCCCTTGCCACCGCCGATGCCGAATTTTGCTCCGTTCCGCGCACAATTGCTGAAGTGGGTCGGCAACAAGCAGACTCAGGCGGAGTCGATCATCGCCCACCTGCCGTCACGCTTCGGCACGTACTTCGAACCTTTCCTGGGCGGCGGCGGCGTGCTCGGCGTGCTGGCACCGGCACGGGCGGTGGCCAGCGACGGGTACCTACCGCTCATGGAAATTTGGCGCAATCTGCACGAGGACAAGGAGCGGCTCAAACACCATTACGCCGAGCGGCATGCGCTCATCGCCACGCTCGGCAAGCATCAGGCCTACGCGGAGGTGCTAGGTAATTACAACGCGCGCCCGAACGGCGCCGACCTCGTCTTCTTGTGCCGCGCCTGTTACGGCGGCGTGGTGCGCTTCCGCAAGCACGACGGCCACATGAGCACCCCGGTCGGCAGCCACGAGCCCCTACCGCCGGAGCGCTTCGCCGCGCGCGTCGACGCGTGGCACGCACGCACCCGCGGCACCCGTTTTGCGCACCTCGATTTCGCCGACGCCATGAGTCGCGCCGGTCGCGACGACTTGGTGTATTGCGACCCACCCTACGCCGACAGTCAGACGATCCTGTATGGGGCGCAAGCTTTTTCCCTCGAGCGGCTGTTCGCCGCGATCGCCGGATGCAAAGCACGCGGCGCGCGGGTCGCGCTCAGCATCGATGGCACCAAGCTCTCGGGCCGCAAGCTCTGCGATGTTCCCGTCCCCGACGGCTTGTTTGCCCGCGAGACCTTCATTGCGGTGGGCCGCTCCATGTTGAAACGCTTTCAAATGGATGGCAAAACGCTGGAGGGTCACGAGGTGACCGACCGGCTGTTGCTCACGTATTGACATGCATAGAGTTCCTTTAAAGTGGGCGGTGCTGGTGCTCGGGATGGCGTGGCTGTCGGCCGCGGCGCAGGCGGCGGCACCCGTCACCGAATGGAATCGGGCCCGAATCCACGGCCACCGGATTTATTACGCCATGCGCGGCAGCGGCCCCACGCTGGTGTTCCTGCACGGCGGCGGCGAGTCGGGCGAGCGTTCCTTCGCGCGGCAGCTCGACGTATTCGCCGAGCATCATCACATCGTCGCGCCCGACCAGGTGGGTCAGGGACGCACCCCGGATGTGCCCGGGCCCTTGAGCTACACCGCGATGATGGAGGACACCGCCGAACTGCTCGAAAAGCTCAAACTCAAGCACGTCGATGTCGTCGGGTTCAGCGACGGTGGGATTCTCGCGTTGATGCTCGCCATCCGCCATCCCGAACTGGTGCGCCGGCTGGTGATCAGCGGCGTCAACGTCGCTCCCGAGGGGCTGAACCCCGAGGATCTGGAACAGCTGCGCGCCACGCAGATCTCACAGCCGAAAACCATCGACGAGAAACTCGCGCAGCTGTGGCTCAACTCGCCCACCGAGGCGGAGCTGAGCCTGGCGCTGCTTTCGAAGATCACCCAGCCCGTGCTGGTGATATCCGGCGACCGCGACGCCATCACGCTCGAGCACACGGTGAAGATTTTTCATGCGCTGCCCGACGCCGAGCTGTGCGTGCTTCCCGGAACGGACCACGCCACCTTCACCAACCGCTCGGAATGGCTGAACCCGATCATCACCAATTTTCTCGACCGCGGTCCGGATACCACATCGCCGGAGGTCGCCGATCAGCCGTCAGCGCCGCCTTGATCCGCACGAGGATGTGCGACAGTCTCCTCCTACGGCTGGGTTACGGAGAACCCGACATCTTTGTCAGATCGTCTCCTTTAGTCTGCGGAAGGAAATCATCGTCCGCGGATGCGTGAGGAGTTGGTCTTGTTTTTGAATTCGATTGGCACTTCACTGCCGCGACGTCGTTATACGAAACAGGACTGCTGGGACGCATTCCTCGCGTCCGACTGGTTCAACCGCCTCGACACTCGAGCTCACATGCTCGCCAAAGCGGTGCTCGGACGCGAGAACGGCATCGAGGAGCGCTGGCTCGCGGTCGATGATCTCGATGAGGTGTTCGCCATCGATCCCGACACGCTGCATCGGCGCTTCGCCCTGCATGCGCCACGCCTCGCGGCGGCGGCGGGAGGCGCCGCACTGGCGCGCGCGGACCTCGATCCCAAGATCATCGACGCCTTGGTGGTGAGCACGTGTACCGGCTACCTGTGTCCGGCATTGAGCGGGCACGTAGTGGAGCGGTTGGGCCTGCGATCTGACGTGCGGTGCTTCGACCTCGTTGGCCAGGGCTGTGCGGGGGCGTTGCCGAACTGGCAGCTGGCGGCGGCGCTGCTCGCCGGCGAACCCTGCGAGCACGTCCTCTCGATCTGTGTCGAGGTATGCAGCGCCGCCATGTATCTCGATAACGATCCGGGTGTCCTCATCAGCGCATGTCTGTTCGGTGACGGCGCCGGCGCGGCGGTGTTGTCGAAACGACGGCCGTCGAAACGGCGCTCGATCGAATGGCGGGACAGCGAGTCGTTCATCGCTCCGGACCACCGCGAGGCGTTGCGCTTCGAGCATCGCGGCGGCATGTTGCGCAACATCCTGACCCGCGCCGTGCCGCGGTTGGCCGCGGAACACGTCGACGTGGTGCTCGGTGCCGCGCTCGAACGCGCCGGGCTGCAACGCCGCGACATCCGCACCTGGATCATGCATGCCGGCGGCCGCGACGTGCTGCTCGCGCTGCAGGAGCGACTGGCGCTCGAGCCCG
>Ga0116226_10005295_pt1 | contig 11505 bp, 17 predicted proteins | sample S1TSphfallax_FD_89692 | JGI IMG/M metagenome (GOLD analysis project Ga0116226, IMG submission 89692) | Host-associated microbial communities from peat moss isolated from Minnesota, USA - S1T2_Fa - Sphagnum fallax MG | ecosystem: Host-associated > Plants > Peat moss > Unclassified | place: USA... | reverse complement strand
TTAAATTTCGAAAATTTGATTTTTATAGTTTTACTTCAACTCCTGTTTCTTGCCATGGTAATAAATTACTATGATGTTCAAATGCGCTAACCATAACGATTGTATTTTTTTTAATATTTTCATCATGAAGATTAAAATTAGAAATAAGTTGATGAACAGCACCTGTTGAACCGGTACCCGTAAATAATAAAACATCATTTTCATTAGCATTAACCGATTTTTTAATTATATTTCGAGCTTCTTCACGAAATTTTGTAGATTGTTGAGCACATAGACTTGTTTCACTATGTGTATTACCATATCTACAACCAAACAAGGAGATCAAAATTTTTTTTTAAATTAAATTTTCTTACAAAGGAAGTACATGAATTCGAATATAATTTTCAATAAATTCCAATGGTCGACCTGATGCAGTATGATCACAATAGACCACTTAAAATAAAAAATCAATCATTTAAATAAATAATGATAATCAGGGGTGTCCCGAAGTCGAAAAAATTGGAGAGTCGACGATTTTTTCGAAAATTATCGACAATGTTCGAAGATTTGGGGGGGGGGGGGTTTACCCCCACTGTCGGGACACTCCTGATAATAATAAATCTTACTTCGTCTTAAACCCCATGGTCCATTAAAAATATGATCTTTTCCAATAATATTCTCGTGAATATATTGAATAAGTTTAGGACGTGAAAGACTATTATTATTTTTTGTTGATGAATAATAAGTAGTATTAATAGCAGGAAAAATGCCACTATTATTATAGGCATTTTGATAAATATCATTTGACATGAGTTCATTGGATACTAATTCTGATCGACCCATTGAATTGAATTGTTTTTTTATTGATGATGAAAGTATTTGCTTTGCTTTGGGATTTGCTAGTCGCCACTAATAATTGATAGAAAACAAAAACAAATAATGAAATTATTTTTTAATGAACATCAATAGCATGCATTTTATGTATTTCAATTGATTAGAATCGGTTCGAAAAATTATTAAAATAAAATAAATAAATTTATTTTCGAACATTCTATCAGATTAAGCGCCAGTAAAAAGAAATATATTTTTTCTTACTTCAAATTCATCGTCATCATCATTGGAAAAATCAGATGGATCTGATTCGTAACAACTGGAACCACTATGAAGTCGTTGTCGTTGAGTTTTTGGTGATGCTTGTTGTTTTGAATAATAACGATGAGGTGATTGAGATAAATCAAATGACGCACTCATTGGTGGTGTAGGTGGATTACTACTGATACTATTAGTACGGTTATTATATGAAACAATATCAAGCATTGTACGTGATACAGGGAGAGATATAGGACGAAATGCATTGGGATTTTGAGGCATTGGACTACCAGTAAGCCATGCATCAGGCGATGAGATTGGTATCATATTAATTGGACTGGAACTTTGCATTTGTTGTTGAAATTGTTGTTGGAGTTGCTGTTGAAGTTGTTGTTGTTGTTGTTGAACAGGGGTAGGAATTTGCGGTTGAGTTTGCGGTACTAGTTGATCAGTCCGATATAATTGTTGTTGTTGTTGTTGTTGATGATCTATTGGTTGTTGTGCATATGTAACAGATGCAAGAGATGGATTAGAATATGCACCTTGCATAGAAGCTAGTTGATTATATTGATGAAATAATAAATTAGCTCCTTGTTGTTGCTGTTGTTGAGCATACATCACCTGCTGAAGACGTTGCTGTTGTTGATGTAATGTGAATAACTATAAGAAATCATAAGATTTCAAATGAACAATATTCGAAATTTTGTATAATCAACTTACTTGTGTTGGGGTATATGAGTACATATTTATCACAGGAATTGATAGGGTTTAAGCTAAAATACGTAATAAATGATGATGATAGGTAATATAACTTGATTTTATATGATAATCATGCAGTATAAAAAGAAAGGGGTATTATTAACAATAAATATATATATGAATAAGACGAAAGAGAAAAACCTTGATATCTCTCTATTTCTCTTAATCTTGTGATCGTCTTCGGCGCAAAAAAATGGAAAGGAATGTAAGCGACACACAGTGCAATCATATTCTTGTTATTTGTTTTGAAAATGACATGAGTACATATCCAATGATTATGTAAACGAAGCGACTTGCAATCGAAAAATAAATGAATGATAACAGGTGTATCTATCTTTTTTTCTCTATATAAAAGAACCAGTTAGATGCATACATTATGACTCAAAAGATTCAAATAGATATAATATCGAAATACATATAGATAATCGGATGCTCACACTTGCCTTTCCTACACTTACTGCAATAGTATATCAATTTATTTTTCGAAAAAAGTTATAAAGTGAGTCCTACATCAAACTCAAAATAGGTCGATTTTCTTTCTCTCTTTCTCTTCCAATTTTTATACGTCGTATTAATGAGCAAGACGCTAATTATATTCTGTCATATAGCTATGCGTGATATAAAAATATTTTCTCCAGCTGTACCTTTGTTTTCTCCTTCAATAATCAATACAAATAAAATCAAAACAATATATAACGAAAGCATTCAAAGTAATTTACATTTGGTTGTGCAATTTCGTATAGTTCGATGGTTTTGTTATACTAAAGTACGACGTTTGATCATTACATACCAAAAAATAAATATTTCTTCATACGTCTTCTATTTTCTTCTTATTAATAATTTCGAAAAATATTTTCATCGTTACGCTCTTGATTCTACACGGTTACTTATATCTATATGCCGAGGGAAAATATGAAACCATTGAATCTTTACAAATGAAAGACTAATCATATGTTAGAATGATTAATGTCGTTATAAGATTGCACAAAAGATAGAAATAATGTCATAATGATATGCATGAATACTGTAGCAGTGTTTGTGAAATATATCTTGAAAAATAAACTAGCAAATTTACATTTTGTGATACTTCAAATATGCCTGATATTTTGAACATCTGTCTCTATATTTTATTATCGCTTGAATGTAATAAATCGAGATAAAAAGAAGGCCGAAAAAACATTATAACCACTTATTTTGTTCCCTTTTTCACTCCTTGATTTTTCTCTATCACGTTCCGGTCGATGCACTTGCTAATACATGAAGATGAAAAGTACAACCACATGTGGTTTTTTGGTTTCTCTCATCTATGCATATTTGTCACGTCAATGTCTGACGTATCCATAATGACATTTTATTTTTGTTTTACGAATACAAAAAATGAATGAAAAAATAAATAAATAAACATAGATTTTGTGGTTTTTTTTTGTATGTAAAAAATAATAATTATGTATATCCAAATGATTTAGCCAATTGAAGATCTTGTTGAAGTTGATGTCGTTTTATTGAACGACGTTGTCGACGACGTTGCTGTTTTGCTTCAAGACGTAATTGACGTTTTTCTTCCATTGATTGTTCATATTTTCGACGAAGCCATCTAATAGAAAAAAAAACTGAATCTAAATAAATTCAAAAAATTTACGATAAATTACTTTTGAAATGCTCGATGATTATTCATTCGATTAATATTATCTATCGATGATGATGATACTCCAGATGCCATTTCTTCATCAGCTTGTAATTTTTTAAATTCATTTACCATCATTGCTTGTTGATCTTTACGTTCAAGCCATTTTTTATATTTTTTTTCACGTAATTCATTTAAGATTTTTTCTTGTTCAGCTCGACGAGTCTAAATAAGACGAAAAACAAATGAAAAAAAAAGAGATTAAATCTATAATAGAATATTTTCTACTTCTTCTTCTTCTTTTTCTAATCGTTTTTCTTCATTAATTCTTTTACGTTCAGAATCTTTGTCTTGTAACCATCGTTCATAGGATTCTTTAGCTTTAGCCAATTCTTTTTGACGTTTTTCTTCAGCCTATAAATGATTAAAAAAAAACAAAATTCTTATTTTTTCATGAAATATCTTTACTTCTTCTTTTTTTCGACGTTCTTCTTTTAATTCCGCTCGTTTCTTTTCAGCAGCTTTTCGTAAAAGTCCATCAAAATCAACACCGGACGATGGTCTTTTATTTTTAAATAAAAAAAAAACACGTAAGATTTATTAAAAAAATTTACTTACTTATCTGCATTTGTTTCGACAGATTTTGAAACACCCGCACTATAAATAAATAATAAAAAAAATTCAACGATTGAAAATATTTTTACTCTTTATACCTTTTCGGTCGTTGCCGATTGGTTGTTTCGATTTTATTTTTCTTATCAGAAGATGATTTAGGTCTCACTGGTAAAGGACGATGAATTGAATCTTGTTTTCGTTTAGGTTCTGTTGGTGGTGTAGGTAAAAATAAAGTTTTTGATGTATTATTTTGATTATGATTAGATTTGAGATGATTTTTCGCTATATAATCATCTTCATCTTGTATATCAAATCGACCATTAACAGCAACAATCATGGATTTTTTTGATGATGTTGAATTTGACGTTATATTTGAAATATCTTGACTATCAAGATTATTTTCATTTGATTTCAATGATACTATCGATAAATCATCGAAATAAAATTTAAAAAAAAAACAAAAAAAGAAACTCTACTTTCTAGATTTGATAAATTATCTTTGTTTACATTATTTGCTGTAGTTGCCCATCGTTCATCAATTGGAATTGTTCCATGAAATTGCAATGCTTTTATGTGTTGAAGCAATGATAAACCTTCTTTCGGTTGTGTATCATTAAGTGGTACAGTATATTCATGTGTACTGTTATCACTACGTGGACTAGTAACAATAGCAGATGCTTCTTCAGAAACAGGTGAAACACATTGTCTAATCAGAGTATTAGCATTTTCATGTTCATTAGGATCTTGAACAATATCAACTGCTTTAACAACAGTATCGAATGAAACACGTTGTGAATGTTTTAATTCAGATGGTGTTTGATCATGTTCTAATTCTTCATTCGCTTTTTTTAGTCGTTCTTGAATGGCAATAGTATAATCAAAACCATTACTATCGTCATATGGAATATCATCTTTAACAAAAAAACAAAAATTCATCATTTGTCAATAATAAAAATTCTGAAATAGTATGATGTCTTACCATCATCAATATCATTTTGATCTTGACCAAAAATTTCAAATTGATAAGGATTTCGATCAAATTGTGATAGATCTTCCGCTGAATTTGATAATGTACTTTGTTCAAATAAATCTAGATTAGCATATTGTCGTTTTAAAGTAAGAATATCCATATCTGAATGAATTAATATTTTTTATTTATCGAAAAATTGAAAATATATAATATATATTTTACTCACCATCTAAACAATGACCAATTCGTGATGCAATCGGATTTGTATCAGTAGTAAAAAAGCCTCGATTCTGTCGCGATAATGTCGGATTGTCTGGCATATGAAAATTGACCGCTGATCGATCGTACGATGCAAATGTACTTGTAGCTGTAGCCATGGTTGTCTATCAAACTATTTTTATTTAAATATTCATATCTGGATAGAAATAATGAAGAGAAAAAAAATTTTAATAAAAAAGTTTACAAATAATCTTTTGTAAAAAAAAAATGGCATAAAACAAACACAATATTAAGGCTTCTAGTTCGAAACGACATATAAATTCCATGTCTTCTTCGGTTTCATAACAACAATTTTTATACATATTGAAACTATGATTCTTTTTTAATTAGATTTATCTTTATCATAGATTATTTTATTTAAAAAATATCTTCTTTAATTAAAAAGAAATAAAGAAAAATCTTCTAAAGATGTCACTTTTAATGTTGCTTAGTAAACCTTCGGAATTGATTCAATAGAATGGTTTACTTTTAAATAATCAAACAAGAACACGGGAAAATAACAGGCACATTGATGAATAAGGAAGAAAGAAATACCAAATTTTTTTTTAAACTAAACGATAAATGAATTTTCATAGTTAATGAAATGATGATCCGGTTTTTTGGCCCTTTTTTAATTATTTAAAATACTAAATGTATGCTTTTTGATGATTAATTAAATATATAGCACTGATCTTGAGGAAATTAAAACTTAATATAAAAAAATGTTTTCGAAAACTAATTGAACCAAGTGAATAGACATCTGAGTTTCATTTGTGTGGTATGCAATAATTTCCTATTTTTATATTTGTGTAATGAAGGTTGAAAAGGAAGTGTATCGATGCATGAGATAAAATATAAAAAAATTAAAAAGTAGACTTCATGATACTAACTCTAGTTTGCATGAATAGACTAGAATAAAAAATAAATCATAATCATTCACGCCGTATCAAATAACAATTCTTCTGTTCTTGTTTTTGCATTCTATTCTACACACATATCAATTCAAATGGTAAAATTGAATTATCTTATGAATATTTGAATTTATCTATTCGCTGCTTTTTTTTCTATATCTTTATAATAGAATATCATTCTTTTTTATGTTTGAATGAATTGAATGCATAGAATGACTGACTAGTGTAGTGTATGATCTCGACGATATTAAGAATGGTACGGAAATTCTACTGTTGCTCTCTCTTCCGTTATTACAATTTTCAAGAGAGAAAACAGAGAAGATCTCATGATTACGATGGAGATGAACGTGGTTCTTTTACTATGTCGTGCTCAAACTACGAAGAATGATAAAAAAAGAGAGCTCATTTCCATTCCGAGAATAGCCTTGAGTTCTTTGTCTTTCTCTTGCTTTTGGTATATATTGAAGAGAAAAAAATCGACGACGACAACTAGTGGTTGTGTTTTCTACAGACATGAATACAGGGAAAAAAAGGAACCGCAAAAAAGAGAGAGAGAGAACGACGGATAAATAAAAAATTGCTCACACACATTCGTTACAGACTTGTAAAGAATAACATCAAATAGGAGCTAGTGCTGTAGGAAAAAAGAAAAAAAAAAGGAGAACGAGGTGACAACAAGAGGCTTGTTTCATATGCATCGTGAGTAAATGTGAACAAAAGCAACACATAATACACTTAGTTTTTTTTTCTAGAAGAACAATATGGCTGGTAATGAAAACATGAAAAATATGAATTTAACATCTGATATAAAATGTATAATTCTCCAACAAACATTTACTGGAAAACGAGAACTTAAAGTAACAACAATACCAAAACCACCCTCACCAGCTGATGGTGAAGTATTAATTGCTGTTAAAGCTTGGTAATATTTTTTTATATTAAAAATTCAAGAATACAAAAAAACAAGATCTATTTTTTTTTCTTTTCTAGTGGAATTAATTTTAATGATGTTCTTGGACGTTACGGACTGTTAGAAGACATTCCACGACCTCCCTTTGTACCCGGTTTTGAATGTAGTGGTGAAGTACTTGATATTGGAACCAATGTCACACATGTTGATGTAAGATTAGAATAAAAATTTTTGTTAAATGATTTTTATCGTACTATAGAGAGGCGATCGTGTTGTTGTGCTTACACGTTTTTCTGCTTGGGCTGAACAAATTCTTGTTAAAAAAGATTTGGTTTTTAAAATTCCAAAAGAAATGTCATTTCGAGAAGCCGCTGTACTTCCTGTTGCTTATCTTACTGCTTATATACTTCTATTTGAAATTGGTAATATTAAACCAAATCAAACATTATTATTTCATTCCGCTGGTGGTGGTGTTGGGAGTAAGATAATAATCTAAATATTAAAAATTACAAAAAAAAAATTTTTTTTTATCATAGTTGCATTAACTCAACTCTCAAAACTTGTGCCTAATTTAACAATTATTGCTACTGCAAGTTCACATAAATTCGATGTATTACGTGCTCATATTCATTATTTATTTGAACATGATATTGATTATACCGAAGATGTCAAAAAGTATAAAACTAATTGTTAGATTCTCTTTTCTTCATATATATCATATGTTATATTTTAGAATAGCACCGGAAGGTGTCGATCTTGTTCTTGATTGTATGGCAGGCGATGATTGTGAACGAGGTCTTAACTTACTTAAATTTAATGGAAAATATATTATGTATGGCACATCAAGTTTACTTAGTTGGGATGTGAAAAATTTTTTTGGTTTGACTAAAGGAATGAATAATGTATGTAAAATTATTTGATGATAAAGAAAAAATTTGATTTCCTATATTTGAAGTGGTGGCAAAATGATAAAATAAGTTGTTTACGTCTATTTCAAGATAGCAAATCTATACATGGTTTTAATTTGGTTCAATTACTTCTTCGTGGTTCAAATGAAACACGTCGTTATTTAGCAGATATAATGCATAAAGTATTTATTCTTTATAAAGAAGGCAAAATCAAACCAGTTGTCGATTCTGTATTTACATTCGAAGATGTATAGAAAATAAAAATATTTTTTTTTTATAGAATTTATTTTCTTATCATTAATAGGTAAATAATGCTCTTGGTAAATTAATTGATCGTAAAAATATTGGTAAAGTTGTAATCGAACCATTTCTTAATACAAAACCAGAAAAAGTGAAAAAAGTAAAATAAAAAAAAAATTTTTTCTTTTTGAATTAAATCTATTGTATTTCTAGTTAAAAGCAAATAGTTCACATGGACGGAGTAATGATGGTCATTCAAGTTCAACATCTGGTCCTGATGATGATAATGATGACAAAGATCCGGATGATTTTCAACATAATTCATCATCTAATCATTAATTATATCGTTTTATTCTCTATCTATTAATTATTTATTTATTTATGATATAAATGTTTATATTTCGTCTTCAATTAAATATTTTTCTTTTTTTTCCCCCCCATATTCTTGTTCCCCTTCGTATATATCAGCCTCTTATTGTTTTGTTTGGTGTCATTTCATCTTGAATAATGCATTTCTGAAGATAAAATACAAAAAGAAACCAGAATGATACTATATACATGACAAGAAAATAAAAATGCTTTCATTAATGTGCCAGTTTTATTCTAAAAAGCAATTTGAGTAGTATCTTTCTTTAAAACCATCGAGTAATTTCGGAAGAATACTTCTAAAAAAAAAGCAATTCAAATAAATTAAAGAATATTTCAACGAATAAAAAATGAGTCTATTAAGTGCATTAGAAATAATATTACTTTTTCCATGTGCTAGTTTGTGTGGAAGTAATTTTTAGGAAAATTATTATAATTATATCCTGCTTTGACATACATTTTTCTTTATATCACATGTAAGATTTCGTGCATTTTCAAATGAACTTAATCAGTAGGTTTAGAACTCGTTTATTTCTTGTTTACTCGTATTAGAATATCTACAGTCACGTTCTTATTGTTTAAATAAAAGAAAAGACTGTCAACGCAATTCCTGTGAGATTAAAACAAATTAACTGAAAGACACGTTTTACTAATCGATGCAAAACAGGTCGAAAAATCTCGTTTAATATTCTAACACTCCTTTTTCAATTTGTTTGAAATATTTTTACAAATGTCTAAAAAAAATCTTCTCTTTTGTTGAATTCACATTGATTATTCTTTCAATCTCCAACAAAAACCGGCGATAAAATATGAGCTGGCATACGGACTTTTATCTTATCTATACTATGATAAAAATAATTGAATTTTAAGTCATTAATCAAATAATGTCAATTTTTTATCATTCTCAAATTGTTATTCAACAAAGAAAAGAACATTTAGAAATAAATATTATTTGACTATAATTTCCCCGGTTAGAGCTCGTCGAGTTCAAAAAAACATTTTTTGAACCCGGTTCAGGGAAAATTTTTAGATTCGAAACCGACTGGATCCGGATCCTACCCGTTGGACAGACTAAAAAACTAAAAATGGAATCAATTATCTCTACTAATAAACTTACAATTCAGTAACATCATCAATCGATTCTCAATCAACTATGTTCAATCAGTTTTGATTATCATTCTTTTAAATATGAAATACATAAATTACAAATGACATATAGATGTCATTATAAATTGATATTTTTTTAATGTGTTGCAAAAATATTATTAATTTACCATCAAATGACATGTCTATTTGGCAATATGATTGAAAAAGTAAAAAAATTATAGATATACATGATAATATAGAATGATGAAAAACCCGACGATGTGAAGAAAATATTAAAATAAGTGACGAATAAAAAATATAATTAAATAGTCGAAGTGAGGTGGAAGGTAAGGTACTGATTGCTTATTAATGACGTCTTTTTTTTTTGTATAACTAACGAGTAGATATACAAATGCCTAAATATAATTTCATAATTTCACAAGCAATTGACCTTGTTACTCAAATATTATCTGGTATGAAACCAGAAATGCTAGTTGATTTTACTCAAATTTTATGTGAAGAAGCGCAAAGAATTTGCAAAGAATTTCAAACTAATGGTCAGAATATTAATCTGGATATTTTAGCTGCTAAATTAGATGAATTTGCAACACGAATGAAATACGAATTTCATAATAAGGTTGTTTTATTTATATTTCTATAAACTTTTACTTCATTTTTCTTTTTCCAAAGGATCCTGAACCATCACCATATCAATTTCCTATTTTCAATGTTTCGCCTAATCCAAATCCGATCTCTAATCTATATGACAAACATTATAAAGAAGCTTCTTCAATTTTTGAACCAAAAACCGAACCTATAACAACAACAAATCCAACTTCATCATCATATCCGATTTACTCTCAACAACCAATTATCGATTGGTATTTTATTAATCCATATGCAACTTATTATCAAGATACGACTACTCATCATTTACCTCATTCATCAATCGGTGATGATTTACATTCACATTCAACGATTGATAGTAAATTAAATTATTCGACAAATTCTAATACACAAAAGATTGTTGTTAATGTTATTAAAGATAATTCTTCATCAATAAATTCTCAAACTCATTTCAATTCATCAAAATCAATTCCTAAATCGAATAATAATGAAATAATAACAAAAAAAGAAATATATACTTCACCAAATACTATTATAGGTTCACAAACTATGGAAGATCTATTTCAAGTTGTAAAAAATCAAAAATCTGCATCATCACAATCAAAATCAATGATTGACCGTGTTATTATTATCGATCGACATGATTCAAATGCACCAAATAATAATCAAACCAACAATGAAAAAGAACGCTTACATACATTTGAAATGCATACATCAATCCCAATGATAACTACTACTATTTCGATTACACCTTCAACAGGATATATGGTACAACAACCGACTTATTATAATGCACAACAATTAATCTATCAACAACCGGAAATGTATACGTCAATGCCAAGCAACATCTATTTAACAACAACAACAACATCCTATGTTGCAAATGCAAATAGTCATTATCCATTTGTATACTATCAATATTGACTAAAGAAACAAATGAAATCGTTCATTTAATTTTACTTTAAATTCTATGATACTTGAAAAAATATTTTCTATTCATGCTGTGTGTTTGTGCTCGCTTGCTATCTAAGATGAAAAAAAGCAAAACATTATGTCCATAGGCAGAGTTTTAAGTAGGAAACTTAGAAAAAAAGAATTATGAATAATATAATGAAAAAAATATTGTTTGACAAAGTGATTATTTTTCCGCAGCCTCCAGTCAT
>Ga0116226_10005294_pt1 | contig 11507 bp, 6 predicted proteins | sample S1TSphfallax_FD_89692 | JGI IMG/M metagenome (GOLD analysis project Ga0116226, IMG submission 89692) | Host-associated microbial communities from peat moss isolated from Minnesota, USA - S1T2_Fa - Sphagnum fallax MG | ecosystem: Host-associated > Plants > Peat moss > Unclassified | place: USA... | reverse complement strand
TTCAAGCTATGGCATTATTGGACCCAAAACTACTTGTAGCTATTAGATCATGCTTTGCTTGAAAACTCAAAATTGATCACATGCTATAAAAGTCCATTTTGAACTGGGCTTTTTGTAATTATTTGGAATTTTTTAAATGTTGAATTTGGTTAATAAATGAATGGCTTGCTAGGTTCAATCACAATCAAAAGAACAAAAGTTGTTATTTATCCATGGATCAAAAGTTCAAAAATCAATTTCTATCCATTTTTTAACTAGGGCAACTAGACCTTACTATACATGCGTAACCCCAACATATTGGTGATTATGTGATTATTGTATAAACATTCATTTTCAAAATGTGCATGTTTTGTAGTCCATTTGAGATTTGGTCAAAACATACAACAATTGATTCAAATTTTTATTTTTTTATTTTTAAAAAAATACATTATGTGTTTTATAATCTATTTACATTTGAAAAAAAACTTGTGTAATAATTGTTTTGGGCTTGACACATGGATCTCAAATGGGATGTTCAAAGTTAATGCATGAGAAGGGAACCCATGAAAGTGTCCTAGGATTCAAAGGGGTTTGCATGTTATGATGTACACAAAAAACTCGCATAATCTAACAATTTTTAGTACCTATTCGAGTTTCATGCATCATGGTGGAAATTTGAAAAATAATTTTCACTCAAATTTTGTAATAATGATATTTATGTCTCAATCTAGCATTATCTTGTGAAATCAATGCACATACAAATGAAATAATAGTTCAACAAAATATTATTTTGATTTGCAAAACCTTGAAGCATCTTTATAGTTCCAACAAAAAGATTAAGAAGTACTACATTTAATGATTTTTTTTCATGAAATTTTACACATACAAAAAAAAATCATAAAGAACAATCTTTTCCATCATAGTTTTCAATATTTTTCAAGGTGGTGGAATTTGGATTAGACAATTTTAAAATGTTCATTAGTACATTATGGTATGATAAAGATAATGATTATGATTTTTTTAGGTTGAAAAATGATTTTCCATTGACTCATGAATGTTTTTTTAATCATTTAAACAAAAATAAGATGAAGTTTTGAAATTATTTTTTAAATCGAAAATCATTGTCAAATAGGGTTTTTAGAAACCTTTATTAAATTATTGGTGTACATTTACACAAATGCACAATTATGATTCAATTTCATATTCATGATTCTTGTGACTTCTTTCGATTTTGAAGCCCAAGTCAATTATATGTGATTTTAAAAATAATTCAAATTGAATGAAATCTTACATGTTACTTTTAATATTGTATGTAGTTCCAATTTTCAAACATATTGTGTACATCATAGCATGCAAACACCTTCAAACACATTTTCACAAATATTGAAAGTAGAATCCCAACATTTTCAAGTGAATTTTTTATTTTAGGGATTGACGTTTCAAAATGTCCATAATCTTTGGAACAAAATATAAATGATGTTTGAATTGGTCATATTTAAAATGTCTTTTTCAACTTGGGTTTTGTAAATTTATAACGTGGAATTTCCATCTTGGGTTTTGCAATTTTCATTTTGACTATATCTTATTTTGGAAGTTGCAAAACCTAAATTGCTAAATCAAGTCATTTCACTTGTTTGATAATGACATTTTCTTGTTGTAATGCATTAACTATCCTCTTTGTTTGTTTGTGCAAATTGATTTACATTGAACTTGTCTTTGTGAGTTTGTCATAATCCCATCCCTAAATTTTCACATCTTTTTTATTTGTGGGAGCTAAGGAACATGCCTTGGGTTTGGCATTCCAATACAAATTTGGGAATCAATTAGTTTTTTAAACCCGTACCACTTGACAACCCTAGGGATGCATCACAAAATGTTCTAGAAAACATAAAGGACTTTACACATGATGGTCTGCACTTCATCTTTGGCCTTCAATTCTTGCAACTATGAAAAGAATAAGAATTAGCATCTACATTACACTATTTGAGGGCCTTACACAAAAGAATTCTTATAATGGATAAAATATTCATTCCCAAATGAATATGATAACCTTAGCAAATTATACAATCAAGTTATAACATGTTAAGGTTATCATATAACGACCATTCAAACATTGTTTTAAACAACATTCCCATCTTTGGACATCCACATCCATCACAAATTAATTGTTAAAAAGGAGGATCCAAAGGTGGACATTTGAATGTTTGTCGTAACACTTCATATTTGTGCACGGTTGTTTCATGTATGAACATCACTACAACAAAGGAAATAGATGATTTGTAAGGTTGAAAACATGTTTACTTTAAAGCTTTGACAAAAAAAATTCAAATGGAGGCAAATGACATGTGAATGTTACCAAACCTTTAGTTCCAAAAACACATTTAATATAAGTAGACAAACATGAAGCTTCAAGAGACGATAGTGGGGTGCAAATTAGATAATAGGAGCTAGATTTACATGCTTGGGTGGCTATTTAATCCAAAATATTCCCATAATATTTTAAAACATTTCATTTGAAAGTTAGAAGAACTCAAATTTGACCTAAGAAGATGTTGTGATATGTTATTATGCAAATATATATTTTAAAAATCTCCCTCAAAATATGTCATGCATAAAAAATATTTTAAAAACTAAAAGTCCTTTTGATGCTTTAAAACACATGTTACAATGTTTAATGATTTTTAAAAAATATTCTTTCCTTATTATATTCGCTCCAAATCATCACATTAAAAATGTTTTCATGATTGTTTTTAATGACTTTCAACATCAGTACAAATTTTTACCTAAATAAAATAAAATAAAACATTGGTTACAATTGTTTTGGCTCTTGTTAGTGTGATTACATCCTATGATTTTGATCTAGAGGAAAACAAAAATCTAATCATGCAACAATGTTTTGGATGAAGCTTCAAAAGTGACAATTTTAAGATCAAGTAATAATGGACAAAGTCTCAATTTCAAGCAATTTGCTAGAAAACATTAAAAAGACCTAACAATCTTAATGTTATTAATTGTATATTCATATAGATTGCAAGTTTACATTTTTTTCAACACATTGATTTTTTAGCTTTTTGAATGAAATGGATAGTTAAAATGAATGAAACATGGAATGAAATGGAATGGGAATTGTTGACAATTACCTTGAATGATTTAAACAATGTTGATGTTTATCTTTTCCACATTTTAATCTCCATATCAAAACTCATATATTTGGGTGTAATATATATAATGCATGAATTGATTAGTTAAGCACAAAACATATTTGGAAATAATTTCTCAACAAGGATAAAATTTTCATGAAAGAAAAATAAATTATAATATATTATTATGTTACAAAAATAAATTAATCTAGATTAAATGCAACATATAAACATGATGAAGATTTGAAATCAATGTTTTGAATATGTATAAAGTGAGATGGTGCTTGATGAAAAATAGGTGTGCACAAATGAAGACATGAAATTTACATGCATTGTGTTTTCCAAAAATCATGTGCTTTATAAAATTCATATGGTTTAAAGTTCAACACCTTCAATCCATGTGTTTAATATTCATCACCTCAAAGTAGGAAATACTTTGGGTTTTTTTTCATTTTCACACTAATTTTTCATTTTTCTTTTTAAATTTTCTTTTTAAATAAGTTGCCAACCTTCTACAATATTCCTCAAAAAACTGCACATTAATCTGGTATTAGTATTGGGTTCAAAGCTATTTTTTCCTTAGTGAGGAAGGGATAATTTGGTATTACCACAAGTCCCTAGTCTTGACACCCTACCAAGTTGATATATTGGCCTTAGGTCATATTAATTGGATGGGGTCTTTGGCACTAGTGTTGATATAAGTGTGGGGGGATATTAAAAATTACACAAATCCTCATCAAATATATATATTTAACCATGTATATCAAAAAATCAACTGTCTTGTCATTATATAAAACCATCATTTTCCATTATTATTTTTAAAAGTCAAATAATTATCCTACTGGTTTAGAGTTGGGAAAAGGTTTTGACTTAATTAAACATTGAAGGTAGCAACAAAATCCATGACTATTCATTATTCATTGTTTCCATGTTATTTCTTTAGCATCCTTGATTGTTTCCCAAGGCAGTTCCCATTGTTTCCACAATGTCCTTCAAATCCCCAACCTCTTTTCCAAGTGTCCCCTACCATTTCTTTGACATGTGTTAACATCTCTTGCCATTTCTTAAGTGTTGCAACCATCCCTTGCCATGTCCCAACGTGGCCTAATGTTTCACACTATTTTTCACCCATAATTTGGTGTTGCTAAACATCACCAATGCATCACAATGTTTTTCTTACCACTTCCCATGTTCTACATCTCTAAATTGTTTGTTGATTTTGTGTGATGTCCCACATCATGACCCCCTCATGTTTTCACCATAACCTAACATTCTTGTAGCTTGTCACATCATCCATTGCCATTCACATATGTTTTTTTATTGTCTCCAATGTTGCATGATCATAAATGAAAAACTATCCCAAAGCTAAAAATTACCAAGGATGCCCCTAGTTGGTACATTTTGAAATAAAAAGATTGAAAATCTTGTTTTAAACCCTCTTATGTTGATACCAAGCACATGCCTAATTATAACATTCCAACAATGGTTTTGATAGTTAAACTTAACAATGGCCTCATTTTAAGCCTCATTTCACCCTCACCCACTAAGTTCCCCCGAGGTGATTTTTTTTTTTTTTTCCTATGGTTCTTACCTACCCTTCCATGCCTTGTTTTACCTTCCTTTTCACCTACCTATCTCCCTCTCCCCATCCTACCTATCTCCCTTCCTACTACCATTGCATCTCCATTGTTAGAGCTTAAAAAGGAGTGTCACTCCAATAGCCAATGCATGTGTTTTGAGTGTTTTCAACAAGTTCTAATAACTAAAGTGTGTTTTTTGGATTTTTTCAACAAACTTTAAAAGCATATGTGTGATTTCGAGGAAAGAAACTCCCACATGGGCAAGTGTGATTATTTATTTATTTATTTATTTATTTAGAGTTTGGATGGAAAGAATAACAAGGAGTAGCAAGGAAGAAGAAAGTTTAATGTGCAATAAGTTTATTCTCATGTGATTTATTTTATTTATTTGTGTGTGTGTGTGTTTATTTGTTTTTTTTTTAATGTTTTTTTCCTTTAGCATGTGTGCATGTTGTTTTAAAAAAAATTTGTGTTTATTTTTTGTTATTTTATTTTTTCTATTTTTAATATATTTCCTTTTTTATGTTTTCTTATTTTAGTTTTTTGTTTATGTGGTTTGTCTTATTTTTTAAAAAATTCTTTCAATTTTTTTTGGTTTTGGTTTTTTTTATCTTTATCTTTCTTTCTATGTTTGTAGGCTTTTTAAATTTTTTTTTTTCCTTTTAAAAAAAAATTCAGTTAGTTTTTTTTTTATAGTTCATTACTGTTTTTTTTGTTGTGATGGATGTCTAAATGCTTGGATTAAGTTCCCACCTCACAAGAAGTTGAAATAGACTTAAACTCCATCGATCATGGAAGTAATTAAGGAAGTTATTGATAAGGTAATTTTAGATGGTTTGAAAAAACTAATGCATGTTGCAACAAATGAATTAGTTCTTTATATGGTAGAAGATCAAATGGGTGCAAGTGCTTCAATTGAATAATTAATTCATGTTACAACAAATAAACTTGTTCTTAGTATAGTATAAGATCAAATGAATGCAAGTGTTTTTAATGAAAAAACCAATTCATGTTGCAATAAATGGGTCACCTCTTGATCCAATGGATAAACCAATGCATGTTGCAACACATTCAATCTTTTTACAATAGAGGAATAAGTGCAACACATTGTCGTCTTTGTCCCTCCTCCATGTGTCCAATTAAATTATACTTATGTTAATTCATTGCCCCACCTTTCTCCATGTGAAAGGGTGGGTGGGTTTTATTTTGCCCAAATTTAGGTTACAATACCCCCAATACCATTATGAACCCCATCCAACAATGACTCCACAATAAATAAATATTACATGGATAAAAATGTTAAAATGTTAAACCCATATTATCTAATTTTTGGTGGTTAAAAACATGTCATTTTGCATCCAAACTTATACACTATGCATCATATTGCATCAATCCAATAAACTAACAACGGTATGCAAATTCCCAATAGGGAAAAAATCATGTTCATCAAAACCATAGGCCTTAATGGAATAAACAACTTACAAAAATTCCCTTTAGTGGAAACATTTACATAGTAAACAAAAAAATTATACAAATGTTTGAAAAAGATTTACAAAAAAACCCCCTCTATTTTATAAATAATTAATTGTGAGGAAAAAATAAAAAAACTTGCACAATATGAGAAAATGGGGTGATTTGAAAGTAGCCTTGCAATTGGGTTTTTGAGTTACAATGACCATTGCAACTCATTGCAACTCAACGTATTTTTATGAGCATGAAGGCTATTTGACAAGTTGCACAAGTTGCAAGGGATGCAACTCACCATATATGAAATCATATACATGTGTAATTCATGCAACTCTGTTACAATTATATAAAAATAACTACTATGCAACTTTAATGCAACTAGTTTGCAATTACCATGATGACGTCATGTTGACATTACTTTTCATCGATTTATCAAAATTTGACATGTAATACTATGCGGATTTTTTGGTGAATGGTTTTTGAAACATTGATCTCCACCATCTATTATGATTGTTCATTTTATATCGCCTTCAATTATGACAATGGCCTAGTCAAAAGTTACCACGAGTCGTATTAATTGAAATTTGAAAAAATAAAATTTATATATATATATATAGCTAGGTAGGTTCTACCTACATATGTAGGTAAGTAGGACCTACCTATAAGGTTACATTACATACCTATTTACTTACTTAGGTAAGTGTTAACATGTATAAATTTCTAGATTAGTTAGTTCCATAGGCTTCTCAATAATTAATAATTATTAATGGTAAACTTAGCATCCCTTGTCCAAAGGATGAAACTAGTGGGATTAAATAGCTTGGATTAATGAGTGGTTGGGGGTAATATTCCACCCAATCATTTAGGAGATTTTTAGGAAAAATTTAGTATGATGGCCCTATGTTCTAGGGGTCAATGTGGGTGTTGTGTGGTGTTTGGAAAAGGGGGATTAGAGGAAGTGTCAAAAGATTTCTATGGCATTTGATATTTTTGTAAAATGTGTGAGGAACAAAGGAAGGTGTATGTATTTTGTGTGTGATTTTATTGGAAGATGGTTAAAGGATTTGAATTTCTTTTGTTGTGTTTATATTCTATTAACAAGTGTGGAAGGTAGGTTAGTTGGAAATTGTACAAGTAGGTATGTTCCCTTGAAATGGAAATATGCATTATTTTTAAATAGAAAACAAGAGTCATACCATTTAATAATCTTTGGAAGGGTAAGTAGTTGGTTGCCACAAAAAGGTAATAACTTATATCGGGGGTAGAAATTAAAATGAAAAAACTAGCAGGTAGTCACCTACATGCTGAAGGGTTTTAAAACATGTGGTAGGCATTACTTATGAGGGAATACAATAGTTGCATGTGGTAAGCATAACCTTTAGAGGGCTTATTGGTGTGGTGGAGATGGGACAATGGTTGTAAAACGTTTGTAGACCCTAATAAAACAACATTAGGGGGAGTCGAAGGTGTTGTAAAACCTTGCAAAGTAGTTATTATTAGATTCTACCTTTTTCATGTTATTATTTTTTACTTTTTTCCCTTACCTCCTTGGATTAGACTATTGTCGCAACCGTAGTTTTGGGTTTACGACCAAAGTAAGGGCTTGCGAAGGTGCGGTCCAAGAATGAAACCCAGGAATCACATTTCATGTTCCTAGAAGTATGGGAAAGTGTGAGGGAATGAACCCCCACACTCCCAAGCGAGCTCCCACTTTGGGAGTTGGAGTCCTGATGGACCTCCAAATTTTCAAAAAGTAATTGCAGGGGTCAAACCCATTGTATTGAAATTTTCCTTGTAATATTGAAAAGCTCTTGGAACGTAGATGTCTAAAATGGGCTCGCATGACCCATTTGGGTACTTAAAACACAAGTTATGGCCAAAAAAAGGGTTAGGAGTCAAATTACCAATTTGATTCCTGATCATTAAAAGTCAAGAATCTCCCTAATTTCCTTGTGTGCAAGTGGCTTGCCACATACCGTTGGAAAGATCTCGATGAGGCTACAACTTTTCTTAAGACCTCACCTCAATCGGAGATCTGCACACAAAATTATGGGACTCCGAATTTTCAAGAGTCCCAATTTTGGGAATTTCGAGATTCGCATTAAGGAGTCTCGGGACAAAATGACATTTGGGTGCTGGTCTTGTGGCCAGGCAGAAAGTATATTATAAAGGGGAAGGTGGTGGCTTCCCCCAAGTCCGAGTTGTGGTGAGTTTTGTGAGTCTGTGGTTTCCCGTGGCTCGTCCGTGCACCAAAGGTGTTCCAACTGCGCACTAACCAACTTGTTGTTCAGTTTGTGTAGGTCCATGTGAATAATTGAGTTGTTTGTCAATCCTCCTACTCCCCATCTTGGAGCTCCAACACGCCCTTCTACCCATGAAATGTTGTGAGCCAAGGAGCGTGTCCCAACTCCTTCTCTTTCCATTGTCTTCATCTTTGGACTAGAAGTTGAGTCCATCAAAGAGCTTGGGGTGCATCAAATACTTATAGGAAAGTAGGTATGTTCTTGGATAATAAACCTTTACCCTCCTCCTTTGCTTTTTGTATGACTTTATATTTATTACTTGAGTAATCATATTAAAGTAAGTTAACGAGGGTAGTTTATTTCTATTGAGTAATAGGGCATTAACCTTGCCACTTTAGTTGTACCTTTTAGGAAACGATAACGATTAGGGGTTGTAATTAAGAATAAGTAAGTAGGTAGGAAGGTAAAAGGGCAAGTGAGCTAAAGAGCAATAATTTTTTTTTAGATTTTATGTTTTGTATTTAAGGATAACTTTTTAAAAATCCATCCCAAATTAACAATACATTGTATTTTAATGTTAACACACAAGAAAATGCACTTTTATATAGTTTGTGATATGACATTCAAAAATAAAAATATGGGTTAAATTTTTTAATTGCATGTTGAGTTGCAATTATAATTTTTTTTGCCCACTTTCTTTGAGTGTTTTTTTTGGGTGGTAAATTATACAACTAAATAGGTGATTATCTGATAATTATATGTTTGAATTTATTATCAATAATTGATTAGCGAAAATAGTTATTTGAATCAATCAATTTAATTAAAATAATTTTTTAATTAATTATAAAATAAGCAAGTATATAAATTTAAGTAATATTCAAATAATTAATTATTTGGATATTTGATAGTTAGTTATTCCAAATAATGTTCTGAACTAGTTATTTAAATTTATTTTCTAATTTAGATAATTAGGCGGTCAATGAATTTATATAATTAATTCTCAGATATTTAATTTAAATTTATAATTATTTGAATTAAGTAACTGAGAAATTCTTTGAATTAATTATTTTAATTCAACTAATTTGTTAGTTACTTATTTTAGATAATTTATTATCAACTAAGAAAATCTGAATTTAGATAACTAATAATTTATCATCTGAATGTAAAATTATATTATTAAGTATTTGAATACTAATTAATTAATTATATGGATTTTTGAATTGAAATTTAATTCTTTGAACTAATAATAATTATTATTCAGTAAAAATTTATATTATATTATATTTTATTATTAACTACTTTATTGACTGAATTAAAAATTTGATTGTCAAAATTAAACTAATTAAATCATAATAACTATTTACTATTAATCAATATGTAATTGAATAATAATTTATTAAAAATTAATAATGAAAATTGAAGATTAAATATTATTTTTTAAATTATTAATTTATTAACAATCGAACAACATTCATAATATAGTAGAAATGTAATATTTCTATAATGAAAACATAATTGACAATTGGTGGCAAATGTCATATTTAATGTGTGGTGGGAATGTATACAACTGACATATAGTAGTTATCATATAATAGTTACAATGTAGTTGTTGATTGGGTGTTATATTTACATTAGTTGCGATGTAGTTGCCACATGCAATTAAAATGTAACTTGCCAAAAAGTCAAACATGATTAATTACGTTTATATGTACAATATGTACATACATCATATAGGTGTCCCATTTGCAATTAAATTCCAACTATAATACAATTCGATTTTTTAATGCGACATTTTATTTATTAATTGCATGTATTTTCATGCTTTAATTGTAATTTAATTATACATTTTTTTTTTGGAGTACTAATTGCAAAGTAATGTGGTTTCAACAGACATGATTTTTCATAATGTTGATTGAAACAAGGAAAAATTATCATTCATACATGTTATGATTGGGAGTTGTTTTCTTTCTCCTTCAAAATAGGAGAAACAAAATGATTTTATTCCATATATGTCTATGTGTCTTTCAAAGTGGAAAAAATCCCAAATCCTATTTTTTTAAATATACATTTAAATAACATTAAGGTTTTAGTTGTATGTCATAAACATTGAATGTCATAAAAAGCTGCTGAACACCTTCTAAACATCCTTATGTGCATATTAAAGGAAAAATAAAATAACCCTATCTATACAATATGCAATAATTGGGCCAAAATGGAAGTGAATTTGTAAGAAATCAAGTTATTAAAAATTTGCCTCCAAATGCAAATATTCACATACCAATATTGCACCTTATTTGGATTTTATTTTGGTCATGCAATACCCACAAGACAATTGAAAATACAATTTCACAATCCAAACCCTATACATAATACCTTCATCCAAGTGGAGGTGCATGTTGTGAACAATACCATCGTAGGGGTAGTGACAAATATTTTAACATGGCCTTACATATCACTTGAGAAAATAATTCCAATTTCCTTGCAATACCTTCATTTTGTTCCTTTTGGCATCATTTTTGGTAGTTGTGGTGTTGGATTGAATGATGGCTAGGAAGACAAATGTAGCAACCAAGCAGGTGGGGTTTGGTAAGTACTTGTTTTGTTGCCTAATAGGTAGGAAGGTGGGAAGGTGAAAAAACTACCTACCTACCTAGTAGATAACAATACCCTCATTGGCCATCATTGGCATTGCCTTGGTGGAGGTTTAGTGTGTAGGTAGATAAATAAGTAAATAAGTAAATGGGTAGGTAAGTATATGAATAGGTTGGTAGGTGTATGAGGGGGTCGATAATTAGATGGGTGGGCAAATATGTAGGTAGGGGGGTAGAAAGTAGGCCTTTTGGTGCATAGGTAGGTAATCTAAATGTAAGTAGGTAGGTGAGATCAGGTCGAGGGTGGGGGCTTGAGGCAAATTTGTTTTTTAATTAAGATAATGTCATCACGACAAGGAAGGGACAAAAAAAGGTCCATTTGTCAATGCACCAAACATTTAAATTGGTGCATTGGTGGGTATTGGTTCACTCAAGATACAAAGTTTTAACCAAAAGTAGAAAGGTTTTGCTAAAGGGTGAAAATTTAACCAAGAAATGGAGAGTTTT
>Ga0116226_10005293_pt1 | contig 11507 bp, 12 predicted proteins | sample S1TSphfallax_FD_89692 | JGI IMG/M metagenome (GOLD analysis project Ga0116226, IMG submission 89692) | Host-associated microbial communities from peat moss isolated from Minnesota, USA - S1T2_Fa - Sphagnum fallax MG | ecosystem: Host-associated > Plants > Peat moss > Unclassified | place: USA... | reverse complement strand
AGAGTAAAAAATAAGAAAAAATAAAACTTATAAATATTGAAGAAAAACCCTACTTGAAAAAGAATGAGGTGTGTCTTCTTTCTCCAAACTTCAAACTTGCATTCAAATAAATATATATATATATAAGTGAAAAAGAAACACTTTATTTTTATTATACAAAATAATAATAAAAATAAAAAACACATAAAAATAAAAAAATAAAAAGCTAAAAGTTTTTATAAAAAACTAAAACCGGGGGACTTGATAGTGGCCGAAGGTCACGGGCACCCACTAGTCATTGTTAAGTGGATAGGGTATGTCTTTTGAATAAATTGGTAAAATCTATCTTTTTCCATATCACCAATGGTTTTTGTTCACCAACCTAATGACATGAAAAATGAAATGAAATATTTATTTAAATTTAGTAAATTTCAGAAAACAACCACTTTCAAGCCAATGTTATTTATGCTAGTTCACTTGTACAACCAAATCAATAGTCAATTTCAAATCAAGAACATGTTCAAAATAGAAGGCTTACTTGAGCTTCACACGCATTAAATCTTTTCCACCTTTGACAAAATCATCATTGTATGGTAGTCAAAACCTTTCCACTATGGTAGACATTATGAAACATCTTCTTCAACCCTAAACCAAATGAAACCCATGACAAAGAAGAAGGCAATGAGGATATGTATAATTTTCCCCTCATTTGGTTTCTCATTCACAATTTCACCTTTTTTATATATTGATAATGATGAACTATTGAAACCTATTTGTACTTAATTTGCTTGACAATCCTTCTCATGATGATGTTACACTCATGTGAGCCAAGTTTTTATAAGACCAAACCCTAAGGTCAATGATGATGATGATTTCCACATGCTTCAATTGAATGCCATTGAGAGAGGATCTTGGGTGGTAAAATGTGATGATGAGGAAGATAAACAAAACCAAGTTCCTCTACAATTTACATAACATAACCATAATATGTGCATCAATATGAAAAGTGATGAATTGCCACATGTTAATGTTCAGATTTGTTGATGAAAGAGTCTAGTGAAGTTCAAGTGTTGAGTTCAAGTGCCTGAACTTAACACCCTAAGTTGTTGTGACCTAATTTGATCTAATGATGGAGATCATCGATTAAATTGGGTTGTAACAATATTGGTGGAACTACATGCAAAGTGACATTCATTTCATAATGCACCTATGAAGCTTGTGTGTTAAGCTAGTAACTCCCACATACTTTTCTCTTGTGCAGTTCACCCTTTAGGATACACATGTGCATCCTACTCGCATAAGAAATTTCAACATGATCGGTTATTAACAATCCAATATTGGTTTGTCCCAATTTCATCATACTTATAAATTTTTTTAAATCATTCTTTTTTCAACTCCTTTGCATTAATATATACCACATTTAGTATTCTGAATTTTGGTATGTCTTGTACCAATGTACTGTTGCCAAACTTATGTGGGAATTATGCAAGTAACCAAGGAAGTGTAAATAGGTGGTGCTTCTACAAAAAAAATGCATTATACAATTTGTGTTTTAATCCTTTTCTTGAGTTTTTAATCTTTTTAAGGTTTAGGGAGAGTTGAATATCTTCAAATGGAAGGGTCAAACCATATTTGAACCTCAAATTGTGTGCACATAATTGTCATGAAGTTTGACATGTGGTAACCAAAGCTTCAATTGACATTTTGTCAAGTGTATTTTGTGTGTGTGTTTTTTGTCCCATAGGACTTTTGTGATCTTTTGGTACTATCACTAGGAATAAGGCACCATCAACACGAGTACTCTATAAATGATGCAACATAGTGGGGTGCAATACAATGGGTGTTACACAAGGGTGCACATTTGATTATTTTTGTGGTTAATGCAAGTACAAACATGGTGGATTACAACCTTTCCATTATGTTCCAAGCTAAGGAATATCATGGCAATTACCTTTGAATTTAGGTACCACCAACTTCCAATCATCCTTTTTGGTGAAAACACAATAATAAGAGCCACAAACAACCTTTTTTTTTCAAGTATGGCTAGTTGCTAAGGTGGCTACATAGCTCATGTATGGAGTAGCATAATTGGCTAAAATTTGTGTGAGATGGAGGTGATTTGGCGATTTTTTTTATTGAATAGTGGCCATGATGGTGACTTAAAAATTGCAAATGTTTACAAAGTGGTGATAGTGGTCAAAATCTGATCAAAATTACTGGCAACATGTCCATTGCGAAGGGTATGTATTTAGCGATGGGGCTATTGTTGAAGGGGGAAAATTTGGAAGCAAAGTCTACACAACGTTAATAAAAGGCTTCCAATTTTGCACGAAGAATTTTTTTAATGTTGTTTCCATGATTAAAATACAAAATAAATACAAGTTTTGCATGTTGGTGTTTCAATCAAGGCACAACATGTTTTAAAATGAAAACTCAAAATTCAAAATCAACACAAAGAATTTTATCTAAAAGCTAGAGCTCCAATCCGAGCTATTACACATGATTATTGTGAACATTAGAATAGTACATATGCATTTGCACTTCATTTTGTTAGTACTTCCAGGAGTCCAAAGTCCATGTACAAAAAACTTTGAATGTATTTTTGGCATAGAAAAAATCATATCAAATGCCAAGAATTTTACATCACCTTCCAATGCCAAACTAAAGGTTGAGAATGTAGGAGATTGGATTCCAATTGGCCAAAACCATTTCCCACCAAAGAAAAGCCAACAGTTAATTCACCTATTGGAAATCAAAGAAGACATTTGAATCATAGAGGGTGGAAAATGTTGTGAGTTGCGACTACTCCTAAGTCCCATATTCACAATCTGCCCTAAAATCCACCAATACAAACAACCATTTTAGATTTAAATCTTTTTGTTGGATTATGAAGTCATTTGAAAGAAGTATTTGAAGAAACATGCTTAGTTTGAAATTGGATGCTTCATGTCTTGCACACTCTAGTGGAATTGGACCCTTACCTATGACTCATGTTCAACACAAACAATATACCGCCTATGGTAACAATCAACATACCACCTATGGTAAGATCATGTGACTTTAGGGGCCCATCTAATTTACATGCAATACAAAATGCAAAGATTGGATCATCGATGAAGTAAAAATCCAGAGAGTGGATTCATGGATGAAGGAAAATAAGGTCCAAAGATTGAATATTGGGCTAAAGGGGGAAAACCCTAGAGATAGAATGAATTTGGTCAAGAAAGAAAAGAAAACCCAAAGAAAAAATAAATTTGGTAGAAGGAAAAAAAAACCCATGGAGTTTTCAACTTGCCAGTTCAAGTCAATTTACCTCTAAAGAAGCAAATACCAAGAACCAATTTCCCACAAAAGTTAGACTAGAAACCCACAACTTACCTTTGTCCACCAAAATCCATAAACTAAGAATCAATAACCCCTTCAACCCGCATTTCACCCTAGACCAACAAACCCAAAGATTAATAAACCAAACACCCAAGAAACCCACATCTTACCTTTATCCTCCAAAATCCAAAGATTTGGAATCAATAACCCATGAAACCCACATTAAGCCTATGTCCATCGAAATCCATAAATTAAGAATCAAAAACCTGCAAACCCTAATCTTCCTATGACCACCAAAGTTGATAGATTAAAAATCAACAACCTTAATTTGGACATGGACAACCAAAATCTAAAAAATCACGATCAAGTGATAAAAACCTGCATTTTACCTCTATCCACCAAAATGCATAGACCAAGAATCAAAAACCTTAATTTGCACATGGTCCACCAAAAGCTCACTGGCCATGCACCCTTGGAAACAAAATCTAAAAAGTTGGGTCCACTAAAATCAAAGTGTTGTTGCAAAGTGGAAGTTGAGCAAGGGAAAAACGCAAGTTCACAAATTGACTTGAAAACATAAGTTTCCAAAAAGATAGTTCAAATGTCAAAACTTAACCACATCCTTATTTGACATTTGACTTTTTTTTGTAGCTTTGCTAAACCTTCCAAAAACCCCACAAGCTCCATGAGCTTGTTTGCAACTATGCATTGACATCACAGTGTGTTTTCCCTTGCCACTAGGCAATGCCTGATCGTAAGGAAAATTCTGTTATGTAAAAAAATGTTGCTATAAAATTTAGTGCATAGATTCAAGTGCACACTCAACTAATTTTGCAATTGATTCTTCATGAAGTTGAATGTGCTAAACATGTGTTCATTTTCAATAGAACTAAACATTTAGACAACGACAATTTTTGTTAGCTTCATGTGTTTCGAAAGCTTATGGTTGAGGATGGAAGATGCGATGAGTTTGTGCCAAAGCCTAATGATTGGATTCAAGCTACTTTTCTTGATTACACATGACAACCTCAAAGTTATGGATCATGGTCATTTTGAAATGGGAGCACTGCAAATCTAAATTGTGAGTTGACAATAATGTTGGTTCAATTTTCCCATGTTGACCAACTACATAAGGCACACAAAAAGTTGTTTAATGGACATTTAGGTGAGAGTAAAAACTACTCCTAGCCTCTAGAGTATTTGTAGCCCAAAATTGGGGGTAGACAACACCCTAAATAGTCATCACCTCATGTTTTAGGGATTCATTCTTCCAGCTCAAACACCAAGCCTTAGGTTACACCTTTGCACTCATCTTACACCTTATTGATGATTTGGCTGAATGTAATTCTAATGACATGTTGAGGATCACGAACACCATCATCACTGTTGTAATATACATGATACGTGTGGCTAGCAAAAGAAAATGCCATGTAATCCTCTTTGTCGTTGAAATTGGAAAACCATTCCATTAAGAGGTTGGAATTGGTAAAGACTTCAATAGCATTGAAATCATCAAGAGTTAGGTCTTCAAATTTGGCACATGGGTCATAATATAGCAAGTAAAACTTTTGTTGAGCCCCTTGCACAGTTTCCATGAAGTCACAAACAAAAACATCTTTGCCTTATGCAACCTTTATCAAAACATGAACACATTTGAACAAAGGGAGGACACATGGTAGCCTTGAAATGACCTCCACATCACACAATGATTTCAAGTTCTTTTTAGCAACATCACTCTATTGGTTTTCTACATGCATTTTAACAATGAGAGGACGAAATTCCAAGTATACCCATTTGGCTAGAGATAGCATGGAGATCCAATGGGTCTTTACATTTCAAAGAAGTTCGTTCCCCTTGGCATGGAGATCCACTAACTTTTGAAATTTTGCAAATTTTTTCGAATTGTGTGTGAAAAGGGCATAAAAACTTTGTAGGAGAAACTCAAGTTGATGTACAAAAGGGACATCTACATAGTGATGATAGCAAGGTTTGTGTTGTGAACAAAATAATGGACTCCAGTAACAAAAGGAGCAACCTTCTCTTAAAATTGATGGGTCACCCTTGTCTTGTGGCCTTGGAACATGCTACTACCATTGCATCCAATATTGACTAGCTTTTCACAAAGTTCCTCCAGCTTTAATCCCCCATATTCACGCAAACATTTCAACATAAAAACAAATATGTTGTTAGAAGTGGCAGACATACTAACATTTTCCATGCAGAGGAGAATGGGAGTCCTCCTCCATTATTGCACCATGTACAAGTGGATTAACAACCATTGGGTTTTGTCAATTATAGTAACCTCATCTATAGTAACCGCGATAAAGGAAGCAGCTACAAATGTCGCTTTAGTGGCTTCCAACAAAACCTTGTGCATGACTTCAACCATCCCCTAGCCATACATGTCAATCCAATGTTTTTAAGGAGCAAATTTCACTTTCAATAGTTAAAACAAGTTTCTTGAACTTTCATAATCAATCATTGGACAACCATTTGCAAGAATATGATAGATAATAACAAATTGGATGTATTTTGTCTTTGTTCAGACAGAACATTAGCTTGCAAGTGGTCTAAGACAGAAGGGTAGTCGGTAACAGTGTAACATTGCTCATTTTTTGCATGGATGGAATTTTTGGTGAAGAAAAAGCCACATGTATCAAAAGGTCCAAGTGTGTTGAAACTTTCTACATGTTCATACAATTTCCTCTTTTTCCCATCTGGAGTTTTTCCAGTTGAATCAACAACAATAATTTTACCTTTGTCATCATCAGATGACACGACCACACAACTAACAAATGGCAAGGGCTCAAAGGGAGTTGACAAACTAGCTTCATTTTGAAGGGATGGTGAAGGAAGGGGGAAGATGGGCTTGAACATGAAATTTTTAGGGATCTATGGAGGAACCATGAATGTTGAAATTGGACTTTGACCCAAGTTTGAAAATTGAAATAAGATTCACCACAAAAAAACAAAAACAACAAATGGAATTTGGACTTTGGAGTTATGAAATAATTTGAAAGAAAAAAAACCCTACTTTGGTTTTGAAAAGAAAAACAAGGTCCAAGGAGTTAAGAATTGGAAATTTGAAGTTCAAACCCTCTAGTGTAGTTCTAAATTTTGAATCCTATATTAATCGTTTTGAGGAAGGACTTGAAGAGAAGAGTCAAAACCAAGAAATATAGACTTTGGAATTTGGATGTAATCAAAAGCTTGGAAATTAGAATTGGAGATTAAAGAGAAATGACGAACTCTAATTTTTATATTCAAAACCACAATCTAGAGTCCAAATTCCACATTTGCTTGTAAAAATCAAATAATAGATATTGGATCAAGATTCAAAACTCAAAATAAAAAATCTGGATTCAATTTGAGTCTCTTGCCACTTTCATGTAAAATTGAAACTTCAAAGCAAAAATAATAGTGACCATTGCCCAATGACATACTTCCATTTTTTGTACATAGGGAACATGTTCGAAATTATGGTTGAGATTTGAGATTTTGAGTTGAAATTGTGAGTTTCGCAACATGCTTGGCCTTCCACAATTGCATCAAATGGCTACACTTGAGGCCAATAATCTTGTTCTCATAAATCCATTGGTCGAGCCTTGTACGCCATATTCATCATTAACAACCATAAATTTTCATAATCCATCAACTTGTCGAAAAATTTAACAAAATAACTAATGTGCATTACATTGCAATACATATGAATCATGACATTCTTGATTTCTACTAAATCACTAATACAAGTTACATGTTACAACTACCCATTTTCTAAAATATGAGTGCCCAAAATTCAATGTAACCTGAAAAATTATCATTGGTAAAATTATTGCTGGCGATTTGTTATTGTAATTGCATTACCATTGTTGGTGATGGAGCTCTACAGGTTGTAGTTCGTATGGTGAAAAGTTGCAAGCGATGGTGACAAAGGTGGTGAAAGCTCTACTGCTGAGGGAAAGAGAAATGCGATTTAGGGTTTAGGGATGGAGATGTTGTGTCGATGTTGCCATTTGGCATCAATCACTTTAGGCAAAGTTTTTGTAATCAGGGGCCTTTTTTTCCAATGGCCTTGTTGCAAGTCCTTTTTTGGTGTCACCTTTTGACAAATTTTCACCAAAAAAAAAATGGTTGGCCACAAAGTGTGGAGGCACTATTAAAAATCTGTATTAGGCTTCGTCTTTGAAAAATCACAAAGGGAACACAATAATTTGGATTATCAAATGAATCTTTTTCATTTGTGGGTTCCATAAATTTTTGTGCAAGCTTTGATTCAGCCCCAAATGTTTGCTAACTTGTTGCATTGTCAATATGGTCTTACACATATTGACTTATCAGGGATTCTCATGTCCCTTGATGACTCAACACTTGAAAATATGTCAAAATTGATGGCCTTAAGGCATAAAACCCTCCATGATCCAATCTAAGACAACAACTTTATTATTGGCAAGCTCATTGCCATCCTTCAAGCTAGAAGCAATTGGGACGTACTTCACAAGTACCAGATTGCATTTGCTTCTTTTGAATCACCAAATGGGTATTTTCAAAATCTTGGACCAGCTGATTTTCAAATCTTTGAGCAAATGTTTGTTTCAGGAAACATGCAAAATCTAGAAACAATTAGTGCAACACAGTTGGTGCCCCAACCAAGTCCTAAGACTTCCAAATTGCCTCAACTCCTACAGATCTTCTTCCTCTATAAAAGCCCCACCTGAATCCACTTATTACTATACCGCCTCCCCAATATGCAATAAGTTTTGTTTGTAGAACAGTTTCCTCCTATTGATCTCATCTATGGCACATATCAAATTTGTCATTTTTACAATGAATCCAGCGTTGAGTTTACATGTTCAACTTCTTCATCTTTCTTGTCTGTTATTGCATAATCAATTTCTTCATCTTTGTTGGCCTTGCCTACCAAGGCAAGGATATTGTGTTTAGGTACATTACAAAGTGTAGTAGCTTAAGGGATTTTGGCCCCTAGGTAATAGGTCTCTTTTTATATGAGGATTTTTGGAAGATGATATTTTGGATTGTGTTGAAACTTGAGATTAGTTATAGAGTTATAATATCTTGAAGGATTTTGGTTTGTTTTAGAAGATGTTTTTGAAGATTATATTTTTGCATGGTGAAATATTTGAGTTTCCATAATTCTTCTTTTGCCTTAAGATATTTTTTACTATAAATGGCAAGGCCACAATGTGACACACCCCTTGTTGTACGTTGTATGAATATGATATTGCTCTAAGGTAGTACAAAATTAGTGTATGTTATACCAAAAAGTCCAAGGGCAATATATGATATCTACCCATCTACTCACATGAATGGGTCATTGGCTAGTTGATCCTTTTTAATCCTCACTGCCCGTCAATGAAGAGGAGTGCACTTGTACTCCTCTCTACAAGAAAAATGCCATGTCTCATCCTCCAACATTAAAAATGTACAAATTCACTTAAATGTATTTGATTGAATCATTAGTCACCTACAACAAATGTTTGACAAAAAAAACTTCACAATTTAAGGTCTACACTTACATCTAAATTTGATCTAATCATTAGCTACTTATGAGGAATGTTTGACACATAATACTTCACGAAAGGTCTAGTTGGGAAAAAAGAGAAAGATTTATTAATATTTGTCGAAATTGTTGAAATTGTACCCTCCAACTTGTGAAAAACTATTTATTGTCCTAATCACTAGGTTTTTTTTTGCCATGGTGAATTATTGCCAATTTTTGACCTAAAAAATATTGTGGTCCTACATGTATAAAGGAAAGCCAAGGAAAAAAGTAGGGTTATTTTAACCAGAAAACAACTGCCTAGGATGTGAGGGTACCACTTTGCTTCATTGCGTGCTACTTTCATTACCACCTAGATTCAAGGGTGCAACTTGGGTGTCACCACATAGCCTCATTTGGGTTGTTGTAAATTGTTGAATGACCACATCATAGCCGACAAGGTTGCTCCTTCACAAGATTGAGTACACCCTCATTGCCACCATCATTCTCCCATTTTCCTCTTTAGGTCGCTAGCTCCATGCTCCTCCTTGTGTAAATATTTCATGGGAAGGTTATGGTTTTTTCTCTTATTCGCTAGGTTTCATTTTTTTATTCATAGGAATCGTCATGTCTTTAATTTGTGGAGGTTTTTATTGTTGAGACCTTGTTGAAGAACTAATGCACATGTATTTGCATCCTTAATTTGTTTATAATCTTTTTCATTTTGGTTATTGACTGCGGATGTTTTTTCATTTTATTTTTGCTAGGGCCTAAAGAAGTATTAATTAAGCACCTAGAAACTGGGTTTTTAGTTCATGTCACCACCATGGATGCACTTGGGATTGTATATCCTTAATATTAACTCCTATTAGATTATGACTTTTCATTTATCAATCACATATAGGTTTTTAAAATTATTTTTTGTCAAAATAAGATCTTAGGCTTCAATGAAAAGGGCTTCAAGCGAATGAACTCCTTAATGCTATCGACATTGATTGTCAATAGGGCTTGTTCAAGTCAATTATGAAATCTAATGTAAGAACATGTAGCCACAGTGAACCAGCACCCACCAACACACCATCCACTGGATGCCCATTATTACTCAGTTGTGGATGAACTTCAACTGAGTTAATAATTTGCTTTCATCTTATTAACCAATTCTGTAAGAAATAGGTCTCATATATAAGCAAATAAGTAAGAAAATAGACAACTTTCAAGTAAGTAAATGGTTTATACACAATTAAGGGTTGTTTTTATTACTTATTTACAAACAACCTTCTTATGGGTTGTTACTAGGTAGGTAGAAAAAAAAGTAATTGAGTTAATCACCATGGTTAATTAAGGAACTGGAACCCAACTATAAATTGTTTCCTAATCACTTACCATTCATCTTTCATGGTGCACTGATGGGTGTTGGTTTGGTGTGGCTAGAACATGTATGATTGTCCCATTTGACATAAATATTGTAATTAGGATGTGGCACCTTGTGACAACATCCTGCATATTGGTTTGTAACTTTTGCAAGTAAATTAATTAAGCTTGTTATGGTGCAAATAGTTGTTAGTGTGGAAAATGATAAATGTTTTTTAACACTAATTCTTATGAGGTCCAAACTTCACAACATGTTGACTACCCATCTACCTTTAGTTTTTTGCACATTTGTAGAACACTTTTATATTATTTAGAACTTCCTTTACATGAAGTGCATTAAACAATGAAAGTTGCACGACCTTGTTACTATTATGAAGGTTAGGGTTCAAGGTGCAATAATCATGTTGTTCAAGGGACCTTAAAGTTTGTAAGGAAGTATTATGTAGCATTTTTGCATATGTGGTATGTGCATTGCCATTTTTTGGACATACAAAAATTTGTCGACTTTTCAGTTTGTGGTGTATTTTATGGTTGGATGATCAAACAAACCCTTTGTTCCATGTTTCTAGCTACATGTTTTAAAATCCACATGCTTGTTCCCTTGCCCTCAAATTTTCATTTTTTGTTTTGTTTATTAATGTGACAAATTGTAGGTCAATTTAACTAGAAAGGTTAGTTTCAAAGGTTCAACTCTCCCTATGTTTTTTTTCACTTTGCATGCTTTGTTGTTCGAGATGCCAACTTTTGAGTTGATTTGCACAAAGTTGTATGATTCCTTTGCATTTTGCATGCTTGTGTTGAATATGGTTAGATTTTGATTTAAAAAAATTACACTTAATAAGAAAACTCTAAATGTTTTTGGATAGGAATCAAAAGTATTGTAAATTTTATATTAGCCATATATTGGCACCTCTAATAATTATACCAAGAGCTAGAAATTTCATTCCTCTCATTAAACTAATAGCCAAATTTAAAATATACATTTATTACTAGTACTAGTGATAATCCTTGCAACTTGTAACTATTAACTACCTCAATAGTGGAGCAAATGCACAAGTGATCACAAGGGCTAAATCTTAAAAAAACATTGGTTACTACTACAAATACACCACACAAATTATATTTTGCATACTTACTCCCCAATTGTTAAAATCTTGAAAAATTAGATTTGAAATGATTGAATCTCATCTTTTTAAATAAATAAAAATTCAACAAGGAAGTGGCAATTGTCAATTTTAGGTAGTGATAGGTGCAATATCCATCACCATATTGTCGACTTTTTTCTTTTGCCCTAAACCCAATCCCTTCTCAATAGCATTTTTTTGGGTGTTAAATT
>Ga0116226_10005292_pt1 | contig 11508 bp, 13 predicted proteins | sample S1TSphfallax_FD_89692 | JGI IMG/M metagenome (GOLD analysis project Ga0116226, IMG submission 89692) | Host-associated microbial communities from peat moss isolated from Minnesota, USA - S1T2_Fa - Sphagnum fallax MG | ecosystem: Host-associated > Plants > Peat moss > Unclassified | place: USA... | reverse complement strand
TTTTTGGAAAAGCTGGGCAAATTTGCAGTTTTTTGGAAATTTTTTATATTTGAGGGGGGGGGGGTCCAAAATGTGATCACGTGATTTCCGAGTGACCCCAAACCACATTGATTTTCCGGGGCCGGGGTTCCCCCCGCAATCTTGGGAAATTTCTTTTTTTTTTGGTCGATAATTTTTGAAGAAATGCTATAATTTGTAAAAAAATTTTCGAAAGATTTCTCGACCCTCCCCTAATTTTTTCCACTTCGGAACACCTCTGCAACATCTACAAATAATTCTAAATTCTCACTGATTGTTCTAATAATCAATATTATTCGATCGATTCAATTCCGTTGATGATCTTACCAAAAATCCAATCATTAAAATAAATGATATTCTTTTTAATAGTCAAAAACAAAAGATTACAATGTATTTTCAAAAAAAAACACATATTGTCAGAACATAAAAACATAAACGCACACGATGTTGACTAGAATAAACATGCAATAGACTATTAATTACTCGAAAAAAGAAAAACATGAGAATGAAAATGTTTATGACCAGATAAATTTAATAACATGAGCAACATTTTGACATTCTCTTGGTGCTAATATACCACCAGCTGTATATAAACCACTAAGAGTACAACTTTGACAACGAACACTAAAACGACATGTTACACGTTCAACTGAAGCTTTAAAACCATCATGAACAAGTTCATCAACAACAAATCTAAATATAAAAATATTCCAAAAAAAAATCAAAATCAAAATTTTTCTTACGAAACAAGTTTATCCATATCAATATTTATATCCGATTGTATAGGTTTAAGTTGTTGTTGAATTTGTAAATCAGCTGTAAGACCATCAAAAGCACATGCTAAACACAAACAAAAAAAAACCAAGATTTTTCATCAATTTCAATTCCTAATAATCTACCATGATTAACTGTAACAAATTCTCGACTACAATTATAACATGGTATTGTTCCTTTTAATTTTGTATGATCAAGTTGAGTTATAACAACACGTGATTCATGAAATGATGAACGTTTTTCTGCAGATCGATTTATAATATCCATTTTCATATGTTCATAATCAGGTATAAGACGACGAAATGATTCTCGTCGACGTAATGATATAACACATGGACTGGAATTTTCTAATTTACCAATTAATGAACTAATACAAAAAAATTCAGCTTCACGTAATACATCTAATGCAACTGATTCCGGTGGCATTTGATCACAACGAATATAATTTAAAATATGACTAAAATAAAAATATTTTTATATTTAAAATTGAAAAAAATCTCCTAACCCAAAATGACTTCCATCTCGATCAATAAAAATATGTCTATCTTCATCTCTAACAAGATCATATCTTCCACTAAACATAACAGCTAACATTGAATCTTCATATTTTCGTAATGTTGATAAACTTGTTGTATAATGAAAACCACCAATATTAAGATCAATTACATTTGGAAACTAAAAAGAAAATCCAATCAAATTTTTGTTTTAATTTTTGTAAATGAAATTAATTTACCACAATATCACTTTGATTTTTTGATAGAATAACAAGTTCTAATGGTGACATTTGATTTGATGAATGTTGTTCATTTTTTAATATTGGTTTTAATTGAAGTTGAATTTGATCTGTTGATAAATCATTTCCATCATTTATTTCTGTTTGTACCATAAATGTCTCATTCATTCTTATTGCACATCTAAAAAATAAAGAATAACTAATTAAATGTTAATCAATGTTTAAACACATGGTTTGTTTTATTTGAAAAGAACTAAAGATGAAATAATAAACGGATGACAATAGGAGAGAGAAGGAAAAAAAAGCATAAATGATGGTCATTGTGCTATAAATAGAGAAGAGGATTTTTATTTTTCTACCAACTATTTTTTCATGTGTTATACGGATCACATGAAGTATTTATATGGAGCTGGGATGCCTTGACTTCGGCCAGGTCGATAACCAATAATACTACCACGACCAATACATTCACCGATATAAAACCAGAACATCACTTCAAGACCAACAAGTGTATTTAATGTAAATTGCTAAATTTAGAAAAGATTAAAATCAAGATGAATGAATAGGAAAATAATATACTTTAACAGTCAAATGTCGCCAAGCACCTGTTGAAGCTGATTTAACTATTTGTTGAACACCTTGTTGAACTTGACCAAATTCACTTGGCATAGGTGGACGTAATTCAACACGAGCAAAATGCCAGAAACGGGATAATTTTGATTGTCCATAACGTGCCACAGCTAGATATTAATTAAATATTCATTTAGACAAAAAAAATAATCAAGAAAACTTACGACCGGCAACATTGGGCACAAGTGTTTTGACACTATTGACAATAGCAGCCATCTATAAAAGAAATAATAATTTATAGAAAAAGATCTTTGGAAATCTAAATAAAAACAAGTTTCTGCAAAGAAAAAAAAATAGATGAAGTAGAATAGAATTCCATTTGTTATGTATAATTGACTCCTATTTGGTAAATTCGATCAGATGTCGCGATTGTATGGCAAATTATTATAAACCATGTGTCATGTTTTTACATTTGTTGACATAAGTGTATTACCTTTCAGGTGTAAAACTCAATTATATTATTTAGTGAAATTTAAGCATTTATCAATAGTAATAAACTCTTTTTTTGTGGAAAATATATTTCTTAAATTGTTTGAAATAGATTGTTTTATTACGTAGGCAATTCATCCGCAGACATCGATTATAGTTTACTTCCTTTCTCTTCCTAGGAAATATTTCATGAATCATGAATAGAGTATAAAAACAATTTCTTCACAAGGTAAAAAAACATACGTGGCAAACACGTCAACTGATTTCGTCGTCTTAACGTCATATCTATTATATCGTTTGTCTATTATCTTTATTACCGTATGTAGATTATGAAGAATTATATATTGAGAATAACATAAACTAAAGTTGTCTATTTTATTATGGGTCAGGTATTTTCTTCAAAATCATCCAATCAAATGGATGGATCAACATTTAAGAAACCAGAAGAAATAGAGGTGGATTATGAAGGAATCTCGCCTCGATTTTCTTTTCATAATATTGAAGAACTTCAACAAGGTGTTGAACATCTCGATGAACATGGTTATGCTATATTTAGTAATGTACTTTCCAATGATGAAGTTAATAATAGTGTAGATTTGTTATGGAACTATCTCGAAAATTTAAAAGCACCATATCATATTCGACGTAATGATCCTCAAACATGGGATAAACCATGGTAGGTTTTTTTTTCATTCGAAAATAAAAGATTTAAAATTCAAACTTTTATAATATAGGCCAGGATCACCTCATGTTGGTTTATTAAATGATCTTGGTATAGGACAATCTGAATTTTTGTGGTCTGTTCGAGGAAATCCTAATATAAAAAAAGTTTTTTCTCGTATTTGGAATTCTAATGAATTATGTGTTTCTTTCGATGGAGCTGGTTGTTTTCGTGATTGGCATTTAAATATAAAATGGAAAACAGCAGGTAATTGGTATCATTGTGATCAAGTAAATCATTTTTCTATTGATATAAATATTCATATGTATGACTTGCTTTTATTTTTGAGAATCCATTTCGAAAACCTAATCGATGTTCCATACAAGGTCTTGTTTCTTTAACGGATAGCGATGAATCGACTGGTGGTCTTGTCGTTGTACCTGGTTCACATAAACATTTTCTTGAATTACAATCAGTAACTAAAGAACAGCGTCTTTGGGGTGATTATGTACGAATTCCTTATCAATATCCATTACTTGAAAAATTACAGCCGCGTTTAATTAAATGTAAAGCAGGTGATCTTATTGTTTGGGATTCTCGTTGTATTCATTGTAATACACCGGCTCTTGTTTATAAAGATAAAACGAATCAATCTGAACTCTTACGTATTGTTACTTATATATGTATGAGTCCAATATCAATGTTTGTACCGGATACAGATGAATATAAAAATTTAGAAGAATTTCGTCAATTAAGAGAACAATATGTTCGAGATGGAATTACATGTACACATTGGCCATTAGAACTTATTGGTGCTAGTATGTATTATAAACAAAATTTATTGAAAAAAAATCTTGATATTATAGGTCGGGGATTACGTGATGAGAACACACCACTTAAACTCAATTCATTTCAACATTCTCTTATCATCGGTACAAATGTAGAAGCTGAAAATGAAACAGCAGAAATTGTTTTTTAAATGATTACAATAATATGAATAAAAAGAAAGATACGTTTAGAACGATAAAAAAATTGAAATGCTTTTCGTTCATTAACTTAAGGGTCGAGTGTTTCATATACATGTGTTGCATGAGTTGATATACTATCACGGGGAGCAGGTGGTGCTGATGGTAAATTATACGGTGATACAGAACCACCGGCTACTGATGGAGCAGTATAAAGTGGTGGTGCGATTTCATCATTAGGTTGCAGTGGAGGAAAAAATGAATTTTGCATTGCATAACGTGACGATTGTGATGTTTTACTTGTTGCTATTGAAAGATGTGTTGGATCATGTGACGATGGTCCATATTTTTCTCCTGGTGTTGAAAACATATATTTGGTTGCATCTTTTTGACGATTTCGATAAATACAGAAAATCGTAAGTCCAAGAACTATAATAGCTATAAGAAGACCACATAGTGCACCAATAATAGCACCGATATTAATACTATTGCCTTGTGGTATTGGTGGCCTTGTTGAAGATGTTACATTTACCCATAATTGTCTTTGAAAAAATAGATACAGATAACTGTTGTTATAAGTAAACGGGTTGTTCGGATTTACGATAACACCTCCACAGTTATTTTCATATGAAATAAGATCACATTGTTCTGTTGCATTAGCCCACTCTTGACAATCTTGATAAGTACCTTCTTGTGAACAGTCAACGTTGTTTGTTGAATATTGATTGATAGCTGCTATATATGTATCGGCACATTCATTCCAATCTGATGATGGGTTTTTCGAAGAACTTAAGGTTACTTTTGTTGGCTCTGCTGGCGGTTGAATTGTTATACCAGTAAAAATACATAGATCTGCTTTTTCAAGTTCAAATGAGCCTTGTAAGACAAGATTTTGTAGACCATCGAACGAATCAAAATATTTGACCGAAAATATGCTTAAATTTTTGATATTATTTATCGTTAAAGAGTTAACTATTGGTCTTTTATCATTTGCAACCCACTCATCGAAGTCAGTTTTTTGATAAGAACCAAGTTCGAGAAGTATTGTGGCAGGTGCTGAAATCGAAATTGCTTGTAAACATGATGAATTAAGATTTGGTTCAATAAGAGTTAAATTTTTTAATGTTCCAAGTCCTTGAAATGCGTTTGCATTATTTGGTAAAACCGAATTTAATGGATTATTATTTATCATCTCTAATGATAACTTATAATTTTGATTCGAATTTAAAAATTGTGCAGTTTGATTATATTCACATCCTTCAATAGAATATTCTTTCAAATTAGTAAAGTTATAAAGAATTTGATCATATAAATGAAGGTATTTTAATGATAGTTGATTAACATTTATAGACAAAGGCATTTGTGTTTTATTAACAACAAGTGAATGATTATTGCCTGAAATAGTTATACTTGTAAGGCTTGTCAATCCAAGAATAAGGTTATGTAAATATAACGTCTAGAAGATAGAAGAAGAAAATAAAAATATTCAGTAAAAAAAAATTGAGTCATTTAATATTTTCTTACTCCAGAATTTGCGACAGTTGTATTAAAAATAAGTTCATAATTAGCAAAATTCATTACTGTTAAAGTTGAATACTCAAATACTTTAAAATCCATTGCATCGATAATATTTTGTAATACATTAATACTTAAAGTACTAGTTGGTGCTATGATAGAACTTGGTGTTGTAAATAATGGTAATAATACTTGATTTAATGAAAGATAAATCTGTATTTCGATATAATTAGCATTTGTATTTATAGCTGATATTTGAAGTGTATTGCTATCACTTTGAGTAACAGGATTTATAAAAATTGGTTTTATTGATGATGTTATTAAGTTCAAAACAACATTTCCACTATAAATAATATTAATCGAATTGTATTCGTTTGAATTGCAGAGATTTGTGTTCACAATAGATGAAGTATTTGTGACATTACATTGTAGAATATCATCATTGAAATTACATGAACATGATTGACCATCCGATGAGAAGATTAATATGCCCAAAGAAATTAAAAATTTAAAAATTAATGTTCGTTTCATTTTTTTTCTTGTACGACTATATTTCGTAAATTTATGGTGAAAATAAGTTGTTTTTTGACATAGAGATTTTTGTTTTCGTCGTCACCAGTGCTTTTTTTTTCTTGATGATTTAAGTGCCAGTAGTATTTACTTTATATGAAAAGAAACGAAAACCAATCTTCTTTTCTCAGGTAATTTCGTTTTTTTTTCTTTTCTCGTTCTCATAATGCGTATGCACAAAAAAATGATGCATTATATGTCGTCATTCACTCTCATATTGATATTAACTTTACAAGAAGTAATCGATGAGTAAAAAAAAATAACTTAAAAATCATGACATAAATCAGCCGAAGAAGATTTGACTATGAAAAAAAAACAAGAATGGAAAGAAAAAAATCACCACTTTTTTGTGGAAGTATAATGATGTTTTAGAAGAGCTTCTCAAATTAAGGCATTTATTGATCCTCTTTCTCCAATTATATGAATTATGTAGTTTAAAAAAAAAAGAAAATTCACCGGTATTGTATAAGAAAAAAAAATGTCGACATGCATAAAAACAAAAACAAAAATGAAAATTTATAATGATGTTCAAGTTGATTGTCCATCAGTTTCAAGTATTGCTTTAGTTGATTCTTCACCATCGACTGAGACATAAATACTTGTAATCATTGGTAAATCACCTTGGGTTGTTTCACTTTCAGTTGTACTTTGTGTTGAATATTTTGGATAATGTTTTAAACTTCGTCGAAGTGTTGGATTTGTTGATACAGAAAAATTTCGTATTGGAGGAGTTGAAAATCGATATTCTGGATTCATTGATCCATATTCTGATACACGTCGTTCTCTATCATTACTATTATATCGTATAGGTGATATTGAAATTGTCTTTGAATGTGGTCGAGATTGATGATGTTGTTGTGATGGTGGTTGATTCTGCCGATGATGAGTACGTTTTAATTTTGATTTCATTTTTATTTTCCATGGTGTAAATGCTCCATGTACATCATTTTCTGATTGAGTCTTTTCTTTAGAACGATGCATATGAATATTTTCTTGACTTTCACGATGTAAAGCTAATAGACTTCGACGAACTGTATTTGGGATAAGTCGAGGATCAAGTAAATGTTCATCTGGATTTTCGGAATTATTCTGTGGAGTTTGTGGAACAGGTAAAGATATGTTACCATCAGAATAATTATTTGATCGAGGGTTTTTTGATGGTACAGATAAATGTTGTGTTGAACGACTTGCTTCATACATTTGTGAACCGTTCCACGATGAACATGTACTACTTGGTGTGGTAATATGAGGAACAGTGAGACCTGTTAATAAACGACCGCTTTCTAGAAAAAGAAAATTTTGTTTTCAATAATATTTTCATATCAAATTTCTTTCAAAGTAGATATCGGGTTGAAAGCTCAGATTATGTCTTCATCTGTATATGTACCAAAAGGGAATACAGCAGAAGGTAGAAATTCTGTGATTCAATATTTTCGTTATTAAAAAAAAACGTTTGAAATCTATTTTATCTGAATAAATATTACAAATTTTTCTTTAAAATATTTGTATATTTCTGTTATAAAAAGGGGAGAGGGGGCAAAGTTCTTTTTGAAAACTTTCAAAAATACTCTTTCACATGTTATATTTTTCAAGATTGTTTTTAAGCATAAAAAATTATTTAACATTTCGTGTAATCGGTGAAAGTAACTACTTCGATTATTAAATAAATAAAAAAAGTATTGATGTAAAGGGGAAGCAAGATGAAAATAAAATAACTGTATTTATATGTCGCTTAAAATATTAAAAATAAAAATTGAATTCTTATTACGATTTTTTTTCTTCGAGTAATAGAAAAGTATATACCAGAAACTTTATACAAAAAGATCATCGGAATTATAATGACTGATACAAAATGATTAAATATATCTATTTTTCAATTAAAATAATGATCTTAGAGATCCTTCATTATAAGCTTAGTGGCAAACTAAAGACCTTCGCAAGGAAATAGCGACGCCTGAAAGTATAGACCTAATAATCCTTTTTTTTCTTTTTTAATACTTATAATTGCCAGAGCTTTTATGAAATCTATTAAAAAGTTTTTTGTCTATATCTTTCAAAAAATTTAATTTGATAAAAATAAGAAGGGAAATAATACCCAAAATTTTGAAAGAAACAAAGTTGATACATAAGATCAATTTTAGAATAAAAAGATCTCTTCTCTTTTCTGTTTTTTTTTTCTTAATCGTATGATCTGATGATTATCTAGCAACATATTGTCTGTTCCTAATTATATAAACTACATCATATCTACCATAATTTCCACCTGTTCATATTACTGGAAGATCATATTAATGAGATTTTGACACTCAATTATCCTTAGATTATGATTATAATTGATATTCAACCGCTTTCATAGATTTCCTAGTTTTTTCAGTGCGTATTTTGAAAACATGACATCGTACCAATGCTATTCTAATATGAAAGATTATCTAATAAATTGAAATTCTGTTTCCAATTCTAATGATATGTTGTTTTTTATATAGAAGATGTTGTTTATTTCTGACATATGTTTCATTAAGTTTGTCAGCTGGACTATAATTAAGAAGATATTTTCTTTCATCTGTTGATATTCTCATAAATCAATCCATTCGTAGGCTTAATAACGTGAAGAATCTTTATGAGGATAGAAATTTTCATCATTCTTTTCTCTTGACAAAGAAAAACAATCATGATAGAAGTGCATGACATTCTAGGAGCGAATCCACTCTTTTTGAAAATGACTTTTTTTTTTTACCTGTTCGATGAACAAACGACTTACGACCATTAAGTTTATTAATATCTGTTTCCACCAAAACCGAAGACGTTAATGATAATGGAGGTACCGATAATGCTTGTTGTTCTTTGGCTAATTCATTATGTGGATTCAATGGAATAAAAGGAGATGATCTTAAAAATTCTGATGAATTATAGAAAGTTGATAGTCGTCTTGATAAAGGTATATTTGAAGTAAGATCTTCTCGACTAACAACGAGATTAGCAATTACTGACGGGGGTGGTTTTAAATTTTTTGGTAAATATTCTTCAACGTAATGCATAGTTTTTAATTGATCATCACCAATATGTGTATCAAGAAGAGTTGAATAACGTGTTTTTTTATAAATTATTGAATCTTGTTCTCGTGCAACTATTTTAATTTCACCTATATTTAATGGATCTTTTCGATTAGAACAATAATGTACTTGAGTTTCAAGACGACGAAGTGAATTATATTGATTAAGACAAAATCCAATAGCTGAAAGCCATAATCCCAAAACAAAAAAAATTAAAAGTACTTCACTCATCATTATATCAGGTGCCGCACCAATAACCGGAATTGGTTCTAATCATAAAAGAATAAAACAAATATTTTTTATCAAAAAAATAAATAAAAAATTCTCATACTTGGCTCCATGATACTATCAACACATCGACATGTATTTGAATTTTCTACTAAATTACAACGATTATTAGTAATATTCGCTAGCACTTGACATAATGTAACAATTGTCAGATCACCCATTTTTATAAAATATGTTTATTATATATTTCTTTTATTGATAATAAAATATAATCAATAGAACATTATTTATGAAAATAAAATCAATATTTCTGTTGTTCGACAATTAGAATTGTTGGACAACATTAATAATTAAATTATAAGAGATACATTATTGATAATGAATATCTTTAGAAAAATAATAAATCCATGTCTAAAACAAGTGAAGAAATAAATGAAAAATATACTTGTTACTTTTTTTTTTAAATTTCATCAGTGCGTATAGAAACACATTTATTCACTTTGACACATCTTTCATTCTTGCCATAAGGATCAAGATAGCGAGTAGATGTAGATAAAAAAGAAGCAACTAAAAATAGTTTCTTTTCCTATTCTATCCTTTTCTGATCGAGAGAAAAAAAAAACTAAGAAGAGAATGTAGAAAAAAATAAAATAAAAACCATTTACTAAATGAATAACTAGTAAAACAAAAAAAACCGACTAATGTCTAGTCATTTACATACAATAAGTGTAAATCTTGAGAGAAAGTTTTTCCAAAGAGATGACATTCTTTCTTCACTTTTTTTTAATCATGACTTTCAGGCTAACTATATTATTGCGCTGTTTTCTTCTCTTTCCTTCCGATGTTTTTTTAAAAGTGATTTTTTTTCTTCTGGTGATTGAACGTAAAAAACGCAAGGTGTAAAAATAGATATATTTCATTATTTTTTATATCAACCGAAAAAACTAAATCTTCTACAAAATATTTGAAGTGCATTATGATAATAGGAGAAAAACGACTAATCCCATTAGATCGATTGAAATCTATTTTGTTTTTTATTGAATCGAATTATTTGTTACTATGTGTAATTATTCTTTCGCTTTTATTTTATCAGACTGCCTGACATTTACAATTAATGTCGAAAATCGCTTTCTCCTTGTGCATTATCGATGACCATTTATTTAACATATAAACATATACTTTTCACTGTAAATGATTGCAAACCATGCTAAGATAAGCAATGTAATATATAGGAAAAGAAAAACTCGGAAGTCTTTAGAACATCTTTTCACAGGATGTTTACACAGATGAATGAAAGCAACCTACAAACTAAGTGCTATTTCGTGTGTGGAGATATTTATAGGGCATCATCTTACTTTAATATATAATATTTTGTTGTTTAAAGATCAAGATTTCTGCATCTTTCACGGTATGAGTAACAAGAATAAAGAATAGTACTTCTACATGCACCGATGGTCATCGATATGAGTGAGTTCTGCTTTTTTGACATAGAAAGATAATTTTCTATATCTTAAATTAACTAAAGGCATAAGCATGCGCACATCGGTCGTCTTTGTCATCTCGTTTAAAGCTGAAACGTCTTTTTATTTTTCTTCACTCTTTTTTTTCTCTTTCCATTCTTCCTCATTTTTTTCACTCGCATTGTTTTTCCGGATGATAAGGCTTTTCTGTTATTAAGATATGTTATTTTATTAGAAAAAAAACTCGCTCCTTGTTTCCACACTTATTTTAACTTGTCATACAAGCTCGATAAGAAAGCATGTTGTAGTTATTACTTCATGTCAGACTACAATATTTTATACTGATAATGAATTTATCCCTCTAAAGAAGAAAAGACTTACTGTTGATCTAACCTTATCAGAATCGAAATGCACTTGTTTTATCTTTCTATATATATATATATTCTTTAACTATTATTCAAATTTATCCATTCAA
>Ga0116226_10005291_pt1 | contig 11509 bp, 9 predicted proteins | sample S1TSphfallax_FD_89692 | JGI IMG/M metagenome (GOLD analysis project Ga0116226, IMG submission 89692) | Host-associated microbial communities from peat moss isolated from Minnesota, USA - S1T2_Fa - Sphagnum fallax MG | ecosystem: Host-associated > Plants > Peat moss > Unclassified | place: USA... | reverse complement strand
TCAGAGAGCAGCGGTTGCAGCGCGCGAGATCAAAGGACTGATCGCCGACAGCTCCCAGCGAGTCGATGAGGGCAACGCCCTCGCCGGTCGCGCTGGTGAAGCCATGCGTGCCATCGTTGCCAATGTGGGCCAAGTCAACACCATCATCAGCGAGATCTCTTCAGCCGCGGCAGAACAGACCCATAGGATCTCCACCGTTGAGTCCACCGTGCAGCAGCTCGATGCCATGACGCAGCAAAACGCTGCGCTGGTCGAGCAGAGCGCCGCCGCCGCCGAATCTCTGAGTCGCCAGGCCCGTGACCTGGAGCGCGTCGTGCAACGGTTCCGCTTGACCGACGAGAGGTTCCTGGCATGAGCAACCTTGCTGGGCGCATCGGCTCGATTGGCGCTGCCGTCGCCAGTCTGATGTTTGGCTCAGCCTCAAACGCCGGTGCCGCATTGGATCGGATCCAGTCAAAGGGCGTTGTCAGACTTGCTTATCGATCCAGTTCGGTTCCTTTTTCGTACCTCGTCGGCGGACAACCCGTTGGTTATTCGATCGACTTGTGCCGCGACTTTGTTGCGGCAATCGGCAAGGCCATCGGCGCAAAGCACCCTTTGCGAATCGACTTCATCGAGGTGACTGCGGCCAATCGTATCGACGCGATAGCCACAGGCGCTGCCGACCTCGAGTGCGAATCCACAACCAATACTGCCGAGCGCAGAAACCGCGTGGCATTCAGCATCCCCCACTATGTGACTGGCGCGCGCTTCGCGGTCCACGTCGATTCAGCTTTGGCACAGCTTTCGGACTTCACAAACAAACGGATCGTTTCCACGACCGGCACCACGCCACTCAAGGCCATTCGCGACGTGAACGACAGGTATGCGATGGGGATGCAAATCCGCGAGGTAGCCGACCATGAGCAGGGTCTCGCAGAAGTCGAGCATGGCAATGCCGATGCCTTTGTCATGGACGAGGTTCTCCTGGCTGGTCTCATTTCCACCCGACCCCAGCCGCCAGACGTCAAGATCGTCGGAAAGTACCAGACGGTTGAAGCACTGGCCATCATGCTTCCTCACGACGACAAGGCGCTCAAGGACCTCGTCGACGCCGAGATGAAGCAGCTCATTCGATCGGGCGCCGCGCCGCGGATGCTCAATCATTGGTTCATGGAACCCATTCCTCCCAAGGGCTTGCCCATCGGCCTGCCCATGCCTTACCTCCTTCGCGAGTTCTGGAAATACCCCACTGACTGGATTCCAGGGGACTGAATGCCGCTTCCGGTGCGTTTCCCCTCGGCGCAAGGGTGTTGATCGCGCAACGTTTATCTCAAACCAACAGGCCTCCTCGAAAGTCGGAGCGGTTCAGGTTCCGTTGATCCGATCAGAGTAGTTGTCGACGCCCTCTGCACGCCACAGGTAGGCGTTGACATACGTGTGGGTCTCCGCGTTCGCCGGTGGCTGCGTGCCCCGTTCCATCATCGTCGCCTGGTTGTCGTCGGTGATCTGAACGTGGAAAGTGCGGGGCGGCGCTTCAACAGCGCCGTCAGCCGTCTTGGCCGTGCACGCCAAGACGAAGGCCAGCGCTCGTTCCTGGGACAAGGCGGCCACGGGAACCCCTGAGCAGCACGCGGCCGCAAGCACGGATCGCTTCATCGGACGATTCTCCAACAGTTTGCCGAGGCACCGATCCCAACGCCGCCGGCCCGCTCCAAGGAACGCCTCGCCAGCGTCGCCTCGTGGCTGCCGAGGCGCCCGATCACTACATCGATTTGATACGACCGTTCCGATTCTTGATGTTTTTTTTACATCACGCTCAGTACAGTCCGGACGTAGCCAATTGCCAAGCAGCAACGGAAGCTCAAACCTACGTCTTCGGGAAACCGCCAGCTTGCGCGACGCCTTCCCGAAAGTTTTATCGGAGAACAGCTTGACTACTTCTGACAGGGACAGTACGGGCTTCGAACCGGCTCCCTCCGCACCGGGAACGTCGGCGTCCCTGATCCCCGCGCTGAACTATGCGTTGACCCCCGCCCACCAGATGGATCTCGCGAAGCTGAGCGAGGCGGATCGTACCCGGGTCAACGAGATCGCGGCCGGCGTCAGCTTCGCGGATACGAACAGCCTCATGTCGTTCGGGGCCGATGCCCAGCGCGCGATCAGTTCGCACCTCGATCGCCTGCTCGAGGGGCTGCGGGCGAGTGACGCCGGCCGTGCCGGCGAACTCACGATCGCTCTGGCGACGATGATCAAGGACCTGCACCTGCCCGAGATCAAGAAGGAGGTCGAGCACCAGGGCGGGCTGGCCGGGTCGCTGGGCAAGCTGCCGGTCGTCGGCGCCTGGTTCTCGGCGCTGCGCGCACTGCAATTGAACCACCGCAAGATCACGCAGCACATGGCCGACATCGAGGCCAAGGCCAACGCCCAGATGACGGTGCTCGGGGCCACGAATACGAAACTCGACTCGTTGGTGGAGGCCTCGCTGGAGCAGATCCGGCTGCTCGAACTCTACATTGCCGCCGGACAAATCGTCGTCAAGCGCGCCCGCGTGGATTTCGAGCGCCGCCGCAGCGCTGCCGAGCAGTCGCGCGATGTCCGCGAGATCGCGCAACTGCGGGACTTCGGCGAGCAGCTCAATGCCTTCGAGACCCGGATGGTGCGCATCCACTTGGCCCACAGCCAGTCGCTCGTCGCGGTGCCCGAGATCCGGGCCTCGCAGACGGCGGCGCGCATCGAGATGAACAACATCCTCGACAGCATCCTGTTCGATCTGCCCAACCTGAAGCGGGCGATCCTCAACGTCGCGGCGCAGGCGCAGACCGCCGAGGCCTCGCGCACGACCGAGGCCCGGCGCGAGATTTCGCGCGAGATCGCCAGCATTGGAAGCGAGGAGTTGCAGCAGGTATATCTCAAGGCCAAGGCCAGCCAGGGCGACTTCGAAGCCGACATTGCGGCGCTCTCCGTCTCGGCCAACAAGCTGTTGGAGACCATCGCGCTGGGTCAGCGCCTGGATCGTGACAACGACACGAAGCGCAGCAAGGCGATAGCCAGTCTCTCCGGGCTGAATCGCAAGTTCACCGATGGCCTGCTGGCCGCCGGTGACCGCGCCGTCAAACCCTGAGAACTCCCCACGTACCGGCGCCCGAGCCGACCCATCCGACCTCAGCGAGAGACCCCATGTCCTTCGGCGTTTCAGCGTTCTTCAACCCTTTCCTGCCGGTGGGCCAGCAGCGGCTGGACGCCGTGCTGACCGTCAAGTCGGATGAACGGGCCGGCGCCACGTCGCGCGAGCGCGGCCGGCGCGTGTTCGGCTTCGTCATCGACAACTCCGGATCGATGGCCGGCGAGAAGCTCTCGCAGGCCAAGCTCGCGACGCGACGCGGCATCGAGATGCTGGGCGAGGAGGACTGGTTCTTCGTCGTGTGCTTCGCCTCCGACGCGGTCACCATCATCAAGGCCTGCAGCGCCAGCGCCGCCAACAAGGCACGCGCCCACGAAGCCGTCCAGAAGATCCTGCAGTCCGGATCGACCAAGATGTCCAAGGGACTGGCGGCGGCGGGCGCGCAGGTGCGCGCCTGTGGGGATGGCGTGATCGCCTCCGTCTACCTCCTGACCGATGGCGAGAACGATCGTGACGATCACGATGGCCTGCTTTCTGTGGTCGAACAGTGTGCGGGGGTGTTCCAGTGCAACTGCCGTGGCGTCGGCACGGATTGGGAGCCGACCGAACTGCGCACGATCTCCAATGCGCTGCTGGGCACCGCCGATGCCATCCCCGAGGCGGCCGGCCTCGAGGAGGACTTGCGTGCCTTTGTGGCCGGCTCGATGGCCAAGGGCATTGCCGGCGCCACGCTGCGCCTGTGGTCACCCAAGGTGATCAGGATCGGCGGCGTCCGCCAGATGAGCCCGGAGATCCTGGACCTGATGCCTCTGGCCAGGAGGATCGACGACAAGACGCTGGAGGTCCCCTTGGGTGCCTGGGGCAGCGAGGTTCGCGACTACCAGCTCGTCTTCGAGCTTCCGGTCGGCACCGCCGGCGACGAGGTCCTGGCCTGTCGCGCCACGCTCGTCTACCAACGGGGGCCAACCGAGGTCAAGGTGCCCTGCGACCCGATCGCGGTGAAATGGTCCGAGGACGACGCGCTGACCACGCGCATCGCCAAGGAAGTGGCCCACTACACCGGCCAGAGCGAGCTCGCGAGTTCCATCGAACAGGGCCTGGCGGCTAAGGCCAACGGCAACGAGGATGCGGCGACGCGACTTCTCGGCCGCGCCGTCCAGATCGCCGAGAAGACCGGCAACGAGGAAGTGACGCGCCGGCTGCGCAAGGTCGTGGACGTCGTGGACGCCGGCGCCGGTACGGTTCGCCTGCGCAAGTCCGACAAGGCCGCCGACATGGCGCTCGAGCTCGGCGCCACGCGCACCGTGCGTCGGCGCTCGTCGGCGAGCCCGGACACGGGTCAGGCCTGACATCGACAAGCCGAAACCAAGACTGCTACCACCATGCGCAAGGTCTGCCCTGCTGGGCATTTCTCCACCGACGAGGACTACTGCTCCGATTGCGGCAAGCCCATGCGGGCCGGCGCCGCGGCGACAGCGGCCCCGCCGACCGATCAGCTCCGACAGTTGCCCGCGGCCCCCGCGGGCACGACCGACCCGGCGCAGGGCGCGTCCGTCTGCCCGGACTGCGGCACGCGTCGCGCTCCAGCCAGCCGCTACTGCGAAGTCTGTCGCTACGACTTCGCCGCGGGCCAGTCCTTCACGGGATTGTCGAGCGTTGCGCCGCCGCCAGCGCGGGTTTCCGCCGCGCCGACCGGATCGCCTGGGACCGTGACGCCGGCAGCCGTCGCAGGGCATGCGACCACAACACTGGCCGAGACGGTCGGGCCCGGTGTCGGCCGCTGCGGCGCGGGCTCCGAGCGCTTGCTCCTCAGCGTTGGGGTGGATGAATCATTGAATACCGAACCCGATCCTGCGACGCCTTGCCCGGTGGGCTCGCCCGGACGCGTTTACCACCTGGATCTCCCGGAGAACACCCTGGGGCGGCAATACGAGGGGCACGGAATCCATCCGGAGATCGTCGTCAACGACCCGGGCATATCGCGTCGCCACCTGAAGTTTGTCCGAACCGCAGATGGGGCCTATGACGTCCTGGAGCTCGGTTCCGCCAATGGCACGAAGCTCAACGCCATCTCACTGCAGACCGGTGTTGCGGTGCGGATCCAGCCGGGGGATCAGCTCACGCTGGGCATGTGGACCCGGATCCATGTCCAGGCCCGGCAAGCAGGCTGAACGCCGAGAAGCCGTGAACGAATCCGCCACGCCAATGACGCCATCCTCGCTATCAACCCCCGCCTTGTCGCAAGCCCAGCTCGTTGCATCCGGGGTCAACGCGGGCCTTCAGGCGCCCGGCCGGATCGCCGCGATCCCGGGCGTGCTGCGGTCGAGACGGATGTGGATCCTCGTCTTGACGGCCGCGACGACGCTGTGCGGGCTCATGGCCTATCGGTCCTACGCGGGTGTGGTACAGACCATCGGGCGAGACACCGTCCCGTCCATCGTCGCCGCCGAGAAGATTCGCACCACGCTGGCTGCGGCCCACACCCAGGCGGTCAATGTCTTTCTGGCCACGACGCCCGAGGACAGCAGCCGGGCGCGCGCCGAGTTCCACCGGTCCACGGAGCAAGCGAACCGCAGCCTGGTCGACGCGAGCCAGAACATCACGTACGGCGACCAGGAGCGACGGCCGATCCTGGCGACGATGAACGGCCTTGCCGACTACCTGCAGACTTTGGGGGCGGCTTTCGTGCAGCCGCCCGACCAAGCCGGGGCCGCGCTCGCGCACGCCGACGAATTGATGCGAAACACCATTCTTCCGGCGACGCTGGCGCTGGACGATGCCAATTTCTCGCACATGGACGCCGCCTTTCGCGATGGCCAGCAGCGCGCGAAGCTCTGGCTCGCGGCCCTGATCGCGCTCAGCGCGCTCCTGGGCTTCGAACTGGTGCGCACGCAGGTGCTGCTCACCACGGTGTTTCGCCGGAGGATCAACGCGCCGATGGCGGCCGCTACGGGGCTGCTGTTCGCGTGCATCGCAGCCTTCGCGGTGATGGCCCTGGACACCATCTCCGACATCCGGGCCGCCAAGCAGGATGCGTTCGACTCCATACACGCGCTGACGAAGGCTCAGGCCGTCGCCTACATGGCCAACGCCTCGGAGAGCGTCTACCTGATCGACCAGGGGCGGCCGCAAGCGCAGTCCAACCAGGGCGCCATCTTCGCGCAGGCCTCCGATCAACTGCTGCACGCGTCGTTGGTCGACGTCGATGTGAATCGGATGACGCTCGATGCCGACACGACGCGGACACTCAAGGGCAAGGGCTTCCTGGCCGACGAACTCGCCAACATCACGTTCGAGGGCGAGGAGCAGGCGGCCAAGGCGACGGCCTCCGCCTGGATCGACTACCTGCGCATCGACGCCCGCATTCGCGCGCTGGAAGGCTCGGCGAGACACGCGCAAGCCGTCGCGCTTTGCAACGGCACGCAAGCCGGCCAGTCGGACTGGGCTTTCGATCGATTCGACAAGGCGCTGGAACGCACGCTGAAGATCAACCAGGATCAGTTCGATGCGGCGATCGACAGGGGGTTCGCGCACGTCGGATGGCTGTGGATGCTGCTCATCCCGATGCTGCTGGGGCCGGTCCTGGGCGCGGCCGTCGGCATCCGCCAGCGCCTGGCCGAGTTCCGCGAATAGCACCGGGAGCGCGTCATGAGCGACGATCTCGAGGGACGGGACCTCCTGTCGACCTGGCAACAGCGGCTGCGGACGATCACCGTGAATGCCAACGAGCTGTCCGGCGCGGAGAGCACGCGCCGGGTGCGCGCCGCTCACCTCGACGGTCGCTACAGCGGCGTGACCAAGGCGCGCGCCACAGCCGCCTTGCAGATGCTGGACCAGCTCATGGAAGACTACCTGCTCCTCGCACGCGTCGTCGATGAGGCGGCTCAGATCGCGAAGACGGGCCTGTTCATGAGCCGCGAGACCAAGGCGGAACGGATCTTCGGTCTGCTGGAGGGGCCGGCTATCGCCCGGCAACAGGCGCGCGTGGAATTGAAAGATCGTTCGCTGCTGGGCGATGCCCAATCGAGCGCCAGGATGACGCCCCAGGCATTGCTCACGCTGATGCAGGCCAACTTCAGCAGCGCACGCGACGCGCTGCTGGAGATCGACGCCGCGCAGCGACAGGGCGAGACGGTTCTCGGCGGTCTGCGCGCCGATTTTGCCGTCATGCAGGCACGCGCCGAGCGTCTCAAGTTGGCCTCCGACCCGCCCTCCTTCATCGAACTCTCCGGACTGGAGTCCGACCCGCTGAACGCGCGCGACGGGATCGAATCCCTCCGGCGCGGACTCCAGTCCTGGAGCGAGCACCTCGACGGCGCGGAACGGACCCGGGAGCAGGCACGCGCGGGGCTGCTGTCCGTGCGCGCCGCCCTCGACGAGCTGGAGCGCGTTTGCGGCGAGCACGCCATGCTGGCCGATGCCGTGCGGGCGCTGTTGGGCGAGCCGGTGGCCGCCGGCCTCGTGCTTGATCAGGCAGGGCAGCTCGCCACGCTGCGCAGCTGGACGGAGGCGCTGGAAACCAGCCTGGCCAACGGCCAGTTTCGCGCCGTGACGGTGGGCGTGAGTCGCATCCAGCCGGCGCTGGAAGCCGCGATCGCGCAGGCCACGCGCGCCCATGTGGCCGCGCACGCCAAGGCCAGCGCCGTGGCGGAACTGCAGGGCGCACTCGGTGCGCTGAAGTTCAAGGAGCAGGCGCTGCGCGACTCTGGCAGCGTGGCCCAGGCGGCCGTCGTGCAGGCCGCCCGCGCGACCCGCAAGCGGATCGAGACCTTGCTGCAAGCCCGGCCCGTGGACCTCGCCGAGGCCCAGGCATTGCTCGCCAGCTACCAATCGTCGTTGCTGAACGCCGACGCGCGCCTGCGTCACTGACGTCTCTGGCGAACCCCGAGAAACTCATGTCCCTCCCTTGCATTCACTGTGGCGGCGTCGTCGTCGACGGCATCTGCGAAGACTGCGGCAAGCCCGCGACCAGGAACTCCCTCGTGACGGCCGCCACGGGCGGCATCGCCCCGGACGCAAGCGCGGCGACAAGCTCCGGCCAGGACGAATCGAGCCCGGCGACGGGTCGCACGCGCAGCAGCGCGCGCTTCACCGTGAACTACCCGACGCGCACCGGGGACGCTGGCGCGACCGCGAAAGACGCGCCCCCCGGCACCCGGCCGACCCGGCGCCGCGCTGGCGTCAGCACCCACACCAGCACGCGACGCGCGGCCCTCGGGGGCGGATTGTTGTCGCTGCCGGACCTGCCCAGCCAGGATCCGCTCCAATTGCTGATGGCCAACCCCGAAGTGCCGGCCAACAAGCGGCACTGCCCGCATTGCGACGCCGTGGTCAACCGCACCAAGGGGTTTTGCCCCGCCTGCGGGACGGGATACGACTTCATCCCGCGGCTGAAGGCCGGCGACATCGTGTCGGGCAAGTACGAGATCAAGGGACCGATCGCCTTCGGCGGCCTGGGCTGGATCTACCTGGGCTGGGACACGGTGCTCCAGCGCTGGGTCGTGCTCAAGGGCCTGCTCAACGCCAACGACGAGGCGGGCGCCGCCGCGTCTGTCGCCGAGCGACGCTACCTCGCCGCCGTGAAGCACCCCAAGATCGTCGGCATCTACGACTTCATCCACCAGGGCTGCGAAGGCTTCATCATCATGGAGTATGTCGGCGGGCAGACGGTGCACAGCCTGCGCAAGCAGCGCGGGCCGCTGCCGGTGGCCGAGGCCATCGCCTACATCCTGGGCATCATTCCGGCCTTCTCCTACCTGCACGCGCAGGGCCTGGTGTACTGCGACATGAAGCCCGACAACATCATGATCGAGGGCGGAGACGTCAAGCTCATCGACATGGGCGCGGTGCGCAAGATCAACGATCCCAATGGCGACGTCTACGCCACGGTGGGCTTTGCCGCGCCCGAGGCGGGCGAGGACCCGATCGCCGTGTCGGACCTCTACACGCTGGGTCGCGCCCTTGCTGTCCTCATCATGGATTTCAGGTTCTCCACGCAATACGAGCACAGCCTGCCGAGACCGGATGAGCAAGCAGTGCTGGCCGACAACGAATCCCTGTACCGCTTCCTGCTGCGCGCCACCCACGTCGATCCGGACGAGCGTTTCCAGACGGCCGACGAGATGGGCGAGCAACTCTTCGGGGTGCTGCGCGAGATCGTCTCTCTCACCACCGGCCCCAAGCCGGCGGACAGCAAGGTCTTCACTGGCGACCGGCTCATCCGCTCGGACGCGGCCAGCCTCGTGCTGCGCCCCGACCCGATGACCTTGCCGTCGCTGCGAGTCGATCTCCAGGACAAGGCGGCCAACGAGGTGATCCGCGTGCTGAGCCTGATGAACGCCGAGGACCAGGCCAGGGAACTGACGACGCTGGCCGCCGCATACGACCGCCGCACGGTCGAGCCGCGCCTGCGACTCGCCGAGGTGCTGATCCTGTCGCCGCAAGTCTGGGCCAAGGAGCGCGAGACCGTGATCGAGGATGCCCTGAAACATCTCGAGGACAGGGACGCATTCGACTGGCGGCCGAGCTGGCTGCGCGGCCTGTGGTTGTTGACCCAGGGCAGGGGCGCCGAGGCGCTCCCCATGTTCGAGCGCTGCTACTTCGAAATGCCTGGTGAACTCGCGCCCCGGCTGGGCATGGGCATGGCCGCGGAACTGGCCGGCAGGCACGAACAGGCGCTGCCCTACTATGATCGCGTCGGCCAGGTGGATCCAGGCTACGTCACGGCGCATGCCGGCGCTGCGCGCTGCGTCGCCGCCACCTCGCGCGCCGGGCAGGACGCTTCCCCGGACCAGGGCCTCGACGCGGCGATCAGGATGCTGCAGCGCGTGCCGCCCTCGCACAGCATGCACACTACCGCGCAACTCGCCGTGGGCGAACTCCTGCTGGCGCATCCGGCGCAGATCACCCGAGGCCTACTCGAGATGGCCGATGCCGCCGTCGGTGCGGCACTGCCTTCGGGCGGGCCCGCGAACCAGCTTGCGGGTCGCCTGCTCGCGCTCGCGGGCGCGCTGTCACCCAGGTTGCAGGGTGCGTCCCCGATCAAGCTGCTGGGACGACCCTGCGATGACGCTCACGCCCTCAGGCTGGCCGCGGAGAGCCAGTTCCGGCTGGCTGCTTCCCATGCCAAGGACAAGGAGGAGCGCGTGCGATGGATAGGCATGGCCAACCTGGTTCGGCCCATGACCCTGTTCTAGCCACCAGGAACCCGCCTTGAACTGCCCCCATTGCGCCGAAGCCGTCAGCGACACCGACAACTACTGCGAGTCTTGCGGCAGGCCGCTTGACGAGTCGGCCCAAGGGCTTGCGCCCGCCGTCGAGCCTGGCGCTTCAAGGGGGGCGGCCGTGCGCGCGGATCTGTTCTCACGGGCCGATGCCACCGGCCAGGTGGCGGCGGCGAGCCATCGTGGCCTGCACCACGCCGAGAACCAGGACGCGGTCGGGTTCGACGTCGCGCCAGGCTGCGTGATCATGGCGGTCGCCGATGGCGTTTCAAGCTCGGTGCACGAGAGGGCTGCCGCCGACGCCGCGGTGGTCGCCGCCGTGCAATCCTTGCGTGACGCGGCCCAAGCTCCCCAGGCGTCGGTAGCCGAGCGCATGAAGCTCGCCGTGCATCATGCCCACGCCGCGGTGCTGCGGCTCCCCGATGATGCGCCCCCGAAGAGCCCGCTCGCCGAACCGCAGGCGACGCTGGTACTGGCCCTGATCGATGCCGACCGGCTCTGGTATGCGTGGGTCGGCGACTCCCGGATCTACCTGATCACGGACTCGCAGGTCCGGCAACTCAGCACGGACGATTCGTTCCTCGGCGAGCTGCTCGCTTCGGGCGTCGAGCTCGACGCCGCCATGAAGTCGCCTGACGCCCACTGCATCACCCAGTGCCTGGGCATGCGCGATGCCAGCCCGGACATCCACGTGGCCTCCGAGGAGATTCCCGCCGGTGCCCGGATCCTTTTGTGTTCGGACGGATTCTGGAACTACGCGCCGTATCCGCAGCTCGTGCAAGCCTTGGTCGATCATCCGCCCATGTCTGCGGACGCCTCGCTGGAAAGCCGCTGCATCGGCCTCATCGACTTCGCCAATGCCCGGGGAGGCAGCGACAACATCACGGTCGCGCTGTACCGGCATGGCGTTGCCGACCGGCTGCGGCCCGAGCCCGGACTCCAGGCGGCGAGTGGGAGCGACCGCATGGTACGGTGAGGCCGGCGAGAACAGGGCCGCCTTTGGCCGCCTGCCCTCGTTACCCGCCGTCGCGACAGCGTGGCACTCTGTGGGTCGGTTAGTGATCGGTCTGCATGCCGTCGCACGGACTGGAAGCGCGAACACGAGGGGAGCCGGGGGTCCTGGCAAATGACATGAGCTCGATTGCCCGCCACTTGCGATCGCCGCCGCGACGCATCATCTTCT
>Ga0116226_10005289_pt1 | contig 11510 bp, 11 predicted proteins | sample S1TSphfallax_FD_89692 | JGI IMG/M metagenome (GOLD analysis project Ga0116226, IMG submission 89692) | Host-associated microbial communities from peat moss isolated from Minnesota, USA - S1T2_Fa - Sphagnum fallax MG | ecosystem: Host-associated > Plants > Peat moss > Unclassified | place: USA... | reverse complement strand
GGCGACGTCGATGGCGTGCTCGCCAACGACCAGGGCGATGTGCTGGCGCTGTGGTCGAGTTTCGCTTTCGAGACCCCGCGTGACCTCGAGCAGATCAACCGGGGTATTCCGGCAGATCTCGTGCAGGAGATGATTGCCGTCGTCGAGAACGGCAGACCGCTGTATTCCTTCGAAGCGGAGTTCGCGGTGGAGTCGTTGGCGAGTGCTCGCAAGCTCGGGCTGCCGGACGAGTGGGTGCGGCGCTTCGAAAAACACGATGAGCACCGCCGGCAGGTATTGAGCGTGGATCGACTGGTGGCGGGTTCTCCCGCTGCGTCGATTTTGCAGCCGGGCGATCTGTTGCTGGCCATCGACGGCAAGGTCGTCAACCGGTTCCGAGAGGTCGAGCGGGCAGTGCAAAAGCCTGCCGTGACGGTGACGCTCTGGCGTGACGGCGCCGAGAAGACGCTGCCGATGCGGTCCGTGGCATTGAACGGCCGCGATATCGACCGGATACTGATCTGGGCCGGCGCGACATTGCAGGCGCCGCACCGCGCGATGGCCGCACAGCGCGGCATCGCCCCCGACGGAGTATTCGTGTCATTCTTCTTTTATGGCTCGCCGGCCACGCACTACGGACTGTACGCCGGCAGGCGCATCGTGGAAGTCGACGGGCAACCCACGCATGATCTGGACGCGTTCATCAAGGTCGTGCGGGGCAAGCCGGATCGCGCGTCACTGCGCTTGAAGACCATCAGTTGGAACGGCCAGACGGACGTCATTACGTTAAAGCTCGACAAGCATTATTGGCCGTCGTACGAGTTGGACCGCCAGCCCGACGGCACTTGGATCCGCACGGCGTTGGACCCGCCGGCCGCAATAGCGCGTAAACCGTGACGGGCACGGGACCTATCGCCGGGATGACCCTCGCCGATGCGGTGCGCGAGGACATGGGCGGAGTTCTCGCGATTTACAACGACGTCATTCGCACATCCACAGCGGTCTATTCCGAGGTCGAGTTCACGGCCGAGCGGGGCGACGCCTGGTTCGATGCGAAGGCGGCACAGGGATTTCCGTTCATCGTGGCGCGTGATGCCTCGGGAATCATCGGCTTCGGGACGTTCGGCGAATTTCGCGCGTGGCCTTGCTACCAGTACAGCGTGGAACACAGCATCCATGTGCGCGCGGATCGGCGTGGGGGCGGTATCGGCCGTGCGCTGTTGATCGACCTCGTCGAGCGTGCCGGCGCACTGGGCAAGCACGCCATGATTGCGGGCATCGACGCGGACAATGACGCGTCGATGCGGCTGCATGAGAGCCTCGGCTTCTCGGTCGTCGGCCACTTCCGAGAAGTCGGGTTCAAGTTCGGGCGCTGGCTCGACCTCAAATTCCTGCAGCGGCTGCTATCATGAGGGGATGGTAAGAGCCACTCAGACCGAGATCGATGAGGCGGTGCAGGCGTTGCGCGGCGGTGAGCTGGTCGTGTTTCCCACCGAAACCGTTTACGGTTTGGGTGCCAACGCCGCGGACCCGGTGGCGGTGCGCAAGATCTTCGAGGTGAAGGGTCGGCCGGTGGACCATCCGGTCATCGTGCACCTGGATAATCCGCGCTACCTGCACCGTTGGGTGTCCGACATGCCGCGTGTCGCCGAGCTCTTGGCCGCGGAATTCTGGCCCGGGCCGCTGACCTTGATCTTGCCGAAGGCCGACAACGTCAACGACATCGTCACCGGCGGGCAGGACAGTATCGGTATTCGCGTTCCGTCTCATCCGATGGCTCAGCAGCTGCTGACCGCGTTCGGCGGCGGTATCGCCGCGCCGTCCGCAAACCGCTTCGGCAGGTTGAGCCCGACCAAACCCGAGCACGTGCGCGACGAATTGGGGGACGCCGTGCGCATCATTCTGGACGGCGGCGACTCTCCCATCGGACTCGAGTCGACCATCGTTTCCTGTCTCGGTAATGAGGCGCGGCTGTTGCGTCCCGGATTCATCACGCGGTCGCAGTTGGCGCAGGTGGTCACTCTCGCGAGCGGCGGACCCGTGCCGCGGGCCTCCGGGGACCGGTTGCTGCATTACGCGCCGTCGACTCCCCTGGCCATCGTCGCGTCGGACGATCTCGAGCGTTATGCCGGAGAATTCGTTGCGCGGCAGGAAAAGGTAGCCGTTTTGGCAATGCGGCCACCTCTGCAGACGCAGCGCCACATGACCTGGATCAATGCGGGCAAAAGACCAGAATCCTATGCGCACAATCTTTATAATCACCTGCGCGCGCTCGATAGCGCCGGGTGTGCGCGAATCCTGGTACAGGAGCTGCCCGACGATGAGCGTTGGGCCGCGATCTTGGACCGTCTGCAACGGGCCAGTGGCATGGACGGCGATCCGCTCGAGTTGAGCGCGGGTTAACGGAGAACGGGTTGGCCAAAGCCGCTGGAGTTCGCAGATTGCCCGCTGGTGATGCCATGGAGCTCGATCCAGCGAGTGATCCGTTTGCCCCTGATTCGATCAAGCATCTGGTCAAGCGATTCGGTTCACCACTGTTCATCATCGATACCGCGAGGATTCGCTCGCAATACCGCCGGCTGGCCGCCGCGCTGCCGATGGTGGATTTACATTACGCGCTCAAGCCCTTGCCGCATGCGTCGGTCATTCAGACACTGCAGCAAGAGGGGGCTTTCTTCGATCTGGCGACCAATGGCGAGGTCGACCTGGTCAGACGCCTCGGCATCGAAGCGCAGCGCTGCATCCATACCCACCCGATCAAGCGTGATGGCGACATCCGCACGGCGCTCGCCTACGGCGTGACGCGATTCGTCGTCGATAATCCTGATGAAATACGCAAGTTCGTCAAGTTCAAGAACCGGGCGAGCCTACTGATTCGCGTGTCGTTCCGCAGCCCCGATGCCGTCTGCGATCTGTCGAAGAAGTTCGGCTGTGCTCCCGAGGCGGTCGCCGAACTGCTCACGCTGGCCGCGGATCTGCGCGTCAAAGTCGAGGGCCTCTCGTTTCATGTGGGTTCGCAAGCCGCCGGGCCGGGCATGCACGTGCATGCCATCGACGTGTGCCGCGATTTGATCGAGGCCGCGGCGCGCAGCGGGCACGAACTCACCACCCTCGACATCGGTGGGGGCTTTCCCGTCGATTATTCGCAGCGCTCCGTACCCATCGAGGAGTTCTGTGCGCCGATTTGCACTGCATTGAAATCGCTTGGTGCCGGTGTCAGGCTGATCGGTGAGCCCGGGCGGTACATCGCGGCGCCCGCGGCCATCGCGGTCTCTTCCGTCATGGGACGGGCACTGCGCGACGGTCGGTGGTGGTATTACCTCGACGATGGCTTATACGGCAGCTATAGCGGCCAAATGTACGATCACGCTACCTATCCGGTCGAGGCGCTGGTGCCGCCGGGAGCTCATCACCCCTCGGTGTTGGCGGGGCCTACCTGCGACAGCATCGACGTCGTCACCGAAGACATCGAGTTGCCCATGCTCGGCGTCGGCGATATCGTCGTTGGACGCGCCATGGGTGCTTACACCTGGGCGTCCGCATCGGAATTCAATTTCTTCCCGCGTGCGACCGTGCTGGCCTTCGATCAGGGGCGGCTCCTCGGCGACCGGCGGTCAAGATGAATCGGAATCGAAGACGATTGCTGCAAGCGGGCGGTGCGTTTGCCGGCATGTCGGCCGTAGCCGGCCTGGGACTGCCGGCAAGCGCGAGGGAGTCTCGTCTCGAGCCCACCGTGAAGCGGATAGGTTTCCTGAACCTGCATACCAGTGAGGAAAAGGAACTCGTCTTCTCCCGCGGCGGCGCCTATGTGCCGGAGTCGCTGGCAGCGATCGACGTGCTGCTGCGAGATTTCCGGACGGGCGAGCAGCATGTCATCGATCCGAATTTGCTCGATACCCTGTATGACGTCGCGCGGAACTTGGGAGTGGATCCGGCGTTCAGCGTGATCTCCGGCTACCGTTCGCTACAAACCAATGAAAAGTTGCGCGAGCGCGGCGGCGGCGTCGCGCGCCACAGCCTGCACATGGAGGGGCGTGCCATCGATGTGCGCATCGCGCGTTTGGATTGCGCCGTACTCGCGCAGCGTGCGCGCGCGATGGTCCGGGGCGGGGTGGGTTATTACCGACATTCCGACTTCGTTCACCTGGACACGGGCGCATTTCGCACCTGGAACGGCTGAGCCTCAACCCCACTTTCCCGATCGCCAGAGCATGAAAACGCCGGCGGCAAACATCACATAGAACCCCGCGAACGACGTGAGCCGTGCCGGCGTCAAAGCGTTCCGCCGCAGTAGCACCCAGAGGCCAATGACCGACAATGCGGTCACGGCCGCGGCCAGGGTGAGCGCGGTATCGAACAGCCAGGGCGTGAAAAACAAACCGAGCGCCGTCGGAATGGTGGCTTGAATCATCATCGCGCCGCTGATGTTCGCGAGCGCCAGGCGGTGTTTGCCCTGCCTGATCCAGATGATGGCATTCATGGTCTCCGGCAGTTCGGTGGCCACCGGACTCAACAGCAGCGCCGTGACTGCGGAGGGAATGCCGAGCCAAGGACCGATCACCGAGAGCTGATTCACGAACACGCGCGACGCGCCGAAAATGACGGTCAAGGCCAACAGCGTTTGGATGCCGGCCATCGCGATGTTCGGGCTGCTGCGCGGCTGAAACTTGAGCGGTTCGGGCTCGCTTTCCACGGCATCGCTTTGGTGGCGCATCTCCGTCCAGGTGTACGCCGCGTACGCCAGCAAGAACAACCAGCCGAACCAGGGTTTGATCGCGAAGGCAAAAAACCCCAGGGTGATCTTGCAAGCGAAAACCAGCAGGAACCAACCTTGGTCGCGGCTGAGCCGCTGCCAATTCACGTCGATCGGCCGGTGTGCCATGGGGGCCTGCGTGATCCAAAGCATGACGCCGACGACAGGATAGGCGATGGTGGCCAGAACGAGCGGTCCGCCGAGAGCGGCACCGACGCCGATATTCTTTTCGACCGCGCCATGGCCCAACACCACCGCGACGAAGGTGACGACGCTTTCGGGCAGCGCGGTTCCGAATGCCGCCAGTACCGTGCCCACGGCATTCTGTGACACGCCGGTCTTGCGTCCGACCCACTCCACGCCGTTGACGAAATACTCGCAAGCCCAGTAAACGCAACCCGCCGCGGCCAGCAGTTTGACAATTCCCATTACGATGGTCGAGTTCATGAAATTTATGGGTGCTCCCGCCGGTCTCATCCATGACAGCCTTTGCCGTTGCAGAGATGCCGGACGACAGTTCCTATGATATTGATCTTTCTGGTTTTTGGGGGTGGCGTACTCACTATATTCAGTCCCTGCATACTGCCGGTGCTGCCGTTCGTGTTCGCGCGCGCCGAACAGCGCTTTCTGACCAGCGGATTACCGATGTTGGCGGGGATGGCCGTCACCTTCGCCGGGATTGCGTCGCTGGCCGCCGTTGGCGGTTCATGGGCGGTACGCATCAACCAGTATGGCCGAGTGTTTGCCCTGATTCTCCTGACCGCATTCGCCGCCACCCTGTTGTCGCGTCATTTGGCCGACTGGCTGGCGCGGCCCTTCGTCGCGCTCGGCAATCGATTGTTGCCGGCCGATGCGCAGGGCGGATTGCTCTCGGCACTGCTGCTCGGCGTGGCCACAGGCCTGTTGTGGGCACCGTGCGCGGGACCCATCCTCGGGCTCGTATTGACGGGGGCGGCGCTTTCCGGTCCCACGGCGCGGACCACATTGCTCTTGTTTGCCTATGCTGCCGGCGCCGCAACGTCGTTGGGCATCGCCATACTCGCCGGCGGCCGTGTGTTTGCCGCCTTGAAGCGCTCGCTGGGCGCGGGGGAGTGGGTGCGGCGCGGCCTGGGCGTGGCCGTGTTGTTCGCGGTGGCTGCGATCGCGCTCGGTTGGGACAGCAGCGTGCTGACGAGCGCGTCGCTGACGGGAACCAACCGGCTTGAACAATCCCTTTTGGACCGCATCAATCCCCGTGCCGAGGCCGATGCTCGCGCCGTCACGCCGCCCATCGATGGCGAGATGCCAGCATTGGATGGCGCGACGGCGTGGTTGAATTCCGCGCCGCTGACGGCAGCTGAATTGCGTGGCAAGGTGGTTTTGATCGATTTCTGGACGTACTCGTGCATCAACTGTCTGCGATCGCTGCCTTACGTGAACGGGTGGTACCAAAAGTACAAGGATCACGGACTCGTCGTCATCGGCGTGCACTCACCTGAATTTGCGTTCGAAAAGGATCAAGGCAACGTGGCAAAGGCGGTCCAAGACTTGGGAATTCACTATCCCGTGGCGCTCGACGACCGCTTGGCGATCTGGCGCGCATTCAACAATCGGTACTGGCCGGCACATTATTTCATCGATGCGCAGGGGCGGATTCGCGGCCATCATTTCGGCGAGGGCGAGTACGCCGAATCTGAGCGGACTATTCGCGAGCTGCTGATCGAGGCGGGGAACACGAATCTGCCGCCTGCCACGGTGGCTGCCGGCCCTGCGCGGGCGGAGGACGCCGCCCGTTCGCAGGGCTCGGCCGGCGTGCAGGCCGCGCCGGATCTGAAGCATTTGTTGTCGTCTGAAACCTATGTGGGTTACCGGCGCGCCGCTGGATTTCGCGCTCCAGGCGGGATCGTCAAGGACGCCCTGCACGTGTATGCGCTGCCCGATGCGCTGGCGTTGAACGAGTGGGGTCTGGCCGGTGAATGGCAGGTCGACAGCGAAAAGGCGGTTCTGCATGGTGCGTCCGGGTCCATCGCATTCCACTTTGATGCGCGTGACCTGCATCTGGTCATGGGGTCCGCCGGCAAACCGGTGCGCTTTCGCGTGCTGCTCGATGGTGCCCCTCCCGGCGCTAACCACGGTGCCGATTGCGATGCGAACGGCATGGGTGTCGTCTCGGACCAACGTTTGTATCAATTGATCCGCCAGACCGATCCCGTCGGCGAGCACGTGTTCTCGATCGAATTCCTGGGCGAGGGTGTTCAAGCTTATTCATTTACTTTCGGATGAGGACGACACGATGAAGTTCACGAGGCTAAATTTGGCCAGTCGGCGCACCTTTCTGGGTCTCGGGCTGGGGGTCGCAGCGACCACACTTATGGGGAGGCGCTGGCTCCGGGCGGCGCCCGCGGTGCCACTGGTCACGGACGTGACCATCGAAGAATTCTCCGCATCGGGCAAGAGCCAAGGCACCGTGCGCGTGCCCAAGGTCGTCAAGAGCGATGCCGAGTGGCGCGCTCAGCTATCCCCGGACGCTTTTCGCGTGGCTCGGGAAGCAGGCACCGAGGCGGCATTCAGCGGCGAATATGCGACCAATCACGCCGCCGGGATTTACAATTGCATTTGCTGTGACACGGCGCTGTACGACTCCGCGACCAAGTTCGAATCGGGCACCGGCTGGCCGAGTTTCTGGCAACCCATCTCGGCGCTGAACATCGTAAAAAGCGCGGATTTCAGTTTTGGCATGCGCCGCGACGCCATCTCTTGCCGGCGCTGCGATGCCCATCTCGGGCACGTGTTCGACGATGGACCGCGGCCGACGGGCCTGCGGTATTGCATGAATTCCGTTTCGTTGCGCTTCGTCAAGCGCGCTTGAGGAGGATCCCATGTCGAGGAATTGGTCTGCTTCGTTGATCTGCGCGGTCGCGCTCGGTGCCATCGCGGTGACACTCTGGCACTCGCCACTGTATGGCGCCGAGCCCCCCGTCATCATCCCTGCGCCGGTCATCGACAATCCGAAGACCGCCGGCGCGCCGCAGACGGCCGTGCTCGCGGGCGGCTGTTTTTGGGGCGTGCAGGGAGTGTTTCAACATGTCAAAGGAGTGACCCAGGTCGTCGCGGGCTATTCCGGCGGCGCGAAGAGCACGGCCCAATATGAAACCGTGAGCTCGGGATCGACCGGTCATGCCGAGTCGGTGAAAATCATTTTCGATCCTGCGCAGGTTTCCTACGGCCAGTTGCTGCAAATCGCGTTCTCCGTGGTGCTCGACCCCACGCTTCTGAACCGTCAAGGCCCCGACGTCGGCACCCAGTATCGTTCGGAAATCTTCTATGCCGACGAGGATCAGAAGCGCATCGCCGAGGCCTACATCGCGCAACTCGATCAATCGCACGTATTCGCGCGGCCCATCGTGACGCGCGTGGATGCGTTGAAGGGCTTCTTCCCCGCGGAGGGTTACCACCAGGATTATTTATATCTGAATCCTACTGCTCCTTACATCGCGTTCAACGACATGCCCAAAGTCGAGAACTTCCGCCGGACTTTTCCGCAGTTGTATAGCGAGCGACCCGTGTTGGTGAGCGCCGTCAGCCGGTAAAATCGGTCGAACGCAGCAAGGTTGCCACCAGCGTCTCGAGGCCCGCGCCGTCCTCTTTATCGAAGCGGGCAAGGCGTGGGCTGTCGAGATCGAGCACGCCGAGCAGCCGGTCACCTTGCACCAGCGGGACCACGATTTCCGAGCGGGAGTCCGCGTCGCATGCGATGTGTCCGGGAAATTCATGGACGTCGGGCACGATGACGGTCTGCCGCCGCGCGGCGGCGGTACCACAAACGCCCTTGCCCATGCCGATCCGTACGCAAGCTACCTTGCCCTGAAACGGACCGAGTACGAGCTCATGACCAGACAGAAAATAAAATCCGGCCCAGTTCAGGTCCGGCAGGCCGTGATACAACAGCGCAGCCATGTTGGCCGTATTGGCGATTCCATCGCGTTCATCGTTGCAGAGCCCGGCCAGCTGTCGTTCGAGATCGTGGTAGGCCGTGGGCTTGTCTTCCCGCCCGTCGGTAGGGTCGCGGTGAGTCATCGGTTCAAGGGGTGTGAGCGTAGGCCGAGACATGGCCCGGGACGACTGACAAAGGCAGGCGGGCCGTGAATTGAGTGCCGGTATCGGGTTCCGACGTCACGGTGATGTGGCCGTGATGCGCGCGCACGATCTGCGCGCAGATGTGCAGTCCCAAACCGAGCCCCTCCCGATGGTTCGCGATGGAATGCCGCCAGAATGGTGCGAACACCTTGCCGATGCTGTCACGCGGTATGACGTCACCATCATTCCACACTTCCAGTACCAGGTACGTGTTATCCGCCCGGGCGGTGAAGCGAACGGGAGTGTGTTGCGAGCCATGCGTCAGCGCATTCGCCAGTAAATTCGACACGACCTGCTGCAGGCGGCCCACATCACACTGAATGGTGCGGTTGATGCTGATATCGGCCGTGATGAGCCGATCGGGTCGTGCATCCTGCAACTCTCTGACCGCGGCCAGCAGGGCGCCATCCAAGCCGTCGGTTTCCTTCAGTTCCACGTTCATGCCGCCCCCTAGGCGGCCGCGGGCGAAATCCATGACGTCATCGATCAGCGCGGACATGCGACGCGCATTGGTCACGATGCGGGACGCCAGAGCCTTGTTGGAATCGTTCAGGCGACGCTCGAGGATCTCCCCGTTGGCGGAGACCGCCTGCAGCGGATTGCGCAGGTCATGACCTAAGATGGCGATGAACTGTTCGCGCAGTTCGCCGGTCGCCCGCTCGTCCAGCAAGGCCATGTGCTCGCGCTCGCGGCTGACGATAGTTCCCAGTTCCAACGCAATGAGCTGCGCGAAACGCTCGAACATCGGGCGTGCCCAGGGTTGATGGTCGGCGCGCGACCGCGGGTCGAGTGCGCACAGACGACCGAAATGCCGGCCATTGTCGAGCATGATGGGGACGGAAACATACGCGCCGAACACCTCGGCCATGGAATCGCCCCGCGTCAACTGAAAGCCCCCGTGATTCGCACCGTCAGGCGTGGCCCCCGCGTCGCTGTGCATGGACAGCACCGGCGCATCGCGCCCATCGAGGGTCTTCAGGTCGAATCGTTCGCCGCTCTGGAGCCCGAGTTGAATGCGATCCTCTACGGCGCACACCCATGAACCCGATGGCATGGAGCAGATGATGGCGGCGAACCCCATACCCGTGGTTTCGCACACGGCTCGCAAGAGAATCTGTGCCGCGCCGATGCGCGCGATCGCCTCAACCTCGCGAACAACATCCGTGAGAGGGGCATCGGCAATGCCGAACCGTTCCGTGCGGACTGGCAAAATCATGGCAATGCTCCGTGCAGGTTGCCGATCCGTGGGATGCTCCACATGGTGAATGCGGGCGACGATATTACACAGGTCCGATAGGCGTCTGTACGGTAGCGTACAGACAAGGTCCAGCACGCTGCGTTGAACCCAAAAATTCGTTGATTCGCGCAAGTTCGTCGTCGAGGCCGGCCGGGGGCGGCGCGTCGCCCGCAGGGGTCCCCGCATACCCGATCGTCGCGTGCAGTACGCCGCCGGCGACCCGCAGATTTCCCCAGCCGATCACTCGATCACGCCATAGCAGCGGCAGGGCGTAGTAGCCCAATTTGCGTTTGGGTGCCGGAGTATAGGCCTCGAACCGGTAAGACCAGCCCCAAAACAAGGTAAAGCGGCGTCGGTCCCATACGATGGGATCGAAAGGAGTCAGCAGGCGGATCCGATCGTCGGGCCGCCACCGCGCCGAAGCAGGCGATTCGGTCGCCGGCCAGAACCAGTCGATGCCGCCCAATCGTGTGCGTGCGCAGCGTTCCTTGGCTCGTGCCAAGGCGGCCGACCGCATTGCCGACCATTGGGGCGCACCACCCATCAACAAGCTTGCGAGCTGGCCGAGGCTGGCCAGCGGCAGTGGCGCATATTTGTTGACGAGCACATCGACCAGCGCATCGAGTCGGGCCTTGGCCGTGGCGGCGTCCGGTGGCGGCGCGGCGGGTTCGCGGATGGCGTAGATGCGTGTGCCGCCATCCCGGCGTGCGATCCGCAGAAGTCCCCGATAGTGCATGTCATCCAACAGATGAGTGGTCGCGTTGGTCGAGCCGCCGAACCAGTTGGTCACCTTGCCATGGGCGAAGTGGCGGTCGACGTCGCGCGGATGCACGGCGCCGCGCTCGCGAATGAAATCGAGCACGGCATGGGCTTGCTTCGACCGTGTCCGCGACCACGGGGTCTTGGGCGTACGCGGATGCATCAATCCGTGATGCGCCCTGGGCATGAATCCATAATTGACGAAGAAGTCCTCCTCGATGGGCAGCCGCGAGTAACGCCGCTCGAGGTCACCCGCGAGATAATCAACGACGCGGTGCCGCAGCGTGAGGTCTTGGGCACGGGCGGGAGCCCGGATCGGATCCGCCTGCACGAAGCCCAACTTAGCGATGGCTCGGCCCAGCGTCGTCGGCTTGAACAACGAGCGCGCGACGGCATACCGGCGCAGCTGATCCAGCGTGAGTCGCTTCCGGTTCACGGGACGCGCAGCCCCGTGCGAATTCGAGCGGTCGGGCTCTGTCATTTGCTAGGATTTCGCATGTCGTCAAGACGCGCGTGGTATTTGCGGAGTGTATCCGAGCCGTAGCCCGGGCGCTCGGTCGGTAGGAGCCTCATGACATCGACCGAGAGTGTGGTGGTCACGGCCATCCATCGAATGGTGGATCGCTGCCGTGCCGGGGATCATCCGGCGCTGGTCGCACGAGTGGG
>Ga0116226_10005288_pt1 | contig 11511 bp, 13 predicted proteins | sample S1TSphfallax_FD_89692 | JGI IMG/M metagenome (GOLD analysis project Ga0116226, IMG submission 89692) | Host-associated microbial communities from peat moss isolated from Minnesota, USA - S1T2_Fa - Sphagnum fallax MG | ecosystem: Host-associated > Plants > Peat moss > Unclassified | place: USA... | reverse complement strand
CGTCTCATATGTACTGATCCCGGACAGCGGCTTGACGGCGTCCAGGCTCGCCCCTATAAGCCCGCCCTCACCCCGCGCGGTCGCTCGCGCGGGTTTTCATTTGCGGATCAGCTGCGGATCGGGGCCATGAAGGTCAGAAGCTCACTCAAGTCGCTGAAGACCCGTCATCGGGACTGCAAGATCGTGCGCCGTAAGGGCGTGATCTATGTCATCAACAAGACGGATCCTCGCTTCAAGGCCAAGCAGGGCTAAAGCCGCGACGTCGCGTGACGGCCGGTGAGATGAAGGGCGCATCTGCGTCCACGCCCACGCCCACGGCCGTTCTGTTCGATATCGGTAACGTCATCGTGCGGTTCGATCCGCACGCGCTTTACAGCAAGATTCTGCCCGATCCTGAGGAGCGCCAGTGGTTCCTCACCCATGTCTGCTCGATGGCGTGGCATGTCGAGCATGATCGCGGCGTGGCGATGGCTGAGACCATTCCCGCCCTCGTCGCCCGCCATCCTGACTATCGCGATGCCATAGAAGCCTGGCGCGACCGCGCGCCTGAAATGCTGCCCGGCCTTATAGCGTCCTCCGTAGAGGCGATTGAGGCGCTAGATGCGGCAGGCGTTCCGCTCTTCGCTCTGACCAACATGCCGGCCGAGTGGATTTCCCTGGTCACCGGCATGTCGCCCGCCTTTACGCGCTTTCGCGATATCGTTGTCTCCGCCCACGAGCGCATCATCAAGCCCGACCCTCGCCTCTATCGCATCGCGCTGGACCGCATGGGCCTGCGCGCTGACGAGGTTCTGTTCATCGACGACAGCCCGCCCAACATCGACGCCGCCCGCGCGCTCGGCTTCGACATCCACCTGTTCGACGATCCTACAGCCTTGGGTCCGGCGCTTCAGGCCCGGGGACTGTTGTGAGCGACGACGCGGTTTTCGTTTTGACGCGCGTTTCCTCCGAAAACCGGTTCCCACTTTTCTGAACGCGCTCTAGGGTCCCCGCTTCGCCTGAATGGAGAGTTTTCATGGCCGACGACGTGGCCTTCGACGCCAATCCCGATATCCTCACGGCCACGGCCCAGGGCCGACTGAAAAGCTTTATCGAGCGGATTGAGCGGCTGGAAGAAGACAAGGCCGCCATCATGGGCGACTTGAAGGAAGTGTTCGCCGAAGCCAAGGGCGAAGGCTTCGACGTCAAAATCCTGCGCAAGGTGGTCCGTCTGCGCAAGCAGGACAAGGTCAAGCGCCAGGAAGAAGAGGCGCTGATCGATCTTTATCTGAGTGCGATTGGGGGGCTGTAGCGAACACGGCTTCCCGCTCTTCCGCTTCCCCCGGACGTGTTCCGGGGGGCCACGGCGCGACATTTTAACTGCCGAATGGCTGTCAGAATTGCGCCCGTATTTGCCAGGCTATGGGCTCTGACAGGACCTAAATCTGATCGCCATGTGGCCCCGGATTCGTTGCGCCATGGATGCCCGGAACAAGTCCGGGCATGACGGAAAGTGGGAGCTCAGCCTCACGCCCCCGCGCGGTTCTTCACCAAATCCTCGACCACGGCTGGATCGGCCAGGGTTGACGTATCGCCCAAGCTTCCAAGTTCGTTTTCGGCGATCTTGCGCAGGATACGGCGCATGATCTTGCCAGAGCGGGTCTTAGGCAGGCCTGGCGCCCACTGGATCACGTCGGGGGCGGCAAAGCGGCCGATTTCGCGGCGGACCTCTTCGGCCAGTTCCTTCTTCAGCGCGTCGGTCGGGGTCTGGCCGTCCTTTACGGTCACGTAGCAGTAGATGCCCTGGCCCTTGATATCGTGGGGGAAGCCGACCACGGCGGCCTCGGCCACGGCGTGATGGCCCACAAGCGCGGATTCCACCTCGGCTGTGCCGATGCGGTGGCCCGAGACGTTGATCACATCATCCACCCGGCCGGTGATCCAATAGTAGCCGTCGTGGTCGCGACGCGCCCCATCGCCGGTGAAGTACTTGCCGGGATAGGTCTTGAAATAGGTGTCGATAAACCGCTGGTGGTCGCCATAGACCGAGCGCATCTGGCCCGGCCAGCTATCGGCGATACAAAGGTTTCCCTCGGCCGAGATGTCTTCCAACACCACGCCATTGGGGTCCAAAAGCTCGGGCTTCACGCCTGGCAGGGGCAGGGTGGCCGAGCCTGGCTTCAACGAGGTGGCGCCAGGCACCGGCGAAATCAGCAGGCCGCCCGTCTCGGTCTGCCACCAGGTATCGACGATGGGGCAGCGGCCGTCGCCGACCACCTCATGATACCAGCGCCAGGCCTCGGGATTGATCGGCTCGCCCACCGAGCCCAACAGGCGCAGCGAGGCCCGCGAGGTGCGCTTCACTGGGGCGTCGCCCTCTCGCATCAGGGCGCGGATGGCGGTGGGGGCGGTGTAGAAGATCTCGACCTTGTGCTTGTCGATCACCTCCCAGCAGCGCGAGGCGTTCGGATAGGTCGGCACGCCTTCGAACATCAAGGTGGTGGCGCCGTTGGCCAGAGGGCCATAGACGATATAGCTGTGGCCCGTCACCCAGCCCACGTCGGCGGTACACCAGAACACCTGACCTGGCCGATAGTCGAACACCAGTTCGTGGGTGTAGGCCGCCCAGAACAGATAGCCAGCCGTGGTGTGCAGCACGCCCTTGGGCTTGCCGGTCGAGCCTGACGTGTAGAGGATGAAAAGCGGGTCTTCCGCGCCCATGGGTTCAGGCGGGCAGTCGGGCGAGGCCTTGGCCATGGCTTCGCCATAGGCGACGTCGCGGGGCGCGATCATGGGCACGGGGGCGCCGGTCCTTGCGACAACCAGCACGGTTTTGACGTCGGGGCAGGTTTCCAAGGCCTTATCAACATTGGCCTTCAGGGGCGTGGTTTTGCCGCCGCGCACAGACTCGTCGGCCGTGATGACGAAGGTCGAGCCACAGTCCTGAATGCGGCCTGCCAGGCTTTCGGGCGAGAAGCCGCCGAACACCACCGAATGGATCGCCCCGATGCGGGTGCAGGCCAGCATGGCGTAGGCGGCCTCGGGGATCATCGGCATGTACAGGGTGACGCGGTCGCCTTTTTTGACGCCTAGGCCCTTCATGACATTGGCGAGGCGCGACACCTGTTCATGAGCTTCACGATAGGTGATGGACTTCGACTGGGTGGGGTCGTCGCCCTCCCAGATGATCGCCACATCGTCGGCGCGGGTCGCGAGGTGCCGGTCCAGGCAGTTGGCGGAGACGTTCAGCACGCCGTCTTCGAACCAGCGAATGTGAAGATCATCGACGTGGAACGACACGTCCTTCACCTTGGTGAAGGGTTTGATCCAGTCCAGGCGCTGAGCCGCCTTGGCGTAGAAGGCTTCGCTTTGATCCAAGGCCTCGGCGCGTACGACGGCGTAGGCGTCTGAATCGACGCGAGCCGACTTGGCCCACGCGTCCGGCACAGGATAGGCTGCAGGCTTGATTGAGGCGTCGTCCATGTGGCGTTTCCCTGTTTTCCGGGAAGCTAAGCCCTGGGTGGCGTCCGCTGCAAGCGCTGCGTCAAAAAACGTCAAGAATTAAAAGCGCATAGGCGACCGCAACCGCTGCGGGTCGCCCCGCCGCGGCGAAAGCCGCCCGCATTCATCGAAAGGGCCTAGGCGGTCGCGATCGGCGATAGAATCGACGTCTTGGCCACGAGACGATCCCAGTTCAGCAGCGACGTCAGGTGGGCGTAGATTTGGCGGAGGGCGCCGCTCGCGTGCAACTCGGCGAGCTTGGTCTTCGACAGCCCCGCTAGCTTCTCCTCGGACACCGCGAAATAGTCCGCCAATTGGATCGGCTCACCGGCCACCCCGTTGGCGTCCCGGGGTGTGAAGGTGGTTTGCTTGCTTTCCAAAAGGTCGAGCGTCTTCAAGGTCTGGACGAACTGTTCGGTGCGCCGACGCTCGGTTTCGAAGTCGGTGCAGAACTGGATCGCCTGCTGGGTGAAGGCGGAAGGCTGGCCGTCTTGGAACAGCGGCACCTCGCCGCCCACCGTGAGCATGGGGGCGGAGCGATCGATACACACGATCATCTTCTGCTGCTCGTCGTTGTTGGCGAGCACGAACGGCCAACGGCGGATGAAGGCCGGCACATAGGCCGCCAGTTCGAACTCGCCGCCATCCGTGATGAACAGGTTCTCGTTCGGCCGGATGCTCATGATCGCCAAAGGCGCGAGCGCCTCGCCGCCGAAGATGATCGGATAGGTGAGCGACGCCGGCCCGAACTCCGTCACCTGCAGCGGCACAGCGTGGGCCGCCGTGGCGTAGCCGAACGGACGTTCCGCCTTCACGAAGCCCAGATCGCCGTGAAGCTCCAGGCTCAAGGGCTCAGGCTTGCCATACAGCAGGACACTGCCGGAAATCTGCCCATCGGGCACGGACGTGGTTTTCATCAGCTCAAGCCTTTTCGGCGGGGTATGAGACCCACCAGGAAGTGAGCCTTTAGCGAATCCATAGGCTCGCTACAACGCGCAGGGCTGGACCCTTGGTCGCAGCGCTCTCAAGGCCGTCCGATTGAGCCTGTGGCGGGCGATGGTCGATGGAGCCATCGACTTCGGGCGAGCGTCGGGCTAGGCCCAAAGATATAAGCGTCGAGATTGCGGCGGCGGGAGGGTTTGGCGTGACGAAAACCGGTCCGGTCGAGATCTGGCGCGGCGGCGTCGCCCTGTCGGATTGCGACGAGATGGGGCACATGAACGTGCGTCGCTATCTGGCCCGCGCTCAGGAGGGCCTGGGCGGGCTGGCCGTGGGCTTGGGCCTGCCGCGCGCTTTCACACCGAGCGCGACGGCTACGCTGGTCGTACAGGAACATCGTATCCGCTTTCTGGCCGAAGCCCGCCTGGGCGCGCCTCTTTATATGACGGGTGGGACGCTAGCCTTTGGCGAGAGCGACGCCACCCTGTTGCAAGTTCTTCATCACGCTGACGATGGGCGCCCAGCTGCGGCCCTGCTAACCCGCGTCGCCCACGCCAAGCCGTCCGACGGTCGCGCCTTTCCCTGGCCTCAGCGCGCGCGTCAGGGTGCGGCGGCCTTGACGGTCGAGCTGCCGGACTTCGCCGCCCCCCGCGGCCTCCAGCCGTCGAACGCGGCGCCCGAACTTGGGACGGTGGACCCAAACGCCGATAAGGCCGGCCTGGGCCTGGCGTGTTTGGGCCGTGGCATGGTGATGACCGATACCTGCGATCTGTTCGGCCGTATGACGCCCGAAGCGATCATAGGTCGAATGGCTGACGCCACATCGGGGCTGATGCGGCCGCTTCGCTCGGACCTGAAAGCCCGCGACCCGAATCTGAAGATCGGCGGCGCCGCGTTGGAATATCAGCTGATCTATAACGACCTGCCCCGGCTCGGCGATCATTTCCAGCTGTTAGGTCGGGTCACGGCCATCAACGCCAAGGTCCAGCATGTCGCCTTCACCCTGGTCGATCCCCTGGACGGTCGGCGGTGGGCGAGCGCTCGGGCGGTGGTGAGCTGCCTGGACCTGGAGGCGCGCCGCCTGATCCCAATCCCCGACGACCTGCAAAGCCGCCACGGCGGCTGACCGATCAGCTTTCGGCGGCGTTCAGAAGGGCGTCACGAACCAGATCCGGCCGCTCCATCGGCAGGAAATGGCTGGTCTGAGGCACGATGTGCAGGTGGAAGCCGCGATTGCGGCGCCGAAGGCCGGCCACAGCGCCGATACGGCAGGCGGACTGAGCCGCGCTCTGGTAGATATCAATCGGAAGCGGCGTGCGGTCTAGCGCGCGCCAGGTGTCGTTCCCCTGGGCTTCGAAATTTGAGGCCTCCCAAGCGGGGGCGCAGCTCAGCTCGACCGTTCCGTCTTCGCGCTCTCGAAAACCCCCGGCGATATAGTCCGCCAGCATGATCTCTGGCCAGGTGCGAAAGGCGCCCCGGCCCCGATAGGCGCGAAACGCGGCGCCAAAGCTTTCGAACACCGAACGCCGTCTTAGTGCGCCTTGGGTCAGGGGCATGCGGCGATAGATGCGGGTCGCCAGCCAAGGCAGACGGTGCATGAGCGCCGAGGTCCATCGCGGGAGCACGACGGGATCGAACAGCACCAGGGCCCGAACACGGTCGGGTCGCGCATGCGCCGCTAGCAGGCTTGTGGTGGCGCCCATGGAATGGCCGGCCAGGATCACCGGCCCGTCGCCCAGCGTTTCGAGCAGGGCCAAGAGATCGTCGCGGAGATCGGCCCAGGACCGGCGGCCTTGGGGATCGGCGGGCATGAGGCTGGCGCCATGGCCGCGTTGGTCCATAGCGATGATCCGAAGGCTGAGCGACAAGGGTCCCAGGATCGACCGATAGGTCATGGCGTTAAAGCCGTTGGCATGGGCGAACACCACATCCACCGGCCGCGCGGCGTCGCCGAAATCGAGCGCGGCCATTTCGCCGTCTCGAACTCGGATCATACGTCGCCGCGGCTCTTGGAATAGCGCTGCGTCCATGGCCTTTTCCAATACCCTTAAAGACGGCAACGTACGGCTGGGCGCGCCATGAATCCAGGGGCGAGAGCCCCAGGTTGCAACGTTTCTTCGCGCGAAACCGAAATGTGGGGCTGCAAAGCTAGGGAGACTTGATCGTGCCGCAGCTGAAGACGCCGCCTGTCGCCACCATTGGCTATGAGCGCGCGCCCCTGCCCGAGGTGATTTCAAGGTTACAGGCGGCGGGGGTTACGCTCTTGATCGACGTGCGCGCTGTCGCCGCCTCGCGCCGGCCGGGCTTCTCCAAGACGCTGCTGAGCGGCAGCTTGGCGGAGGGCGGTGTCGACTATCTGCACCTGCGCGACCTCGGCACGCCCAAGTCCGGCCGGATCGCGGCGCGGGCTGGCCGCACGGCCGAGATGACGCAGATTTTCGGCGAGCACTTGCAGACGGCGGCGGCCCAGGGCGCGCTGGCCCACGCGGTCGAGTTGTCGCTCGGCCGCAAGGTTTGCCTGCTTTGCTACGAAGCCGATCCGAGCTGCTGCCACCGCGCCATCGTCGCCGCAGAGATCGTGGCGCGCACGGGGGCGGAGGTGGTTGATCTGTGATGCGTCTTCCCATGAAACCCTAGCATCGCCACAATCGCCGCCGTCACCTGCCAGATAGCCTGTGCTCTGTCACGCCCAAGGCGTCCGCCAGCCGCATCTTGGCGGAGCCGGGTTTGAGCGCGCGGGGCTGGCTCTCGTGTGGGGCCCAGCCGGTGAGAGAGACGATCTCGAAGGTCGCCGGGATGCGCCCGTCTTGCCGACCGAAACGCTCAGTATAGATGTCGCACATCCGAGCCAGGACCGCGCGGCTTAAGGGGCGGCGGGGGCGGTCGATGAGGACATTGGTCTCTCCCATCGCCCGTAGATCGGCCATCAGTTTCAGGGGGTGGGGGTAGAGCACGGTCAGGCGGTCCACATCGGCGACGGGTAGCGCGAAGCCCGCCCGTTGCAGCAGCCCGGCCCCGTCCAGCCCATCGGCGAAGGGCGAAACGCGTGGGCCGGCGCCGCCCGCCACCTCCACCTCGGCCGCCAGCAGCGACTGGCGCAATTCGTTCAGCGTCGCCCCGCCCAGAAAGGCGCCCAGGAACAGGCCGTCTGGCTTCAGCGCGCGGCGAATCTGGATCAGAGCGCCCACGAGGTCGTTGGTCCAGTGCAGCGACAGCAAGCTGACGATCAGGTTTAGGCTTTCGGGGGCGAACGGCAGGCGCTCGTCGTCGGCGACCAACTGTGGCGTGGACGCCCGTAAGGTTGCGACCGCAGGGTGAGCCGCCGCCTCGATCAGCAGGCCGACTCGCGCGCGGGCGATGGGGTCGGCTTTAAGCGCTGTGGCGAAGGCGCTGGCGTTCGCGTTAAGGTCGACGGCGACCGGAAACTCGCGCAAGATCGTCGAGAGCCGTTCGACGGCGTCGTCGGCGGCGCGGTTCATCAGAAAGTCTGCGGGCTCGGGCAGCCTGGCGCCGCGCTGAAGCCGTTGACGATGGAGCGCCCGGTCGAAGATCAGGGGAGGGTTGGACATTAAGCTCTCAGATGGCCCAACACCGTGGCGCTTGGAAGCCCATCATCCCTTGCGGGTCGCTTTTGCGCGCAGTTTAGACCTGATCTTGCCGCCGACCGGCTTCGACGGCGGCGCTCGCCCGATGACGCCCGGCTTCTCTGCGGAGACCTGGAGCCGGATCGAGTTTCTGGAGGCGCCGGTTTGCGACGGTTGCGGTCTGCCTTTTCCTTATGATCTGGGCGAGGGCGCGCGCTGCGCCGCCTGTATGGCCCGGCCGCGGGCGTTCGCGCGGGCCCGGGCGGCCTGCCTTTATGACGAGCAGTCGCGCGACTTGATCTTGAAGCTGAAGCATGCTGACCGCCCCGACCTTGGCCGCTTGTTCGCCCTGTGGCTGTCGCGGGCCGGGGCTGAGTTGATCGCCGAGGCCGACGGCGTCGTGCCCGTGCCCATGCACAGGCGTCGCCTCTTCGCGCGCCGCTACAACCAAGCCGCAGAGATTGCGCGGCCGCTGGCTCGGCTGGCGCGGCGACCCTATCTACCCGGCGTCCTGATCCGCCGTCGGCCGACCGCTAGCCAGGGCGGCAAGTCGGGTCGGGGTCGGCGCGAGAATGTGCGCGCCGCCTTCGATGCGCCAAACAGCCAACTCGCCCGCATCCAGGGCGCCCGTTTGCTGCTAATCGATGACGTGCTGACCACCGGGGCGACGGCGGAGGCCTGCGCCAAGGCCTTGCTCGCGGCGGGAGCTCGGTCGGTCGATCTCCTGGCGGTCGCGAGGGTGCGCGAAGCGTCGAGCGAGCTTATATAAAGCAAACTAAGAAGGAGCTTTGAGCGATCCATGCCGTCCGTTCTGATCTACACCAAACCTTTTTGCCCCTACTGTTCGCGGGCGGTGCAGCTCTTGAAGAAGAAGGACGTGGCGTTCACGGAAATCGACGACGCCGCCTTTGACAAGGCGAAGAAGGCCGAGATGGTCGAGAAGTCGAATGGCCGCTCGACCTTTCCGCAAATCTTCATCGGCGACACCCACGTCGGCGGTTGCGACGACCTGATGCGGTTGGAAGGGTCCGGCGCCTTGGACAAGCTGTTGGCGGCATGACCGACACCGTTCGCCTTGGCCTGATCCAACTTCGCACGCCCGCCACCCAAGCTGAGGCGCTGACCCAGGCCTCAGGCCTGGTGCGCGAAGCCGTAGCACGTGGGGCCGCCTTTATCGCGACGCCCGAGGGCACGAATATCCTGCAGCGCGATCGCGCCAAGCTGTTCGAGCAGCTGACCTCCTTGGAGCAGGATGCTTGCGTCCAGGGTTTGCGTATGTTGGCGGAAGAGCTCCGCGTTGAAATTTTGATCGGCTCGGCCCTGGTGCGACGTGCGGATGGCCAATGCGCCAATCGCGCAGTGCTGATCGGGGCTGACGGCGCTATCCGGGCGACCTACGACAAGATCCATATGTTCGACGTCGATCTGCCGAGCGGCGAACGCTATCGGGAGTCCGCGTCCTATACGCCCGGTGGCGAGGCCGTCCTTGCGCCGAGCGTCCTTGGCCCGCTTGGCCTGACCATCTGCTACGATATGCGCTTTCCCCCGCTTTATCAGGCCTTAGCCAAGGCCGGCGCCGTCGCTCTGGCGGTTCCCGCCGCCTTTACGCGGCCGACGGGCGAAGCCCACTGGGAGACGCTGTTGCGGGCGCGCGCGATCGAGACCGGCGCCTATGTGTTCGCGCCGGCGCAAGGGGGCGTGCATGCCGACGGTCGCGCCACCTGGGGTCACAGTCTGGTGGTCGAACCCTGGGGCGGCGTCGTCGCCAAGCTCGACCATGACGAGCCCGGCGTTCTGATCGCCGATCTGGACCTCGCGAAGGTCGCCGCCGCCCGGGCCGCCATCCCAGCCTTGAAGAACGGCCGGGACTTTGTCCCCCCTATCCCCGTCCGCAGCGCCGCTCTCGAGGCGGCTGAATGATCCGCTACGCTCTTTATTGCGAGCATGATCATCCGTTTGAAGCCTGGTTTGGATCGTCTAGCGACTATGACGTCCAGGCGGCGCAGGGCCAGGTCGAGTGTCCGATGTGCCTCTCTACCATCGTGCGCAAACAGGTGATGTCGCCGGCCATCTCAACCTCCAAGCGTCGGAGCGTGGCTGAGCCTGAGGCTGCGGTCCCTGCCGTGAGCGCCAAGTCTGACCCTGCGGCCAGTCAAGAGGTCGCCTCGCCGGAGGTTCAGGCCCAGATGCGCACCATGATGATGGAGGCGTTGAGCCAGGTGCGCCGCCATGTCGAAGACACGTTCGACTATGTCGGCGACAGCTTCGCGAAAGAGGCCCGAGACATCCACGAAGGCCGGTCCGAGCAGCGCGGCATCTATGGCGAAGCGAGCCCCAAGGAGGTGCAGGCCCTGCTGCACGACGGAATCACCGTCGCGCCGCTGCCGCCTCCGCCCATGGTGAAGTCGAAGCGCGAGTTGAACTGAAGGCGGCGCTCCCAGCCTATCGGCTTAGCTCAACAAGTTCATACCAGGTCTGCATATAGCCGCCGACGCCGCCCTGGACGAACAGGGCGTCGTCGTCCGCTGTCACCCAGATATCATAGGGCGGATGGGCGCCCTGGGCGCCGACCATGCCGCCCTCCTCGTCGGTAAAGCGAAAGCGGCGGCAGGCGAAGGTCCCGGCCGGCGTCGTCGCCTCGTCCTCTCCAAGGTAGGCCAGGAAGATCTGGCTCTCGACGATGATTGGCGGCGAGGCGCCCCGGTGATCGATGGAGGGCAGAAAGACGCGAATTTGCCGTTTATGAGGGCCGCGCGACAGGTCCATGCAGCGGGTGATGAAGGCGTCAGCGATGATGGGGTGGGTGCCGAAACCGTCGTAAGCCCCATTTTCAGGCATGGTCTGAGATAGGTAGCCTATGCTCGGCCCATAGCTATCGCAAACGATCCGCCCCTCCTGCGGGCGAATGAAGCCCGCGCCCATAAAGTCGTCGCCCACAACGAGGCGAACATAAAGGTCCATCGGACGTCCCGCCGCATCCATCCCATAGACAATGTCGCGCATGACGGTCGGGTCCGGCTCCTCGATCTCGCAATGGGCGGTTAAAACCGTCTTGCCATCGCCGTGATGCGTGAACTGAAAGGTTTCGTGTCCTCTGAACTGGCCCATTCGCTCGGGCTTTCGCGACGTATAGTCGATCCGACCTGAAATTGATCTATGCTTCATGGCATCATCCCCAATCTATAATCGTTGATTATATGTGTTTTTTGTTCATTCGAGCTGGCAAATAAGTCCGCACAAATCCTGACATCTTATGCGTCGCTTATACCTTGTGGTTAACTGGATAACACGTAGAGTGTGTTTGCCGCGGCGACCTCGCAACGCCGACGCGCGCTCAAATTCCGGGCAAAAATTTCCGACTGTGCTTGATCTCTATACGCCGCGTCCCCTTAGACCCCTAAAATCGCTGTGGCGGACGAGCGATGTGCGACTTGGTATAAAGATATGACAATATGCCATTTGGCTCAAGTTGCAGGTGGGGACCGCAATGACCTTAAAACTCAAGCTT
>Ga0116226_10005287_pt1 | contig 11511 bp, 7 predicted proteins | sample S1TSphfallax_FD_89692 | JGI IMG/M metagenome (GOLD analysis project Ga0116226, IMG submission 89692) | Host-associated microbial communities from peat moss isolated from Minnesota, USA - S1T2_Fa - Sphagnum fallax MG | ecosystem: Host-associated > Plants > Peat moss > Unclassified | place: USA... | reverse complement strand
GCTGAAGATGGACTCGGCCATCGTGCACTACCGCCTGGGCCTGTGCTTCATGGACCTTGCGATGGCCTTCGAGGCCGCGCAGTGCTTCCGCACCGCGATGTCGCTGGACGACGGTTCCACGCGGGCACTCGCGCTGAGCCTCGTGCTGCAGACGAACCGCCAGGCCTGCGACTGGCAGGAAGACGCCGCCGACACGCGCGCGCTGCTCGAGGCCGTCGATCGCGACGATCCCGAGACCGCGCGCCTGCTGCTGCCCTTCGCGCTGATCGCGATCGAGTCGACGCCGCAACAACAGCGCCGCCTGGCCGAGCGCCGGGTCGCCGGCCTCACCAGCCACATCGTGCCGCTGCCCGCGCCGGGCCCGCGCCGCCCCGGCCGCATCCGCGTGGGCTACCTGTCGTCCGACTTCTATCACCACGCCACCGCGGTGCTGATGACCGAGCTGCTCGAGCGCCGCGACACCAGCCGCTTCGAGACCTTCCTCTATTCGCACAGCCGCGACGACGAATCGGCGATCGGCCGCCGCGTTCGCGCCGCGTGCGAACATTTCGTCGACATCCGCGAGATCGGCAACTGTGCCGTGGCGCAGCGGATCCGCGCCGACGGCATCGACATCCTGATCGACCTGAAGGGCCACACCCGCGACAGCCGCATGGAGCTGATGGCCTACCGGCCCGCGCCCGTCCAGGCGGCCTACCTGGGCTACCCGGCGACCACCGGCGCGTCCTTCATCGACTACTTCATCGGCGACCGCGTGACCACGCCACTGTCGCTGGCGGCCAACTACACCGAGCAGATCGCGCAGCTGCCGGGCTGCTACCAGCCCAACGACGCCGCCCGCCCCCTTCCGCCATGCCCGTCGCGCGCGGCGCTGGGACTGCCCGAAGACGCCGTGGTACTGTGCTGCTTCAACCAGACATACAAGCTGTCGCCGCACATGCTGGATCTGTGGTCGCGCATCCTGGCCGATGCGCCCCGCACCGTGCTGTGGATGCTGGCCTGGAACCCGCACGCCAAGGAGAACCTGCTGCGCGAGCTGGCGCAGCGCGGCGTCGCGCCCGAGCGCGTGTTCTTCGCCGCCAAGCTCGAGCTCGACAAGCACATCGCCCGGCTGCGCGCTGCCGACCTCTTCCTCGACACCTGGCCCTGCAACGCGCACACCACCGCCAGCGAGGCGCTGTGGGCCGGCGTGCCGGTGCTCACGGTGCCCGGCCGCACGTTCGCGTCCCGGGTCGCGGCCAGTCTCGTTGCGGCCTGCGGGCTGGCCGACCTGGCGTGCCAGAGCGAGGACGACTACGTCGAGCTGGCGACCGCCCTGGCCAACGAGCCCGACACGCTGCGCGGCATCAAGGCCCATCTCGACGCCAATCGCCGCACGCTGCCGCTGTTCGATGCGCAACGCCTGGCACGCGAGCTCGATGCGCTGCTGATCCGCATGCACGAGCGCCATCTCGCAGGACTCGCGCCCGAGGCCCTGGCAGCGGCGCCATGACGCATCCGTACAGGGTCGCGCTCGTGATGATCGCGCGCAACGAGGCGGCGCGCATCGTGCGCGCGCTGGCCAGCGTGGCGCGCTGGGTCGACGAGATGGTGGTGCTGGACACCGGCTCGACCGACGCCACCGTCGCGCTCGCGCGGTCCGCCGGCGCGCGGGTCGAGCACTTCAGGTGGTGCGACGACTTCGCCGCGGCCCGCAACGCCGCGCTCGCGCAGTCGGACGCCGACTGGAACGTCGTGGTCGACGCCGACGAATGGATCGCGCAGGACGGCCTCGAGTTGCTGGCGTTGCGCCACACCGCGCCCGAATTCGTCGGCGCGCTGCGGGTGGACAGCCAGTTCGACACGCCGATCGGCGTGTCCGTCTCGCCCAGCTGGCTGCCTCGCGTGCTGCCGCGCGGCGTGCGCTACGAGGGACGCGTGCACGAACAGCCCAGGCACGCGCTGACGCTCAGGCGGCTGGCGACGGTTCTCGCGCACGACGGCTACCGCACGGAAGCGCTGCAGGCCAAGGCCGGGCGCAACGCCGAACTGCTGGCGCGTGCGCTGGCGCGCTCGCCCGACGACGCCTACCTGCACTACCAGATCGGCAAGGACCACGATGTCTACGAGCGCTACGCGGACGCCTGCGCGCATTTCGCGCGCTCGCGGGCCTGCGAGGAGGCGAGCGGCGCCGTCGTCACGCTCGCGGGCACCACGCCGGGCTGGCACCACGACCGCCTCGTGCGCGAGATGCATGCACTCAAGCGCTGCCGCCGGCACGCGCAGGCCGTGCTGCTGGCCGAGGGCGCGATGGCCGGTTGGCCGGATTCGCCCGACTTCTTCTTCACGCTCGGCGACCTGCTGCTCGATTGGGCCGCCGAGGAACCCGCGCGCGCCAGCGAGCTGTTGCCGATGATCGAGTCGGCATGGCTGCGCTGCCTGGAGATCGGCGAGCGTCCGGATCTGGAGGGCTCGGTCGCAGGCCGCGGCACCACTCTGGCGGCGCGCAACCTGGCGGTTCTCTACGAAGGCACGGGCCGCGCGATCGAGGCGCTGAGGTTGACGGGCCGAACGGCCTGACTCAGGCGGACGGCGCTTGGGCGAACCTGGCGGTCGTGAAGGCCGCCTGCGCCCGCTGTCGCAGGTCGGACGGCGATTGCTGGTCCGAAGATGACCGGGATTCACGGGATTCATCGCCGCTTCGGGGCCCGCATGCCAGCCTACATTGACACCCAGAACCCGCGCCAACGTCCGTGGCCGCCGGAACTCCTGGAGCCGCAATGACCAATCAATCCTCCGCCAGCCGCATTCCCCGCCTCCTGCACGTCATCTGGATCGGCGACGAAACCCGGCGGCCCGACAACTGCATCGCCACCTGGGCAAAGCATCACCCGGACTGGACGCTCAAGGTCTGGGGCAACGAGGAACTCGCCACCCACGGCTGGATCAACGCTCGCCACATGCGCGAGATGGCGCGACGTGAGCTCAACGGCGTCGCGGACATGATGCGCTGGGAGATCCTCTACGACCAAGGCGGATTCTTCTTCGACGCCGACAGCTTCTGCACCCGCAGGCTGGACGACTGGCTGCTCGAGCAGGAAGCCTTCGCCGGCTGGGAGAACGAGCTCGCGCGGCCGGGACTCATAGGCACCTGCGCGCTGGGCACGGTGGCCGAGAACCCGTTCATCGGCCAGATCATCCAGGACATCCAGGCCGCGCCCACGGTGGTGGACAAGATGGCCTGGCAGACCGTCGGGCCGCAACGCCTCACCGACGCCTATTTCAAGTACCGCTACACGGGCCTGACCATCCTGCCCAGCCAGTTCTTCATGCCGCGTCACTTCAGCGGCGTGAGCTACAGCGGCGGCGGAACCGTCTATGCGAGCCAGGAGTGGGGCAGCACGCGGCAATCCTACGAAACGCTGCACCTCAAGAAGGTGGCCTGACCATGAATGCCATCGCTCACATCCGCGCCATCGATGCGCTGACATTCCTCACCCCGCAGACCCTGGACGAGCGCGTGGCGCTCGCGATGGGTACGGCCGGCCAGCGCCTGTACAGCCACCATCTGGCCAACGCGTGGCTGGAATGGATCGGCGCCCACAGCCAGGAGATCGGGCGGCACGACGTCGAACTGCTCGCCAGGGAGGCGCTGCGGCTGTCGCCGCTGCACGAGCGTGCGGACGACCTCTACCGGGCCGTCATGCGCCCGCAAGACCGGCTGCCCGCCGGGCAGGTCGTCTTCATGGTGACGAGCTGCGCCAAGTACTTCGCCAATGCGCAACGCGTGCAGCAGGCACTCGAAGCCCGCGGCGCCATCGCCTGCATCGTGATCGGGAACCCCAGCCACCGTGTCGCGACCTGGGACGGCGAAGTCTGCACACTGCCTGTGGCCGACAACTACGAAGGCCTTCCGCTGAAGGTCGCCGCCGGCATCAACGCCATCGTCGCGCGCTTCGGGGCAGTCTCGGTGGTGAAGATCGACGACGACTGCGAGCTCACCGCGCGCTTCTCGGTCGCCCGCTTCGCCGAACTGGCCCGTCAGCACGAGTACGTCGGCAAGCCGCACAGCGATCCCCACCATTGCCGCTACTGGCACTTCGGCAAGACGCAGCAGCCGCAAGGCCCTTACACGAGGCGCTTCCACGGTGCCTGGGCCGGCGGCGCCTGCTACCTGCTCGGCCCGCGCGCAGCGGAACTCGTCGCGCGCGAATACGCGCTGTACCCGGCCGAGATCGGCGACGAGTACTACGAAGACAAGGCGATCGGCGACTTCATGCGGCGTCAGGGCGTGCCGCTGCACGCGGTCAGCAACGCCGACTGGGGCATCACCTTCGACGCGACCGAACGCTTCATCGCGCCGCCGCTGCCCGGCAGCGCCCCCATGGCGACCGCATCCCCGGCGGCAGCGACGGCGCCAGCCCTCGCCACGATACCCAAGTTGCTGCACATCGTCTGGCTCGGCGACCAGGGTCGGCGTCCGGACAACCTGATCGCCACCTGGATCGCCCACCACCCGGGCTGGACCGTCAAGGTCTGGGGCAACGAAGACCTGGCCGAAGGACCTTGGCAGTGCACGGACCAGATGGTCGCGCTCGGCGAGACCAGCGTGCCTGCCCTGGCCACGCTGATGCAATGGGAGATCCTCCATCGCGAGGGCGGCATCGCCGTCGCCGCCGACAGCCTGTGCATCCGCGGCCTCGATACCGCCTTGCTCGAGGCGGAGCGCTTCGGCTGCTGGCTCAGCGAGATCGCGGCGCCCGGCGTCCTCAGCGCCAGCTACTTCGGCTGCAAGCCGGGGGACGCGCTCGTGGCGCGGCTGCTCAAGGCGGTCGGCCAGGCCGGCGACCTGCGTGGTGCGAGCGTCTCCGACGCCGTCGGCGACGGCCGACTGACCGGCGTCCGCGACGCGAGCGACGACCTGGCGCTGCTCGTGCTGCCCAGCCACACGTTCCTGCCGCTGCACCACGCGGCGCCGCCGCATGTCGGCCTTGCCGGCGTCGTCGCCTGCGAGCTGTGGGCGACCACGCTGGGCCTGACCGGGCGCCTGTCCGAGCTCTCGATCGAGTCCCTGCGCGCGACGCTCAAGCTCGACGACGGCGTGCTGTCGCACGACGAGTCGGCCCAGTGGGAATCGGCGCGCAACCTGCTGGCGGCCTGAGGGCGGCCGCGACAAGCGCCGCCGACCGCCGACGCGGTGCCGGAAACAGCAAAGCGGCTGGCGCCATGCCAGCCGCTTCGTCGTTCAGGCCTGCCGCGAGTGCCGGCGTCAGTTCACTCCCGCCGCCCGCCCCGCGCCGCCGCAGCGCCGGCGCGACAGCGCGACGCCTTCCAGCGCATCGCCGTCGCCCCGGTCCGTCGACAGCAACGCGCCATAGAGTTCCATGGCCCGATCCGGATGACCCAGCGCGAGGCTCATGCGCGCCAACAGGCGCAGCGACTCCCGGTCGCCGCCGCTCGGACCGAGCCGCTCGCGCCATGGCGTCGGGGCCAAGGAGCCGCTGGCTGCGCCAGCCGTCGCCAGATCCCCGATGACCAGCACGGGCGGGGCCTCAGAGGCCGCGGCAACGGGGGCGCCGACGGGCGCGGCCCGGCGCGCGAATTCGCTGCCGCGCAGCGCCGGATGGTCGGGATTGATCGCGACGATGAGCGCGGTGGCCAGATCCCGGCTGCGGACGTTGCTGCGCGTGTGCGTGCTCGCGGCCAGCACGAAGCCCTCCCGCTGCAGCAGCGCCTGCAGTTCGTCCAGAGACCATTGGCGCACGTGCGACCGGTTGGGGGGCGGACCCTCGTGCTGGAGCCCATAGGTGCGTTCGCGATCGGGCGTGGACAGCACCAGCGCCGGCGCGTGCCTGAGCAGTTCCCGCAGCGCCGCCAGCAGGCTGCGCGGGTCGACAACGGTCTGGATGAACTCGGAACAGACGACGACGGCGCGCGCCAGCACCTCGGCAGGCATCGCCGACAAGTCGAGATTCTCGGGGTCGACCTCCAGCCAGACGCCGGCCGGCACCGCGCGCGCGGCGGCAGCCGTGCTGGTGCCACGGCCCAGCCCGATCAGGCTGAACTCGGGATGCAGCAGCTTCAGCTGGTTGACCTGGTCGCAGCCGATGTCGATCAGCGTGTCGCACTCGAGCGAACGCGCGATGTTGGCCGCGGTCGGATAGACGTCGGGTTGCCACTGCGCGGCACCGTCGACGATGGGCACGGGACGTTCGGGCATCGCCCGCGCAGCGTAGCCGGCAGGCAGCCCGAAATCGTCGGCACGCGCGGCGGCAACGGCCTGCGCCACGCGTCGATCGCCGGCGAGCAGCAGTTGTCCCGGCTCGAGACCCGTCGTCGCCCGCACGTCGAAGTGTTCGGACAGCAGCGTCGTCCACCAGGACGCCTGGCGCCGCGTGCCGCAATGCACGGACTTGGGGGACTCGTCGGTCGCGACCACCACCAGCACGCCGGCTGCGAGCCGGGCCGCCTCGGCCACCACCCGCCGCACGTCCGCCTCGGACAGGTGTTGCAATGCATCGACCGCCACCAGCCGGTCGAACGGCCCGGACAGGCCTGCCAGCGCCGTGGCGTCGCCATGGATCTTGTCGCGCAGCGCGATGCGTTCGAACGCGTCGCGTCCGGCTTCGATCGCCGTCACCGAGTTGCCCTGCGACGCGATCAAGGCCGCGAGCGCGCCCTCGCGGGCGCCGAACTCCAGCACGCGTTCGCCTTCGAGCACGATGCCCATCTGCTGGAACAGCGCCAGCCGGTCATCGGCAAGCGTCTCGAGGTCGGAACTCTGTCGGGTCATGTCGCAACTCCTGCAATGCGCGATTCATCTCGCAGCCTGGTGATGAGAGGCATCCTAGGAGCGCGGCGGCGACGCCAAAGCCGGAAAAGAGACCGGCTGGCCCGGCATTCATGCGATCGTCGCGCCCGAACTGCCCCGCCAATGCCCGGCATTTCCGCCGACGTCCCGACACGCGAATGCCTACAGTCGGCCGTGCCGCCGTCGTGCCGCGCCACAGGCGTTCGACGACATGAACCGGATGACAGACATGACGAACCTCACCCTGCCCCGCGCGCTGATCTACATGACCGGGCGCAACTGCGAACGCTACCTGCGCGCCTCGATCGAAAGCGTCGCGCGGCAGACACATGACGCGGTCCACGTGCTGTTCGTCGACGACTGCTCGGACGACGGCACGCTGGCCGCCGCCCGCATGCTGCTCGCCACCCACCTGCCCGGCCGCCACACGCTGGTGCGCAATCCGCAGCCGTGGGGCAAGGCACGCAACGCCGACGTCCATCTGCGCGAATCGCTGCCGCGCGGCGACTTCGTCGCCATCCTCGATGCGGACGACCAGTTGATCCGGCCGACCATCCTCGCCGAGATGGCTGCGCACTACGCTTGCGGCCACGACGTCGTCTGGACCAACTTCGAGACCGACACCGGCCATGACGGCGGCAGCGGTCCGCTGGATCCGCTGCAGCCGCCGCGCCCGCAAGGCTGGCGTACGAGTCACTTCTTCAGCTTCCGCGCCGAACTGTTCGCCAACGTACCCGAGTCCTACCTCCAGGACGACAACGGCCGCTGGTTCCCGGCCGCCTGCGATCGCGCCATCGCACTGCCGATCCTCGACCAGACGCGGCGCTACAAGTTCATGCCGGTCAACGCGCTGCGCTACACCACCAACAACCCCAATTCGCACCACAACCGCGACCCCAAGGGATCCGCCTTCAGCTCGCGCGAGCAGTCCGCCTGCGCCGAACTGATCCAGGCCAAGCCGCCGTTGCCCTGCAGGCGCTGGCTGCTCGGCGAGCGCGCCGGCGGCGACGAGGCGCTGCTCGCGCTGCGCGAGCAACTGGTCGGCGAGTTGCGATCGCTGGGCAACCGCATGACAGTGACGGCGCCAGCGCCAGCCGCCCCCGCGCCCGGCGTCCAGCCGACGCTGCGGGGGGACGACGCCTGGTCCCAGGTCGCCGCCGCCACGCTGGCGCAGCGCTGCCCGGCGCTGCTGGCGCTGATGATGGACGGCCAGGCCGCGCCGCTCCCACTGCACGATGCCTGGCGCTGGTGGAACTGGCTTCAGGCGGGCGGGCGCGCGCCCGCGGTGCTCGAGATCGGCGCCGGCCCGCTGGCCGCACCGCTGAAGGCCATGGTGCACGCGCTGGGCGGCCGCTTCCTGAGCGTTTGCGCCGATCGCGAGCGCACGGTCGCCTTGCGGACACGACTCGAGTCGGCAGGCGTTTCTGCCGACGTGCGCCACGTTCCGCTCGCGGACGCGTCGCTCGGCGACGACCGGGCCCGTATCGCCGACCTGTCGGCCTTGCCCCCGGACGCGAGCGGATACGACATCCTGCTGACCACCCTCCCCGCGTCGGGCGGTGCGGCCGCCGAAGCCATCCTGGCGCTGCCGATGGCCGTCGACCGGCTCGATCCCCAAGGGTTCCGCATCTGTCTGTGGGCGCCCGAAGATCCCGCAGGGCGCCGGCAGGTCATGTCGGCCTGGGGCGCACTCCTGCCGCAATTGCAGTTCACGGACAACGCCTTCGCCGGCCAGGCCGTCTGCGCGCGCACGTCATGAGCGACGGAGTCGTCATGCCGGACGCCCCGCCGCGTGCGCTGATCTTCATGACCGCCCGCAACTGCCAGCGCCACGTGCGCGCTGCCATCGAGAGCATCGCCTGGCAGACCCACGCCTCGCTGCACGTGCTGTTCGTCGACGACTGCTCCGAGGACGGCACCCCTGCCGCTGCGCGTTCGCTGCTGGCCGCCCACCTGCCCGGGCGCCATACGTTCGTGCGCAACCCGCAGCCGTGGGGCAAGGCGAGGAACGCCCACGTTCACCTGCGCGCTGCGCTGCCGCGCGGCGACTTCGTCGCCCTGCTGGACGCCGACGACCAGCTGATCCGAGCCAGCGTCGTCTCGGAGATGGCGTCCGAATATGCGAATGGCCACGACGTCGTCTGGACCACGTTCGAGACCGATACAGGTCATGCCGGATCCGGCCGTCCGCTGGATCCGCTGCAGCCGCCGCGCGGCCAGGGCTGGCGCGACTGCGGTTTCTTCAGTTTCCGTGCGGAGTTGTTCGACCAGGTACCGGAGCACTACCTGCGCGACGACCGCGGGCAGTGGTGGCCGGCGGCGTGCGACCAGGCCATCGCGATGCCTGTCCTCGACCAGACGAGGCGCTACAAGTTCCTGCCGGTGAGCGCGCTGCGCCAGACGACGGGCCATCCCGATTCGCATCAGGCCGCCTGCGCCGGGCAGATTCAGGCCAGGATGCCGCTGCCGTGCACCCGCTGGGCATTTGGCGACGGCGCGGGCGGCGACGAGGCCTTGTTCGCGCTGAGAGAAACGCTTCACGCCGAACTGCGGTCCCTGGCAGGCACGGTGGACGCGGCGGTGCTTTCGCGGCCGACGCCTGCCCGCGCGTCGCACGGCGCACCCGCCGCCATGGCGGGGCAGGAGACCGACGATGTCTGGGCGCAGGCCGCCGCCGCCGACTTGTCCCGGCGCTGCCCAGCCCTGCTTCACCTGATGATGGACGGCCAGGGTCAAGCGCTGTCGACGCGCGATGCCTGGCGCTGGTGGACCTGGCTGCAGTCCGGCGGACGCCCGCCGGCCGTGCTGGAAGTGGGTGCCGGGCCGTTGGCCGCGGCCGTGTGCGCGATGGCGCAGGCACTCGGCGGCCGTTTCCTGAGTGCCTGCGCCGACCGCGAGCGGGCGCTGGCGCTTTGGGCCCGACTCGAGTCTGCCGGCCTGAGCGCCGACGTCATCCATGTGCCGCTCGTGCAGGCGGCGCTCGACGGACGTCCGGGGCGAATCGCCGACCTGTCGGCGTTGCCCTCGGACGCCGCCGGCTACGACGTGCTGCTGACGTCGACCGCGGCCGGCTCCGTCGCCGACGACTCGATCCTGACGCTGCCGATGGCCGTCGACCGGCTCGACCCCGACGGCTTCCGGGTCTGCCTGTGGGCGCCCGACGATCCGGCCCTGCGCCGAGACGTCGTTTCAGCGTGGCGCGCGCTCGCTCCGGAACTGAAGTTCACGGAAAACGCGTTCGCCGGCCAGGCGATCTGCGTGCAACCGGCCTGAGCACCCGGCCGCGAACCAGGACACCAACGTGAAACTGCTGCACCTGATCGTCGACGACAAGTTCATCGACATGGCCATCCGCGAATTCGAGGCGGTCGCCCCTGGTCGTCACGAGTGGATGATCGTCGACGGGGGCAGCCAGCGCAAGTTCGTCAAGGACGGGCGCGTGCGCTGCATCGACTGGGAGGGATTCCTGCGTGCGCTTGCCGCCCCCGACATCGGCGCAGTCGTGTGCCACGTGATGACACCGCTGCACCTGTCGGCGCTGTCCCGGGTGCCGGCCCACGTGCAGGTGGTGTGGCTGGGTTGGGGATACGACTACTACGGACTGATCAACGACGCGTTTCCCGAAGGCCTGCTGCAGTCTGCCACCGCGGCGCTCGCCGCACGCCTGGCGTCGCCTGCCCATCCAAGCGCGAACCAGGGCGAGGTGCCGACGGTGCTCGGACATGCACGCCCTTATCGGCGGCCCTGGCCGGCGGAACGCGATGCGCTCGCACGCGTGGACATCTTCGCCCCGGTACTCGAAACGGAGTACCACCTCGTACGCCGCCATCTTCCCGGCTTCCGTGCCAGGTACGTGCGCTGGAACTACGGCACCGCCGAAGACGACTACACCGTCCAGGGTGTCGCGTGCAGCGCGCGCGGGCGCAACATCCTTGCCGGCAACAGCGCCACGGCGACCAACAACCACATCGAGCTGTTCGAACACATCCGGCGCTGCGACGACCTGACGGATCGCCTGATCGTCGCACCGCTCAGCTACGGCGATGCGAATTACCGCAACAGCGTGATCGAGGTGGGCCGAGAGCTGTTCGGCGACGCGTTCGTGCCGCTGCTGGATTTCATGCCCAAGGATCGCTATATCGAGCTGCTGGGATCGTGCGGACACGTCATGATGAACCACGTCCGGCAACAGGCGCTGGGCAACCTGCTGATCAGCGGACTCCTGGGCGCCAGGCTGCACGTGAACCCGGCCAACCCGCTGTACGGCTGGCTGCGCTCGCTTGGCGTGCCCGTGAGCGACGTTGCGCGCCCCAGCCTCCAGCCGCTGGCCGCGGGCGAGATCGACGCCCAGGTGACCGGGTTGCACGGAGCGTTCGGCCGCCACGCGCAACGCGCACGCACCCGGGCACTCGTCGACGCGGCCCTGGCGCCGCGGCCGTGAACCTCGGCGGCGTGCTTCAGCGCCGCGGAATCACACGCGCCGGATTGCCGACCACCGTGGTGTGCGGCGCCACGTCCCGAATCACGACGGCACCCATGCCGACGACGGCTCCCTCGCCGATGCTCAGCGGTCGTCCACCCGGGATGCCTGGGTGGATCAGCGCTCCGGTACCGATGTAGGCATGGTCGCCGATGTGTACGTTGCCATTGCAACTGACGCGGGGGGCGAACGTGACCCAGTCGCCGATCACGCAATCGTGCTCGACGTAGGAATGGAGATT
>Ga0116226_10005286_pt1 | contig 11512 bp, 8 predicted proteins | sample S1TSphfallax_FD_89692 | JGI IMG/M metagenome (GOLD analysis project Ga0116226, IMG submission 89692) | Host-associated microbial communities from peat moss isolated from Minnesota, USA - S1T2_Fa - Sphagnum fallax MG | ecosystem: Host-associated > Plants > Peat moss > Unclassified | place: USA... | reverse complement strand
CTCTCCTCCATCAAGGTCGGCGGCTTCGATGGTTCGCCGGATGCCGTCGCCGCCATCAAGGCTGGCGAGATGCAGTATACGGTTCTCCAGCCCGTCGCCGTATTTGCCGGCAAGGCGGTGGATGAGGCCGATGCCTACCTGAAGACTGGAAAGACGGGTGCCGCGAGCGAGAAGCAGCTTTTCCCCTGCGTGCTCATCACCCCGGCCAATACCGACGACTACATCGCGCCCTTCACGCTGAAGCAGTAATGTCGACCGGGGAGTGTTCGCGAGGACACTCCCCTCAAAGGGTCTGAGCTATCATGACGCATCTTCTAGACGCGCCCGAGGCTTTCGCGGAGCAGGCTCTTCAGGGCTTCTGCGATATCCATGCGCGGCTGGTGCGCCCCACGCCCGGCGGCGTGCTGCGCGCCACGCTCACGCCCGCGGGCAAGGTCGCCGTCGTCATCGGTGGCGGCAGCGGCCATTACCCGGCCTTTGCTGGCTATGTCGGGCCTGGCTTCGCCGATGGCGCGGTGGCTGGCGATGTGTTCGCCTCGCCGTCGACGCGGCTGGTGCATGATGTTGCCGCCCGCGCCCATCGCGGCGGCGGCATTCTCCTGGGCTTCGGCAACTATGCGGGCGATGTGCTGAACTTCGGCGCGGCGGCCGAACGCCTGCGGAGCGAGGGCATCGACGTGCGGGTGCTGCCGGTCACCGATGATGTCGCAAGCGCCGCCGCCCATGAGATTGCGCGGCGCCGGGGTGTGGCGGGCGACGTGGCCGTCTTCAAGATTGCCGGCGCGGCGGCCGAGGCCGGGCTCGACCTCGATGCGGTCGAGCGTGTGGCTAGGGCCGCGAATGATCGCACGCGGTCCTTCGGCGTTGCTTTTGGCGGCTGCACGCTGCCGGGCGCGGCGGGGCCGCTCTTCACGGTGCCCGATGGCCAGATGGGCATCGGGCTGGGTATTCATGGCGAGCCGGGGGTGGGCGAAAGCCCGATCCTGCCGGCCTCCGCACTCGCGGGGCTGCTCGTCCGGCGGCTTCTGGCGGAGGCCCCCGAGGGTGGCGCCGCTCGCGTCGGCGTCATTCTCAACGGTCTGGGCAGCACGAAGCAGGAGGAGCTGTTCGTGCTCTGGGTCGCGGTCGCAGCCGAGTTGCGCCAGGCGGGCCTGACCGCCGTCGCGCCCCTGGTGGGCGAATACGTGACCAGCCTCGACATGGAAGGCTGTTCGCTGACGCTGACCTGGCTCGACACGGAGCTGGAAGAGTTCTGGCTTGCGCCCTGTGACACGGTGGCGCTGCGCATCGGCGCGGTCGGCGAGGCCATCGCGGCGCCCCAGGACGCCGCAGAGACGACCGAACCGGAATCCGACGCCTGGCCTGCCGCCACTCCCGATTCGCGGGCGAGCGGGGCCATCATCGCCGCCGGCTTTGCCAGCATGGCGGCGGCTTTGAAGGAGGCCGAGGCCGAGCTCGGCCGCATCGACGCTCAGGCGGGGGATGGCGACCACGGCCAGGGCATGGCGCGGGGTTCGGCGGCGGCCGCGGCAGCGGCGCAGGCTGCCTCCGCGGCGGGCGCGGGTGCCGCGAGCGTTCTCGCCGCGGCGGCCAATGCCTGGGCCGACCGTGCCGGGGGCACCTCCGGCGCCATCTGGGGTCTGGGGCTGCTCGCCGCGAGCCGGGCGCTCAGCGACGGTGCGCGCGTGACGGCTGACCAGGTCCGGCTTGCGGCCCAGCAGGGACTGGAGAGCGTCATGGGGCTCGGGGGAGCCAAGCCGGGCGATAAAACGCTGGTCGATGCCTTCGCGCCGTTCGTCGCCGCTCTTTCGGCGGAGATCGAAGCCGGCCGGGGGCTCGCCGCGGCCTGGCGTCATGCGGCGGACGTGGCGCAGACGGCGGCGGCGGACACGGCGCGGCTGCTGCCGAAACTGGGCCGGGCGCGGCCTCTGGCCGAGCGCAGCCTGGGTCATCCGGATGCCGGTGCGGTGTCCTTCGCCCTTTGCACGCGCGTGATGTCTGACCTCCAAGGAGAGACCCATGTCTGACTCGAAATTCACCATCGTTATCGGTTGCGACGAGGCCGGAACGCGGTTCCGGGACGTGCTGGGCGCCGATCTGCGCCGCGACGAGCGGGTCGCTGCGGTCATCGATGTGGGCGTGGCGGAGAATGAGACGACGGCCTATCCGCATATTGCGGTGACGGCGGCCCGCATGGTGGTCGAGGGTAAGGCCGACCGGGCGCTGTTGATCTGCGGCACGGGGCTTGGTGTCGCCATCAGCGCCAACAAGGTGCCCGGTATCCGTGCCGTGACGGCGCACGACGTCTATTCCGTTCAGCGCGCCATTCTCAGCAACGATGCGCAGGTTCTGTGCCTGGGCGAGCGCGTCATTGGTCTTGAGCTGGCCCGCGTTCTGGTCAAGGAATGGCTGGCGCACCGTTTCGACCCGCAATCGGCCTCCGCGGCCAAGGTGGCGGCGATCGTGGAGTATGAGACCGCGCACCCGGCTTGAGGCTAAACGCAGTCAGCGAGAGTTCCGCCATGGTTCCGGCCCGTGTTTCTCGATAGTTTGCGCCGCCGCAACCCGGAGCTGATCGAGGCCGCCATCCGTTTTCATCAGGCGGGGCGCATTCCAGCCAATTGCTACGTGATCGACACGGATATCGTCGAGCGGAATGCACGGATCATCGCGGGTGAAGCGCGACGCCTGGGGCTGTCGGTCTTCGGCATGACGAAGCAGATGGGCCGCAATGCGGATTTCTGCGCGGCCCTGATCCGCGGCGGTATCCCGGCAACCGTCGCCGTCGATATGGAATGTGCCAGGGCCTGCCTCCGTGCTGGCATGTCGCTCGGTCATCTCGGCCATCTGGTCCAGGTGCCGACGGCCGAGACCGCGGCCGCCGCGGCGATGGCGCCCGCCTACTGGACCGTCTTCGATGACGAGCGTGCAGCGCGCGCCGCCGCCGCCAGCCGGGCGGTGGGACGGACGCAGCCCATGCTCGCCCGGCTGCAGGCCGAGGGCGATATCTTCTACCTCGGTCATGAGGGCGGCTTCCCGGCGGCGGATGTGGTCGCGGTCGCCGACCGGATCGATCGGCTGGAGGGGGCACGCTTCGCCGGGATCACGACGTTTCCGGCCCTGCTGTTCGACCATGCGGCGCGGCGCATGTGCACCACGCCGAACCTCGGCACTCTGCGGCGGGCGGCAGAGGCGCTGCGGCGGGCGGGCCGGACCGACGTGGAGATCAACGCGCCGGGCACCAATGCGTCCCAGGGGCTGCACCTGCTGGCTGAGGCAGGGGCGACGCAGTGCGAGCCCGGCCATGGTCTGACCGGCACCACGCCGCTGCATGCGTTGGAGGATCTGCCGGAACTGCCCGCCGTCGCCTACGTCTCCGAGGTCGCGCATCGGCATCAAGGCCGGGCCTATTGCTTCGGTGGCGGTCTCTATATCGACCCGATCTTCCCCGAGTATCCCCTGCAGGCGATCGTGGCGAAGACGCCGACGGTGGCGACCGAGGCGCTCTTCCCGGTCGAGATTCCACCGCCTTCGGCAATTGACTATTACGGCATGATCGACGCGCCCGACGCGGCGAAGGCCGCCGTCGGCGATACCGTCGTGTTCGGTTTCAGGCCCCAGGTCTTCGTCACCCGTGCCTACACGGTGGGCATCGCCGGTCTCCATGACGGGGAACCGCGGCTGGGAGCCATTTTCGACGCAGCCGGCGGCGCGGCCGAATGGCCGGCCTGATCAGCGCCCACCTTGTGAGGTCAACTCGTCAGGAGATGACCATGCTCTGCAATTGCCAGATGCATCGCGCATACATGTCGTTCTTGAGCCATTCATGATGTTTGGAAAAGTTGTACATGACGAAGAGTGGGCCATAATGGGCCACCGGCATGTATTTGCCGTTCATCCTCGTCGCAAGCAGCGGCCCGTCATCTGACATATCCTGCAGCGGAATTTCGACGACGTAATCGTTGAGCGCGTAGGCGATAGCGGTCTTCCCATGCCCCCCCAGCCGCTTTAGCAGCGTTGTGAACAGCACGCCGGTGAAGTCGGTCGGCGGGGTCCACGGGTTGGTGGTCGTAAATCCAGCCTGCGGTAGCTGCTCCAGCGTAGCCATGTCGAAGGCAACCTTGTTCCCGACATTATGGGCCGTGATTTTACCTGAAACGGTTAGAACCACAGGTCCCGTGGGGGCCGGAATTGGGGCTTCATCCGCCAAGGCGCGCGGAAGCCCCATCGCCAGAGCGGCTCCGGCCGCTCCAATCCCAGCCCCTATTCCCGCGACGACGCATCGCCGCCCGAGACTCTCCCGTACTACCATGAATCCCTCGCTATTGCTCAAATGGCGTAAGCATTTTTCGACCAGAGGCTCCGTGACAATCGCGCTTCCCCGTCTTATATCCACTTACTAGCCTGAATGGAGTATAAATTTCTCGATGGCGGTCGCGGTTTGTAAGATTTGTGGAGAGGCAACTAAACTGTTCACAGTAGTGGAGGCGAGTAAGCATTGTAACCTCCAGCTCCCGCCCGTCGCGTCTAGTTCCGGTCAGCTTGTGGAGTATTACCGGTGCTTGGCCTGTGACTTTATCTTCACGACCTACTTGGATAATTATAACGCGGCGGAGCTCAAGGCCGAGATCTACAACGCCGATTACGTCAACTTTGATCCGCTCTACCCGAAAATCAGGCCGCAGACCAATGCTCGCTTCCTGGGGGCTGTGCTGGACGAATCCTTTCCCGCGCCTGAGTGTCCGCGGGTCCTGGACTATGGGGCCGGCAGTGGTCTGCTTTCCAAGCTTCTCGCGGCGGAGTGGACCGTCGCAAACTACGACCCGCTCAATCCGGATTTCGATGTGCTTCCGTCCGGTCCGGTCGACGTCATCTTCAGCGCCGAGGTCGTCGAGCACATGCCATGGCCAAGGGTGTTTGTGGATGATTGGGCGGCCTCCCTGGCCGAACTCGGCTGCGTCATCTTCTCCACCAAGCTTCAGCCCAGCGACATCGATGTCGTCCGCGGGGACTGGTGGTACCTCGGCCCAAGAAACGGGCATGTCAGCATCTTTTCGGACCACAGCCTGCGGAAGCTCTGTTCGCTCGCGGGCCTCAGCTTCGAAAGCCTGACGGAGGACTGGCACATCGCATACAAGGATCCCCGCCATCGAATCGGGGTCGAAACTCTGCGGCGCCACCTGGGCCTCCTGCCGACCGGATTCGTTTTCGTGTGAGCCGTGGTCCGGCAACGAGTGTGTCCCGGATAGGCAACCAAATCTTTTCTATAGCCGTGACGTCGGAGCTAGGAGATCCGTCGTCGACGCCTGCTGACCTCTCAATCGGCATGACGCGACGGTCAGACGATCTTGGAAGAATGGCAAGATTGTATAAAACATTGATTGGAAGGGCAGGGTGTCCCGGGTCTAGAATACCCGGCCGTCGCCACCGGGCGGGCGGCGGGCGTGGCACGCGTCAACAGGAGAGAGGTCGCGGCATGGTATCGGGGCGACAGGCTCTTGCTGAGTCTGAAGTAAAACGCCGTTCGCGCGCTTTGCCGCTCTGCATTCGGACGGTGCCTCGGCTGGAGCATGGGGCTGTTCATGGCGGGCGCCCGAGCCGACTGACGAACGTCTAGTTGATGCCGCGGCGGAGCAAGCAAACGCCCGATCGTCGGCGTGAAGCGAGGCTGCCGCTGTTTGCGGTGCTGCTGCTGTTCGCGGTTTCCGCCTTTTACACCTCCTTTCTGACGATCGAGCAGGATACGACGGTCAACAGGCTCGCCAGCTATGATGACGCCTTCGACGCGGCGCAGGGGGCGGTCGAGTTGCTGCGACTGCAGGATGCCGTGGACCAGTTTGCTATCGGCCGTCCGGATGCTTCTGCCGATAGCGTCGCGCTCCGGTTCGAGGTGCTCCAGAACCGCCTGACCATCCTCAATCGGCCATCCTTCCTCCGCTTTGTCGCCGGCCATGTCGAGACCGACGGGATCGTCCAGGGGCTCAGCCAGGCCGTCAGCACCGTCGGCACCTTGCTCCCGAAGCTTGGACAGCCCGGGGTCGCTGACCAGATCGTTGATCTGCTTGCGCCGTTCGACGCGGGAATGACGCGGCTTGGCGCGGTCACCAGCACGCTCGTCAGCGACCAGATCGAGGTGGAGCAGGACCAGCTCAAGCGGCTGCATTTCATCTCCTCCGTGGTCAACTTCGGACTGATCGCCATCGGCGTCCTGCTGATCATCCTGTTGCTGCGGGACAACCGGCTGGTGCTGAGGGCGAATGAGAAGCTCACCGCATTGGCCGATGATCTGAGGCGCACGAGTGCGGCCCTCACCGCGGCGCACGGCGCGGTCGCTTCCGCCAATGAGAGCCTGGCCATGCAGAACGCGACGCTCCGCGCGCGGGACGAAGCCATGCGCGTTCAAAATGCGCGCTTCGATGCCGCGCTGAACAACATGTCGCAGGGCCTGCTCATGGCCGACAACGATCGGTGCCTGATCGTCTGCAACAAGCGCTTCCGTGAGATGTTCGGGCTCCGCCCGGAGGAGGTCGAACCTGGCGCGCGGCTCGATGACCTCCTGCACGTGACGATGGAGCGGCAAGTTCAGCCTTTGCTGGTCATCAGCGAGATCCACCAGCGCCTGTCTGGCATCTGGTCCGCGACCGAGCACGGGCAGTTCTACGCCGAGACCGACGACGCCTCTATCCAGGTGGTCTATGTGCCGATGTCGGAAGGCGGGTGGGTTGTCACCTACGAGGACATCAGCGAGCGCCGCAAGGTCGAGGCGAATACGGAATACCTGGCACATCACGATGTTTTGACCGGGCTTCCCAACCGGCTCGCCTTCACATTGCGGCTCGACCATCTCCTCGCCAACCGGGCGAGCAGGCGAAGCTTCGCCCTGCTCTTCGTCGATGTCGACGACTTCAAGGACGTGAACGACACGCTAGGCCACCTGGCCGGCGACATGCTTCTGGTGACGATCGCGCAGCGTCTGCGCGCCGCCGTGCGGGAGGAAGACCTCGTCGCCCGGCTGGGTGGCGACGAGTTCGCCATCCTGCAGATGATGCCGCGTGACCGCATGGAGACCCTGGCGCTGGCTCAGCGTCTCGTCGATGCGGCCGATCAGCCCTATGATCTTGAGGGCCGCCGCATATCCTCCAGCATCAGTCTCGGTATTGCGGTCGAGGACGCCGAGACACGCGACGCCGAGCAGCTTTTCCGCAATGCGGACATGGCCCTCTACCGCGCGAAGGCGGCGGGGCGAAACACCTGGCGGTTCTTCGAGCCCGAGATGCAGCAGGAGGTGCAGACGCGCAGCACGATCACCGCAGATCTGCGCACGGCTCTCAAGGAAGATCAGTTCGAGATTTTCTTCCAGCCGGTCATCCACGCGAGCAGTGGGCAGCTGGTGCAGTTTGAGGGTCTGCTTCGCTGGAACCACCATAGCCTGGGCAGCATCGCGCCAGGGCGGTTCATCCCGATCGCGGAGGAAAGCCGCCTGATCGTCCCCATAGGAGAGATGGTGCTCCGCCGCGCCTGCTCGGAAGCGATGCGATGGCCGCGTCATGTCCGTCTGGCGGTCAACCTGTCCCCGGTCCAATTCGTGGGGCTTGGTCTGGTCAGCATCGTTGAGTCGGCACTGAATGATGCCGGGCTTGATCCGGCGCGGCTGGAACTTGAGATAACGGAAGGGGCCCTGCTCCGCGACAGCGAGCAGGTATCGGGGGTTCTGCGGCAGCTGAGAGCGCTCGGCGTCACGATCGCGCTCGATGACTTCGGGACGGGCTACGCGTCCCTGAGCTACCTGCGCCAACTCCCGTTCGACAAGATCAAGATAGACCGATCCTTCATCACCGGTCTGAACAAGAAAGATGATGCGGTTCCGATTATCGAGGCGGTCGTTTCACTCGCCCGGAATCTCAACATGACGACGACGGCCGAGGGTGTCGAAACCGAGGACCAATGGCGCTCGCTTGCGGCGATGGGATGCACCTACGTCCAGGGCTTTCTCTTCGATCGCCCGCAGTCGGCGGCCAACATCCGGCAGAAGATGGCGTCGGGGGAATATATCTTGGCCTGCCCTTCAAGGCCGGAGGAGCCGGTTGCGCTCAAGGTCCGCTAGTGTAGCTGTTCCGGAATTCGCAACGCGCGATCAAACAAACGGATAGAGCAGGATCGTGAGCGCGAGCGAACGCATCCTGCGCTGGATGGCGCGCCCGCCGCGCTCGGCGCTATGGTCGTGGCGGCTGCCCTGATCAGGGTGGCGTCACGACAGGAGACATTCATGGACTATGTGAAGCTCGGCCGGACCGGCCTCGATGTGTCACGCATCTGTCTTGGTTGCATGAGCTACGGAGTTGCCGAGCGCGGCAACCACCTCTGGACCTTGAGCGAGGAGGACAGCCGTCCCTTCATCAAGCAGGCGCTCGAGGGCGGCATCAACTTCTTCGACACCGCCAACGTCTATTCGGACGGCACCAGCGAAGAAATTCTCGGCCGCGCCTTGAAGGACTTCACGACACGGGACGAGGTTGTGATCGCCACCAAGGTGCACGGCCGCATGCGTCCGGGGCCGAACGGCGCCGGGCTTTCGCGTCGCGTCATCATGAGCGAGATCGACGCCAGCCTGCGGCGCCTGGGCACCGATTACGTCGACCTCTACCAGATTCACCGGTGGGACTACACGACACCGATCGAGGAAACATTGGAGGCGCTTCACGACGTGGTGAAGGCCGGCAAGGCCCGCTACATCGGCGCATCCTCAATGTATGCGTGGCAGTTCGCCCAGGCGCTCGCGGTCGCCGAGCGTCACGGCTGGACGCGCTTCGTCAGCATGCAGAACTACGTCAACCTTCTCTATCGGGAAGAGGAGCGTGAAATGCTGCCGCTTTGCCGGAAGGAGGGGATCGGCGTGATCCCCTGGAGCCCCCTGGCCCGTGGCAGGCTCACCCGTGACTGGGATGACACTAGCGCGCGCTCCGAGACCGACGAATTCGGCAAGACGCTCTATGCGAAGACGGCGGACGCCGACCGGCGCGTGGTGGAGAAGGTCGCCGCCCTGGCCGCCGAGCGTGGCGTCTCGCGGGCGCAAATCGCGCTCGCCTGGCTGCTCAGCAAGCCGGCTATCACGGCGCCGATCGTGGGTGCGACGAAGCTCACCCAGTTGACGGAGGCTCTGGCGGCGGTGGAGATCAAGCTCACGCCGGCGGAAGTGGCGCAGCTTGAGGAGCCCTATGTGCCGCATGCCGTGGCGGGGTTCTCCTGACGCGACTGCTCTGAATCCCGTTGACAGGATGGCGCCGCCACACCCAAAATCATATGTGTACAAACGATCGGGTGTCGGCGCGCGATGGGTCTTGACGGCCAGGAGGTGGAAGTCGGGCAGCTGACGCGAGGGGGGCAGCCGGTTGCTCTCCGCGTCAACGGCCGGACGCATCGGCTGGCTGTCACGCCCGAAACGCCGCTGCTGTTCATTCTCCGCAACGATCTCGCCCTGAACGGCCCGAAATATGGCTGCGGCCTCGGCGAATGCGGTGCCTGCACGGTGCTCATCGATGGCGCTCCCGCCCGGTCCTGCTGCATTCCTGTGGGGATCGTGGGCGGGCGGGAGGTCACGACGCTCGAAGGTCTGGGCACGGCCGAGAACCCCCATCCGGTCCAGGCGGCCTTCATCGCCGAGCAGGGGGCCCAATGCGGCTATTGCCTCAACGGCATGATCATGACGGTCGCCGGCCTGCTGCGGCGTGATCCGCACCCGACCGAGGCCGCCATCGCTCAGGCTCTCCGCTACAACCTCTGTCGCTGCGGCACGCATGTCGAGATCATGCGGGCCGCTGTCCGCGCGGCGGCGTCCGCATGACCGGCGCCACCACGCGGGATTACCTGGACCGCCCCGACCAGCTGCTGGTCGTCCGCGATGTCCCGGGACTCGGCCCGGTGGAGATCTTCGTCATCGTCGGCGGTGATGGCCGCGTCACGGGCTTCAACGGCCATGTCGATCTCGGCACCGGCATCGGCACGGCCCTCGGCCAGATCGTCGCCGAGGAACTCGATGTTCCCTTCGACCGCGTGACCATGGTTCTCGGTGATACGGCCCGCACGCCCAACCAGGGGCCCACGATCGCCAGCGAGACCATCCAGGTCACCGCGAAGCCATTGCGTCAGGCATCGGCCACGGCGCGGCAGGCGCTCCTCGCCCGCGCGGCGGACCGGCTGGCCTTGCCGGTGGGTGATCTCCGCATCGAGAACGGCGTGGTCATCGCGCCGCCGCCGGACAACCGCGCGCTCACCTTCGGCGACCTCGTCGCGGGCGAGCGCATCATCGTGCGCATCGACCCGGACGCGCCGCTGAAGCCGGTCGAGGGTTACCGGATCGTCGGACAGCCCGTTCCCCGCGTCGATCTGCCGGCCAAGGCCACGGGCGGCCTCGTCTATGTGCACGACGTGCGGGTGCCGGGGATGCTGCATGGCCGCGTGGTGCGGCCGCCCTATGCCGGCCTCGACGCCGGCCCCTTCGTCGGCACCAGCCTCATCGCCGTCGACGAGGCCTCCATCGCCGATATTCCCGGCATCGTCGCGACCGTCGTCATCGGCGATTTCATCGGCGTGGTGGCGGAGCGGGAAGAGCAGGCTGCGCTCGCTGGCCAGCGCCTGCGCGTCACCTGGAAGCCGACGCCCGCGCTGCCGGACCTCACCGACCTCCCGACCGCGCTGCGGGCCAACCCCAGCACGCCGCGCGAGCTTCTGCACCGGGGCGATGTGGACGCCGCGCGCACCGCGGCCGCCGTGCCGATGGACCGCACCTATGTCTGGCCCTATCAGCTGCACGGCTCGATCGGGCCATCCTGCTCGGTCGCGGATTGGCGGCCGGATGGCCTGACGCTCTGGTCCGGCACCCAGAATCCGCACATGCTGCGGGCCGATCTCGCCCGCCTGCTCGGCATGGATGAGACCGCCATCACCATCATCCGCATGGAGGCCGCCGGCTGCTATGGCCGGAACTGCGCCGATGATGTCGGCGGCGATGCCGCTCTGCTGTCTCGCGCCGTCGGGCGGCCGGTGCGCGTGCAGCTCACCCGCGAGCAGGAGACGGCCTGGGAGCCGAAGGGCACCGCCCAGCTCATGGACGTCCGGGGCGGATTGACGGCGCAAGGCGATGTCGCAGCCTACGACTTCTCGGTGCGTTATCCGTCGAACGGCGCGCCGCTGCTGGCCTCGCTGCTGACGGGCGTCGTGCCGCCGGTGCCGATGGTCTTCGAGATGGGCGACCGCACGGCGATCCCGCCCTATGGCTACGACACCATTCGCGTGACGGCGCATGACATGCCGCCGATCGTCCGCGCCTCCTGGCTGCGCGGCGTCTCGTCGATGCCGAACAGTTTCGCCCACGAATCCTGGATCGACGAGGCGGCGGCCGAGGCCGGCGTCGATCCCATCGCATACCGGCTGCGCTACCTGCATGATCCGCGCGCCATCGATCTCGTGAACGCCATGGCCGATCGCGTCGGCTGGGTTCCGCATACCGAACCCG
>Ga0116226_10005285_pt1 | contig 11514 bp, 8 predicted proteins | sample S1TSphfallax_FD_89692 | JGI IMG/M metagenome (GOLD analysis project Ga0116226, IMG submission 89692) | Host-associated microbial communities from peat moss isolated from Minnesota, USA - S1T2_Fa - Sphagnum fallax MG | ecosystem: Host-associated > Plants > Peat moss > Unclassified | place: USA... | reverse complement strand
CCGGCGCATTTCGGCTGTGGGATCATGGAGGCCAAAACCTACCGGAAGCTGCGTGAGACCCGGCTGGCGCTCAAAAAATTCAAGCAGTTAAAATCCCATCTGGGCGAGAATGCCGGCCACTGGCAATGGTATGCTGCCGCCGCCTTCGAGTTTGGGGAACTGGCACTGGCGCAGGCGGTCACCGCCAAGCTGATCAAAATGATCGAGCGTGGCGAGGGCAGGCTCAATTATCATTTGACCCATATGCTGAAAAAGAACGGGTTCGCCGAGGATTTAACGCGCCTGGTTTTCACCGCGGATCCAAGCTTTTATAAATCGCTGGCTGAGCTGACCTATATGTTCGACCTGGCGCTGGAATTCGGCGCCAAGAAAACCGCGACCAGTTTTGGCCACGCGATCCTGAAACTGAGTCCCGACAAAAAGTTGCAAAGCCGGATCGAGCAGTTCTTCGTCGAGCCGGGTTTTTTGATGGCATGAAGTTCTTGAAATATCCCGCGAAGATGGTTCCTGGGCTGTTTTATACCAGTCGTAATGGGCTTTGACTGATGAATGACGGCCGTGAGTTTGGGTGAGTCACAGCCCAGATCATTCAGTATTAGACAGGCTTCCGGTGGTTTTGAACAGACGTTCAACCTGCTGGCGTTCACTCCAATGCGTGCCGGGCTTGCGGTATTCATAGAATTCATAGAGCGTAAAACCTGGGTCGGCGCCGCGCTGCATCTCGTAAACGAAGACGTTTTGCTTATACGCATGACGTAGTTGGATAGGCTGGGCCAAAGTGTCAAATAGTTGGACTGAGATATCCCAGGCACCTGTCAGCGCAAAGATGTTGTAGGGAACATAGGCTTGCGTGGCCTGTTCGAGTTCCCACTGGCGGCTAAGGTTGGAAAATGCGCTGGCGATCAGGCCGGATAAAACCGGAGTACCCCGTCTGGCGGCCATCGCGGAATTAACGAGGGGGAGGTAGCCGGCATCCTCACGCGAGATACGATCGAAGAGGATAAGGTCAAACCTGGCAAGAAGAAGGACGGTTTCCAAGAGCTTTCCTTGGTTTGAAGGTCCGCAATGAGAATCCACGTATAGCCCGCCATGCTCGCGTAACAACACCAGCCGGGCGATATCGGATTTGCAGGCTGGGATTGAGATGAGGGAGTAAAGCGCGCGATGCGCCTCGCTCTCCAGCAAGGGCAAGACGTCCGGGTCGCCAAAAACCTTGAACCCCGGAAACTGGCTTCGCCAGCTCTCCGCCGAAGGAGGATCGCTCGCTTCAGGGGAGGTCCAATAGGTAAAAATCATCGGCGAGCCTGCCAGTGATCCGGCAAGGCGGCCGCCTTCTCAGCTTCACCCCTAAAACTCCCCCCAATCACGTGCCGAGCACGCCGCAAACGAACGCGAACATCGCGCGCGCCGCCGCTTTTGGGTCGATGAAGTTATAATCCCGGAAATACGGATCGTGCTGACGCGTATTCGTCGCGGTTTCCTGATCTTCAACCATGTCCCCAGGCAAATAATCCGGCAGAATCGCGCCATGCGCCTGGTTGGCCATCCAGTGGGCTGGCTGGGTCCGCAGCACATGCGGGTTCACGTGGATCATGCCGGGCGTCGCGTTCAGCCAGCCAATTTTATGCTGTTGCGTCCCGTGGTGACAAATATAGACATCCGCCGTCGCCGCCCAGGCGATGGCCGCCGGCAAATTGCACCCCGTGAGATCAATGATCTCAACACCGGACGGCCCCGTCATTTCGATAAGCCTGCGCGCCCGCTCGCGCACCTGCTCACTGAGCGAGCGCTCATAATCAGGATAGTAGCGAAACGGAAATTCCAGATCACTTGGCAGCGAATAGCCATCCAGCAATATCTGGCATGGCGCCTTGGTCTCGCTCAATAAAGCGATCAATTCCTGAAACGCCTCAAGCTCATTCACCGCCGTGCGATACAGCGTTCGCAAGCTCAACCAGATACGCTTGGTGCAAGCTGGCTTCAGGATTTGCCCGCCCGCACGGCCGGCGCATGCGGCGGCCACACGGCGCTGTGTATTGGCCGAAACAAATTCCGCGCCGACCGAAAACAACACACCCGCATGGGCGGATACCGGCGCACCGAATTCCCGGGAAACCGCGATCTGACGAACCTCAATTCCGGGCGGGAACGCGATCAGCTCGGTCAACGGCGCAATTGGCTCATAACTGACCAGCACGCCGGATATGGCGCTGGCCTGGCCTTCAAGCTCCAACAAGCCGGACATTTCGTTCCAGATAAAATGCGCAAAATTCTGATGCCCGGCGAGCAGATAGCAAGGCTCGGTCGCACCGCCAGGCAAGGCGCCGGCCAGGATATACCGCGCGAATGCCAAGGCAATGTCGAGATCGGCATCGGGCGCCAACGCCATCTGCCTGGTGTCGGGGTCAATCAGCGCGTTGATCGCATAGCCCATATTGGGGCCTGAACTGGCCAGCCAGAAAATGCGGCCGCCGCCACAAAACCGCCAGGCATAGGCTTTTACGGGGGCAAAGAGCGTGAGGTCGCAATGCAGCGCCACGTTGCCGCTTGCCCGGATCGAAAAACTTCCCTCGCGCCAAATGTCCGATTGGTATCGCCGCAACTGGCGCTCGGCGGTATACGCGTTCAAATGCTCAAATAGAACAGATTGCGCATCGCCTGGCTCAAGGCGGGTGATCCCAAGTCCAGTTTGGGTATCGGTCTGCGCGGGCGCTGGCATCATTGGTCCTGGTTGGTCACAACTCCTGTTCTAAGGGGGCGGCTTTTTGTTGTCCATCACGGCATAACCCTGGACCCCTCTCCAGCTTAATGGCAAAGCTGGCGCCATGGCGACCCAAACCCCGCCGCCGTTTGAAATCGGCAGCTTCGCGCTCAGCCCGCGCTTTCCGGCCTTGCGCTTCGCGGATGCCGCCGCCTTCCGGCAATATCTCCAGCAGGAACAAGGCCGGTTGGACGCGAGATATGCCTATGAACTTTCGCTCGCCTCCGCCGAGCCGGAAATCCGCCAAAGCGGCACCTGCGCGCCTTGCTTGCGCCCGGCCCTGTTCACCAGCGCCACCGCCGGCGGCACGCCGCTCAACGGCGGCCGCCTGGTGCCGAACTGGCGCGAAACACTGGTCTGCGATTGCCGGGACCAGCTGAGCAACCGCCAGCGCGCGCTGCTGCATTTCGTGCAGGCGACCGGCATTCTGCCCTGGGCGCGGCTGCTGCTCGCCGGCCCGCCAGCGGCGGTGGATACGCGGCTCGCCAGCCTCGCCGCCAGCATGGCGGTGATGCGCCCGTTCGGCAGCCTGCAAGCTGCCGAGGGTTTCCACATGGCCATCTCCCACGACTACCTGCAACACGTGCCGCTGCTGGACGCCGCGCTGGCCAGCCTGCGCGCGCAATTGCTCGACGGCGCACGCTTTATCTTCACCGTGCCCTTCCATCACGATATGGAAGAGTCCGAACTGCTGGATCTGGCACCCTTTGGCGGCCACGTCCCGGCGGAGAGCGCGGAGCATGCGCATAAATTCGGCTGGGACCTGCTGGACATGCTGCGCCGCGCCGGCTTCCGGGACGCCGCGGCGTATCTGTATTGGTCCGAGGAGCTAGGCTATCTCGGCCCGATGAATTTTATTTTTAGAGCCGTGAAGTAAGCGGTTCTTTTTTTGAAAAAAAAGAACCAAAAAACTTTTGCTCCTTAAGTGCCGGGCGCGTGCGGCGTCCCCAGGCCCAGACTCATGAAAGTTTTTTGCGGAGCTTTTTTTCAAAAAAGCGACCGCTTCCTTTCAGCACCTCCGCCGCGCGGCGTAACTCCCCCTCGCTCGGGAAAAACCGCGCCGGGCTAGCTCCCGGCGCATGCGTCGCCACCCGCCCGGCGGCAATCCCGTCAATCAACAACAACAACCCCTCAGGGCTGATGGGGAAGGGGAATACCACGCCATATTCCGCCGCACGCACACGCTCGGCCGGCGCGCCGAGATCGGGGACCAAGGGGATAAACCCGTATTTCACGGCCTCCGAGAGCGCATAGGAATACGTCTCCGGCCAGGGCGAGAGGAACAAAGCCAGCTTGCCGCGCGATTGCTTGAGCAGAAGCGGCAGGTCCTCCGCGGCATACTTGCCCGTGATCGTGACATTGCCGATGGCTTTGAGAGCCTTGTCGATATTGGTGTAGCCAATCACGCGGAACTGCAAATGCGGATGCGTCAAGCGCGCGCGCCGGGCAATTTCCAGCAGCGTGCCCGAGCCCTTATGCGGGCCGATGGCGCCCAGCATGGTGATTTCCTCAAAATTGCCGGCGCGCGCCGCCGCCGGCACGTCCGCCGCGGATTCCGGATGCGCCAGGGTCTCAATGTCCACCCCAGGGAAGCCACGGCGCAGATACCCCGCCGCATTCGCGGAAGGGGCGAGCACATGGCGGAAGCCGCCCAGCAGCTCGCCGAAAATCCGCCGGTGTTGCGCCGGCGTCAGCTCAGTCAGCCGCGAGGTCTCATGCGCGCCGCCCATTTCCACGCAGCGCGCGCAGGTGTCCGTATCGGCGACATCGCAGAACCGCCCCACCGCGTCGATCATCGTCACGCGCGGGCAGAGCGCGTAGAAATCATGCGCGAAGAACACGCTGTGCCGGCCCTTGGCCCAGCCCGCCAGGCCCTCGATAAAGCTGGCCGGGAAGCCCAGCACCTGGTGCACCAGCACATGGCTGGGATCGGCGGCGCCGAGCACGCCGAAAAGCTCCGGAATCTCCTCGGCCGTGAAATTCGCCAGCAGCAGCGGCGCCTCGCAGGAGAGTTCAAGCAGACCATCCTGGTTGCAGCGCAGGCTCAGTTTCACCGCCTCGCCATAGCCGGCTTCCTGCTCGTAATCGCGGATGGCCTTTGCGGTGCCACCCTCCAGCGCGTTGCTCACCAGCAGCACGAAGGCGGTGCCAGCCGCATGCGCGCGGGCGAGCCGCGCGCGGTCCAGCGCCCAGCGCAGCGCGCGCATGCCGTCGGTCCGCTCAAATTCCATGATGATCGGCGTGTATTCCGGGTACAGCGCATTCAGCCGGGGCAGGTTCTGCGCCAGCAGGCTGGCCCGTTCATTCTCAAAGGAGATGCTCTCCTTATGCTCGACCAGCACGCCGCCGGCGGCGACATGGCGGTAGCCAAGCTCGGCCGAGCGCGCGCAAAAATCGTTCTCCTCGCCATAACCGCGGCCGAACGCCTCATCCAGGAATCCGATCCGCCGGATCACCTCGCCCCGGATGAGCATGCAAAAACCATGGCCGGTCGGCACATCGGTGAACACTCCAGCATTTTCCCGCAGCGCAAGTGCCGCCAGTTCCGGCCAGGAGATATCGGGGAGCGCGTCGCGGCGCAGCTCGGCATTCGGGTAGGAGAAAATCGTCGCGTTATTGGAGATCGCGGTCACGGTGCCGATTTCCGGATGCGCGTTGGCCAGCCTCAGCATCTCATCAAAGCCGCCGGCAAAGACCACCGTATCGGCGTTCAGCAGCAGCACATCCGCGCCATCCGCCAGCGCCAAGCCGCGATTCACCGTCTTCACGAAGCCCAGATTATCGGCATTGGTCAGCACGGTCACATTCGGCCAGCCGGCATAGGCTGCCAGCATCCCGGCCATACCCGCGTCGGGCGAGCGGTCGTTGATCAGCACCAGCCGGTCGGTTTCGGCGTTGCGATGCGCCAGTACGCAGTCGATACAGGCCTGCGTGACCTCCACACCGCGATAGATGGGGATGATGATGACCAGACGCGGCTTCTCCCCGCCGGCCATGCCGGCGCGCACCTGCTTGGTAACGGTGAAGCCCTCCTCCTTGCGCGCGCTGGCGATGAAGCTGGTGAGGGCCAGTTGCAGCACGGCGCGCTCGGCCGGGCCGATGCCGGCCAGGCCCTGATTGGCCAGCCTTGCGGCGCGGTACGCCGCCTGCACGGCGGCCGGCCGGCTGGCGATGACATAGGGGCCATCGAACAGCTCATGCGCCGCGCCGGGAAAGCGGAGCGAGAGGATGGCGGGTTCCGTGACCGGCAGGGTGGCGGCGGTGAAATCGGCCGCAAAGCCGGGCGTGCCGCAATCGGGGAAAATGCCGCGCACATCGCCGCGGGCATGTTCGGTCCGTGCCGTGCCGGCCAGCACGCCGTTGCGATGGATTTCAAGCTCAAAGCCGCGCGAAGGCACGTCCGGCGAAACCATCCAGCCCAGGCATTTTGTGGCGGAAATGATCTCAAGATTGCCGCGTAGCTTCAGATTGCAGCTTTGCCGGGCAAAGGCGACGCCATTGGCCAGTATGGTTAGGTTCACCTCGCCGGCGCCGAACACTTGGTCGTCGAGCTCGATGGAAAACCGCGCCGGGGTGAACAACGCATCGAGGTTCTTCGCGTCATAGGCGGAAGTACCGCGGCCGACCTCGGCGCCGAATTGGTTGAGGATGGTAATATAAGGTGCGGCGCCATCCGGCACGCGCTCGGTCACCCAGCCGGAGACGGTCGCGGCCTCGATATGGCAATGCCCGTCGAACCGGCCCGTCCCGGTCAGCAAGGGCGAGCCTGGCAGCTCCTCGCCATTGGCCCAAACATGCACGCGGCGTGGCTCGGCCATGTGGGTGAGGGGAATGCGGAAGGCAAAGGTCGTGCGGCCAAGCCCGAGCGAGGCAAGGTCCGGCCGGTGGCGGGAGGCGCGGCCCTTGGCGATGACCTCACCGCCTTCCGTTTCGGTCAAGGTGATCACGCAATTGCCGGTATCCGGCTGTGCCGCGGCCCAGCCGACGACATAGCCGCCTTCCATACCGTCCAGTTGTCCCCTAATCGCCATAAAGGCTCGGCCTCCTATGTGTCACGCCGCCACCGGGCCAGCTTGCGGTCACCTTTTCCAACATCCGGTCAAGCGGCTCAAGAGCTAATCGCGCTTTGCCGCTCGGGGGGAGCAAGGCGTGAATATAAAATTAGAGGAAAGAACTTCTTTTTTGAAAAAAAGAAGCAAAAACCTTTTGTGAGTTTTCCGCCAGAGGACGTTGCAACATGCCGTATAAAAACTTTCAAAAGTTTTTTGCGGAGCTTTTTTTCAAAAAAGCGACCGCTTCCTTTAAATCGCTCTCCTTGTAACGCGGGCACTAAACTATTGCGTAGTCGAGCCGGAATTGATAGCAACCCAGTCAGTTTGGCCACGCGAATGGTTTGCAATATGGTATTTTGCGAAACGAATTGGAGGGCGTGATGAGATCCTACAGCTACCTGATGAGCGCCACGGGGTCTCCGGACGGCCATTATGTGGAATTGCTTGAGGCGAAGTTTTTGGATCTGCTTCGCAAACTGCTCGCCCAGGTGGATGTGGATGAGGAATGGTATCTTGAATCTTATGGCGATGTGCGGGATGCCGTGCGCGCCGGGCAGATGAAGTCCGCCCGGGCCCATTATCTCCAGGCGGGATATTTCGAAAACCGGCTGCCGCGGCGGATTGTGGTGGATGAAGGCTGGTATCTCAACGAATATCCGGACGTGGCCGAGGCGATCCGTTCCGGCGCCTTCTTCTCCGCGGCCCAGCATTTCGAGCGGAACGGATTTAAGGAAGGCCGGCTGCCGCGGGAGGGCTGGTCCCTGCTCACGCAGGATTGACGCGTCTGGAACAATACGAAGAAAGCGGTTCTTTTTTGAACCTTAGCTGAGCGGCCCGATTCAGACCTCGCTTCGCTCGATCATCGGGACGCGAACAACCAAAAAACTTTTGCTCCTTTGAGGCTGCGGACATTTCAGCATCCCGTGTAAAAACTTACAAAAGTTTTTGGGGCGCCTTTTTTCAAAAAGGCGCTCCTTTCTTATTTTTAGATCAATGCGTCTCGGAATGCCCGATAATCCCAGGGTCCGGCACGCCCTGGTACACCAGCCGCCCGATCTTATCGAATTTCTCCGGATCGGCGCTCTTCAGGTAGAACGCGTAGCCCAGCCCGAACAGCACCACCGCAAGATCAATCCATGCAATATAGTTCGCAAAGGCGAACCCGCCGCCCAGGAAGTCCATATTCGCGATGCTGAGATACACGATATAGACCTGTGCCACGAAGGCCAGCACCGGCGCCAGCGTGGTCTTCCACCAATGGTGGTCTTCCGGGTGTTCGCGGCGGAAATACACGATGATGGCAACCGAAACGATGGCCTGCGCCGAGAGGATGAGGATGGTGCCGAGCAGCGCCATCAGCCCGTAGAGCATGCCATAGGCCTGCACGGACGGGTTATTGCCGCCCGCGAATACGGCGAACAGGATGATGATGACCGCCGAGATCGCGCTTTGGACGAAGGAGGCGTTATACGGCGTCTTATACGTCTTATGGGTCCTGCCGAAGGCGGCCGGAATGATCTTCTCGCGGCCCAGCGAATACAGATAGCGCGACGTGGTATTGTGAAACGCCATGCCACAGGCGAAGGACCCGGTGAGAATGAGATAGCTCATCAGCGCGGAGACCCAGGGCCCGACCAGCCTGCTCGCGGAGTCGAAGAAATAGGTCGCGGAGTTGTTCTGCGCCTCGTTGATGGCGCCATCGATATTCGGGAAGGCCGATTGCGAGGCCCAGCAGGTGATGGTGTAGAGCACGCCCAGGAACAGCACCGAGATATAGAGCGAGAGCGGCACGATGCGCTTGGGGTCTTTCGATTCCTCGGCATAATTCGGCGCCATTTCAAAGCCGACCCAGGACCAGAAGGCGAAGAACAGGCCGATGCCGGCCGCCCCGGCGGTGAGCTTGTCATGCGCCGGGAAGCCCTGGAAGGCCGCCGCCGGGTTCAGCGCCGCGGCCTGCACGACCGCGCCATTGCCGTTATGCGCGAACACCCCGGCATCGTAGACGATGAGGATGATCACCTCGGCGACCAGCGCGATGCCGAGCACCGCGGAGGAGAGTTTGATATCGAAATAGGTCAGCACGGCGATCACCGCGACCATGGCAAGTGCTAGCACCGGCCAGGGCACGTTGATGTTGAACAGCGCCGCGAGTTTCAAGTTCATGAAATACGCAAAGCCGCCGCAAAGTGAAGGTTCAAACACCGCATAGGCAACCACGGAACCAAAGCCCATGGCCATGCCGAGTTCCCGCCCAAGGCCGTGGCTGATAAAAGAGTAGAAGCCACCCACCGCGGTGACCTTGGAGGCCATGGCGGCATACCCAACCGAGAAGATCAGCAGGATGACGGTGGCAACCAGAAACGCCGCCGGCGAGCCGATGCCGTTGCCGCTGCCAACCACGATTGGCACGTTCAGCAGCATGGCGGTGATCGGCGCCGAGCCGGTGAGCGTGAGGAACAGCACGCCAATCAGCCCGACCGCCTTGCTGTGCAGCAGGTCGACATCTCCGCGGGCCGTGACATCGGTACTACCAGCGGCTGTGCTACTGCCTTTTAAGGGCACTCCGGATTGCGTAATATCGCTCATCATTTGTCTCCGTTAAATCGCCCGTCCGGCTGCGCCGTTACCGGGCAGGTTACACGCCTGCCGCCGCAAATTGCGGCCTGACATCTTACAGAAACATAAATGGAATATTTCAGCAACAAAAAATAAAGAATGAATAAAGATTTTTTCTTGGCGGGTAAGAAGCAAGCGGTCGCTTTTCTGTAGAAAAGCTCAGCAAAAGACTTTTATTGGTTTTTACGCGGGCGCGAGCAACGCCCCCAGGGAGCAAAAATTTTTTGCGGAGCTTTTTTTAAAAAGCGACCGCTTGCTTTCTTTGTTCTACGTGAACGGCACAATCGACAAGCAAACCGAGACAATCAGCGCCGGCGCTTCACTTTTTGAAACAAACGCATGCGGCATCGTGCTGTCGAGATAGCAACTATCTCCAGCCTGCAAAATCGCCGGCGCGTAATGCTCGGTGTGAAACTCCAGCACGCCCTCTACAACATAGATGAACTCCTCGCCTTCATGGATGCTCCAATCCGCCACCGGCGGCAGCGTTTTGGCGTCGATGCGCATGATCAGCGGCACCATCGCCTTGCGCGTCAGCTCCGCGCCATGCACGGCGTAGCGGTAATGTTCGCTGGGATAGACCGGCGCCTCCGCCGCGCGCGTAATCGCGCGCCGGGCCATGTTGGCGCCCGCTCCGAATTCCGGTTCCAGGAAGTCCACGAAGTTGATCTTTAACGCGCGCGCCATGCGCAGCACCGTCTCGAAGGAGGGCTTCTGCTGCTGGTTCTCGATTTTTGAAATCGTTGAAATCGAGACGCCGCTTTTGCCACTCAACTCGTCGAGCGTCATGCCATTGGCCAGGCGCAAAACCTTCAACTTCTGGCTGAAGGAGGCGACAATCGAGGCTTCGTCCATCACACATTGCCGGCGCGGTGGCGTTGAATGGCAAGCTGAAACACATCCGGGCGCGCGTAATGCCCGGCGGCATCAAAATTATGCCGCGCCCGGCGCACGCTCGCGAGGTCGATCTCATAAGACGCAATGCCGGACTCGCCCGGCGCCACCTGGGCTACAATCTCCTGCGCCGGGCTCACGATCATCGAACCGCCGGAGAAAATCACATCATGCCCTGCGGCGATCAAATCCTTATAAAATTCAAAATCTTCAGGCACATCCGACATTTTCAACAAACCGCATACGCCGGCACTCCACACGCGGCCCTCATGGGCAACCAGGCGCGGCAGGTCATGCGTAACGCCGGCATTGCCCGGCCACACGCTGATATGCACGTCCTCGCCATCATTATACAGCGCCTGGCGGTTGAGCGGCATCCAATTCTCCCAGCAATTCAGCCCGCCAACGCGAAACGCGCCGAAGGCGTGCGTGCGCAGATCGCGCGCATCGCCGATGCCCCAGCACAGCCGCTCATCAAAGGTCGGCATCAGCTTGCGGTGCGCGCCCAGCACGCCGTTTTGCGCATGGATTGTCACCAGCGTGCACCACACCGTACCGCGCCCGGCCTTGGCCCCGCGCTCGTTCATACCAAGATAGACCGAAACGCCATAATCGCCCGCCGCCTGCGTAATCGCGCGAATTTCCGGCCCGTCGATCTCCGCGGCCGCCTCCAGGAATTGCGCATAAGCGCGCTCCTGCCGCGCATCCTCATAGGCCGCGCCATTCGTCCGGCACACCCAGAACGGATAGCCGCTCAAAAACGTCTCCGAGAATGCCAGCAGCTCAATCCCCTCGCGCGCCGCTTGGGCCATCGCCTCGATCACAATCGCGGTGGTGGCCGCCTTGTTGCCCCATGCCGGCGCCAATTGCGCAATGCCCAGACGCATCTCAGAATAGCTCGAAATATTCTTGGTGTTCCCAATCCGTCACGGCGGACAGGAAGCGGTTCACCTCAAAGCTTTTCAGCGCATGGAAATAATGGTGGAAGCTCTCGCCCAATTCGCGCTTCATGAGATCGCTCTTCTCAAACCCGCCGAGCGCCTCCATCAAACTGCCTGGCAAAATCGCGCGGTCCGATAAATACGCCGCCGTCACCGCCGCACCGGGGTCGGTCTTCGCGGCCATCCCGGCCCGGCCGGCGATGAGCTGCGAGGCGATATAGAGATACGGGTTCGCCGCCGGATCGCCGAT
>Ga0116226_10005284_pt1 | contig 11516 bp, 8 predicted proteins | sample S1TSphfallax_FD_89692 | JGI IMG/M metagenome (GOLD analysis project Ga0116226, IMG submission 89692) | Host-associated microbial communities from peat moss isolated from Minnesota, USA - S1T2_Fa - Sphagnum fallax MG | ecosystem: Host-associated > Plants > Peat moss > Unclassified | place: USA... | reverse complement strand
TCTATTCGTCCAGGGGGACCGCACGCTCGATCGCGCCCAGGGCGGTCTCGGCATCGGCTTGTCGGTGGTCAAGCGTTTGGTCGAAATGCACGACGGGCAGATCAGTGCCCGGAGTCCGGGGCTCGGCCAGGGGGCGACCTTCGAGATCCGACTTCCCCTCCTGGCGCGACCCGTGGTGCTGACACCGGAGGCTGCCACTATCGCCGCGCCGTCGCGCAGCGTGCTGGTCGTCGATGACAATGCCGATGCCGCCAATACGCTGGCGGCGCTGCTGGACATCATGGGTCACAAAGCCCGCGTCGCCTTCAGCGGCAAAGAAGCGCTCGAACAGCTGCAGACTTTCGAACCCCATGTCGTCCTCCTGGACATCGGTCTGCCGGCGATGAATGGTTACGAGCTGGCGCAGCGTCTCCGCGGCGACGAAAAGCTCAAGAGCCTGCGCCTGGTCGCGCTCACCGGCTACGGCCAGGCGGAGGATCGCCAGCGCGCCCTGGCCGAAGGCTTCGAAGAGCACCTGGTCAAACCCGTGGATTGGCAGACCCTGGAGCGCGTGCTCGCGCCGTCGGGCGGCGAGGACTAATCTACGGTCGTGTATGCTCATAGCGATCAAACGTAGCGCGCTGGCGGCGCTCTTCGCCGCAATCAGTACCCAGGCTGGGAGCGCTCCCGCTGAGCATTGGGTCGGTACCTGGACTGCGAGTCCGATGGCCGCAGACTCCTCCCTTGACGCGGCGAATTCTGGCTTGAACGCTCAGACCGTGCGTCAAATCGCCCGGATCAGCATCGGCGGCCATCGAATTCGTGTGCGTTTGTCGAATGCCTATGGGTCGCGTCCTCTGATCGTGGGCGCCGCGCATGTGGCCTTGCACGGCGTGGGGCCCGCCATCGTCGCGGGCTCCGACCGGACGCTGACGTTCAACGGCCAGGGCGCCGTCACCATTCCTGCCGGTGCCCTGGTCCTCAGCGATCCGGTGGAGCTGACCGTGGCGCCGCTTTCCGAACTTGCCGTCAGCCTGTACTTCCCCGTCGCCACCGGACCCGTGACCTGGCACGAGTTGGGCATGCAGACCACGTTCATTTCTCCGTCAGGCGATGCCACCGCGGCGGCGAGCCTGCCGATCGCAGCGACGTCGACTTCCCTTTATGTCTTGTCGGGTGTCGAGGTCACGGCGGGTATCGAGACTGGCGCGGTCGTCACCCTCGGCGATTCGATTACCGATGGCTACGGGTCGACCGTCGATGCCCAGCATCGCTGGCCTAACTTCCTCGCCCAGCGACTCAATGACACCGCAGCGCTCGGGAGCATGGCGGTGCTCGACCAAGGGATCAGCGGCAATCGCTTGCTGCATGACACGGAAGGCCCCGATGCGCTGGCCCGTTTCGATCGGGACGTGTTGGCCCAGCCCGGCGTCACTCATCTGATCGTCCTCGAGGGCATCAATGACATCGGGATGCCCGGGTACCTGGGTCGTCCGGACGAAGCCGTCAGCAGCGAGGAGATCATCGGCGCCTACCGACAACTGATCCTGCGCGCGCACGCGAAAGGGATCAAGGTCTACGGTGCGACGTTGACGCCGTTCGAAGAGTCCGGCGAACCGTATTATTCGGCGGCCGGAGAGGCCAAACGCGAGGCGGTCAACGCCTGGATTCGCGCTCAATCAGAATTTGATGCAGTTCTCGATTTCGATCGCCTGGTTCGCGATCCCACGCATCCGACGCGGCTGCTGCCGGCATACGACTCGGGGGATCATCTGCATCCGAGCGATACCGGCTATCGAGCCATGGCCGATTCGATTGATCTGCACCTGCTACGGGCGGGCTCAGGGCGATAGGACCGGACCACAGCGCGGCGGCACACGACCGCGAAGAGCGGCATGCCCACGATGCTCCCGGCGAGAGCCAGGCATTGCATCGAGGCCCAGCCTACGAACCTCAAGAAATGTAATAACTGCCATTACCCGATTTAGCCCGCAGCGATTTATCTATCGGTCGCCGTAAAGATCGCGATAATAGAGCCAATGTTCGTCCGTAATCATTGGTACGTCGCGGGTTGGGACCATGAGATCGACCGCAAGCCGATCGCCCGGACCATTTGCGGAGAGCCGATTGTCTTTTATCGCCGTTTCGACCGCAGTGTCGTGGCGCTGCGGGACGCCTGTCCGCATCGCCTGCTGCCCTTGTCGATGGGGATCAAGGAGGGGGACAACCTGCGTTGCCGCTATCATGGTCTGCTGATCAACAGCGAGGGTCGGGCCATCGAAATGCCAGTGCGTACCGAGAAGACGCACAAAAGCATTTGCGCGCAGGCCTATGCGGTGGCGGAGCGCCATCGTTTCGTTTGGGTGTGGATCGGCGATTCGGATCGGGCGGATGTCGCCGCGATTCCGGATTTTTGGCCCTGTTCGGATCCGAAATGGACCTTCGACGGAGGCTACTACAAGATCCAATGCGACTACCGTCTGGTCATCGACAATCTCATGGATTTGAGTCACGAGACCTACGTCCATCAAGGCTCGATCGGCCAACAGGAGATTCTCGAGTCCCCGATCGAGACCCGCGGCGAGGGCGACGCGGTCACGGTGAGTCGCTGGATGACGGGAATCGACGCGCCGCCGTTTTGGCGCGACGCCTTGAAAAAAGACGGCCCGGTCGACCGCTGGCAGATCTGCCATTTTATCGCGCCGTCCTCGGTCATCATCGATGTCGGCGTGGCGCCGGTCGGTGCGGGTGCGACGCCTGAGCATCATGATCAAGGGGTGCGCGGCTTCGTGATCGACGCGCTGACGCCGGAGAATGCGACCAGCAGCCATTACTTTTGGGGCATGGCCCGTAATTTCGACATCGACGATCCGGGATTCACCGCCCGCTTCAAGCGACAACAGGGCGGAGTCTTTGCCGAGGATGTGGTGATTCTGGAAGCGCAACAGCGCTCGCTGCTCGCCAATCCCGAACTCGCCATGAAGGCATTCGGTATCGATGGTGGCGGGGTTCAGGCGAGGCGCATCATCGACCGACTCACCAAGGCCGGCACCTCGGGACCAGCATGAATCTTCTCCGATGAATCCTCCACCATGAGTCCCCCACCATGAGTCCCCCCACCATGAATCCTTCGCCGACGCGATTGCCGGGTCGTTCCGCCACGATGCTGTTCTGCGTACTGGCGGCGCTTTGTGAGGGCATCGATTTGCAGGCGGCTGGGGTCGCAGCCGCGGGCATCGCCGCGGACTTCAAACCAACGGCGGAGCAGTTGGGCACCTTCTTCAGTGCGAGCACCTTGGGGCTGTTCCTGGGCGCGGTGATCGGCGGCCGACTGGCCGACAGTATCGGCCGCAAGACGGTCCTCGTGGTTTCGCTTGCATTGTTCGGGCTCTTCTCGCTGCTGACCTCGTTCGCCTTCGACGTGCGGTCGCTGATCTGGGCCCGGCTGCTGACGGGTCTCGGCCTCGGTGGCGCCTTGCCGATGCTCCTCGCCCTCGTGGCCGAGTCCAGCACGCCCGAGCAGCAAAAGCTCAGCGTGACGATGGTTTATGCAGGAATGCCTTTCGGCGGGGCCGGCGCCAGCCTGTTGAGTTTTCTTATCGCCGCTGCGCATTGGCGCTGGATCTTCGTCGTGGGCGGCGTGATCCCGCTGCTGTTGGCGCCGCTGATGTCTTTGAGTCTGCCCGAATCCCAGGCTTTTCAACAATCGCGCGCAACTTCGACCGGCAGCCTGCATGCTGGCAGTTTCCTCGCATTGTTTGCCGACCGGCGCGCGGCCCGCACCGTATTGCTCTGGGCGAGCTTCTTCGTTCAATTGCTGCTGCTCTATCTGTTGTTGAACTGGCTGCCGACTTTGCTCGTGAGCGACGGGTTCAGTCGCGTCGAGGCGGCCGGTGCCCAGATCGTATTCAATCTGGGCGGCGTGTTCTCCGCGATCTTGGTCGGCTATTTGCTCGAGGGTCGGCTGCGCCATGCCGTCATCCTGGGGATCTTCGCCACCCAGCCGCTGCTGTTCGTCTTGCTGGCCGAGTTGCCGGCGCAATTTGCACTGGTCGCGGTAGCCGTCTTGTTGCTGGGATGCGTGGTGCTCGCGGCGCAGGCGTTCTTGTACGCGATGGTGCCTGCGGCCTATCCGACGCTCATACGCGGCATCGGCGTCGGAGCCGCGGTTGCCTTCGGTCGAATCGGATCGGTGGTCGGCCCGAAACTCGGCGGTATGCTGAAAAGCGCCGGCCACGGACCCTCACGCTTGTTGCTGGATCTTGTTCCGATCGCAATCGTCGGCAGTCTGTGCGCGCTGTGGTTGACCTGGGAGGCGCATCGAGGAGGAGCCGCCGCGCAGAACCGACCTTGATGGATCTCACGCCGACTTCTGTGGCACGATGAACAACGAGACGCAATGAATAGAAAACCGAGGAGATCGTCCGATGTTGGCTGGCCGACCTTTGTTGATCGGCGGTGAGGCGCGCGCCGTCACCGCGTATTTCGAACGCTTCGATCCGGTCGCCGGCGGCGTAGCGACGCGGGCTGCGGCCGCGACGGTCGCCGATGCGATCGCCGCAGCCGAGAGCGCGCAGGCGGCGTTAGCCGGCTGGAGCACGCGCGGTCCGAACGAGCGACGGACGCTGCTGCTTGCGGCCGCCGAGGCGATGAACGCGCGGGCCTCGGAATTCGTCGCGGCGATGATGAGCGAGATCGGCGCGACGCAAGGCTGGGCGCGTTTCAACCTGGCGCTCGCGGTCTCGATGATCCGCGAGGCGGCCTCGCTGACCACGCAGATCGCCGGTGAGGTGATCCCTTCGGACAAACCAGGCTGCTTGTCCCTGGCGTTGCGCGAGCCGGCCGGCGTCGTGCTCGGGATCGCGCCCTGGAACGCGCCGATCATTCTCGGCGTACGCGCGATCGCCACGCCGCTCGCCTGTGGCAATACGGTCATCTTGAAGGGCTCCGAGGTGTGTCCACGCACGCACGAACTGATCGTGCAGGCGTTCATCGATGCGGGCTTCACGGGCGGCATCGTCAATTTTCTCAGCAACGCGCCGCAGGACGCAGGCGAAGTCGTCGGCGCCTTGATCGATCATCCGGCCGTACGGCGCATCAATTTCACGGGTTCCACGGCCGTGGGGCGCATCGTCGCTGTGCGTGCGGCCCAGAATTTGAAGCCGGTGCTCCTCGAACTCGGCGGCAAGGCGCCGCTCTTGGTTCTCGAGGATGCGGATCTGGACGAAGCGGTCAAAGCCGCGGCCTTCGGCGCCTTCATGAATCAGGGTCAGATTTGCATGTCCACGGAACGTTTGATCGTCGTCGATGCGGTCGCGGACGCGTTTGCCGAGAAATTCCGCGCGAAAGTTCTAACCCTACCGACGGCGGATCCACGTCTCGGCACGGCGCCTCTGGGCGCGGTCGTGGACTTGAAAACCGTGCGGCACGTCGAGTCCTTGGTGAACGACGCGCTCGCGCAGGGGGCGGTGCGTTTGAACGGCGGTGAGTCGCGCGGGGTGCTCATGCCCGCCACAGTCGTGGATCACGTGACTCCGGCGATGCGCCTGTTTCGCGAGGAGAGTTTCGGTCCCGTGGTTGCCCTCGTGCGGGCGCGGGACGAAGCCCATGCCGTGACGCTCGCCAACGACACCGACTACGGGCTATCCGCGGCTGTTTTTACCCGCGATGCCGCGCGTGGTTTGCGGGTGGCACGGCAGATCAAATCCGGCATTTGCCACGTCAACGGCCCGACGGTGCACGACGAGGCGCAGATGCCCTTCGGTGGCGTCAAGGCCTCGGGTCATGGCCGATTTGGCGGCAAAGCCGGCATCGACGCATTCACCGAACTGCGCTGGATCACTGTCGAAACCCAAGCAGGGCACTTTCCGATCTAGAACGGCCGCCCCGAGCGGGCCGAACTGGTGTTTGCCGCGCTCAACGACCAGCCCAGATTCAGAGGATATCCGCCTTGGCGATCCGGGACTCGATGGCACCGACCGCGTCGCCGAGCGCGCCAAGGTGCCGCTTGACGGCTTCCCGCAGGGACAGCGTATGGGTTTTCCACGTCAGGTTGATGCAACCGAGGACGTGACCGTTCGCGCGGATCGGCATGGCGATCGAGTTGCGTCCATCGTCCCATTCGCGGCGCGGTTTGGAATAATGCCCTCCGAAATCTGGATCGCGTGCGCTGTAGCCGCGCTGGCGGGTGGTTTCCACCATGCGACGCATCCACTCGGCGTCGTGGGCGCACTCGTCGCCGGCTTGATTGCGCAAGCGCAGCCGATTGAGCACGGCCTCGTATTCGCGCTCGGGGCAGAAAGCGAGGTAGGCACGCCCGGAGGCGGATCGCAACATGTTCGCGCGAAAGCCGATCGGTCCCAGGGGGATGTCGTCGAAGTAGGATTTCGGCTGGTTGGTTTCGATGACTTCGACATGGTCGAGACGCGGAATCGTGAGGACGGAGGGCCAGCTCACCTTCGTGCACAGGCTCTCGAGCACCGGCGAGGCGATCTCCACGAGCCAATCGGCATCATCGAGACGCACCCGCCGTTGCAGCGAATGACTCGGCAGGTAAGCCGCGTCGACCATGCGTTGCCAGACCATGCCGTGTCCGTGCAGGGTATGCAGGATCCGCGTCAGGGTGCTCTTGGAGATCCCCGTTGAACGGTGCAGGTCATGCAGACTCGCCGCACGCATCGACTGCAGCGCGCGCAAGACGTCGAGTCCGCGAGACAGGGCGTTGATCGTTTTGACCTTGTAATTTCGCATGCTGGTTCCTCCCCGGAATTCCGCCTGCTTTTCATCTGGTGAAAAGTTAGCACGATTCGATGTCGCGCGCGTTGATTTTGTCGGATTATCCAGACCAACAAAAAAAGGCCCCCGTGAGGGGCCGGCTGCGTGATCGAAGGGGGGTTGGTCCATGGCGACTACTGCTGCACCGCTGGGCGTGCGTGAGGGTGAACTCCTTTGGAGTCCGACCCCGGAGCAGTGTGCCCGCACCAATCTTGCGAAATACCAAGCCTGGCTCGCCGCGGAACGCGATTTACACTTCGGCGACTATCGGTCGCTCTGGCGTTGGTCGCAGTGCGATATCGAGGCCTTCTGGCAATCCATCGCCGACTACTTCGAAGTCGAATTCACAGAGCCGCCGCGCGCCGTACTTGAGGAACGGCGCATGCCGGGTGCCCGCTGGTTCCCGGGTAGTCAGGTCAATTTCGCCGCTCACGTGCTGCGTAACGAACGCCCCGGAGCGACGGCCTTGCTGTACGCGAACGAGACGCAAAGCCTCTTGCCTTTGGCGTGGCCGGAATTCGCCCGGCAGGTGCGCAGTTGCGCCGAGGGGCTGCGCGCCGCGGGCATCGTGCCCGGCGATCGCGTGCTTGCCTACCTGCCGAACGTCCCGCAAACCCTGATCGCGATGCTCGCGACCACCGCGATCGGCGCAGTTTGGGTGAGCTGTGCTCCGGAGTTCGGTGCGCGCGGTTGCCTCGATCGCGTCACGCAACTGACGCCGCGGGTGCTGATTTGCGTCGACGGCTATCGCTACGGCGGCAAGCGCTACGAGCGCCACACCGACGTCGCCGCGATCATCGCGGGTTTGCCGGAGCTTGCGCTGATCATCCATCTTCCCTACCTCGACCCGCAGGCCGCGCCTCCCCACGAAGAGGCGGTGGCCTGGGAGGATTTTCTGGAGCGCCATCGCGGCGACGACACAGCGTTTCGTTTCGAAGCCGTCGCCTTCGACCACCCCTTGTGGATCCTTTTCTCGTCCGGGACCACGGGTCTGCCCAAGGCCATCGTGCACGGCCATGGCGGCATGCTGCTGGAGATGCTCAAGCTCATCCATCTGCAGATGGATCTGCGCCCAACGGAACGGCTGTTCTTCTACACCACGACCGGCTGGATGATGTGGAACTTTCTCGTCAGCTCGCTCCTATGCGGCTGCGTTCCCGTGCTCTACGACGGTCACCCCACACAGCCGGACATCGAGGTGCTCTGGCGCCTGCTCGCCGCAAGCGAAGGAGTTCTGTTCGGCGCGAGTCCGAGTTATGTCGATCTGCTCGCCCAAGCCGGCGTCGTGCCCCGAGTAGGGCACGATCTGTCTAAATTGCGGACGATCTTCCCGGCCGGTTCGCCGGTGACGGCCGCGCACACGGCTTGGTTCTATGAGAATGTGAAGCGGGATTTGTGGATCGCGACCGGCAGCGGCGGAACGGACTGTTGTACGGGATTCGTCGGGGGCGTGCCGACCCAGCCGGTCTATGCCGGCGAAATCCAGGCGCCCTCGCTGGGCGTCGCGGTACGCGCCTTCGACGAACAGGGCCACAGCGTCATCGACGCGATCGGCGAACTCGTGATCGTCGAGCCGCTGCCTTCGATGCCGCTGCGCTTCTGGAATGATCCGGGCGATGAGCGCTACCGGGAATCGTATTTCAACGTGTATCCCGGCGTATGGCGGCATGGTGACTTTTTCAAGATCAATGCCCGCGGCGGCTGCTTCGTGCTCGGCCGATCGGACGCGACGCTCAATCGATACGGTGTGCGCATCGGCACCGCGGAGGTCTATCGCGCGCTCGGCGACGTCGAGGGCTTGCTCGATGCGCTGATCGTCAATCTCGATCTGCCCGGCGGCAAGTTTTTCATGCCGCTGTTCGTCAAGCTCGCGCCCGGGGCCCGGTGCGACGAGCGGTTTCAGGCCGGCATCGTCGCACGGCTGCGGCGCGAATACTCGCCGCGACACGTGCCGGACCGAATCATCGCCGTGCCGGACATTCCCGTGACGCGTACGGGCAAGAAGATGGAGGTTCCCGTGCGACGGATCCTGATGGGCGTCGCGCCGGAACGCGCGGCGAACAGCGAAGTCATGGCCAACCCGGAGTCCCTCGCCTGGTTCGTGGACTATGCGCGGGCGCAGCGGGATTACGCGATCGATTGAATAAAGCAATCAGGTCCGCGCAGCGCCGCGGCAAGGGGAGCATATGAGCGAGCGTCCGAAGGTACTGTTGATCGTCACGTTGGACACCAAAGCGCGCGAAGCCGCTTACGTCCGGGAAACTCTCGAAACCCAGGGGGTCGAGGTCATTCACCTCGATGCCAGCATCCGGCGGGTCGTCGACGGCGGCGCCGAGATCGGTCCCGACGCGGTGGCCCAGGCGGCCGGCTCGACGCTCGAGGACGTACGGGCCCTGAAACACGAAGGCAAGTGCCAGGCCGTGATGACCGCCGGCGCGCTTGCGATCGCCGCGCGCCTGCAGGCGGCGGGGGAGCTCGCCGGCGTACTCGGCATCGGTGGTTCGATGGGTACGACGCTCGCGACCGCAGTGATGCGCAGTTTGCCCTATGGCCTGCCGAAGCTGATGGTCTCGACGATGGCATCGGGGTTCACGCGTCCCTTCGTCGGCAATCGCGACATAATGATGCTCAATTCGGTCTGCGACATCGCGGGCCTCAATACGATCTCGCGCGAGGTGTTTCGCAATGCGGCGCTCAGCGTCGCGGCGATGGCGCGGGCGTACCGTCCGCACGCGCCGGAGGACAAACCGCTCGTGATGATCTCGACCTTGAGCACGACCGACAAGTGCAGCGTCCGTGTCCGTGAGGCCCTGACCAAGCAGGGCTATGAGGTCATGGTGTTCCATACGCTCGGTACCGGCGGCATGACGCTCGACGATATCGTGCGCGAGCGCGAGGTCGCCGCGGTAGTCGACATGTCTTTGGTCGAAATCAACGATTTCCTGCAGGGCGGCCTTTGCAGTGCCGGACCCGACCGCGCACGAGCGGCGCTGCTCAAGGGCGTGCCGACGGTATTCGCACCCGGCAACATCGACTTCATGGTGGCCGGTCCGATCGATCAGGCGAAAACGCAATTTCCCGGCAAGCGTTATCACATGCACAATGCCGCGCTGACGGCGGTGCGAGCCGAAGCGCCGGAACTCGAGGCGCTGGCGAAGCACATGAGCGGAATCATCGCCCAAGCCCGTGGTCCGGTGAGCTTCCTCGTGCCCTTGCGCGGATTTTCGGCGCATGACAGCGAGCAAGGTTATTTGCACGATCCGTCCCTGCCGCCGGTGTTCCTCGGCTTCCTGCGCGCCAGCATGCCGCCGGCGGTGCCGGTCAGGGAAATCGACTGCCACATCAACGATGACGCATTTGCCGACGCGCTGATCGCGCAAGTCCTGCAGTACACGCGACCGCACGCGCAGGCAAGCTGATGGATTGGGATGATGAGGACGTACGCGCGATCCTGACGCTCGTCGATGCAGCCGGCTTTGACGAATTAGAGATCGAGACGGACCGATTCACGCTGAGCCTGCGGCGCGGTGAAGACGCCGGGGCGTGGACCCGGGAAACGCTCAGTCTCGGCGAGAGTCGAACGCTCGGCCTCGTCGCGAGCGCGCCGAGCGCAGTCCCGGGGTTGGGCGGGGTGACGGCTCCGGAGGCCGCTTCGCTGGTCGTCGCGGTCCACTCGCCGCTGCCCGGAACCTTCTATCGCTCGCCCAAGCCCGGTGCACCGCCGTTCGTTGAGGTGGGCACGCGCGTCACGCGGGACTCGGTCGTGGCGATCGTCGAGACCATGAAACTCATGAACTCGGTTTATGCGGGCGTCAATGGCCGGGTTGCCGCGATCCTCGTCCCCGACGGGTCGCCGGTTGCGCAAAATGCCGTGCTCCTGCAAGTCGAGCCCGACGGCAGGCTGGAGGGGTCATGATCCTACGCCGGGTGTTTATCGCCAACCGCGGCGAGATCGCGTTGCGGATCGTGCGCACTTGCGAGCGCCTCGGGATCGAGACGGTGCTGGGCGTTTCGGATGCCGATCGCGATTCGGCCGCCGCGCGTCGCGCGGACTATGTGGTGCGTGTCGGCGCCGCGGCCCCCGCGGCCGGCTATCTCCATATCGAGGCGGTCGTGCGTGCGGCCTGCGAATCCGGCGCCGAGGCCGTGCATCCGGGTTATGGATTTTTGTCGGAGAAGGCGGCGTTCGCGCAGTCCTGCGAGGCGGCCGGACTCATTTTCATCGGGCCCACGCCCGCGCAGCTGGCGGCGGTCGGCGACAAACTCTCGGCGCGTCAGCATGCGCTCGCGGCTGGTGTGCCGGTCGTTCCCGGCGGTTCGGCCGCGAGTCTCGCCGAGGCTCGTGCGCTCGCCGCTGACATCGGCTATCCGCTGCTGATCAAGGCGGTCGCCGGCGGCGGCGGCCGCGGCATGCAGCGAGTCGATGCTCCGGCTGACTTGGAGCCGGCGATTGACCGATCGACAGCCGAGGCGCAGGCGGCCTTTGCGGACGGACGGGTCTATCTCGAGCATTACGTCGCCGCGGGTCGCCATATCGAAGTCCAGGTGCTCGGCGATGGCCGACGCGTCGTGCACCTGGGCACTCGTGACTGTTCGATCCAACGTCGCTTTCAAAAGCTGCTCGAGGAGGCCCCCGCGCCGGGCATACCGCCGGCGGTGGAGATGTCTTTGACCTCTTCGGCGGTGCGGCTGGCCGAGCATCTGCGCTACCGCGGCGCCGGCACGGTCGAATTCCTGGTCGACGCCAAGAGTTTCGAGTTCTA